>Ga0113563_10002786_pt1 | contig 10690 bp, 9 predicted proteins | sample Mud3Dept3metaG_FD_80117 | JGI IMG/M metagenome (GOLD analysis project Ga0113563, IMG submission 80117) | Freshwater wetland microbial communities from Ohio, USA, analyzing the effect of biotic and abiotic controls - Mud 3 Core 4 Depth 3... | ecosystem: Environmental > Aquatic > Freshwater >...
CAGGAAGTGCAGGAGGTTCACGGAGCTGGATGACGTCATCATCGTGGACAATCGCCGGCCCCTCGATGCGGCGGCCGACGGTTTGACCTGTGCCTATACCCAGAACATCTCGGTTTCCGGCGCCAGGATCATCAGCCAGGAAGAATTTCCCGTCGGCAACATCATCGGGATCATCGCCAACCTCCAAAAGGCCAACCAGTCCCTCCGGGTGGACGGCAAGGTCATCTGGACCCGGAAAACCAGAAATGGCGCGCACTTCCACATGGGGGTGGAATTCCTGCACAAATTCCCGGACACGGTTCTTTTGCTGATCAAACAGCTCCACGGGCTAAACCCTCCGACATGAGAGAGCCGGCGCGGTTTGTCCGGTTCCTGATCATCCTCCAGGTCGTGCTTCTCCCCGCTTCCCGGGCCTTCCCCCAGGGCAAGGCCCAGAAATGGACGGAGGTCCAAAGCCCCCACTTCACGGTCGTGACCGACGGAAGCGAGCGGCAGGGGCGGCAGCTGGCCTATCAATTCGAGGCGATCAGGGCCGTTTTCGAGCAGACCCTCCGACTGCGCGTCGAGTCCGGCAAGCCCTTCGTCGTGATCGCCTTCAAGGACGAGAAGTCCATGCGCGCGGCCATGCCCCAGTACTGGGAGGAGAAGGGCCTGGCCCATCCCGCGGGCGGCTTCCAGTCCCGGGGAGACAAGATCTACGCCTTCATCCGGCTGGACGCCGGAGGGGATGATACCTGCGTCATCGTCTATCACGAATACACCCACATGGTCCTGGACCTCAACGTCCGCTCTCTGCCTCTGTGGATGAGCGAGGGCCTGGCGGAATTCTACAGCTACAGCACGATCCGCGATAACCAGATCAGCCTGGGCCGGCCGGCCCCCTACCTCATCCGGACCCTGCGCGAGGGCAAGCGGCTCCCGCTCGAGGAGCTGTTCCGGGTTTCCCACGACTCCCCTCACTATACGGAAGAGGCCAAGGCGCCGATGTTCTACGCCCAGTCTTGGGCCCTCACGCATTACCTTATGCTGGGCGAGAAGACGGAGGCGGGCCAGGGCAACCGCCTGACCCGATTCCTGGCGCTGCTGGGCGAGGGGGTCGGGCGGGACGAGGCGGCCCGCCAGGTCTTCGACGATCCCGACAGGCTCCAGGCCTCCCTCGGAAGGTACATGGAGCGGTCTGCCTTCCCCTACATCTGGGTCAAAACGAAGGCCGAGGGCGCGCCCAACGACTTCGGCGCGCGGGTGCTGTCGCCCGCCGAGACGGCCGCGAGGCTCGGCGATTTCCAGCTGCACAACGGCCGGCCCCAGGACGCCAAGTCGCTTCTCGAGGAGGCTCTGCGCCTCCAGCCCGACCTGGCCTCCGCCCAGGAGAGCCTGGGATTCCTCCTCATGAGGCAAGGCGATCGCGCGGAAGCCCTGCGCCGGTTCGACAAGGCGATCGCCGGCGACTCCAAGAGCTTCCTGGCCCACTACTACCACGCCACGCTGACCCTGAACGATCTGGGGGCGACGGAGGGAGCCGGGCAGGCCGAGGCCAGCCTCTCGAAAGCCCTCCGGCTCAATCCCTATTTTGCCCCCGCCTACATCGCCCTCGCCAGGCTCTATCTCAGGGACGACCAGAGGGTGGAGCGGGCTCTCGAGCTGGTCCGCAAAGCCGTGGACCTCGAGCCCGGGAGCTTCTCGAATCAGATGATGCTGGGGAACGTGCTGGTCCGATTGGGCCGGTACGAAGAGGCCTTGAAGCTCGCCAAGTCGATGGAACGGAGCGCGAGATCGCAGGCGGAGAGGGACATGGTCCAGTCCTTCATCGAGAGCCTGAACCAGGCTCAGGAGAAGAAGGGCCCGGATCGCGGCGCCGGCTCCTTGGACTGCTTTCGCGGATGTTGGCTCTACGCTCGCTTGCGCTCACCAACCATTTCGATCAAGCCGACGATGTTGGCGTTAAGCTCCTCGAGGTCCTCTGCCGGGATCCACCATTCAATATGATGGCTGGCGCCGACGCAATGGACCTCATAACGGTCCATGAAGCTCTTCCTGACGGCGAATCGGGTCACATACCCGACGCCGTATTCCGGAACGTTCCACTTCTCGGTGATCTCGCGAGCATACCGTTCGTTGGCGACCGGATAGAAAATGGGCTGACCGGGCCGGCGAGGTGGCCATTTCTTCCAGCCGGATTCGGCAACTAAACGAAGTTCCTCGGGGCCGACCGGTCGATAGAGGGTGACGCTGTCCACGGACATCACGCCCCCGCCTGACTCCTGCGTTCAGACACCCCAACGGCTCCGATAGGCCCCCAGCACCCATTTCTCGATACGCGCTTCGTCCGGTTCCACAGGCAGCGGACTTGCATCGGCAAGATCGCTCAGCTCCTGTTCGAGTTCGCCGGCTCGTGTCAGGCACTCCTGCTCGCTGATCTTTCCCCGACGCACGTCCAACAGGAAGGAACGCTCGGGCTCTCGCATTGGCAGGCTCAAGCGTCCCGTCGTCAGCAATTCGACGCCCTGGTATCCTAGTCGCAGCATATGCATCGCGTACTTGGTATCGAAGCCGTACATCTCTTCGAGCTCCGGCCGATGGATATTCTTCTGGCCGCGCTCGCCCGTCAAACGCTGCTTTTGCGCCTGCAGGTAGCCAAGATATGGCCCTTGAACTCTCCGAGAAATGATCGAAGGCGCCAATGCCCGCATTTCCGCTCCAAGCTGATCGCAGTGGACCAATTGGCTGTCCGGCGTGAATAACAGGAGGAGGATCGTCGGATTGCCCTTGAGCGCCAGGCGCATCCATTTGCGGAGGCTGTAAATGGTCAGGTCGAGGTCACCGGCCATGCTCCTGGCCCCTTCGCGTCCCTCGCGCTCGGCCGCCGACCGGTAGATGAACTGCTCGAACGGCGCCCAGAGCGCTATTGCGGCCTCGATCGGCTCAATGCAAACTCCCATCTCGTCGCGGTCCTCGATCCCATCGTTCACATTCAAGCCATGAACAGTCGACCCGACAAGCCCGCGGAGTATCGTCGAGCGCTCAACCGTAACGCGATCCATGATCGGCCTCCCAAAAGGAGGATATCCGGGTCCTGGTGGGGAGTCAAACAGGAAGCGCGTCCGGCCCGATTCGAACGGGCGGCCTGCGGATCCGAAGGGTGCGATCAGGGAATCTAAGCGGTTTCATGTAAAGAGTTTACCGCTGTGCATTCTATAAGGTGCGCTGTAAGTGTGCTCCTGACGGAGGGCTTTTTCGACTGCACGCCTTATCGTTTGATAGACCGGATGCGGGCGGCTTTGCTCGGGGTCCAAATTATGGGACCCGAGCCCCCGATTCCCTGGCCGTCGGGAGCGGAAAGGCATGAAGGCGCCGGATCGTGCCTTGGTGGGACATGTTCGGTCATAACAGGCCCGTGGCGAGAAGGTCCTTGGGGAGGCACCTATTTTGACTCGAAACTTCTTGTTCCGAACTTTACCTCACCCTAAAACTTAGGGCCCTTTTGATTCTTCCCACTTGCTCCTTTCTGATGAAGTTCATCAAGTTCATATCGACTATTCGTTCTTCGTTTTTTACGCTTGCTCCCAAATAGCCCCAAAGATAGGCAAGCCCGCCGGCAACGAATGGCGCCATGAACATGCGCTTCAGGCCCACCAAGAGGAAGAAGATGGGATGGCAGCCGATGAGATAGCTTATTCTGCCGCCTCTCCTGAGGTCATGAACGAGCCCATCCTTGCTGCCGGTCCTCACATGATGGATTATCCGGATAGCTTCGAAATGGCCGGCCTCCCATCCCAGCATGCGGGCTTTATAGACATCCATAGCATCCCACCCGACTGATTCCACGACACCCTCAATTTCCTCCCAGCATCTTCGTCTATAGACCCTGCCGGCACCGCGTGGATGGCATTTATACGATTTTTCAAGGACGAGCCGGTTGGCGATCAAATGATAACATCCGCCGCTGGCGATCCCCAATTTTGGATTGGCTTCGAATTCATTAAAGAGATCCTCAAAATAGGCCTCATTGAAGGAGACGTCTCCATCGAGCTTCACCAAATAGTCATAATCCCAGCCCTTGACGCACTCATATCCATTGAGAAAGGCTTTGATTTCTCCCCCTCCATCCAAATCATAAAAACCCCGGTCAGGCCGCCTTAAGAGAACGATCCAATCATGAGACTTCGCGCGCTCCGAGATGATCGCCGGTGTTCCGTCTGATGATCCGTCATCCACAATGATCCATCTTATCGGCTTTATGCTCTGAGCACATACGGAGTCGATCGTCCTTTCGATATGTCGTTCCTCGTTCCTGACCGGCGAAATGACAATATATCGAACGGACATATCGTTGCCTTCGGTTCTCAGGGTTGTGTCCCCGCGCAAACGCGGCAAAAGGGTACGGATCCGAAGGCCCTCGCTTTATGCCATGATCGGACCTCGTTCAGCCGTGTCCCATTCCATATTTTTTCAAGGGTCGTGGACTGGACATCCCCCAGCCATTCATAATCGTCGTGAATATACTGATAGCCACAGAGGGGGACTTTCCCGCTCCACCTGACGTGCATCTTTCGTCGGATATCCCGGCATCTCCTTAGATCCCCTTCCAATCCTGAGGGTCTCTCCGAAGGGGAGATCAAGAAGTTAAATTTAACCGCGTCGGCGATCTTCAACCACTCACGCCTGAACCGGGCAAGTTGATTGTTGGTTTCATTGGGAAATATGACGTGCCTGATTTCGATTCGGGGGTTCCTCTTCCCTTCCCGCGTCCGGAATGCCGACAATGCGGCGACATCTTTCTTGATTGCGCTATAATGACTTCCGACACGAATGCCCCCATGCGTCTCGTCGTCGATACCGTCGACGGAAACAACGATGGTCTCGATATGCCAATTCATGATGTCCTTGGGCGTAAAGCGCCCTAGAAACGTGCCATTGGTATAGAAGGTATATCTTAGTCTTTTTTCAGACAGCTCAGACAACATCTCTTGGATCCGGGGATGCAGGACGGGCTCGCCGACGCCGCAAATCAGCAGGTTTCTGCCAGGGTATCGGCCCATTTCATCCGCGATCTTGGTGAAGACCTCATAATCCATGAAGCCTAGCGGCCTTTTGTTTTCCTTTCGTTGGCTCAGGCAATGGATGCAGCTCAGATTGCAGTTGTTGGTCAGCTCGATATCGACCATCGCCGGAAAGCGGACGAGGGGGAACAAATACGGTTTCTTGAAATAGAGCCAGAAGTAGGCGTCTTTTGCGTCACGGCAGTTCTCGACTTCCGCCAAGTAGTGCTGAAGGGAAAACACGATCTGTCGAAGACGCCGTTTCGAGACTACGTTCATATTGCCCCCTTCTCCGAACGGGATCCGGCCCCCTTCATATCGATTGGGCTCCGATCTGTGACCATAACATCGTCAACGATTTGTACATCGTCGCCTGTCCCCATTGGAACATCGGTATCTTCACGCTCATCCCCGGCCATTTCCGAAAATAGAAATACCCCTTTTCGTCCTGCATGTGATCGATGGCCCAATCGGCCACGTCAAGCGCCAAAGGCAATGCCGTCGCATCGTCCGGCGCAAACTTGACCAGGGTCTCTATCGCCTGAGACACGCACTGGATGTCGATCGGATAAAGCCGGTCGTGATAATACTTGGGCCGAGCCTGGTCATCAAAAAAATGATCTCTAAAGAACCGATATCCCCGCGAAAGGCCCGCCCGATATCCATTCTCCTTGGTGATCTCGATATAGCCCCTCAGGCTATCGAGATTGTATCCGGTATGGAAGCTATCGATCCAATGGGAATTCCCCGCCTCGGCATAATACCAGCCTCCGTTCGGAAGCTGCCTGGCGCAGGAATAGTCGACCGCCTCCTTGGCGACCTTGAGATAATCAGAGTTCCTCGTTAATTGTCCCGCCCTTGCGAGCATGCCCGCGCCAAGGAAGTTCGAGTTGTGAGCCGACCTTTGTTCGAAAGCGACATAACTCAGGCAGCTTCCGGAATCGGTTCTTTCCCGCGGCACATTGATGATCCATTGGCAGGCGCTATCAGCAACGTCCAGATACTCTTCATGGCCGAACATCTCGTACGCGTCCAGAAAGACCTGACCCAGGAGGGCCGTCCAGACAATGGTCGGTTCGAGCATCGGCAGCTTGCCCAGGCGGCTGCAGGAATCGTAATGACCTCCCCAACTGAACGGGGCATATCTTGGGGACTTGTTTTGGATGAGCCAGTCGAGACAACTCAAGGCTTTCCTTCCGTATGACTCGTCTCCGGTGATCTTTAAAAGATTCATATAGCCGGAGACCATATAGCCTCTGCCTTTCGTGGATTCCAGGGGTCGAACACCGAGAATCGGTCTCAGGTTAAAAGGACATTCCAAGACGAATTTTTTTAGCACCCTTTCAGCGAATGCGTTGTGAAACGTCAGGGGGCGAAAAACCGAAGACAAGCCGTCATACGGATCAGGGCCTTTATAGCGGTTTTCTTCGACCCACGTCTCCAGCCTCAGGATACTGCTTTTCAGCTTTTCGCTCATGCCGGGGCTTAACATCTTATTGGCCCTCGATAGATTCCAGAACCGTCCTGTCCTTTATCAATATGAGACCAAAGCAGGCCAGAACCATGCTCAAATGGTGACACAATTTTATTACGTATTTCGTAGGCCTGTTCTTGCCAAGAACAAGGAGGACCGGAATAGCCGATGAATATAAAAGCAGGGCTATACAAGACTTGAGGACTCGGCGCACTTTTTCTCTCCCAGAGAAGATCTTCATGTAAACGGCGCCTTCCAGGAAGGCTCTTTTCACCATATATTCTCTCGTGCACCTCTGCGGAACGATTAGGGCGAAAACGACCGCCTCGTCACACCCGATGAAACGATAACCCATTTCAGACTTCCTTTTAAAGAATTCGACGTCCCCTCCGCCTGTCAAGCCAAAAGCTTTGTTGAACATACCGCCTTCGTCGAAGAATAATTCTCTTTTCAAGAGAACGTTGCCCGTCGTTGCCTCGGTCCACGGAACGGGAGCTCCCGTGACGCGATTCACATCAGAGATTACGCCCGAGGATCTGACCCAATCGGGAACCTCGCCTTCATATATTGCTTTTATTTGCCCAAAAATTCCATCGGCGCGATATTTGCACATCGCCTTAAATAGTGTCGCAAGCCAATACCTTTCCGGTAATTCATCATCGTCGATGAGAGCGATCAGATCGCTTTTGGCGTGCAGCACGCCCAGGTTTCTCGCTGCTGAGATATTTTTCTCTGGCTCGACGTAGTAGCATAATTCGACAGGATATGTTTCTTTTTCTTTGGAGACCAAGGACTCTGCTGACCGGGATGCATCATTATCGACAACGATGACCGAGAAATCAAAAAGGTCAAATGTCGCCTGCTCTCTTAATCGGCCCAGCAGGCCTCCTAGGAATTGCGGCCTCTTATACGTGCAAATACACACCGAGACGTGATGATGAGAATCGGTATGGCCTCTTTGAGGCCGGCATGAGATTGCCGGTCTCGAACTCAGAAACAACCCTCGCCTCCGCAGAATGAATCTAACCCGGTTTTGTGTGAAAGTCAACGACCCGAGATTTTCAAGCCGTTGGTGGACGCGCTTGGCTGTGTGTCCTTGCGCATCCGCTGGACGTCCTCCAGCCTCTCGTCGATCTACGGCTTCCATGGATCCAGCTTCGACACCGCCGCTCTCTTCGCGGAGGGAGAGCCGTCGAAGTCTTCGACCTTCATTTACGTTGGCCACAGTCTTGCGGTTGAGGCTCAGCCGCCGGGCGATCTCCTGCAGGGCCCTAGCCCCTGTCGTTGGAGTTCCTTGATCTCGTCGATTTGATGGCCATTCTGGGCATGCACAAGCAGAGCACAGACGCCCGGGGATGATCGACTGATATATTTCTTTTATCTGGTGAAAAAGAGAGCGCGCCTGGCCCGATTCGAACGGGCGACCTGCGGATTCGAAGTCCGACGCTCTATCCAGCTGAGCTACAGGCGCGACGAGGTCAGGGCTATTCTAGCATAAACCGGCTCCCTGCCCGCGACATGCAGTGGCCCTCTATCCAACCTGATGGAGATCATCGAGCCTGGCAGCCCCTGGGAGAATGGCATTGACTGTCGCCCCCGGCCGGGCTATCATAGATCCTCCAGCGGAAGCGGACCAAGCCTCCGCGGCGACACCAGCTTACCTCTGAAAGCGGACCACCATGCTTGAAAACTCCAGTTCAAAGGGCGCCGACCTGTCCGGGCTGAGGATCGACGACCGGGCTCGCTCGTCCGGAAGCGGCCGCCGGAAAAAACGGCTCCTGGCGGCGGCGGTCGTGGTCATCCTCCTCATGATGGTCGGCTTCCTGGCGACGCGGACGGCTCCCCCCCTTGTCGCGGTCGCCGAAGCACGGCTCGGCGGCGATCCCGCGATGGCCACTCTCCTGAACGCCAGCGGCTACATCACTCCTCGCCGCAGGGCCACGATCGCGGCCAAGATAACGGCCCGGGTGGTCGATGTCTATGTCGACGAGGGCATGGTCGTGAAGGAAGGCCAGCTTCTGGCCAGTCTCGACGATTCGGACGCCCAGCGGCGCCTGCAGGCGGCCAGGGCCGAGCGCAGCGCGACCGCCGCGCAGATCGCCAGCCTCAGGGTGAACCTCGTCGACGCGGAGCGCGAATGGCGACGCCAAGAAGAACTCAAGGCCGACGGATTCGCCAGCGTTCAGGCCCTCGATCAGGCGCGAACGGCGGCCGAAAGCCTGAGGGCCCAGGTCGCCGCCGGAGAGGAGCAGGTCAAGACGGCTGAAGCCCAGGTCGCCGTGGCCCAGCAGGACGTCGAAAATTGCACCGTCCGCGCGCCCTTCGCCGGGGTGGTCGTCTCCAAGGATGCCCAGCGCGGCGAGATGGTCTCTCCGCTCTCGGCCGGCGGAGGATTCACGCGGACGGGGATCGCCACGATCGTGGACATGGATTCGATCGAGATCGAAGTGGATGTCAACGAATCCTATATCGCCCGGGTGGAGCCGGGCCAGCGCGTCGAGGCCGTGCTCGACGCCTATCCGGACTGGCGCATCCCGGCGAAGGTGCGGACGGTGATCCCGACCGCCGACCGCCAAAAAGCCACGGTCAAGGTCCGCATTGCGTTCGACAAGCTCGATCCCCGCATCCTGCCCGACATGGGGGTCAAGGTATCCTTCCTGGCCGGCGAGCAGGCGGCCGGGAGTCCCGCGGCGAAGGCCGTCATCCCCCGAGAGGCGGCGCGGACCCTCGATGGGCAGTCCGTGGTGTTCCTGGTCCGCGACGGCCGGGTGGAACGGCGGGCGGTGAGCCTGGGAAACGAGACCGGCGGCGAGGTCGAGGTCACGGCCGGCCTGGTGCCCGGGGACAAGGTCGTCATGGGGGGGCCCGCGGATCTCCGCGACGGCCAGCGTATCAAGGTCAAGTGAGCCGGAGGTCGAGATGGTGAGGATCGATGGAAAAGGGAACGGCTCCTGCCTCGTTTGCGTGCGGAACCTGGACAAGATCTATAAACGCGGCGGCGAGGATATCCACGTTCTCCAGGGATTGAACCTGGAAGTCGAAGCGGGCGATTTCGTCGCCTTCATGGGCCCCAGCGGGTCGGGCAAGACGACGCTGCTCAATCTGCTCGGCGGCCTCGACCTGCCGACGTCGGGGAGCATCGTGGTGGCCGGCGACGAGATCACCCACATGTCGGCCGGAAAGCTCACCGACTGGAGGGCCCGCCACGTGGGCTTCATCTTCCAGCTGTACAACCTGATCCCGGTCCTGACGGCCTTCCAGAATGTCGAGCTGCCCCTGCTTCTCACCAAGCTGTCCAAGGCCGAGCGCCGGAAGCACGTCGAGACCGCGCTCGCGATCGTGGGCCTTGCCGACCGCATGTCCCACTATCCCCGGCAACTCTCCGGAGGCCAGGAGCAGCGGGTGGCCATCGCCCGGGCTATCGTCGCCGACCCGACCTTCCTGCTCTGCGACGAGCCCACCGGCGACCTCGACCGCAAGGCCGCCGACGAGATCATGGAGATCATCGGCCGCCTCGTCCAGGAGTACGGCAAGACCGTTCTCATGGTCACCCACGACCCCCGCGTCTCCGAACGGGCCGGGACCGTCCTCCACCTGGACAAAGGAGTCCTGGTCGAAGCGTCCGAAGCCCGGGGCCGGGCATGAGATTCTTCCGGCTCGTCTGGGCCAACCTGCTGCGCAAGAAGGTCCGGACGACGCTGACCATCGGGTCGTTCCTGGTCGCCCTGTTCCTGTTCGGGCTCCTGGCGGCCGTCCGGATGGGCTTCCGCGGCGGGGCCGACGCCGCGGGCGCCGACCGGCTGAACGTCATCAACCGGGTCTCCCTGATCCTGCCCCTGCCGTTTTCCTATCGGGACCGGCTCCTCCGCGTGCCCGGCGTCAAGGCCGTGACGCACGCCACCTGGTTCGGCGGCGTTTACAAGGACGAGCGCAATTTCTTCCAGCAGATCGCCGTGGACAAGGACACCTGGTTCGACGTCTATGCGGATTACTCCCTCGCCGCGGAAGGCCGGGCCGCGTTCCTTCGCGACCGGCAGGCCTGCGTCGTCGGGCGCAGCGGCAAAGTGAGCTGCTTCTGGCGGACTGTTGGCCCGGTCCGGGAAATCGAGGGCTGGCGTGACGCTATCAAGGTGGTTGCCGGCGCACACCACACCTGTGCACTGTTTCGTGACGGAAC
>Ga0113563_10002787_pt1 | contig 10689 bp, 10 predicted proteins | sample Mud3Dept3metaG_FD_80117 | JGI IMG/M metagenome (GOLD analysis project Ga0113563, IMG submission 80117) | Freshwater wetland microbial communities from Ohio, USA, analyzing the effect of biotic and abiotic controls - Mud 3 Core 4 Depth 3... | ecosystem: Environmental > Aquatic > Freshwater >...
AACGTGCAGGGCGCCTGCGACATGGGCGGGCTGCCGGACGTGTTCTCCGGCTACCAGAGGGTGGCGGACCCGAATGCCCGGCAGCGTATGGCCGCTGCCTGGAAGGTTGCCGATCTGCCGGAGAAGCCCGGCATGAAGGTGACCCAGATGCTGCCGGCCGCCCACGACGGCACGCTCAAGGCCATGTACATCATCGGCGAGAACCCGCTCGTGTCCGATGCCGACCTGAACCACGCCGAAAAATCCCTCCGCAACCTGGACTTCCTGGTGGTCCAGGACATCTTCCTGACCGAGACCGCGCGGCTGGCGGACGTGGTGCTGCCGACGGCGTGCTTTGCCGAAAAAGACGGGACGTTTTCCAACACCGAGCGCCGGGTCCAGCGGGTGCGCAAGGCGGTGGAGCCGCCGGGCGAGGCGCGCGAGGACTGGCGCATCGTCTGCGACCTCGCCACGCGCATGGGTTATCCCATGTCCTACACGGACAGCCGGCAGATCATGGACGAGTTGCGCACCGTGACTCCTTCCTATGCGGGGATCGGCTACGACCGGATCGAGCAGCAGGGCCTCCACTGGCCCTGCCCGAACGAGGAGCACCCGGGAACGCCGATTCTGCACCGCGAGCAGTTCACCAGCGGCAAAGGCGCTTTCAGCGCCATCGACTATATCCCGCCCGCAGAGAGCGTGGACCGGGACTTCCCGCTCTATCTCACGACCGGCCGGCTGCTCTTCCAATACCACACCGGCACTATGACCATGAAGACCGGCGGCCTCAACGAGATCGCCCCGGAGTGCTTTGTCGAGCTTTCGCCGGAAGACGCGCAGCGGTTTGCTATCCAGGACGGTGCGCTGGTCGGCATCGCCTCCCGCCGCGGCCGCATCCAGGCGCGGGTCAAGATTTCCCCGAAGGCGGTTCGGGGGACGGTTTTCCTGCCGTTCCATTACGCCCAGGCCGCCGCCAACCGCCTGACCAACGCCGCGCTGGACCCGATCGCCGGCATCCCCGAGTTCAAGGTCTGCGCGGTCAAGCTGGAGAAGGCGGCTTAACGGGAGTCAAACTCAAGACGGCAATCTCAATCGGGTCCATCTTTTAGCGTTCGAACGCCGCTGAAACCACACGCATCACCTTGCCTTTTCAGGCGCGAGCGCAATCGGGGATACGCGTATGACGGAAGCTCTCATCATGATGGGCGGGCTGGGGCTTGTCATCGGCCTGGTGCTGGCGGTGGCGGCCAAGGCGTTCTACGTCTATGTCGACCCGCAGGTCGAGGCGGTCGCCTCGGCCTTGCACGGTGCGAACTGCGGCGGCTGCGGCAAGCCGGGCTGTGGCGCCAACGCCGAGGCGATCGTCGCCGGCCAGGCCTCGCCCAACTCCTGCGTCGCGGCCGGCCCGGAGGTGGCCGAGGCCATCGCGGCCCTTCTGGGCGTCGCGGTGACGGCCATGGAGCCCAATATCGCGCGGCCGGGGTGCTATCCTGCCGGTTCCGCTGCCTCCCGATTCGGACGTCGTCATTTACGGCGGCGGCAAGCTGGCGCTGGATTCCGCCAAGCGCTGCCGGGCGCTCGGGGCCCGGACGGTAACGATCCTTTTCAGAGAGCCCTGGGACAAGAGCCCGCTGGCGGACGCGGACGTCGCCGCCGACGGGTTCGACGGCCTGAGCATTCGCCACGCGGCGGCCATTCAGAAACTCTTCGGCGAAGCCGGGCGGCTGACCGGCGTCGAGGTGGCGGGAAACGGCACGAGCCAGGTCGGCCGGCTGGCCGCCCAGACCTTGATCCTGTCCGCCGGCCGCTTCCCGGAAATGATTTTTGTTCCATCCGGCGCAGCGTCGCCGCCGGAGGAGGGTGCACCCGCCGCACCAGCGGGATGGGAAGGTATTTTGCCCTACAAACAGCCCTGGTACCGTGATCAGTCAGGGCTGTACGCGGAGGGCGACGTGACCGCCGACTATAGTGCCGCCATCAAAGCCATCGGAGCCGGCCGCCGGGCGGCGGCGTCCATCCACCAGGTGCTGAGCGGCATCGCCCCCCAGCTCAGCGAGAAGGTGATCGACCCGAAGGCGGCCATCCAGAACGTCAGCACGGTTGAAAACATCAAGCCGTTCCCGCGGCAGATCATGCCGGTTTGCAGCGGAACCGATCTGATGCGTTGCGGCGAGCTCGAGCGCGGATATTCCGAGGACGCAGCGCGCAAGGAGGCCGGCCGCTGCCTGCAGTGCGGTTGATCTGCTACCGGCAAGTCCCCAAGAGCAAACCGACGCAGCCCGCACCCGCCCAAGCGCCGCACATGAGTTGAAAACGGATCGAGCGAGCGGCGACAGATCCCCCGACCCCACCTGCCGGGACCGAGCGGCGCGGCAGTTTTCCACCAGATGGGTTAAGCGTTCCCAATAAAACGGTCACGTTTTTAGAACGAGTTTCCCGCGGGATATCCGCCGCCACAGCCCCGCCGTTCAGGCACTCGTCTTCGCTCAGAACGGTGATGCGCTCCATTGCGTACTTCAGTTGTCTTCAAAATGGCGTGGGATTTGCCGAGCCATCCTTAAGATATTCTGAGCGGACCGGAGACAAGAAAGGTTAGAATGGACGGTAAAGGGAAACGGATATCACTCGAACGCGTGCCGGACTTTGTCTCGGATGGTGATCGGCTATGGATGGGGGGGTGGACGGTCGTGCGCAAGCCGTTCGCGATGATGTACGAAATCATACGGGCTCAAAAGAAAAACCTGCACTTGATCAACAACCCGGGCGGGCCCGAGACCGATCTCTTGATCGGGTGCGGCTGCGCCTCCAAGAGCGAAACGAATTACATCGGCCACGAGTTGTTCGGGCATCCCTACAACTTCCGGCGGCGGTTTGAGGACCCCGAGAGCAACCACGGTTTCCGCCACGATGACTGGACCGTGGCGACCGGCTCGCTGCGGATTATGGCCGGGGCGATGGGCATCCCGTTCATCCCGACGCGGTTTCTGCGGGGGTCCGACATCCTGAACCCGGCTCTGGACGGGTTCAAGGATCTGCGAGGGATCGACCCCAAGGTGCCCAAGCGCAAGTTCCTGAAGATGAAGGACCCGTTTTGGGACGGCGAGGAGGTGATGCTGATCCCATCGCTCACCCCGGACGTCTGTTTCATCCATGCCCAGGAGGCCGGCGAGGACGGCACCGTGCGGATCACCGGCGGAGTGTTCTTGGACTACTACGCCGCGGTCGCTTCCCGGGTCACCATCGTCTCGGCCGAGCGGATCGTTCCCGTCGAAGCCCTGGAGGCCACGCGCGAGGAGAACGCGATTCCGGGAGCGGCGGTGGATGCCGTGGTCGAGGTGCCCTTCGGTGCCCACCCCACGGCGGTGCACGGCTGCTACGACAACGACCCCTGGTGGTTTCGGGACTATCTGAAAGCCTCCAAGACCGAGGACGGCATGCAGGCCTGGATGGAGGAGTGGGTCTACGGCCCGGGATCCTTCCAGGCCTACCTCGCCAAGGTCGGCCGTTCGCGCCTGGATCGGATCACAGCGGACCCGAAGCTGTGCTACTCGCCGACCATCAAGCGTCGCCTGGATCGACTGGACGAGGTGGGGTGACATGCATCCGAGCTATTCGCGCCTGGAAATGATGGTGGTGGCCGCCAGCCGGCTGCTGCAGAACCGGGAACGAGTCTTGGTGGGAACCGGCATCCCTCTCGTGGCCGCCATTCTGGCCAAGAAGACCCACGCCCGCGACATGGTAATGGTGATGGAGGCGGTCGCCTTCGACAGCAACCCGGAGTCGCTGCCGTTCTGCGTCGCAGACCCGCGCGCCGTCTACCGGACCACCTGGACGCCCACCTCCGCCGAGGTCATGGGGCACTTCCTGCAAAGCGGCAAGATCGATGTCGGGTTCCTTGGGGGAGCCCAGGTGGACCGCTACGGGAACCTGAACTCGACGTGCATCGGTCCCTACGACCGACCCCAGAAGCGATTCGAGGGATCGGGGGGCGCCGGCGACATTGCTTCTCTGGCCAAGCGCACCATCATCATCATGAACCACGAGAAGCGGCGTTTCGTAGAAAAAGTCGACTACATCACCAGCCCGGGGTGGAAGTGCCGATCGCTCGATTGGGCCTCCGACGTCATGCGCGAGGAGATCGCCCTGGATGGCGGGCCCTACGCCGTCGTGTCCACCTTGGGCGTCATGAAGTTCGACCCGCACAGCCGCTCCATGTACGTTGAGACCTACTATTCGGATTTGGGGGTTTTGATCGGCGACATCCGCGCGGTGACCGAGTTCGACATCGATGTGTCCCGGGCCCGTCCGATGGAGCCGCCCACGACGGATGAGCTGACCGTCCTGAGGGAGCAGGTCGACCCCGAAGGGATTTTTATGAAGTATTGAGTTCCGCGCAATAGGGGAACCGGAGCGAGGCCGAACGCCTCCCCTAAAACCGACCACGCAACCATGAGAGGCAAGGATGGCCCAAAAGCGCGACCTTCTGTTCAATGCGGAAAGCGTCCAATCGATCGAAAGCGGCTGTAACGAGTGGTTCCGGACGGCGCTGAGCGAGGCCGACCGGGAGGCCGAGGGTCGCTATTTCAGCGCCTCCGGCATCCCCGTGAAATTGCTGTACACGCCGGCCGACACCCAGGACATGGATTACGGCCGAGACCTGGGGTTCCCGGGGCGGGAGCCGTTTGTTCGCGGCGTCTACCCCAACATGTACCGCGGCCGCATGTTCACGGTGCGCCAGCTGGCCGGCCTGGGCGCTCCGGAGGACTGCAACCAGCGGATCAAGTACCTGTTGGACCACGGCGCGACCGGGGTCAACATTCTCTTCGACCTGCCCACCATCCGCGGCTACGACTCCGACGATCCCGAAGCCGAAGGCAACGTCGGGGCATGCGGCGCGGCGGTCGATTCCATCCGGGACATCGACGCGTACTTCAAGGACATCGACCTGGGCAAGGTCAGCACTTCGATCGTCACCCACTTGCCCAGCACCAGCATCGTCATTCCTGGCATGTATTTCGCCGTGGCCGAGGAGCGCGGGACGCCCTGGACTCAGCTGGCCGGGACGTGTCAGAACGACTTCATCATGGAGACCTGCGTGGGGAGCGCCCCGGAGATCCTGCCGCCGGCGGCCTCCTTCCGGCTCCAGTGCGACGTGGTCGAGTGGATCTGCCGCAACATCCCGCGCTGGAACCCCATCAGCTACAACGGCTACAATCTTCGAGAGGCGGGGACGGATGCGGTGCAGGAGGTCGCCGTCGCGATTGCCAACGCCGTGGCCACGGCCGAGGAGTTGATCCGGCGCGGCATGCACATCGACGACTTCGCCCCGCGCATGTCTTTTTTCTGGGACCTTCACAACGATTTCTTCGAGGAAATCGCAAAGTGCCGCGCCAGCCGCAAGGTTTGGTACCAGATCATGAAGGAGCGCTTCGGGGCCAGGAACCAGAAATCCCTGCTCATGCGCTTCCACGTGCAGACCGCCGGCGTCACGCTCACGGCGACCGAGCCCTTCAACAACATTGCACGCTCGGCCATCCAGGGGTTGGCCGCGGTTCTGGGCGGGTGCCAATCCCTGCACATCGACTCCTACGACGAGGCCTACTCCGCACCCACCGAGCAGGCGGCCCTGATCTCGCTGCGCTCGCAGCAGATCATCCAGGCGGAAACGGGCGTCGTGAACACGGTCGACCCCCTGGCCGGTTCCTACTTTGTCGAGTCTTTGACCGACCAGATGGCCCAACGGATTGCGGCCTATCTGAGCAAAATCGAGGAAATGGGCGGTCTGGTCAAGGCGGTCGAGAGCGGCTGGCTGCACCGCGAGATCAGTGCCTACAACTACAAGCACCAGCGATCCATCGAAACCGGCGAGACCAAGCTGGTGGGGGTGAACTATCAACCGGCCGAAACCGCCCAATGCTGCAACATCGACGTCTTCCGGTATCCCGAAACCTACACCCGGCAGAAGGCCAAACTGGAATGTCTGCGGCGGGAACGGAATCCCCGCAAAGTAAAGGAGTGCCTGGAGGTCATCCGCGACAAGTGCGGCAGCGGCGAAAACCTTTACCCGTACACCATCGCGGCCGTGAAACAATTGGCCACTCTCGGTGAAATCGAGGAGGTGTTCCGGGAGGAGTTCGGGCTTTGGGCCTTCCCGCTGTTCTGACCTCCCCGGCGACGGACCGTCCGGCGGCAGCGGCAGTACTCAACCTCAGTTAGAAGGAAACGAACGATATGACACGGAAAGTGCGCGTGGTGATGGCCAAGCTCGGGCTGGACATCCACTGGCGGGGGGTGTACCTCGTCGCCCAGTTCTTGAAAGACGCCGGGATGGAGGTGGTGTTTCTCGGCAATCAGTTCCCCGAACAGATCGCGGAGGCGGCCCTCGAGGAGGATGCAGACATCGTGGGCCTGAGCTGCCTCAGCGGAAACCACATGACGCTGGCCCCCAAGGTGGTGCGGCTGCTGCGTGAGAAGGGGCTGGAACGGGTCAAGGTCTTCATGGGCGGGGTGATGGCGCCGGAGGACGCGGTCGAGCTCGAGCGGACCCATGGCGTTCACAAGGTGTTCCTGCCCGACACCCCCATGGAAACGATCGTGAGCCACATGTACGAGAGTGTCGGGAGGCCTCGCCATCAGCCCTGACCGCGACCGCGGGCCCGACCTGGCCGCCTGGATCGATGCCTGCCTGCGAGGCGACAAGCGGGCGACGGCCCGCCTGATCTCCATGGTCGAGCGAAGGGACCCTGGTGCCTCCACCATCTTGGAACGCATTTACCCCCATACCGGGAAGGCATACACCATCGGCATCACGGGGCCGCCCGGCGCCGGGAAAAGCACGCTGGTGGACCGGCTGGTAAATGAATTCTGCAAGGACCGCTTTTCGGTCGGGGTCATCGCCGTGGACCCAACCAGCCCGTTCAGCGGCGGGGCCTTGCTCGGGGACCGGGTGCGCATGACGCCCGGCTCCCGCGGTCGGGACTGTTTCTTCCGGAGCATGAGTGCCGGCGATGCTGTGGGCGGGCTCGGCCCCGCCACGCAGGACGCGGCGCGCGTGCTCGAGGCCAACGGCCGGCAAATCGTCCTGATCGAAACGGTGGGCGTGGGGCAATCCGAGCTGGACGTGGCCCAAGCCACGGACACGGTCCTGGTCGTCCTGACGCCGGAGTCCGGCGACACGGTCCAGATGATGAAAGCCGGGCTGCTGGAGATCGCCGACATCTTCGCCGTCAACAAGGCCGACCGACTCGGCGCCGACAGCCTGGCGCTGGCGCTGGCCGGGATGCTCGACCGTAAACCGAGGGCCGCCGGTGCGTGGCGGCCGCCGGTGTGCACCACATCGGCCTCTCTTGGCAATGGAACCCGGACGGTATACGATAGCATCTGGAGGCATCACCATCATCTCCGGGATACCGGGGAACTGGAGCAGCGTCGCCGGTCGCGCCTGGAAAAGGAGCTGCGCAGGAAGGTCGAGGAGGAGCTCAAGCGGGTACTGTGGGACGAACTCGTCCAAACCGAAAAGATGTCCGCTTGGGTGGAGGCGGTGCGGAAACGGGAAGTCGACCCGCAGCGGATGGCCCGGCGAATCGTCACCGAACGCCTGGAGGCCAAAATTCATCGCCGCACTCGGATGACGCGGACGAAAAAGGAGGATCATGCTGGAGATTAGGGGGGCGGTTGCGGTGGTCACCGGCGGCGGCAGCGGGATCGGCGAGACGGTGGCCAAATACTGGGCACGGCAGGGCGGAAAGGTCGTGCTGGGGGATGTCGCCCTGGAGGGGCTGGCCCGCGTGGAGAACGACATTCGCACGGCCGGGGGGGATGCCGCGTCGCTCGTCTGCAACGTGACGCGCGAGGAGGACTGCACCGCGCTGGCTCGCCTGGCGGTCGAGCGCTACGGCGCGATCAACCTGGTGTTGCCGTGCGCGGGGATCATCAAAGACGGGATGATGGTGTCCCCGGATCGGAAAAGCGGGAAAGTCTTGCGGAAGATGGCGCTGGCCGATTTCAAGGCGGTCGTGGACATTAACCTGACCGGTGTTTTCCTGACGGTGCGCGAGTGCGCGGAGCAGATGATCAACCACAACTGCAAAGGGTTGATTTGCCTGGTTTCCTCCACCGGATCGCTCGGAACCGCCGGCCAGATCAACTACTCCGCCACGAAAGCCGGCATGTCCGTCATGCCGAAGGTGATCACGGCCGAGTTTTTCCGCCGCGGAATTGCCGACCGGATTCGCTGTGTGGCGGTTGCACCCGGCTACGTCGGGACCCCCATGGTGAGGGGCATGGATCAGAAGGCGCTCGCCGATATTGTCGAGAACGTCCCCATCGGGCGGTTGGTGGAACCTGACGAGGTGGCCAGCCTGATTGTCGAGTTATACAGGAACGAAGCGCTGGCCGGGGATGTGTTCTACGTGCACGGCGGGCTGCGGCTGGGTTCCAAGGGGTAGTTCGTTCTATATGCCCAAGAAGGCCTGCCGGAACTTGTCGCTCGCCAATAATTCCTTTCCCGTGCCTTCGCCGACCATGCGGCCGGTCTGGATCACATAGCCCCGGTCGGCCAAATCCAACGCCTCGCGCACGTTCTGCTCGACCAGAAGAATCGTCATGCCCTGCTGCTTCAGGCGCCTGACCGTGTCCAGCACCTCGTCCACCAGCTTCGGGGCCAGCCCCAGGGACGGCTCGTCCAGCATCAAAATCTGGGGCCGCGACATCAGGCCGCGTCCGATGGCGACCATCTGCTGCTCTCCGCCGGAGAGCGTCGATGCCGGTTGCAGGCGGCGCTCTTTGAGGCGCGGGAAAAGAGCATAGACAAAATCCAAGTTTTCCCGAATCCGGTGCGGATCAGACAGAATGTAGGCCCCCAGGAGCAGGTTCTCTTCGACCGCCAGCGGCCGGAAGAGCATTTTCTCCTCGGGGACATACACGATCCCCAGGCGCACGATCTCCTCGGTGCGCAACCGCTGAATCTCCGTGCCCGAGAAAAGGATCTGCCCTTCGAATGCGCGCTGGGTGCCCATGACGGCGCGCAGCAGGGTGGACTTGCCGGCGCCGTTGGCGCCGACCACGCACACGGTCTCGCCCGAATTCACCGACAAGGAAACCCCCTGCAGGACCGGCAGCCCCGAGTACCTGACTTTTATGTTTTTGACTTCAAGGATCGGCGCAGCCATTACAAAGCCTTCCGTTCGCGCACGTAGCGTTCTCCCAGATACGCCTTGATGACCTGGGGGTCGCGGGCAACGTTCTGTGGGAGACCCTCGGCGATCTTCCTGCCGTAGTCGAGGACGATGACCCGCTCGCTGATGTTCATCACCAGCTCCATGACGTGCTCGATCAGCATCACGGTGATCCCGAGGTCCGAATGGATGTGCCGGATGCCGGCCATGATGTCTTCGATTTCGCTGGGGTTCAGCCCGGCGGCCACTTCGTCGAGCAGCAGCAGCCGGGGGGAGGTGGCGAGCGCCGTGGCCATGGTCACGCGCTTCTGGGCCGCCACCGGCAGTTCGTTCACCAGGTTCAGCTTGAGGTCCCGCAGGCCGAGGTCTTCCAGGATGCCCTCCGCCCGGGTCCTGGCCTGGGACTGGGATCGGGTGTGCATGAAGCACCCCACCATGACATTTTCGAGTACGTTGAGGTCGCCCCCGGCCACGTAGACTTGAAAGGTCCGCGCCAGCCCGCGCCGGGCCATCTCATGGGAGCCCAATGCGGTGACGTCTTCGCCGGCGAAGACGATGCGCCCGGAGGTGGGCGGGAACATCCCGGCAACGCAGTTGAACAAGGTGGTCTTGCCGGCGCCGTTGGGGCCGATCAGCCCCAGCAACTCCCCCGTCTCCACCGCGAAGGAGACGTCGTCGTTGGCCTTCAGGCCGCCGAACGCCTTCACCAGGTTGTGAACCTCCAGAAGAGCCATCAGATGCGTCTCCTCCGGCGCGCCTTCTCGACGATGCCCCAGAGCCCGCGCGGTTCGAACGCCGAAATGATCATGATGATGAGCCCGTAGATGATAAGGTCGATCCCCACCAGCCCGGCCGCCGCGCCCAGCCACTCCTTCAAGTAGCTCTTGAGGGGGATCAGAACCCCGGCGCCGATGATGGGGCCCCAGAGGGAACCGGCGCCGCCGAGCATGGCCATCAGGGCGATCAGGATCGATAGGTCCAGGCTCATGGTGTCTTCCGGCTCGATGTTTTTGACGTAGACGGCGTGAAAAGAGCCGACCACGCTGACGAACGCCGTGGCGATGGCGTAGGTCTTGATCTTGGCCCAGTGCACGTTGATCCCCAGCGAACGGGCCACCTCCTCGTTGTCCTTGATGGCGCGCAGCTGGAAGCCCAGCCGCGATTGGCGGAACCAGTTCATGTAGAGCAGGCCGATGATGAAAAAGCAGAAGATGACGTAGTAATAATAGATGTCTTCTTTGAAGATCAGCCGCGTGAAATCCGGGACCTGGTACTTGAAGGGCAGAATGCCGAGGCCGCGGGCCGCGCCGACGAATTTCCAGACCTCGAAAAGGTCCTTGAGCACCAGCGAGGTGGCGATGGTGGCGATGGCGAAGTAGTGGCCTTTGAGCTTGAACAGGGGGTACCCGATGATGAACGACCACGTGATGGCAAAGCAGGCGCCGATCGGCATCGAGAACCAGAAAGGGATGTCCCAGCGCAGCAGGCAGACCATCGTCGTGTAGGCGCCGATACCGACATATTGGGCCTT
>Ga0113563_10002788_pt1 | contig 10689 bp, 9 predicted proteins | sample Mud3Dept3metaG_FD_80117 | JGI IMG/M metagenome (GOLD analysis project Ga0113563, IMG submission 80117) | Freshwater wetland microbial communities from Ohio, USA, analyzing the effect of biotic and abiotic controls - Mud 3 Core 4 Depth 3... | ecosystem: Environmental > Aquatic > Freshwater >...
ACCACCGGCACGCCGGAGATGTTCTTGGCCCGCGTCAGCTCGAGCACCTCGCGGATCGTGGCCTCGGGACGGACCGTGATCGGGTCGTGGATGATGCCGCTCTCGAAACGCTTCACCCGCGCCACTTCGCGCGCCTGCGCCTCGACGGTCATGTTCTTGTGGACGATGCCGATGCCGCCCTCCTGGGCGATCGCGATCGCCAGGCGGTGCTCGGTCACCGTGTCCATCGCGGCCGAGACCACCGGCAGGTTGAGCCGGATGCCGCGCGTGAGCTGGGTGCCGAGGCTGACTTCGTGCGGCAGCACCTGCGAATAGGCAGGCACCAGCAGGACGTCGTCGAAGGTGAGGGCTTCCTCGAGGATGCGCAGCATGGGCTGATCCGGGGGCAAAGGAAGCGGGGAATTGTACCCGCCGGGGGCACCCGGGGGAAAGCGGCCTGCCGCCCCGACCGGCGGCCGGAGTCCGCTAAACTCGCGCCACCATGCAGGACTCCTGGTTCGACTCGCCCGTTCCTCCGGCACCCCCGCCCGCCCGGGAGGTCTTCACCATCAGCCGCCTCAACCGCGAGGCGCGCACGCTGCTCGAGCGCGGCCTCGGGTCGGTGTGGCTCGAGGGCGAAATCTCCAACCTCTCCCGCCCGGGTTCGGGTCACTGGTACTTCTCGCTCAAGGACGAGTCCGCGCAGGTGCGCTGCGCCATGTTCCGGCAGCGAAACCTGCTGGTGCGCTTCCCGGTGAAGGACGGCACGCAGGTGCTCGCCCGCGGCCGGGTGAGCCTGTACGAGGCGCGCGGCGAGTTCCAGGTGGTTGTCGAGCACCTCGAGGAGGCCGGCGAAGGGATCCTGCGGCGCAGGTTCGAGGCCCTGAAGCAGCAACTGCAGGCCGAGGGCCTGTTCGACGCGCGCCACAAGCAGCCGCTGCCGGCCCTGCCACGCCGCATCGGCGTGATCACCTCGCCCACCGGCGCGGCCGTCCGCGACATCCTGCACATCCTGCGACGACGCTTCCCGGCGATCCCGGTGCTCATCTACCCCGTCGCCGTGCAGGGCGAGGCCGCGCCGCGCGAGATCGAACAAGCGCTGCGGCTGGCCGACCAGCGGCGCGACTGCGACGTGCTGATCCTGGCCCGCGGCGGGGGCTCCCTGGAGGACCTGTGGGCGTTCAACGACGAGGCCGTGGCGCGGGCGATCTTCGCGTGCCGCATCCCGGTGGTGAGCGGCGTCGGTCACGAGGTGGACTTCACCATTGCGGATTTCGTCGCCGACGAGCGGGCGCCCACGCCTTCGGGCGCGGCCGAACGCGTGGTTCCCGACCGTGCCGAGTGGCTGCGCTCGCTCGCGTCAACCGGGCAGCGGCTCACGCTAGCGGTCCGCCGGCGACTCACGGACCGCGCCAACGCCCTGCAGGTTCGCGAGCAGCGCCTCGCCCGCGTGCACCCAGGGGTGGTCCTGCGCCAGCGCGCCCAGCGTCTCGACGAACTCGAGGGCCGCCTGCGCCTGGCCGCGCGCGCGCGGCTCGAGCGTGCCTCGCACCGCTTCGCGACGGCGCAGGGGCTGTTGCGCCGGGCCTCGCCCGCGCTGCGACTCGCCGCCCTGCGCCTGCGCCTCGACGCCGCGAGCCGCAGCCTGGCACGGGCAGTACGCGACCGCGTCGCCATGCGGCGGCAACGGCTCGAGCTGGCCGCTCGGGCCCTCAATGCAATCAGTCCGCTGGCAACGCTCGATCGTGGCTACGCGATCGTCACCGACGCCGCGGGCAAGGTGCTGATGGATCCGGCGCTCCTGCAGCACGGCGACCGCGTGACGGCACGCCTCGCGCGCGGACGCTTCACCGCCGAAGTGGTGAGCATCGACGCCGCGCCGGGCGAGCCGCCGGCATCACGACCATGAATCGGCAGCCACGCCGTTCGCCGCCGCGCACACGCCACCTCGCACGCCCCTGGGCCATCGCACTCGCATTTGCGGCCGTGGCGCTGCCGGTATCGAGTCCCGCGCTAGACCTGCCACGCGAGAGCCGCGTGCCCGGGGGCATTGCGCTGCTCCAGCTCGGCACTTCCGACGAGCCACCCGGTTCGGTCGTGTTCAACGGGCACGGGGCACCGGTGCTCTGGAACGGAACGTCGTGGATCGCCGTCGTCGGCATTCCGCTCGACACCGCACCCGGCGTGCAGGCCGCGACCCTGCAGCCACCCGCGGGCGACGAACGCCGGCTCGAGTTCACGGTGACCGACAAGCGCTACGCAGAGCAGCGCCTCAAGGTCGCGAACCAGCGGCACGTCGAGCCGTCGAAGGAGGACCTCGAACGCATCGAGCGCGAGCGCGGCCGCATCGATGCGGCCCTCGGCAACTACACTGCGGACCGCGAGCCGCAGCTCGTGATGCGCGCGCCGGTGGACGGACGGCGCTCGAGCAGTTTCGGGCTGCGCCGCTTCTTCAACGACCAGCCGCGCAATCCGCACAGCGGCATGGACATCGCTGCACCCACCGGCACCCCGGTCCTGAGTCCGGCCCCGGGCGTGGTCACCGACACGGGCGACTACTTCTTCAATGGCAACACGGTGTTCGTCGATCACGGCCAGGGCGTGGTGACCATGTACTGCCACCTCGAGCGCATCGACGTGAAGCCCGGCGACGACGTTGCTGCGGGGACGCAGCTCGGGCTGGTCGGCGCCACCGGTCGCGTGACGGGCCCGCACCTGCACTGGGGGGTGGCGGTGAACCGGGCGCTGGTGGACCCGGCGCTCTTCCTGGCGGAAGAGCGCTGAGGGGATGGGGGATAGGGGACGGGGGATAGTCAGAAGCGGTAGATTCCAGCCCCGGCGGCGCTGCGTCGGCAGGGTTGCGGACGCTTCGGTCGCCACCCTCCGACTATCCCCTATCCCCCATCACCTATCCCCACAGGAACCCCCCAATGGCCGGCTCGAACCTCGCCAGGTCGACGAGGAACGCGTCGTGGCCCTGCAGTGACGGGAACGCGTGGTACTCCACGCGCGCGTGGCCGGCAGCGCGCAGGTGGTCGGCGATCTCGCGCTGCTGGTCCACGGGGAACAGCATGTCGGTCTCGACGCCGATCACGAGCGCACGTCGCACCCTGAACTTCGCGAACGCCGCGGCCAGCGAGCCGCCCCCGTGCTCGGCCAGGTCGAAGTTGTCCATCGCGCGCGACAGGTACAGGTAGGCGTTTGCATCGAACTGGTCCGCGAAGCGCTGCGCCTGGTGCTCGAGGTACGCCTCGACCTCGAACTGGGGCCGGAAATCGCCGGCGATGCCGGCGGTCTCGGGCACGCGGCGACGGCCGAAACGCTCGATCCACTCGTCTGCGGAGCGGTAGGTGATGGTGCCGAGCTTGCGCGCGAGCCGCAGCCCGAGGCGCGGGCCGCGGCCGGGCTCGTAGCTGCCGCCGCGCCAGGCCGGATCGCTGCGCACCATCTCACGCTGCAGCGAGCGCAGCGCGATCGCGAACGGGTTGGCGCGCGCCGCACCCGAGATCGTGACGACGCTGTCCACTTCATCGGGGAACAGCGCACAGTAGGCGAGCACGGTCATGCCGCCGAGCGACGGGCCGATCACGGCCGCCACGCGGTCGATGCCGAGCGTCCTGAGAGTCTCTCGCCCGCCGGTGGCGATGTCCTCGACCGAGAGCTCCGGGAAGCTGATGCCGTATGGCCGCCCCGACTGCGGATCGATCGAGGCCGGGCCCGACGAGCCGTAGGGGCTGCCGAGCGAGTTCACGCACACCACGAAGTAGCGGCGGGTATCGATCGGCTTGCCCTCGCCGATCATCGACTCCCACCAGCCGGGCTTGGGATCGCCCGGCGAGGAGGCCGCGTGGGCCGAGGGCGACAGGCCCGTGAACAGCAGCACGGTGTTGTCGCGCGCCGCGTTCAGGCGACCCCAGGTTTCGTACGCGACGACCGGCTGCTCGATGACGCCACCGCGATGCAATCGCAGTGGCCGCTCGAGGCGCGCCAGCTGCCGTGCGGGGAAATCAGGCGCAGCGGACGACGGTGGGCGTGCGAGTGCCATGGCCATGAAGGCAGTCTATGCCCCCCTCCCCGTCGAACAAGGCCCAGAGGATAGCGCGTCAGAAGCGCTGGTTATGAGGCCCGTGGGCTCCGCGGGGCGGGGACGGCGTCAGCGCTTGCCGCCCTTGGACCGTCGGATCAGTCGCTGGCGCTTGCGGACCTGTCGCGGCGTGAGCACGTTGCGCTTGCCGGCATAGGGGTTCGCGTCGGTGCGGAACTCGATGCGCAGCGGCGTTCCCTCGAGCCGGAACACCTCGCGGAAGTGGTTCTCGAGGTAACGACGGTATGCGGCGGGCACGTGCTGGGTCTGGTTGCCATGGATCACGACGATCGGCGGATTGCGCCCGCCCTGATGGGCGTAGCGCAGCTTGATGCGCCGCCCGCGGACCAGCGGCGGCTGGTGCACCGTCACGGCCTGCTCGAGCGCGCGCGTGAGCTCCTGGGTGGGCAGCTCGCGCATCGCGGCACGATACGCGGCCCGCACCGCCACCATGAGTTCGCCGACCCCGGTGCCGTGCCGTGCGGAAATGAAGTGCACGGGCGCGAACCGCATGAAATCGAGCCGCAGGTCGACGCCGTCGCGGATCGCCTGGCGCTGGTCGGGCGCGATGCCGTCCCACTTGTTCACCGCGATCACCAGCGCCCGCCCCTGCTCGACCACCAGCCCGAGCAGGCTCGCGTCCTGTTCGGCCACCGTGTCGTGCGCGTCGAGCACGCCCACCACGACGTGGGCCTCATCGATCGCCTGCAGCGTCTTGACGATGCTGAACTTCTCGACCGCGTCGCTGACCCGCGCGCGCCGCCGCACGCCGGCGGTGTCGATCAGCACGTAGTCCTGCCCGTCGCGCTCGAACGGCACGTGCACGGTGTCACGCGTCGTGCCCGGCTGGTCGAACGCGATCAGGCGTTCCTCGCCGAGCAGCCGGTTGATGAGCGTGGACTTGCCGACGTTCGGGCGGCCGACGACGGCGACGCGGATTGCGTCGGCCTCCAGCGGAGCCTCGGGCTCCGCCGACGGTTCCGGAAAACCTTCCAGGGCGCGATCGAGCAGTTCCGAAACGCCCTCGCCGTGCGAAGCGGAGATCGGCACCGGCAACCCGAAGCCCAGCTGGTGAAAATCGGCCACGGCCAGATCGGGGTCGAGCCCTTCCGCCTTGTTGGCCACCAGCAGCACGGACTTGCCGGTCCGGCGCAGGACGTTGGCGACGTGAAGGTCGGACGGCGAACAGCCGGCCCGCGCGTCGACCAGGAGCAGCACCCGGTCGGCTTCCTGCACGGCCTTCAGCGTCTGTTCGGCCATGAGGCGCTCGACGCCCTCGACCGTCTCGACCAGCCCGCCGGTGTCCACGATGACGCACCGGCGCGCGCCGACGCGGGCATAACCGTATTTCCGGTCACGCGTGAGGCCCGGGACGTCGGCCACCAGCGCGTCACGCGTGCGCGTCAGCGCGTTGAACAACGTGGACTTGCCGACGTTGGGGCGCCCGACCAGCGCGATGACGGGCAGCACGGCTAGCGGCCGGAGCCGCCTCCGGCCCGGAACGCGGCGATCTCGCCAGCGTCGTCGATGACGAACAGGCGCTCGCCGATCACGATCGGCGCAGTGGCGAAACGCGTGCTGCCGGGCCGCTCCCGGGCGACGAAGCGTCCAGTGTCGCGATCCAGCCAGTGGAGATAACCGTCGAAGTCGCCGACCACCACCGCGCCGCCGTGCACCACGGGTGCGCCCAGGCCGCGCCGCTTCAGTCCCGTCTGCTGCCACACGACGCCGCCGTCGCGGCGGCGCAGCGCCACCACGTCGCCGTCGGAGCTCGCCACGTAGAGCTGGTCGTCGTCCATGCCGACGTCGCGGTAGCTCGACAGGTCGCGCGTCCACCAGATCTGGCCTGAGTCGCGCGCGATCATGGCGATGCGGCCCTGGTAGCCGATCGCGTACACCTCGTCGCCGGCCACGCGCACCGCCGCATCGATGTCCGCCAGGCGCTCGAGCTCCGACCGGCCTCGTGGCGTGCTCACCTGTGCCTGCCAGAGGATGTCGCCGGTGGGGATCGACACGGCCATGACGCGGCCGCTGTCGAAGCCGCCGATTACCGCGTCGCCCGCGCGTACCGGCGGCGACGTGCCGCGCAGCGTGAGGCGCGGCACGAGGTCCTCGACCATCCAGGCTTCCGTGCCGTCCGCGGCATTCAGCGCAATCAGGCGCCCGTCCACGGTGCGTACGACGACGCGATCGCCCGCCACCAGCGGCGCCGCAAGGACCTCGCCGCCCAACTGGACGCGCCAGCGCTGCTTGCCGTCCGTCGCCTCGAGCGCGATGACCGTACCGCTGCTGGTGCCCACGACCACGAGGCCGTCGCCGAACGACGGGCCGGCGGCCAGATCGGCCTTGGTGTCCGCCTCCCAGAGCGCGCGCCCGGTCGTCGCATCGAGCGCACGCACCTTGCCCTTGCGCGACGCGGCGTAGAGCACGTCGTCGCCCGCGGCGAGGCCGAGCGCCAGCCGCAGCTTCTCGCCTCCGCCTCCCACGCTCGTCGACCAGAGTCGCTCGACGGGCAGCGTCTGCTTCACGTCGACCAGCTCGGCCGGCGGCTCGGCGGTCTTGTCCTTGTCGCAGGCTGCCAGGACCGCGAGAACCGAAAGCAGCGCGAGCGTGCGCCAGCGAATCATTGGGCGGGAGCCTCCGCAGGCGACTGGTCGGCGGCGGACGCATCGGCCGCGGTCGCCCGCTCGAGCGCGTCGCGCTTCAACTCGACGTATGCCGTGTCGACGCCGCTTCCGGGCGTGCTCGCCTCGATGGCCGCGTCGTACTCGGCGCGGGCCTGGGCCGCGTCTCCCTTGGCGGCGAACGCATCGCCGCGGACCTCGTGCGCCAGCGCCGCGAACGCACCCGCCTGCGCGACGTCCAGGAGCGCGAGCGCTTCGTCGTGCTTGCCCTGCTCGACCAGCACGCGCGCGAGGCGCATCTTCGCGACCAGGCGCAGCTCGACGTCCTTCGAGCGGTCCGCGACACCGCGCAGCAGGCGCGCCGCCTCGTCGAACTCGCGGCGCTCGACCGCGGCCCGGGCCAGCGCAAGGTCGGACTGGTCGACGTACGGCGACCCGGGACGGCGCTGCTGCAGCTCGGCGGCCTGCTTCACCGCCTCGTCGCGGTTGCGGCCTTCGAGCGCGGCGACCACGGCCAGGTAGGACGCCTCGTCCTGCTCGGCGGTCTGCAGCTTGTGGCGCTGCCAGTACTGCCAGCCACCGAGGATCGCGAGGCCGAGCGCCACGCCACCGATGATCCACGCCCAGTTGTCGCTCCACCAGCGGCGCAGTTGTTCTTCGCGTTCGTTGTCAGTGAGGTCTTCCACGTTTCGAGCACTCCGTCGTGCCGGCGCGCATCCGCCCGGCGTTGTTCAACCCTGCCCGCCCGAGCGGGCCTGCAGCAACCGCGCCAGCTCGCCCGCCAGGTCCGCGAGCGGCACCTGTCGCTGGCCCGCGTCCTCGCGCAGCGGCTTGAGCGTCGCGACCTGCCGCGCCACCTCGTCGTCACCGAGGATCAGCGCGTGGCCCGCGCCGCTGCGGTCGGCCCGCTTGAGCTGCGACTTGAAACCGCCGCCGCCGCAGTGGGTCTCGATCCTGAGCCCCGGCACGGCGTCGCGCAACGTCTCGGCCAGCTGCAGCCCAGCGGCCTCCGCCGCGGCTCCGGCGAGCGCGAGATAGACGTGCGGCGCGCTTTCGTTGCCTGCCCGCCCCTGCAGGCGCATCAGCTCGACGATGCGTTCCTCGCCGAGCGCCCAGCCGATCGCCGGCGTCGGCGCTCCGCCGAGCTGCTGCACCAGGCCGTCGTATCGGCCGCCGGAGCATACCGCGTCCTGCGATCCCAGGTCGGTCGTGATCCACTCGAACACCGTCCGCGAGTAATAGTCGAGCCCGCGTACCAGGCGCGGGTTGACCACGTACTCGATCCGCGCGCCGTCGAGCCGGGCACGCAGCGTGGCGAAATGGGCCGCCGACTCGGTGTCGAGGTAATCGGTGATGACCGGGGCGCCCGCGACGACGTCGCGCATCGCCGGGTTCTTGGTGTCGAGGATGCGCAACGGGTTGCCGCCGAGGCGCCGCCGGCTGTCCTCGTCGAGTGCCCCTTCGTGGCGACGGAAATACTCGACCAGTTCGGCGCGGTAGCCCTTGCGCGACTCGGGCGTGCCGAGCGAGTTGACGTTGAGGCGCAGCCCGGTCAGGCCCAGCCGTCGCCAGAGGCGTGCCGACATCATGATGAGTTCGGCGTCGACGTCCGGGCCGGGGTAACCCAGGGCCTCGACGTCGATCTGGTGGAACTGGCGATAGCGGCCCTTCTGCGGCCGCTCGTAGCGGAACATCGGCCCCGTGCACCAGAGCTTCTGGCGCTGGTTGTGCAGCAGCCCGTTGCTGATGCAGGCGCGGACCATGCCGGCCGTGGCCTCGGGACGCAGCGTGAGGGAGTCGCCGCCACGGTCCTCGAACGTGTACATCTCCTTCTCGACGATGTCGGTCATCTCGCCGATGGAGCGCTTGAAGAGCTCCGTGCGCTCGAGCAGCGGCAGCCGGATCTCGCGATAGCCGTACTCGGCGAACGTCTCGCGGGCGACGCGCTCGAGCAACTGCCAGGCCGGCGTGTCATCCGGCAGGACGTCGTTCATCCCGCGCACGGGCTGGAGGATTTCAGTCATGTTGCTGATCGATGGGGTCGGGCTCAGCGGACGGTTCCGTCCGCCTCGATCCTGAACCGCGCCACGGTGCCACCGCCCGGCACCACCGGGAGGACGGCCGGGCGGCCGTTGACGGCGAGCGTCACTCCTGGCGCATTGCCGATCGTCACGCTGAGCGGCGCCGCCGCCGCGATCGCGCGTTGCGTGCCGGCACGCCCGAGGTCGTAAAGAACGGCCTGGCCTGAACCGTCGTAGACCTCGGCCCAGGAATCGGCGGCGAAGGCGATCCTCACGCTGACGTGTCCCGGCGGCACCTTCGGCGGTGCCGGGTCGGCGGCAACGGTCGCCGCGTCCGCCGCGGCCTGCTCGGGAGGCCCGGGCGGCGCCGTGCGTCCGGTATCGGCAGCCTCGGCCGTGGGGACCGCAGCGGTTTCCGTCGAGCCGGCCGCGGCGGGTTCGGCCTCCGAGGCAGTCCCGGCAGGCTCCGCGCCTCGCGCCGGCCGCTCGATTCCGTACTCCGATACATAGGTGGCAAGCCCGGCCGCGAGCACGAACAACAGGGCGCCGCCGCCGACCCACGGCCACTTCGGACGGCCACGAACCGGCATCATCTCCTGCCGCGCCCGAGGGACGAGCGTTGGCACCTCGGGCTGCGCGCCGGCATGCTCGTAGGCGACCACCAGGTCGTCCGCCACCAGCCCCATCATCGCTCCGTAACGGCGCAGGTGCCCCTTGGCGAACACCGGCGCGCCGAGCCTCGCGAAGTCGTCACGCTCGATCGCCTCGATCACCGACACGTCGAGATTGAGTTGCTCGGCGGCCTGCTGCTGCGTCAGTCCACGCAACTCGCGCGCACGACGCAGCGCAGCGCCCGGGCCCGCGCCATCCCCGGCAGCAATTGCGACCGCCTCGTTCACCGCGACTCGCGCTCCCGCTCGAAGAGCAGCGCCGCCTCGGCCGAGGTCGGAAACTCCATGCGCAGGCGGCGCGCGTATTCCTCTGCCGCGACTGCGTCAGCCGCGCCGGTTTCGATGAGGTAGCCGAGCCACACCGACTGCGGGGTGGCGGCGGCGGCCTCGTGATAGCGCTGCACGAATGCCCGCGCCTGCATGTCGTTGCCGGCCTCGTGCAGGAGGCCCGCCAGGGCGAGCAGCGGATCCGGCATGTCCGGACGCCGCGCCAGCGCCGCCCGGAAATAGCGCTCGGCGTCCTTGGGTCGTGCGTCGTCGCGCGCGCAGTGGCCGGCGTTGGCGAAAGCGACTTCGGGCGTGCGATAAAGCGGGCTCGCTGCGGCCTGCAGGAAGAGTTCCTCGCCCCGCTTCTTGCTGCCCTTGCGGCACTGGAACACGGCGGCATTGTTCAGCGCTTCCGGGTTGTCCTTGCCACCGAGCTTCACCGCCTGCTCGAAATGCGCGCCGGCCTTCTTGTCCTCGCCGAGCCTGTCGTAGACGAAGCCGGCGGCCATCTGTGCCTGCACCGAGCGGGGATCCTGCTCGAGGGCCCTGTCGACTTTCTCGCGCGCCGCTCGGAGGTTGTCCTGCTTCATGTAGGTGATCGCGAGCTCGGCGTTGACCGCCGCCGCCTTCTGACGTTCCGACTGCTTGTCCTGGGCGCCGGCCACCGGCGCGCAGAGCGACAGCACCACCGCCCCGACGACGAGCGCGCGCCGGCTCATGACTGCACCACGGACACCTGCACGAGCTTCTGCCCGAGCCGGATGGTCGTGCGGTCGTTGACGCGTCCCACGAGTTGCCCGCAGGCCGCGTCGATGTCGTCGCCGCGCGTGCGGCGGATGGTGGCGATCACGCCACCTTTGATCAGCAGGTCGCGGAAACGCACGATGGCCTCCTCGCTCGAGCGGCGGTAGCGGGTGCCCGGGAACGGGTTGAAGGGGATCAGGTTCACCTTGGCGGGCTTGCCGCGCAGCAGCGCCACCAGTTGCCGCGCGTGCTCCGGCCGGTCGTTGACGCCGTCGAGCATCACGTATTCGAAGGTGACG
>Ga0113563_10002790_pt1 | contig 10687 bp, 7 predicted proteins | sample Mud3Dept3metaG_FD_80117 | JGI IMG/M metagenome (GOLD analysis project Ga0113563, IMG submission 80117) | Freshwater wetland microbial communities from Ohio, USA, analyzing the effect of biotic and abiotic controls - Mud 3 Core 4 Depth 3... | ecosystem: Environmental > Aquatic > Freshwater >...
ATATATAAAACCATCCTGTCATCCCGAATTACTACCGCTTTGTTCTCAAAGCGGGAGTAATGAGGGATCTCTTTCAGGCATTTGAAATCATTCTATCGGACGATATGTTCAAAGGGGAGTTTTAATAGAAAATTGTCAGAACCAGTAATGATTTGTAATATAGATCAGCGCCATTATAATACGTAGATTAATACGTAGATTTTAAAAAAGAATCATTTTTCCATTTATCGCCTCTCTAACACGTTACAATACCCTTTTGTTCCCCCGATTACTCTACCCTCTCCCTAACCCCTCCTCCAGGGAGGGGCTATTATTTATATAATCAATATATTCCCTCGTCTCCCTTGGGAGAAGGGGTGGGTGGAAGAGGGTTAACCTCAGAGAGGGGGGAAAATACAAAATATTGTGAGTTCCTGTGTTGTTAACAAATAAGCTTGTGTGTTATAATCTTGGTTTATGCAGTCTGAACCTAATAGTTATTTTTGTGTATTATTTTAAAAGATGCCTGCAGAGAACCATCTGCTGAAGAAGCGTGTAAACCTTTTCGACGGGACCTCCATCGTTGCGGGAGCCATGATCGGCTCCGGGATATTTATTGTCAGCGCCGATATTGCCAGGAACGTCGGATCGCCGGGCTGGTTGATGGTTGTCTGGCTTATTACGGGAATAATCACGGTTATCGGGGCAGTGAGCTATGGTGAGCTTGCATCGATGATGCCGCACGTAGGAGGCCAGTATGTCTATCTGAAAGAAGCCTATCATCCTCTTGTGGGATTTCTTTTTGGGTGGACAACATTTATGGTTGTCCAGTGCGGTTCTATAGCTGCCGTGGCTGTAGCTTTTGCCAAATTCAGCGGAGTTCTGGTTCCCTGGATCTCTGAAAAGAATGTTCTGGTTCATCTCGGTGCGCTGAACATCAACAGCACCATGGTGGTCGCCATTGCCATGATAACATTTCTTACCTGGCTGAATACCCGGGGGATAGTTACCGGGAAAACAGTCCAGAACATTTTCTCATCAACCAAGGTTTTAGCTCTGCTGGGATTTGTCCTTATCGGTTTCCTGGCCACAAAAAGTATAAGCTCATTTGAGGTTAACAGGGAGATTTTCTGGAAAGCAAGCCAGGTGGGGCCTGATTATCGGATTATTCCACTGAGCGGTTTTTCACTTGTGGCAGCAATAGGCACGGCTCTTGTTGGATCCCTTTTTGCGTCCGATGCCTGGTATAATGTCACTTATATTTCGGGTGAGGTTATCAATCCCAAAAGAAATGTTCCCCTGAGCCTCTTTTTTGGAACGCTGACAGTCTCAGTCATTTATCTTTTTACAAATTTCATCTATATTAAAGTGCTTCCTCTTTCGGGCTCACCCGATGGCACCGATGTGCTGAGCAGGGGAATACAGTTCGCAACCGATGACAGGGTAGGTACATCAGCAATGTATGCAATTCTGGGTGATTATGCTGCTGTCATCATGGCGCTCTTCATAATGGTAAGTACCTTCGGATGCAACCATGGGCTTATCCTTACAGGCCCCAGGGTTTATTATGCAATGGCAAAAGATGGCCTTTTCTTCAAAAAGGCAGGTGAGATAAACAGATTCGGCGTGCCTGGCTTTGCCCTCGCGGTCCAGGGAATATGGTCTGTGTTGCTTTGCCTGTCGGGAACATACAGTGACCTGCTTGATTATGTGATTTTTGCAGTACTTATATTCTTTACACTTACCATACTTTCGATTTTTATTCTCAGGGTTAAACGACCTGATATTCCACGCCCATACAAAGCATTTGGCTACCCTGTGATCCCTTCCCTCTATATTATGACAACGGTTTCAATTATGATTATTTTACTCATTTTCAAGCCAAAATATACATTCCCCGGATTAGTAATAGTTCTTCTGGGGATCCCTGTTTATTATCTGTGGAAGAAACATTCAGAAAAAGGAAACGTAAAAGATGTTTAACGACGAAGGATACAATGGACTTCATTTAACTTGCATTATTCATGAATTGATTTTCAAGCTCCCCGTAAATATCTAATTGCCAAAACAGATAGTCGTTTGATGTTAAAGTTTATGAATTAATCAGATTAAAGATGCAAAGTATAAGAAAAGGAAAGGGATGAATTCTACTATAATATTAACTATTAACGCGTTGTGCGGTTAGCTATAATTAAAAATAAGAGCTTGGTATTTCTCCACCATTATGGAAACAATTTTTAAAATTGATCTGAGTTTTTTGTTTTTTAACAATTACCCCCTTCCCAGCCTTCCCCCAGGGGGGAAGGAGCATACACATTTCCCCCTGCCTTGCTCCGCCGCCTTCGTCGGCCGTAGGTCGACTTCGGCGACCGAAGGCCGAAGCGGCTACGCGAAGGCGCAGGGGGAAAATGAAAGGGGGTTTTTCTTTAAGAAATAAAAGATTTTGTGACTATAAATATAAAACGTTATACCATGATACTGGCAAGGCAAGAAAGGCCTAAGAGTCACAAATTGAATGCATTAAGATCTCAACCGCACAAGAGGTTAAGGATTAATTATTTGGAATGGAATTTGCAACTTTAAAAGATATAAATCTGATAATATGCAAAAAACTAAAATCTTACAGAATTTTGGATCTGTTGCATTGATTATCTTTTTTCTATCGGCAGCAGAATCCTGCGAAAAGACGGAATATGACCTTCTTGATCCGGAAGATGCCGGTGTCATGACACTCTTCAATACCAGTGACGGTCTTCCCGGGAATACGGTATCAGATATTCAGCTCGATAAAAGGGGCAATCTTTGGTTCACTTTCCCTGGACAGGGATGTGCAAAGTATAGCAATGGAACCTGGACTAATTTTGTTAATTCCAACAGCCCTCTATTAAGCAATGTTGTAAGCTGCCTGGCTGAATCAGCTGACGGAAGCATAATTTTCGGTACTTCAACGGGCCTCTCAATACTCTCCACAGCAGATACATGGGATTCATACAAGGATCCGGTCAGCACCATGACAGTCACTGCAGTGAAGGTTGCGTCAGACCGGTCGGTATGGGTCGGGACCTCCGATCAGGGCTTCTATGTTAACAAGGGTACCGGATTTGTCAAGACTCTGAGCGAAACGTATAAGTCAATAAACACAATTGAAGAAGATAACCTGGGGAATATCTGGATAGGAACCAATAACGGAATTATCAGGTGGAACGGATCTTCCTATAATTATCTTTCGCTTAAGGACGGCCTGCCGCATAACCGGATCTCATCACTGCGGAAGGACAGTAAGAAAAGACTCTGGATTGGTACGCGCGGCGGGAGGAACGTTGCCTGGGTCGATAATAAGGGATTTCATAATTTGTCGCTCCTGAACGGCAGGGACAGCTGCAGGGTTAATGATATCTATGAGGACCGCAGGGGATATATATGGTTTGCCACTGCTGATGACGGGCTGATATGTTACGACGGGATACTTCCGAGAGCGTTCAGGGTTAGTAACGGATTCCCCGAAAACACCATAAGATCCATAGGTGAAGATGCAAATGGCAACCTCTGGTTCGGACTTGAAAGCAAAGGTGTTGTCAGGTATACATTACCCATTCAATAAACCGGCAGCTATGAAACGTATATATCTCATTATTTCATTGATCCTGATATCATCCTTCCTGTCAGATCATGTTGACGGGCAGAAAGTTATACCTGTCAGGGACAAATATGTAATGCTTACCATGCCTTATAACCAGCGCCCTCTCAACCTGTACCGCGGGCAGTTTCAGGCAAGCGCAGGGTATAAATTTGCCGTTCGGGCACAGTCGTTTGATTCAGATGGCGATCTTGTTCATTTAAAGGACAACGGCACCGGATCAGTATATCACTACTACTTTGCTGAGGCGAAATACGGAGTGACAGATTTTGCCGAGATAGGCGCTGAGACAAATTTCCTGCGAAGAGGCATCAGGGATGCCACTGTTACCGTCGTTAACATTACATCCACCGCTGTTGAAAGGGTGACAGTTAATAAGCTTACTGAATCAAAGGGGATGGGCGATATTTTCATCTACACAAGCTTCAGATTGCCGGTTAAATATAATTGGTTTGATTTTGGTATCAAGGGAGGTTTTTTTCTCCCGTCTGCAAAATATGAAACACCAGAACCTGCAAATACTGTAAAGGCAGTATCTCTTGCGTCAGAAAGCAATACCACCATAAACCTGCATTATAACTATAAGAACGGATACGGTGTGCCCGTCTGGCTGGTGTCAGCAGCTTCCAAGTTCACCTTCCGGAACCTGTCTGCCAGGGCAGAATGGACAATGCGCGATCCGTTGAAGGAGGGTCAGAATATAAGGTGGGAGGAGGCTCTGACAGACACAAAATTTTCTTATTACGATAATACGTACAGCTATCTGCTCAGCCGGACCTGCACATTCGATGCTTCATTGCACTATCAGGCAACAGGTTGGTTTAACGTGGGCCTTAATGCCAGCTACTTCAAGACCAAAGGAGGATGGACCGAATATTGGGGTGTTAAATATGAAAATCCGAAAAAACATCTCCTGAACCTCGAACCTGGTTTTGAACTGCAAATATCACCGGGTCTGACCGTTTACCAGGTTGCAGGATTCCCGCTAACGGGCAGGAATTGTGATGCCCCATTTTATTTGTTTACGACAATATACTATAAAATGTTTCCCTTTTTAAGGTAAATTGGTCATTGTAAGATGAGAAAAGTAATTATAGTATACCTTTTAATTATCCTCACTGCGGAATGTTACAGCCAGACAGAAAAACTTCTGGTTCCGTCCGACCTAAAACAGCAGACAATTGTTACAGAACCGGTCACACTGCGTAAAGGATTTTTCAGGGCGGGATTATTGGTTGATTACCGGGTTGCCGACAGGTTTTTCAACGATTCGGGAGAGAAGGAGTACTACCAGACCAGCTCATGGGGATCAAAATCGGCATACGGTATCACGCTTCAATATGGTATCACCGACAGGTTCCAGATCGACGTGGTCTCGGAATACCTTAATAAGCTGCAGGAGGTCCAGACTACCGAGATAGATGCAGTGACAAACATCAGCAAGGTGACTGTATCAAAACAAAAAGGGCTGGGACTGGGCGACAGTCACTTTGCTCTGAAATACCAGGTTATACCTGAGCTGGAGAAAAAATTTTCGTTGTCGGGCCGATTGAGAGTAACAGTACCCACAGGGGCAAAGAATCCACGGAATATAAAAAGTGAAAACCAGTTTGATCTGCCTGTCGGCGATGGAACATTTGCCCTCTCATTGAACATTTCGGCAAGAAAAATAGCATATCCCTGGTCGTTTTCAGGCTTCGCTGCATATACCTACAACTTCAACGGGACAAAGATCTTTAATACGGTCACTCAGATCGAAAGGAAATTCAGGTATGGCAACCTTCTTGAAACCGGCTTGAGCGCCAATCTTCACCTTAATGAATGGATCGTTTTCGGGAATGAGATCAATTTTTACCGGGAGGGTCAGGGAGAGATCGAAAACGTCAAATCTGATCTTTTGCCGAGTTCCCGGGCACTCTCTTATGAACCTGGCCTTATTTTTCAGGTGTACAGGTTCAGGGTGAGTGAAACGGTCAGAATACCGGTATTTGGCAGGAATGTTCCTTCTGATCCGCTGTTTGTTCTTATGGCACAATATGTTTTTTAATATTTTCCGATGCAGGTATACCGTCAATTGTTACTGTTATTAAAGCCCGACAGTTCACATGTTCTGAAGCTGATAGCCGGTATTTCAGTCTTTGTGATCTTCAGCTGTGCCACTCCTTCAATACGTGTTACAAGGGAGCAGAATCAGGGTGACCTGTTGTTCAACAACCATGAATACCAGGAAGCTGCAAAACACTACTCACTGATGCTGGATGCAAGCAGGAAGCTGGGTATTTACCGGAATCCTGCAATGGAATCGGATGTCCGGAGGAAAATGGCAAATTGCTATGAAATGATGGGGGATTATGAGACGGCTTTATCCCATGTAAGACTTGCCATGGAGATTGATTCGTTGAACAATAACCTGATCGGCATGATTGCTGATTACCGCCAGGAAGGGAAGATATTAATCTATATGGGCTTGAGCCTGAATGGCATAGGATCTCTTGAAAAGGCACTTTCGCTCAGTGAGGGTATGGAGCAGAGCCTGAAGAATATCAATAAGCTTTCCATTGCAGATAATTATCTGGTGCTGGGGCAGTTATATTCAGTGATGGGTCAGTCCGAAAAAGCCCTGGACTATTCCGGTAAGGCACTTGCATTATTTATCCAGGCAAATGACGGACGTGGAGAAATGGAGTCGAACCTTACCCTCGCAAACATAAATTCCGACCTGGGTGATATTTTTGATGCAAAAAGACTTACTGACCTGTCGATGAAGAAAGCTGCCGGTCTGAACCTCGGGACATCGAGACACAACCAGCTTCTTGCATCGGTGGCTTTAAAGGCCGGTGAATATGAAAGTGCCGTGCGTTATCAGGAAAAAGCTCTGGCTGAAGCTGAAAAAAATGGAATAATGGGGCAGGTGATCTGGACAACAATCGGCTTGGGTGATATTTACAGCAAACTGGGTGATTTTAACAAAGCCGAAAGATACTACAAGGAGGCCCGGGCGTTGAAAGATACTATTCAAATGAAGACAATAAGCATTGATGCCTCACTTAATCTGAGATCAGGCGAGGTCATGAGTGCCAATGAGTATTTTTCATCCCAGGGTTCTTATACAGGCGAGGCGGTTTCCTCTTTGAGAATAGCAGAAATTCTTATGCAAAAGGGCAGATATGACAGTGCAATGACCTACCTCGATCAGGCTGGGGATAAGTTCAGGGCAGCTCGGAACAGGGAGGGTATGACAAATGTTCTTCTCAATAAAGGCTGCATTCTTGTTGATGAGGGAAACCTTAATGCAGCTCAGCATTTTCTGGATTCTGCCTCAGCGGCGGTTGATTTCCCTGAAACGGTATGGCAGGCATGGTTCCACCTTGGCAGGATGTATGAAGGATTATCAATGGATGAAAAAGCAGTTGAATCATACCGGAATTCTATCTCAGTCATTGAAAAAATAAGGGGAAACCTTACTATTGATGAATTTAAAAGCACGTATTTCGACAACAAAAGAGAGGTATACGACAGGTTGCTGAGACTGCTTCTCAGGCTGAAAAGACCCGTTGAAGCATTCCAGGTCTCGGAACAGGCAAGAGCCAGGGCATTCTATGATATTCTGGCAAATAAAAAGATCGACTATAAAGGTTCTGTACCCGGCGACCTTATCTCACTGGAACAGGAAAAGAGGATAGAAGTGCAGAAGCTGTACAAGTTGTTGCAGAGGGGTGATGCCGGCACTTACGGAGATGAGGGATCCAGGAGCTCCGCCTTGCTGCAGCTTCGGAAAACCCTTTCATCGGCTCAGTCGGAATATGAGGATATCATCCGCAGGGTGAAGCTTTATAATCCGGCATATGCGGAAATAGTTGCAGTGCAGCCTGTCAACCTGGCTGACCTTAAGGCAGGGATCGATGAGCAGACTGCTGTACTGATATACTGGATAAGCAAAAACGAATTGATAATTTGGGTGATTACCAGTTCAGATATCATATCAAAATCGATCCCGATAGATGAAAAATCTGTCTCATTGATGGTGGAGACAGCAAGACAGTCCATACGGTCAAATTCCATGGATAAAATCAAATCAGATCTGTCGCTTCTGTATTCGCTTCTTATCCAACCAGTTGAAGAGGATCTGGCCCAATACCCCGACCTGGTAATCATCCCGAACGGATCACTTCATTTTCTGCCATTCCAGGCACTGATTAACAGAAGCGGCGAGTATCTTGTGCAGAGGTTTAATCTGATCTATGCACCATCTGCCAGTGTTTTCATCGTTTGCAATAACCGGAAGGTTAATCCGGGGTCGAGGTTTATGGGAATGGCACTTTCCGATATTGTGCTTGAGAATAAGCCGGGCCTGCCAGGCACTGAGGATGAAGTGAGAAAGATTTTGCCTCTCTTCCCGGATAATATCTCAACATACGGAAGCCAGAGCACGGAAACATTTGTAAAGAAAAATGCTACAGGCTATAACATTATTCACTTTGCCACACACGGCAGCTTTAATTACGAACAGCCGCTATATTCCCATCTTCTTTTTTCACCGAGCTCCGATGATGACGGCAGGTTCAATGTCTTTGAGGTGTTTGAGCTTGATATTGACGCCAGCCTTGTTACCCTGAGTGCATGCGAGACCGGATTGGGAAACATCAGTCAGGGCGATGAGCTGGTTGGCCTGAGCAGGGCTTTCCTGTTTGCCGGTGCCTCTTCCGTGATCGTCAGTCTCTGGGCGGTAGCTGATTATCCAACATCCCTGCTGATGGTAAATTTCTACAGGTACCTGAAGGATCATGATCTGCAGGAGGCGCTTACGCTCGCCCAGCGTGATGTGATAAAAGTATATCCTCAGCCGTTGTACTGGTCGCCGTTCGTTCTTATCGGCAACGGCAAAGTAATGGCAAACTGATAAGATGTTTCCGGAAGCTTTCATAGCAAGGATAAAACAACAGCCTTATATTGAGAGTGAAGGGCTTCTTCGTGCACTTGAAGCCCCATCGCCGGTAACAATCCGAATAAACCGCAATAAATGGGACCACGATCCTCTGAACTCCGTACCGGTGCCATGGTGCAGGGATGGATTTTACCTTGATGCTCGCCCCTCATTCACCCTTGATCCGTTATTTCATGCAGGCTGCTATTACCCGCAGGAAGCATCGGGGATGTTCCTGGAGGAGGCGATCAGGCAGGCAGGCGTTAATAATAGCAACATCAAAGTGTTAGATCTGTGCGGCGCTCCGGGAGGGAAAAGCACTCATCTTTCGACACTGATCGGATCACGGGGTTTGCTTGTAGCCAATGAAGTAATCAGAACGCGCGCGGCAGTGCTGGCTGAGAACTTAACCAAATGGGGCTTGTCGAATGCGGTTGTAACACAGAATGATCCTTCTGCCTTTAGCAGGCTTCCCGGATTCTTCGACCTGATTCTGGTCGACGCTCCCTGCTCAGGAGAAGGTATGTTCCGCGACAGGGTCGCGGTGAATGAATGGTCGGAAGAAAACACCTGCCTTTGTTCCGAAAGGCAAAAAAGAATACTTTCCGATGTCTGGCCGGCACTGAAAGAGGACGGAATACTTATTTACAGCACCTGCACTTTTAATCCCGGAGAAAATGAGTTGAACATGAAATGGTTCACACATAGGCATGAAGCCGAGACATTGGCACTGGATATTTCAGCTTATAAGAACATAACCGTAATTAACCGTCAGGGAGTTCATGGATATGGCTTTTTTCCCGGGAGGATCAGGGGTGAAGGTTTTTTCATCTCCATCTTAAGGAAGAAAGAAAGGCCGCGTGAGGTAAATTTCAAAGCCAGACCGGGAAGTCTAAACCAGATGACAAGGAAAGAAAAAGCAATTGTGGCGGAATGGACTCATTTTCCTGCAGACAATGTGGTGAAGATGGGAAACGAAGTCATCGTTCCGGCATGCAGTCGTGACGATTTACAGACACTTTCCGGTATCCTGAGGATAATCAGGGCGGGTACCGGAATATACACTGTGAAAGCAGATAAATACCTGCCTTTGCATGAAGCTGCCATGTCTGTTTATTTTAACAAGGAAAGCTTCCCGGCCATCAGTGTCAGCCTCGATCAGGCACTCTCATATCTCAGTCGCGGGGGGATCCTTCAAGATAATGTTCAAAAGGGCTGGAACATCGTGTCTTATGAAGGAGTGAGCCTGGGATTCATTAATAATATAGGTAAAAGGATCAACAATTATTATCCTGTAAACTGGAGGATTAGAATGAGCACACAGCAAAACAACCAGGAAAAAAGCATTAAATGGTTTACATAATTAATAGCAGGACCACAGCTGGCGCGGATTTACAATCCGTGCCATTTCATTCAGGCACCGATTTCAAATCGGCGCCAGCATTTCAAGAAGTACCACAGCCGGCGCGGATTTGTAATCCGTGCCATTTAGTATTTCTGTCAGATGAGCCGTGAATTTCAGATATTCGTCAAGCCTGTTGGTGCATCATGCAACCTTCGTTGCAGTTATTGCTATTACCTTGGGAAAAAGGATCTTTATCCTGGTGAAGGTTCAGCCTGCATGGATTATGGACTGCTTGAAAAGTATATCATCAGTCACATTGAAGCTTCAACTGAGGATATTATAATGTTTTCCTGGCATGGCGGCGAACCTTTACTGGCAGGGCTTGAATTCTACAGAAAAGCTGTTGCATTTCAGAAGAAGCATATCCCTTCAGGGAAGAGTATCATTAATGGCATTCAGACCAACGGGACACTGCTTGATGAAGAGTGGTGCAAATTTTTGTCCGGAGAGAATTTCATGGCGGGTATCAGCATTGACGGCCCTGACGAACTGCATAACAGGCATCGCCGTGACTCATCGGGACATGGATCGCTTAACAATGTCCTGCGCGGGTATGAACTTCTTCAGAAACATGGAATAAGCGCTGAAGTACTATGCGTGCTGAACTCTTTCAATGTTAAATTTCCCCTGGTGATCTATGATTTTTTCAAGGAGCTTGGTGCAGGATATATGACTTTTCTTCCCCTTGTCGAACCTCAGCCCGGTTCAGCTGCAGGAGTAAGTGCTGACTCTGTTCCTGCCC
>Ga0113563_10002791_pt1 | contig 10687 bp, 7 predicted proteins | sample Mud3Dept3metaG_FD_80117 | JGI IMG/M metagenome (GOLD analysis project Ga0113563, IMG submission 80117) | Freshwater wetland microbial communities from Ohio, USA, analyzing the effect of biotic and abiotic controls - Mud 3 Core 4 Depth 3... | ecosystem: Environmental > Aquatic > Freshwater >...
GACACTTGTTTGAAGAGAATATCTATATTCTGAAAGGGCAGGGAGCGACCCGGGTGTGGAATGATCGGGGCAAGGAGCAGACGGTGGAGTGGAGGGCGGGCAGCCTTTTTGCGATCCCCTTGAACACGTGGCATGAGCACGTGAACCGCAGTAGAGAAGAGGTCGTACGTTATGTGGCCGTGACGCTGGCACCCTCGATGATCAACATCTTCAGGGATACGGACTTTATCTTCAGCACCTCCCATGATTTTGAGAATCGGTTCAACGGAGAGCCTGGGTATTTCAAGGAAGAAAAGAAGGTGTTTAGAGATCCAGGGGGGTTCAAAGGTCAGATCCTGGAAACGAATTTTGTTCTTGATGTACCTGGCCATGCCCTGGCCGAGCGGGAGGAGAGAGGCGCCGGGGGAAGAAACATCCGATTTGAGATGGCGGGCAATGTGATGGACTGCCATGTCTCGGAGTTTCCCGTTGGAACCTACAAGAAAGCCCATCGCCACGCAGGCCACGCACACGTCATCATCCTGAGCGGAAAGGGCTATAGTTTGCTGTGGCCGGATGGTTTCCCCTTCCGGAGATGCGACTGGCAGGCGGGAAGCATGGTTGTTCCTCCGGACCGGTGGTGGCATCAACATTTCAATACAGGGAGTGCCCCAGCCCGGTATCTTGCTCTTCATGGAATGAGAAGCCACAAGTTCAAGATGGGAATCGAGTCGTCGGAGGTGAAGAGTTCCAAGGTCGGCGGGAAGCAGATCGAATTTGAGGACGAACTACCGGAGATCAGGGAGATGTTTGAAAAGGAACTGGCTGATTTGGGACTGAAATGCCAGATGCCGGCCCCCCCATGAACTCGTTATAGGAAAATGAGAATCATCCGCAACCTCTACGGGTGCATTTCTCATGAATAATATGATGGCGAATAGATTTTCAATTGGGAGACATGGTGCATGATTGAGGCAATACTTAGTGGGCTTAACATGGTTATGACAGCCAAAGTGGGAATATTGATGGTTGTAGCCACTTTGGTCGGAAATTTCTTTGGTTTGCTTCCGGCGCTGGGTGGGGTTGTCATGCTGGCACTGTTGATTCCTTTTGTCTATGGTTGGGTTCCATTTGAAGGACTTGCCTTTCTGTTAGCGGCTCACGCGGTTGTCAATACCGGGGGCGCTATCCCCTCTATCCTCTTTGGCATTCCCGGACAGGGTGCCTGTGTGGCTACCGTTATTGACGGCCATCCCATGGCGAAACAAGGAAAGGCAGGAGAGGCCATGGGGGCTCAACTTTGTGCTTCAGGTGTGGGGGGGATCATTGGGGCAGTCGTATTGGCTTTATGCATACCGATTCTAAAACCCATTCTCATGGCCTTCGGGCCTGCTGAGACCTTAATGCTCGTCGTATTTGGCCTCACCTTTATCATCGTGATCGGTCGCGAAAACCTTCTAAGAGGATTTGTCAGTGCCTGTCTTGGACTTTTACTCGGTACGATTGGATCGAATCCCTTTACCGGTGAGAATCGGTTTTGTCTTGGTCAATTATGGCTTTTTGACGGAATCAATATTGTTGTTATAGCTGTTGGACTCTTTGGTTTTAGTGAGATCATAGCTCTTGGCTCCAAAGGAGGCAAAGCCATGATCTCCGAAGCTCCTATACCTATGCGCTGGGGTGCGATGTGGAATGGTAGCAAAGCGGTCTTCCGAGAGTGGTGGCTTACTCTGCGCACTTCTCTCATTGGTGCTTTTATTGGATTAATTCCCGGCATCGGGGGCGAGACGGCAAGCTGGGTATGCTATGGGCACGCCGTGCAGACCTGTAAGAACAATGAAACGTTTGGCAAGGGTGATATACGGGGTGTTATCGGGGTTGAAGCGGCAAACAACTCCAAAGAAGGAGGTGCATTGCTGCCGACACTTGTCTTTGGCATACCTGGTAGTGCCGGCATGGCGGTTCTCCTGGGGGCCTTTCTCATTCTCGGCATAAACCCGGGTCCGACCATGGTGGTCGAGCACCTGGATATGGTGTGGGGTATGGTGTGGGTGCTTATTATTGGAAACATATTTGGGGCATTGAGCCTATATCCAATTTGTGCATATATGGGGAATTTAGCTTTTTTACGAGCAAGTTTACTCATTGCTCCTATCGTGGTTTTGGCTGCAACGGGGGCATATTCGGTCAGAGGGGAATGGACGGACTTAGTTTTAACCTTCTTGTTCATGCTTGTGGGTTTTGGTATGAAGAAGTTTAAGTTCAATCCAGTGCCCTTGCTCCTCGCCTTCATTCTTGGGCGCCTGGCTGAAAACTATCTTGTCAAAACCATCACTATCTTTGGCATTGCTTTTCTCAAGAGACCGATCGTCTTAGTACTGCTGATCCTCATGATCATCTCGCTCGGCTATACTTTATGGGCCACGCCTAAAGAGAAGAAAAAAGGAGAGGAAAAGTCAGAAAATATTTGGGGTAGAGTCATTTCAAGTGTTTTCTTTATAGTCCTTTTTGCAGTGAGTATCTACTTATCTCAAGATTTATCCGAGAAGGCGCGTTTCTACCCGTTGTGGATTGGGATCACAGGTATCATTTTTTCTGTTTGGCTGATGATTGCAGAGATACTCGAAAGGCATTCCAAGAAGAACAAAGTGGAAAAAGCGAGGAGTGAAGACATTTCAGCGCCTGTCGAGCCCTCCGAGCAAAAAACAAGCTTGCGTAGTGAAGCGGTCATCCTGACATGGATTATTGGATTTTTCTTTATGGTTTTGGTTTTTGGCTTCTGGGTTGCGATAGCCGCCTTTACACCTCTTTTCATGTTCCTTTACGGGCATGAGACCTGGAAGACGGTGGCAGTCCATACGGTGTGCCTATGGCTGGCGGTCTACCTTATCTTTGAGTATAGTTTTAAGACAGAACTCTATGGAGGAATCTTCGGAATCACATGGTAAGGAGGCGGATAGCAAGAAAACAACGGAGGTACAGTAATCTGACCGGAGAGACTCTGCCGGGATACAAGGAGGACCCATTGACATTGGTTGGGCTGGACGCCTATAAGCGATTCCAGAATTTGGCAGAAGAAGTCGAAAGAGGGTGGTAGCACTGTTTTTGACGGGTGGTTCATATGGCGAAGAGAAGCGGTCGCCGTTGATTTCGACTCCGGCAGAAAAGATTTTAAGACAGCCTGTTAAATCTTTATTGAGGAGGAGATTCTTATGAAAAGAAAAAGTGTTTTAATTTCTCTCACCCTACTCTTCATCCTGTTACCCGTGTTTACCGGTTATGCAGCGGACAGATCATTTTATGAAGGGAAGATATTAACCATCATTGTTGCCACATCGGCCGGTGGAAATTACGACCTGTTTGCTCGCCAGGTTGCGCAGTATATTAGGCCATACCTGCCGGGCTGTAAAGCGGTCATCGTCAAGAACGTTCCAGGGGCGGGACACGTGACGGGTGCCATGGCGATTGCCAAGGCCAAGCCGGATGGCTTAACAATAGGTTTGTTTAACATGTCACTCCTGAATGTCCAGATAGGGGGGTTGGAGGGGGCAAAACTTGATCTCGCCAACTTGAGCTGGATAGGCGTTACCGGCAGGGGACCTTTTGCGATCCTGGCTTCACCCAAGAAAGCTAAGAACTGGGAAGAATTCAAAAAGGCTGACAGGATCATCGTTGGAGTATCGGGTCCTGGCGCTGCCGCTTATGGCTATCTGAAACTGGTGGCCGATATGGCTGGTTTGAAAAATATTGAGCTCCTGGGAGGTTACGGAGGAAGTGAAGCGGATATCGGAATGATGAGAGGCGATATCCACGCCATCGGATCTCCGTCATTTGAGTTGGTCGAACAGGGTGTAGCCGTGCCGATCATTTTTTCTGGCCGGAAACTAAAAGGGTTCGAGCAGGTGCCGCTTCTTCAGGAGATCTTCCCTGAGAAAAAAAATAAGCCGATTGTCGATTATCTCAACTTTGTTGTAGGCGGTGTCCGAGCATTTTCAGGACCTCCAAGTATGGCTCCGGAGCCTCTCCAGCTTCTTAGAGAGGCTTTCGAAAAGACAGTTAAGCATCCTGAGTTTGTGGCGAATATATTGAAAACAGGCCAAAATGCTGGATATGAGAGCCCTCAGGATTTCAAGGAAAGCTTGGAGAGCATTCTCGGCATGCCTCCTGATGACCTGAGCAAGATTAAGGCGATCCTCTCAGCCAAGTGATCATCCGTTGCCAAGGCCACAAAATGAGGTGTGTTTCGGGTCGAAAGGAGTTAACGAATGAGGGTGCAGTTTGTCTTAACCCCTACGGAATCGAAGAAGTTACTTTCGAAGGCCGTCATGCAGACCGATTCGTTCAAGCGGGCCTTTGAGGCGGGGACGATTGTCATCCACCCCAGCAGCACCACCGTATTTATCATGAGTGAGTTGGGTTTCGAACTTGATCCTGATGCCCTATGGATCTGCGGTTTGACTGTCCCGAGAGGATTGTGCGCGAGTGCCCAGATCCTGGAGGAAGTTTACAGGGCGGGGAAATTTGAGCCTCAGAAGTATACCCATTCCTGGGTCATCCAGAAGGGAGAGTGGGTGAGAGAGCGGCTCCTGCTCAACGAGATGTTGAGTCAATTGAAAAAGGGGGATCTTTATATTAAGTCTCCTAACAGCATCGACGCTGAGGGGAATGTGGGTATCCTATTTACGGCGACAGGGGCAGGCACGGTGGGGCTGGTCATGAAGGCGCAGCGCAAACAGCATTTTGAGATCCTTTTGCCCACGGGGTTGGAGAAGCTGATCAATCGGCCCATCAGGGAAATCTGCCGAGAGACGCCCAAACACGCCATGAATTTCTGCACAGGGACGCCCTGCGGATTGATTCCGGTTCAGGGGACGGTCCTTACGGAATTAGACGCGGTCAAGATCTTGTCGGGAGCCAAGTCCTATATGGTTGCAGCCGGAGGTGTGGGAGGCGCCGAAGGAGCGGTTGTGCTAAGTGCCAAGGGGGATGAGGGGCAGATCAGAAAGGCCTCGGAGATTTTGGGGTCCGTGAAAGGGGCGACTTTGCCGAGCCTCCGTCTTTTGGAGTGTCGTGAATGCAAACGGACGAAATGCCATCTTTCACCCGTATTCGATTTCGGTCTCATCCCAGAAGGGGGGTGGATGGTCCCTGAAGCTTACAAGGCAAGGGTGAAGAGAAATGATCATCCAAAATCTTGAAGACATGGTCGAATGAAAGGAGGCTACAGTGAGAAAGAGAAAACTTCTGTCGGTGTTTGGCTTAGGGGTTACGTGTTTGTTGGTCCTCATGACCGTTGTCTTTGCTGGAGAGCCAACGAGAGGTGGGACGCTGAAGGTGGGGTGGGTTGCTCAGTCCAAGACGTTTGATCCCCACAAGTCTGTTCAATGGCCGGAAAGATACATTCTTTACTGTGTTTTTGAGACCATCGTCGATGTGGATGAAGCCTTTAACATAGTACCCAAGCTTGCCGTTTCATGGGAAAACCCGGATAAAACGACTTTCAAATTCAATCTCAGAAGAGGGGTCAAATTCCACGATGGGACAGAGTTTGATGCCGAGGCCGTCAAATGGAATATGGAACGAATTCTCAACCGCGAATTTGCATCCCCTCAGAGAGGTTTGATCGAGCCATATGTTAAATCTGTGGAGGTGGCGGACAAATACACCGTCATCTTCCGTTTGAAACAACCCTTTGCTCCCCTCCTTTCTGCTCTGGCCGAGAGGCCCGGGTTTATCGTGTCCCCGACGGCAGTGAAGAAATTGGGGGATCAGAAATTCGCCTTGAATCCGGTGGGGACTGGCCCGTTCAAGTTTGAAAGCTGGATGCCTCAAGCTCAACTCACCGTGAAACGATTTGAGGATTATTGGGACAAGGGAAAACCCTATCTGGATGCCATCGAATTTCAGGAGATCCCTGACCCCATGGTGCGCCAGACAGCATTCCGAGCTGGGAATGTGGACATCATTACCGATATTACGGCAAAAGAGGCAGTTGAGCTGCAAAAAGAAGGGAAAGTGAAATTGGTGAAGAAATGGCCACCGGCAAGGTGGTATGCACTGCAATGGCAGGTCGACAAACCGCCTTTTAACAACAGGGCTCTGAGGGAAGCAATCGCTTACGGAATCGATCGAGAGGAGATCAATAAGCAACTTTTTTACGGCGAAGTCATGCCGGCGGTTGGGCCAGTTCCACCTGGACTGTGGTGGAGTGACAAGGAGTTCAAAGGATATACCTACAATCCTGAATTGGCCAAGAAAAAGTTGGTTGAGGCGGGCTACCCGAATGGATTCAGCTACAGATTTTCTGTTCCCAATTTGCAGTTCCTGGTTCAGCTTTCTGAAATGATACAGGCGCAGTTGGCAAAAGTGAACATCAAAATGGAATTCGAAATGGTTAATCAATCAGAGGCTTACGCGAAGATTGTGTCTGGGGAAACGAACTGGGGGATTACTAACTGGACACAGAGAGGAGACCCCCATGGCATGCTCTTCATCCTGTATCATTCTAAAGGGCATGCAAACAGTACGAAGTACAACAACCCGAAGGTTGACAAACTCTTGGATGACGCAGCCGTCATCTATGAACAGTCAAAACGAATTCCCATGTATCAAGAAGCGGCCAGAACCATCACGATGGATGCACCGTACGTGTTCATTGTCTACTTTCCGGAGTGGGCGGTGATGAGTCCCAAAGTTGATGGTTATAAATGGATCCCTGATCTGGTGCCGAGATTTTCAACCTTATGGAAACAACCATAGATAGATGAGGATACGTCCAGAAAGATAAGGAATTGTTGGCAGGAGGCACCGCATGCGGAATCCCATCTGGTCTGATGTTATTCCGGAGCATGAAATCCGTATCTATGAGAAGGCGGGCTATAACAAGAATTTCGGTTTTGGGAAAAAGCCGGCCCTCCTGATCATCGATGTTGAATACGGATTCGTGGGGATCGATCCGAAGGATGATATTCTCGAGGCGATCGATAAGTTTCCGAATAGCTGCGGGAAGGCTGCCTGGCAAGCTGTCGACGAGATCAGGAAGGCGATCGAGATCGCCAGGGCGCATGCGGTGCCGGTCCTCTACGTCCATAGTCGGAGAAAGAAGAACGCCCAACCGGTTCAAGGGTTCTTCGGAGACGACATTGTTGAACCGATCAAACCAACGGAGAATGATATTGTCATTGAAAAGGAAGGGTACAGTGCTTTTTTCGGCACGAATCTCGTCAGCCAGCTGATTGGTCTGAACGTGGACACGGTGGTTATTACAGGGTGCGTGACCAGCGGATGTATCCGGGCCTCTGTGATTGATGCATACGCCTATAAGTTCAAGGTGCTTATTCCGTGGACCTGTGTGTTCGATCGGGCAACCGTACCCCATAAGGTCAACCTTTTCGACATGAAGGCCAAGTATGCAGATCTGATGACCCTGGAGGAGCTTTCAACTTATTTTCAAAGCATCTCGATTCCGTGAGGAAGAGGAGGACAGCATGAAAAGAAGAAGATATCTGCTCTGGATGCAAACCCTGATGGCATGCCTCTTTCTGAGTTCCGCGTTCACCTTTGCCCAGGAGCCTAAGCCGACGAGAGGAGGGACTCTGAGAGTTGGATGGGTCACGACCGGAAAAACTATGGATCTCCACAAGTCTGTACAATGGGCTGAACGGCATGTCCTTTACTGTATTTACGACAATCTTGTCGGCCTAGACGAGAGTTTCAACGTTGTTCCCCAACTTGCAACTTCGTGGGAGAACCCAGATAAAATGACGTATGTTTTCAACTTAAGAAGAGGAGTCAAATTCCACGACGGGACCGATTTTGATGCCTCGGTGGTGAAGTGGAATATCGATCGACTTTTTGAACCGGAGTTTGCATCTCCCCAAAAACAGTTGATTGACCAGGTCACCTCCGTTGAGGTTCTCGATAAATATAAGGTAGCCTTTCGCCTTAAAAAGCCATTTGCTCCCCTTCTAGCCGCACTCGCAGATATGGCCGGGTTTATAGTCTCACCTAGTGCTGTGAAGAAATATGGCGATCAGAAATTCGCCATGAATCCCGTTGGCACAGGCCCGTTCATGTTTGAGAACTGGATGCCTCAAGTCCAGCTTAATGTGAAGCGATTCGACAACTACTGGGGAAAGGATCAGGGGAAACCCTATCTCGATCGAATTGAGTTCAGGGAAATTGCGGATCCTCTAGTTCGACAGACAATGCTGAAGTCGGGAGAACTTGATTTCATTACAGATATCGATACGAAAGAAGCGTTGGATCTGCAGAAAGAAAAATTTAGATTGATTAAAACATCACCTCCTTTAAGGTGGCTTGCGTTACAATGGCAGGTCGATAAGCTTCCTTTTAACAATCGCGCCCTCAGGGAAGCCATCGCCTGTGGGATCGATCGGGAGGCGATCAACAAGGCCCTTTATTATGGGGAAGCGATGGCAGCGAGTGGCCCTGTTGTCCCGGGGCTCTGGTGGTACGAGAAAGATTTCAAAGGTTACTCATACAATCCGGAACTCGCGAAGAAAAAATTGGCTGAAGCGGGATATCCCAATGGGATCAGCTTCAGGTTTACCGTAATTAACCAGCAGAGTTTCGTTCAGCTCGCTGAAATCCTTCAGAGCCAACTGGAGAAGATCGGTGTCAAAATGGAGTTCGAGATGGTCAACCGGACCGAGTCTTATGCAAGAGTGCTCGCAGGAAAGACCAACTGGACCATGACGAATTGGGCGCAGAGAGCCGACCCCAATGGCTTGTTGGCCATTCTCTTTCATACGAACGGCCTTGGGAACAGCACGAAGTATGACAACCCGACAGTGGACAAGCTTCTGGATGAGGGGGCGGGGATGTACAACATCAGCGAGAGGAAGAAGATCTATCATGAGGCCGTTCGAACAATTACAATGGATGCCCCTTATGTCTTTCTTCTCTATTTCCCCGATTGGGCCGGAATGAGTCCGAAGGTTCATGGTTACAAATGGATTCCGGACGCTATCCCAAGGTTCTCCTTCCTTTGGAAGGAGCAATAGCCTTGTAACGGGCTGAGGTGAGAGGCTGAAAGCTATTGCCTCTCACCTCCTGAGATTTCAATGACGGCACATATCATCAGACGTCTGTTTTATATGCTTATCATTCTTTTCGTGATGAGCATTATCATGTTCACCTTCGTCAGCCTCAAAGGTGATCCCGTCGCCATCATGCTTGGCCAGTCGGCAGATCAGCAGACAATCGCGAAAATACGGGAACAGCTCGGCCTGGACAGGCCGATTGTCGTCCAGTATTTAGACTGGCTCTCTCATATCGTACGGGGCGATTTCGGGCAATCCTACACGATCCCGATGAGCACTCTGGATGTCATCTTCCAGCGCCTACCGATCACCATTGAGCTCACGATTTTCTCAATGTTCTTCTCCCTGTTGGTCGCCCTGCCCCTGGGGATCGTGGCGGCACTGAACTACAAATCGAAGCTCGACATTTTTCTCCTGGAGTTCAGCATCGTCAATCTTTCGATGCCCAACTTCTGGCTGGGAATTCTCCTCATCTTTCTTTTCGCGCTAAAGTTGAAAATCCTCCCTGCTTCGGGATACGTTCCTTTCACCAGCTCGCCTGTGGCTCATCTCAAGCTGATGATCCTTCCTGTACTGACCCTCAGTTTGTGGTACATTGCGGTCTTTATGGCATTTATCCGGTCAACGTTTATCGAGGTGCTGCAAAGCGAGTATATCCTGGTGGCCTATTCGAAGGGTCTCCGGGAAAAACGGATTCTCTGGCTCCATGCCTTCAAGAATACGTTGATCCCTCTGGTCACGGTGGTCGGGGTCAACGTGTCGAGCCTGGTCGGAGGCGCCGTCGTCACGGAAACGATCTTTAGCCTTCCCGGCATCGGCAGACTTTTCGTCGATTCCCTCTTCGGTCGGGATATGCCTCTGATCATGGGAATCGTGCTCCTGACCACCGTTGCGGTGGTCGTGGTCAACCTGATGGTGGATATTGTGTATACCTGGATCGACCCGAAAATACGATACGAGTAATTGGCGATGTCCGTACCACTCTTAAAACGAGTCAGACATAATGCGCTCTTTTTTATCGGGAGCCTGATCATCCTTCTCCTGATGGTCTGCGTCATCTTTTCAAAACCTCTTTCAACCCATGCGCCGCTCTACCAGGACATGAAGTCGGTGCTCAAGCCTCCCAGCATGAACAATTACCTTGGAACCGATTATCTGGGGAGAGATGTGTTCAGCCGGATCATTTACGGGTCTCGAATCTCGGTCACGGTAGGGTTTCTCTCCATGCTTTTTGCCATGTTACTGGGTGTTATCCTTGGCCTCTTTGCTGGTTTTTACGGCTCATGGGTCGACAATGTCATCATGAGGGTCACCGATACGATGCTCGCTTTCCCTCAGATCGTGCTCGCGCTTGCCATCGTCACCTTTCTGGGGCAGAGCATGGCCAATGTGATCCTGGCCTTGAGCCTCACGAACATGCCCCGGTTCAGCCGTCTCGTCCGCGGTGAAACCCTTTCGATCATGACCCGGGACTATATTCGCTCGGCGAAAGCGCTCTCGGCCGGCCGGTCAAGGATCATGTTCATCCATATCCTCCCGAACGTGGTCCATCTCATCCTGGTCCAGGCCTCGCTGACCGTTGCCGGCGCCATTTTTACCGAGGCGAGCATGAGCTTTCTGGGGCTCGGCGTTCCGCCTCCCGA
>Ga0113563_10002792_pt1 | contig 10682 bp, 8 predicted proteins | sample Mud3Dept3metaG_FD_80117 | JGI IMG/M metagenome (GOLD analysis project Ga0113563, IMG submission 80117) | Freshwater wetland microbial communities from Ohio, USA, analyzing the effect of biotic and abiotic controls - Mud 3 Core 4 Depth 3... | ecosystem: Environmental > Aquatic > Freshwater >...
CGGGCGGGATAGCCTGTTGTCCAGCCGCAGACCTGATTTGCCGTCTGATCGCCTTCTTTACCACCCAACGGCAAGCCAGAACAACGGGTATTTTGATTATTAATATCCTTGATCATTTCTGATAGCGTCTGCACGGTCAATTCCGCTTGAGCGTAAGCTAAAGCACCCGCTGCCCAGGTGACTACACTGTACTTGGCCGCTTTTAATTTGTCAGCGATAGCCAGTAAATCAGCCACCAATATGCCGCAAACCGAGGTAGAGCGTATCGGCAACCCTTTCACCAGCGCTCTCAATACGGCAACCACCTCCGGCAAACCGTCAGTTGCACATTCAAAAACTTGTGCCTTTTGACCGGTTGGCGAGGTTGACGCATCACCCGAAGGCGCTTTGCCCAAATATACCACTTCACGATGACTGGTATCATCCAGAAACATGGCTTCTTTATTCCACAGATAACGCTCAAAAAAGCGTGGTGCAAAGGCTTCCAAATCCGTACCGACAACCAGCAATAAATCACAGCGATTTTTAACTTCCGCCAGGGTGGTATTCATCCAGCCGGAATCTTGCAGCGCCAGAAAGTTATTGCGCGCACCGGTGAAATTCATGTTATCTACCACGGCACCGCAACGATCCGCTAATGCCAGCAATCCCCGCATGCCATTGACATCGGTTGCACAACCACCAATCACGGGTAGTCTGGTGTCTTTTAATAAAGCCGCCGCTGTGGCTATGGCAACACCCAGACTGACTTCTTTGCCATCAACTCGGGGGCTGGTGTCGGTAATCGACTGCTCAAACGCAGGCGTATTAACCGCACATCCATTTTCAATTACTTTCAGCGCTACGCCATCAACCTTGATGGTCAGATCATCCGTGCCAATACCGCAAAAAGGGCTAGGTACTTCAGTTATCTCAGTCATTCAGCTGTCCTTTTGTTATAGTTAGTTTGTTCGCCAGGCATTCGTGCAAACACCAGATACCCATGACGTTATATTAATATTCTAACCTTAATTCATTGGGTGCGACCTCAATTTTGTGACATAGTCAAAATTACTTTACAGGGCAACCGAAAATTTGCGATTAAGTGGAGGGGAAAGCAGAACTACCGCATTTGACTTTTTAATTTATCGCATTATCAATTACTTAAACTTTAATTGTGAGTTAATTTCGATTGTGTAAATATTATAAGCAATTGATTTTAAATAGTTTGTTATTTTAATTCGTTTACCCCGGGGGATAACTCTGGAGCAAAACAATAAGCGCAAAGATTGTTTGGAAATAGGAGAAACGATTAACGATAGAGCATACGGTAGACTTGGAAGATTCGATGTCGGAGGCCGAGGAAGCGATTCAAGCCAGTGAGTATGAGGCTGGGACATTAGCCCATGCGAATTAAGCTAAGCCATCTCCCCACCAAATCAATCTCTACCTAATTGTATTTATTCGATTTGCTTGTACAGTTTGCCAAGTTTCAACTCCGAAGAATGAAAGATCGGCCTTGAAACCACCAACTATTGAAATAACAAATGAACAATTCGGCCAAAAACTGGACATGTGGTTCAGGAATGAAGAGTGCGAAGCGCTTGTTCGAGAGACCAGCTTTATCCAACGCAGCACGAGCGTTTGACCGGCAGTGGATTTTTCAACCTGTTGATGGTCGAAGCCTTGAACGAGCCGACCATCTGCTACGAAGGTTTGTGCGACATCCTTGAAAACCGCAATCCATTTTCGACCGACCCCATAATCCGTTACAATCAGAATAATTACGATCTTTTACAAACACCGCTTCATTGCCACTCCGATATCAGTCGGCGACACACACACTTCAATTCCTGCTGCTTTCAACGCGGCAACTTTCCCTTCCGCCGTGCCTTTGCCGCCCGTAACAATTGCACCAGCATGTCCCATACGTTTTCCAGCAGGTGCGGTTTGTCCCGCGATATAGGCGACTACAGGCTTGGTGACATAGGCTTTAATATATTCAGCTGCATCTTCTTCCTCGCTACCGCCGATTTCGCCTACCATGACTATTCCTTTGGTTTGGTCATCTGCCTGAAAACGGCTGAGTACATCGATAAAGTTCATGCCATGAATCGGGTCACCGCCTATCCCGACGCAAGTGCTTTGCCCCAAGCCCTGTGCCGTTGTTTGATGCACGGATTCATAGGTCAATGTGCCGGAGCGTGAAACAATACCAATTGATCCGGTCAAGTGAATTTTGCCCGGCATAATGCCGATTTTGCATTCGCCGGGTGTGATGACTCCGGGACAGTTGGGACCTATTAATAATGCACCTGTTCCTGCCATTGCCGCCTTGACGCGCAACATTTGCAAAATCGGAATGCCTTCGGTGATGCAGACGATCAGTTTGATCCCCGCATCGACCGCTTCCAGAATGGCATCAGCGGCGTAAAACGGCGGCACATAAATCATGCTGGCTGTGGCTTGGGTGCTGTTGACTGCATCTTGTACGGTATTAAACACGGGCAAACCCAAATGTTTATCGCCGCCACGCTCCGGGGTAACACCGCCGACCAACTGTGTACCGTAGTCCAGGGCTTGCTGGGAATGAAACGTGCCCTGTTTGCCGGTAAAGCCCTGGCAAATAACTTTAGTGTCTTTATTAATTAAAATGCTCATACTGCCTCCGCCAAAGCAACCACTTGTTCTGCCGCGTGTGCCAAATCATCCGCTGCGTAAAGATTAAGGCCTGTGTTACTCAATAAAGCTCTGCCTTGTTCGACATTCGTGCCCTCCAGGCGCACTACCACGGGAACGGCAACATGAATCTGTTCTATCGCTGCCAAAATACCTGATGCGATAACATCACATTTAACGATACCACCAAAGATATTGACCAATACGGCTTTGACGCTACTATCGGACAGAATCAGTTTGAATGCTTCACAGACTTTTTCAACATTTGTGCCGCCGCCGACGTCGAGAAAGTTTGCTGGTAGACCACCTTTTAACTTAACCAGATCCATAGTTGCCATTGCCAATCCAGCGCCATTGACCATACAGCCTATATTGCCATCCAGGGTAATGTAATTCAGGCCAAACTGTTGCGCTTCGTTTTCCTTGTCATCTTCTTGCGTGGGATCTTTCATCGCTGCAATATCGGGATGAATTGCCACGGCGTTATCGTCAAAATTGATTTTAGCGTCCAAAGCCAATAAATCGCCGCTGTCTGTTTCTATTAAAGGATTAATCTCAATTTGACTGGCATCTTTTGCCAAAAACAAATCATACATACCCTGCATTATTTTTTCCAACGCTTTGATTTGTTGTCCTTTAAGACCCAAAGTATAAGCAACTTTTCGACATTGATAGGCTTGCAAACCCGCTGCAGGATGAACTTGTACAGAAATGATTTGTTCAGGCGATTCATGGGCAACCGTTTCTATATCCACGCCGCCCGCCGCTGAGGCGATAAAAATAATGCGTTCGCTGGCTCTATCAACCAGCACACTCAGATATAACTCACTTTTAATCGGATAAATTTTTTCTATCAACAGTGAGTTGACGGGTAATCCTGAGCTGTCGGTTTGGATAGTAACCAAACGTTTGCCTAGCATGTCTCGGCTAAAGCCGATCACTTCAGCAAGATTCTTAGCCAGCTTTACGCCCCCGACTTTACCTCTACCGCCCGCATGTACCTGAGCCTTAACGACCCAACCCTCACCGCCTAATTCTCTGGCAACCTGCTCGGCACTTTCCGGAGTTGTCACCTGTTTTCCATCGGGTACAGGTATTCCATAAATTTGAAACAACTGTTTGGCCTGATACTCATGAATATTCATTTATTGCTCCTGTTTGGCCGGTAATGTCCGGCGAGTTCTTTCTTAAGTTTTTGCATCAATGCTATGATTGTTTCAATCCCCTCCCGGCAGTTAAGCTGGGATATTTAATATTCTAACCAAGTCCCTGCAAAACGCTATCCTTAAAACCGACATGTCCGCAAATACCATTGAGATCATCTTTCCCTGCCCCCTTTCCAAGGGCTACGGTATTCCGGCTCGACAAGCCTGGTTATTGCTCAGCGTTTATTTATTCTATCGTCTGACTCTGGCATGTTTGTTCATTTTTGTATTTTACAGTCGATGGGGCTCTTCTTTAATCAGCATCGACAACAGCTGGTTATATGGTTACAGCAGCTATAGTTATTTGATTCTTTCAGTTATATCCGCTATCTGCATAGTCTGGCGACTCACAGCTTATAGCCTGCAAGCGCAACTGCTTATTTTTTCAGATATACTGCTTCTTACCCTGTTAATGCACGCCTGTGGCGGCGTTAACAGTGGCATGGGTACCTTACTCGGGGTATCAATCGCATCAGGCGGATTATTAATCGGTGGCCGCTGTGCTATTTTTTTAGCTGCTCTGGCCAGTTTGGCTGTGTTGACTGAACAGATTTTTGCCGACTACACTGGCAGTTTTCAACTAACCTCTTATACTTATGCAGGAATGCTAGGGGCTTCGTTTTTCACCATTGCCTTGCTGTCCCATATTCTGGCAAAACGTAGTGAACAAACCTTGCAGCTTGCCGATCAGCAAAAAAACACTATCATCAAACTGGAAGAACTCAATCAGTATATTATCCAGCATCTGCAGTCGGGCATCATTATTACCAATAAGAACCAACAAGTTCAAATGGCTAATGAAGCCTCATTGCGTTTGTTAAATTTATCGGTGTTACCCGTCAATCTGGATGATATTTCAGAACATTTATCGCAAGCATTCGAGAGTTGGCTGGCTAATCCTGAACAGGACTTTGTGTTGTTGCACCTCTCAAACCGGTCGGAAATTCATAGCCGCTTCATGCCTTTGCCGACAGTTCACGAATTCTTTTATATGATTATTTTCGAAGACATCGCTCTTTATAATCAACGCTTACAGCAATGCAAACTTGCATCGCTAGGCCGACTCACAGCCAGTATTGCCCATGAAATACGTAACCCGTTAGGCGCAATCAGTCATGCAGGTCAATTGCTTTCAGAAAATCCGCATTTGTCCATTCAGGATCTGCGCTTAACTGAGATAATTCAGACGCATTCCAGCCGTGTTAACCATATCATTGAGGATATCCTGCAACTTTCCAGGCACTCTGATTCAAGACGAGAAAAGGTTTATTTAAAGCCATGGCTAACCCAATATATGAATAACTTTATGCTTGAACAGGACCTCACTGCTGAAACATTCAATTTGTTACAGACCGGTGAACCCTTATGTGCTTCTATAGATCCGGGGCATCTCAAGCAAATTATGGATAACCTGTGTCAAAATGCTTTGAGATACGGTAAGCCTGAAGACGGGCCAATAATTTTACGAGCCCTCCTATGCCAGCAAGCGCCTTGCATAGAAGTTATTGATAACGGTACGGGTATTAATCATCAGTATATTAACCATCTCTTTGAACCATTTTTTACTACATCATCCAGTGGTACAGGCTTGGGACTTTATATATCAAGAGAATTGGCCGAGCTTAACCAGGCAAAATTAAGTTATCATCTTATTGATGAAAAAAGAAGCTGTTTCCGGCTCTGTTTACAGGATGCTAACCATACACTAATTGAAATATGAGAAAACAACGGGTATTGATAGTAGATGACGAACCGGATATTCGTGAACTGTTGGAAATCACTCTTAACAGAATGGATATTCAAACTTGCTGTGCTGAAAACATGGACTGCGCCAAGACATTATTGCAACAAAATTCATTTGATCTTTGCCTTACCGACATGAAATTGCCTGACGGCAATGGTCTGGATTTGGTTGACACTATCCAAGCTATGTCCAACCCAATCCCGGTTGCCGTTATTACCGCTCACGCCAATATGGATACGGCAATTCTGGCGATGAAAAAAGGCGCTTTTGATTTTGTCTCCAAACCTGTTGATTTATTGGTACTCAGACACCTCGTTAGCAGCGCACTAAAGCTTTCTGACCCAATGTCTACAAGAGAAAGGCGAACTCGCCAAACACTCCTGGGTGAATCATCAGTCATGCGGGAAATTCGATCAAAAATAGATAAGGTTGCCCGCAGTCAGGCGCCTGTTTACATCAGTGGCGAATCCGGTTCGGGTAAGGAATTGGTGGCAAGGCTCATCCATCAGCAAAGTCCTCGCAGCGATAAATCTTTTGTAGCTATTAACTGTGGAGCCATTCCTCTCGAATTGATGGAAAGTGAGTTCTTTGGTCATAAAAAAGGCAGTTTTACCGGAGCGATCACCGATAAAAAAGGTTTATTTCAAGCCGCAGAAGGTGGCACATTATTTCTTGATGAAGTAGCGGATCTGCCCCAATCCCTGCAGGTTAAATTGCTGCGCGCCATACAAGAAAAAAGAATTCGCCCCGTTGGCGAGCAAATGGAAATTCCGGTCGATATCCGTTTACTCAGTGCCACCCACCGAAACCTTGCCGATATGGTTCGGGCCGGGCTTTTCAGGCAGGATTTATATTACCGTATTAATGTTATCGACCTTCATGTTCCCCCTTTGCGTGAAAGGAGTTCTGATATACCCGCACTTACAGAACATATACTAGCAAAGCTAAATGCCGGCAAAATAGATCAGCTGACATTATCGACAGCTGCCTTGGCAGTGCTGCAACAGTATCATTTTCCGGGTAATGTGCGTGAGCTTGAGAATATTCTGGAAAGAGCTCTTGCACTATATGATGGCAATTGCATAGAGATAGATGATTTGAATCTGCCAGTAAGCCTACCTAACGATTCAGACTCACCAGAATACAATCCGGCAATGGGTCCATTAGAAGATTATCTGGAGGAGATTGAAAGAAAAGCAATTACCCTTGCGCTGGAAGAAAATAAATGGAATAAAACAGCCGCCGCCCAACAACTGGGACTTGCTTTCAGATCATTTCGTTATCGCCTGAAAAAGCTCGATTTGAATAATTAAAGTTTTTATAGCTTCCAGCCTTAGCCAGCCATTGACTAAGGTTTATATTTATCGAGGGCTTCAAGCTTCACTAAGGCATCTTTTATTGTCGCTTCAATTGCGGCATCCAGTTCGTTATTTTTATAGACTTTTTCCAGCAACCCTTCTGTAACCAAGGCGTCTTTTATCCAGCGTTTGGTAAAACGATAGTTACTATAAGTAGTAGCTACCTCTCCAGTTTTTGGATCTCGTAAACCCTTTTTAACTGTACCCCGGGTTGTTGTAGGCGTGGTTTTTTTAATGGTCGCCGGTTTAATAATTGTCGGCTTTATATCTTTGGCAACAGTCTCAGGCATTGGTTGTTCTGGAAGCACTTTCGATGCTTCCGGTTTTGCCTTTGGTTCTGCGGATTTAGGAGTCGCTTTTTGTTCATTTACGGTTTTATAAACAACATAAGCAACGAAAATAGTAGTTAATATAAACAACGCTTCAGACATAATGGCGGCTCTCCAACTCTTAAATTGATTTTTAGTATCACTGCCCTAAGAAGTGCGTATGGTCAGTTCAGCAAACTAATTCGCTAGCAGCCGAATATACCAGAAGCCAACGAGCTAGTTAAGCTCTAAATCCGAATGAATGCTTAATATTAAAGCATTTTGGATTAAAACTCATAATCCCTCAATAAACCTTGTTTATTTGATGAAGTAGTGTGCAACCAAAAATAGATTTCTAAATAGGAATCATTTGTATCTTTACAACTATTCGCGCTAAAATTAACAAACTATTAATACGAGGATGTGTAAATGAAAATCTACAACAAACAATTAGTAAATGGTGGAGTGCTGACAACGCTGGTTGCGTTAAGTGCGTCTGTTAGCGCCCTGGAAAAACCACAAACGATGGAAGATATGTGGAAAATTATCCAGGCACAGCAAAAGCAAATTGACGAGATGAAAGCCGGTATGGGGGCGGTACCCGGAAAAACCGCTACCAGCAACATGCAAAATCCGGAGAACAAAGTCGCGGACAGCAATGTACAGAACCCGGAGAACAAAGTCGCGGACAACAATGTAAAGAACCTGGAGCGCAAAACCGATATTCTGAGTCAGGAAGTTGAGAAATTGCGTACCAATTTGGCTATTCCTGAAGAGGCTCAATATAAAAGCGCTTACGGCTTGGGCCCTGCGGCTTCCAAAGTCTATCAGGTAGGCAAAGGCCTATCCCTTGGCGGTTATGGCGAGGCCAATTATCAGAATATCGTCAGTGACGAAGGTAACGCAAAAGACAATGCCGATTTTGAACGACTGGTTTTATATGTAGGTTATAAATTTACCGACAACATTCTTTTCAACAGTGAAATAGAGTTCGAACATGGCACAACCGGCTCAGGCGATGACGATGAAGGCGAAGTTTCTGTCGAGTTTGCGGCGCTGGATTTTTTTATTGATCCGATGGTTAATGCTCGCGCCGGTATGGTTCTAATGCCGATGGGCTTTATCAACCAGATTCATGAGCCACCCTTTTACTTCGGTAACAATCGCCCTGAAGTAGAACGGCGTATCATTCCGACTACTTGGCGGGAAATTGGTGTCGGTCTATTCGGTGCTATAACGCCTAACCTGACGTATACCGGTTATGTGGTCAATGGTTTGGATGCCCAAGGGTTCAATTCCAACGGTATCCGAGATGGTCGGCAAGGAGGCGCTACAGCATATGCCCAAAATTTCGGTTATGTTGCACGCACGGATTATACGCCTGATGCGCTTCCTGGAGTTTCTGTTGGCGGTTCAGCATATGTTGGCAATTCCGGGCAAGATCTGGAATTTAATGGCCAAAAGCCCAATGTTTTTACGCAACTCTATGAAGCGCATGTGCAATGGAAATACCGTGGACTGGAATTCCGTACTCTGGGCTCATGGGGGCATATCAATGATGCAGGCATCCTCAGTGCCTTCCAAGGTGAAACAGTAGGATCACAAAACTATGGTTGGTACACCGAAGTTGGCTACGATGTATTGCCACTAATATTTAAAGATACACCACAATACCTTGCTCCTTTCTTCCGTTATGAACAATACGATACGATTGCCAAAGCCCCCAACGGTTTTAAAGATAATCAAAATCTGGATAGGCAAATCTTTCAAGTGGGCCTGCAATACAAACCTATCCCAAATGTAGTTATCAAGGCTGATTACCGCAACTTCAGTGCTGAAGAAGGCTCTGTGCCGGATGACTTTAATCTGGGTCTTGGATTTATTTACTAGTATCAAGGGATTTACCTGTTCATATAGTATGATATTAGCGAATCTGCCATCCACACAGTAAACAGTTTATTAGTAAAGCTGTTCGTGGTTCATGCCGCCAGCCAGATATTTCGTAACACTGAAATGTCTGACTGGCGGTTTGGTTTTTGGCTAAAACACAACGCAATTAAAGACCGTTGGTCTGACTAATGGATATGTATTATGAAAATAATTAAGTTTATGTTCCTTTTATGGCTGTTGACTGCCATAAGCCCCAGCTTTGCCAAAATCTTTTACAGCAAAAACGAGGCAATGGAATTGGCGTTCGGCAAAGGTACACAAGTAGAGCAGTTATCGCTATTTCCTGATGAAAACCAAGTTGCCAAAATTGAACAAGATGCCAAGGTTAAACTGGACTCAGGCTTATTTACCTTCTATGTGGGAAAAGACCAGGGAAAGATACTGGGTTATGCCGCGATTGAAACCAGCACCGTCAGAACAAAACCGGAAACCTTGATGATTGTATTGACACCCGAGGGTGAGTTGCAGAAAGTCTTCACACTTGCTTTTCATGAACCACCCGAATATCAGCCGCCAGAACGCTGGTTTGAAAAACTCTATAAACGTCCGCTAGCCGAAATGGATTTTAACAAAGGCGTCGATGGCATAAGCGGCGCAACCCTCAGCACACGATCCGCACTTAGCAGCATCCGCAAAGTCATGGCCATTTATCAGGTCATGGTAAAAAACAAGGGTACCAACTGATGCGTTATTTTGTTACCGGTGAACAACAGCGTAAGTCATTACTAAACGCCCTGGTGTTAATGTTTCTGGGTTACATCGCCCTGTTGTGGGTGAGTAATGGCATGATGTATTTTCATCATATGGATTTAACTCCTGGCTCAGTGATCGCTTATTATCTGGGCTCTGAAGAACAATTTACCCAGCCCAGAAGTTATCAGGGGATGCTGGAAGTTTCGCATTTTCATTTATTTTCGATGGGCATGTTGATAGTGACCTTAACGCATTTAATGCTGATGACTGAATTCTCGGTACGTCTGAAAATCTGGTTGAGTAGTTTAACGTACCTATCAGCATTGGCAGATGAAGCTGGCGGCTGGTTGGTCCGGTTTATTGATCCGGTATTTGCTTATTTTAAAATTGCCGCTTTTTTGTTGCTGGAATTTTCATTGGCTGCATTGTTGATTGTAGTGATTGGCGCACTGATACGCGCCAGAGTTCAGATGCGGCAAAGCAGCTCCCATTGAAGGAATTTGCTGATTTGTATTTTGTTACAAACATAAGACTTTTCATCCCGAAAAAAAATGTTATGCACGCACCACGAAGGCACAGAGTTCAAAGAGAATCAAAGTATCAGGATTTATCTAACACTTTCTATGGGTGATGATTTTCCTCTGTGCTTTCTGTGTTTTTGGAATGAGCAGCGGTTTATATGTTCAAGCAGTCTTTTTTGCTCAACTCCAGCTAAAACTCACATGAATTCTGGAATTGCACTTCAGAGTATGATTAATTCAGACTC
>Ga0113563_10002795_pt1 | contig 10678 bp, 6 predicted proteins | sample Mud3Dept3metaG_FD_80117 | JGI IMG/M metagenome (GOLD analysis project Ga0113563, IMG submission 80117) | Freshwater wetland microbial communities from Ohio, USA, analyzing the effect of biotic and abiotic controls - Mud 3 Core 4 Depth 3... | ecosystem: Environmental > Aquatic > Freshwater >...
CTGGATCGAATCATCTTCGGGGAAGACGCACCGTAAGGCATCTCTGAGGCGCGCGACGTTGTCTTCGTCCGGCTGCACAAAAACACCCGCGTCCTGCGTGGCGCGAACAATCCCGTGCAGAGTCATCGCAACCGCGCCCACAAGCACATATTTCACACCGGCGGCGCGCAATGCTCGAAAAAATGCCAGCACTTTTTCAAAATCCATCGCCGATTTTTACCTCAGCCGCGGAACCGTTCCGTCACCTGCATCTCAGTGTAACCTACCGGGGCCGGGAACTTAAAGGCGATTTGAACCGAATCTGCGATTCAGGCAGAAAAAACGGGGACACGACCTCGTCAGAGCATATTCAAAAATCGCCGCATGATTTTTATGATTCTTCTCTGTAAAATGCTAAGAAGTTACGGAAATATATTCTAAAAGTCCAGCCTCCGAAGGACATGGAATGACCGCCACTTTCCTGTTGAAGGATTCTTCCCACCATCTGAAGGAAGCGGCTTTGTGGATGCGAGATCTGCATTCCTATGATCCTCACACACGCAGAACGCTCTTGCGCGGTCCCACGACGGCTCAGATTCAAACCATCGACGGCTGCAATGCGGCCTGCATCATGTGCCCGTACTCTTCATTGGCTAAAACCGCTCCAGCCAGTCCGATGGACGATGCCCTATACCTCAAAATTCTAAAAGAACTCCGCCAGACAGGCACTGTATGTGAGATCCTGCTGATGCTCCAGAATGAACCTCTTCTTGACAGGAACTTTTCCGATCGGGTCCGCATTGTCAGAGAGCTGTTCGGGCGGAATGTTCGCACCGGAACAGTGACAAACGGGGCGCCACTGACGGAATCGACGATTGACCGGTTGCTGGCCAGCGGAATCGACTATGTATCCGTTAGCATCGACGCAATCCGTGAAGACACGTTTGCCCGGATCCGCCACGGCCTCGACTACCAGCGTGTATTGAACAATACATTGTCTCTGGGAAAACGTCTGGGCTCCAGCCGGGTCAGCGTCAGATTTCTTCGGCAACGCGGGAACGATGGGGAAGAGGAAGCATTTGCTCATTACTGGAGACGCCAGGGGATCAGGGTTGTATTTATGGAGCCCACCAACCGCGCCGGATCAGTGCAATCCTATGAGAGAATCAAGAAGCACCATCCTCGCCTGTGGAAAAAGTTGGTCTACCCTGTTTTAAATCGGTGCGTTCCTGCCTGCCCCTTCCCGTTTTCCCGTATGAGCATCCTTTCCGACGGCAGGGTTGTTCTGTGCTGCAATGATTGGGGGCCGCACGATACCGTCGGCGATCTTTCCCGGCAGACACTCAAGGAAATATGGAACGGAGAAAAGATCAATCATTATCGGCAGATGCTCTGGATGCATCGAGTCAAGGAGAGTCTAGTCTGCGCGGATTGTTCCCTTGCCGGCCACTATTGGAACATTTAGATCCGAAGGCGAACTTTCCTTATCGTGAAGCCCCAACCATTCTCCGATGGCCTCGAAAGCGCTTCGTTTCTTGCCGGATTCGGTTATTCAGGAAGATCCGACCGGGCCGGCAGGGAAGGGATCGCCAGAAACGGCAACTGCTCAGCAGGATAGCCTGTTCTGATCCGTTCTGGGCTGCGCCGCGGGTACACGGGGAACTATGGAAACCTGGGATCGATACCTCCGAGCGGACTGTCCCTCGCTCCATGCCAGAGAGAAGGAAGTCTTCCTTGAGTCCCCCAGTTATCGCCGACCGCTTGCCGGGCAAACGGCGTGGACCGAATGGCCCGCCGCAAGTTCGAGCCGGTTCGCGTAGACTCAGTCTGGTGCACTCATGGGATCTTGCTTCCGGGCATAATAGCCTTTTCGGGCCCGGACCACGGCTTCGGGATGGTTTTTGATCTGCACGCGGATTTCCCGCCATCGGCCGTCATATTCGCGATTCGTCGAGTTGTAGGAAAGTTGGTACTGAATGCGCAGGTCGTCCGCGATTTGAGAGTAGACCCCGGAGAGTTCTTCGATCCTTCCCGGAGAGTAGAAGCGGCCGCCCGTTTGTTCCGCTATCATGAGTAGCTGCTTCATGGCTTCCGCATAAGCAGCACGCTCATCCGGGTTGCTAGGACCTCGAGGCGAGGGAAGTGGGGTCGGCGCAGGATTCGGAATGGTGGGTGGATAGGACCCGGGGAGTTTGCCTCCCCGCATGATGTCGCCAAGGACATCTATTATGACTCTAGTGTTGGCCGGCCCTGTAGCGCCGGGTGTTGTTGGCACCATGCCCTCAGTGTCGAGAAAGATGGTGTAGATGACGGGTTCGATTTCCTGAATCCTTCGATATAGCTCATCAAACCGCACCATTGAGCCTGCGGAGGGCTGACCGTAAAGCTGATTGTCGACTCCGTCGGTGAAGACGACTATGGCGCTTCTGCCCTCAATGTCACGCATGTACTGGTCTACACAGGCCGTCAGCGCGTCATAAAATGCCGTGCCCCCTCCCGCCTGAATCATCTGAATGGCGCTTTCGGCTGCAGCGCGATCGCTGGTAAAGCCCTGGATCAGCCGAACGCTGGAATTGAATGCGGCTAAAGCAATGCGGTCGTTAGCTTTGATCCTCCGGGTAAAATCGACTGCGGCCTTCTTCATCATGGGCAGAAAGGACTGTGTGCTGCCGCTGACGTCAAGCAACAGGAGCAGATCAAAAGGAGCTTCTGAAGGCGCCACCTGTTCTATCTGCTGCTGGACGCCATCCTCGTATACCAGAAAATCCTCCGCTTGCAGTTGTCCGACGCTGCGGCCGGAATTGCGATCGAGAACCGAGACATTTAGTGATACCAAGTCCACGTTCACCTTCAGGGAGTACCCCCCAGGCAGAGCTGAAGGTTGCTGGCTTGCCGCTGTGACTTCCTGCACCGATACTGGGGGAGCCACGGCAGGCTTGGAGGTCTCCGGTGCAGTTTTCTGATCTTTGCCGGGGACATCCGGCACTGCACCAGGTGGCGTCGAAGCTGCCGCCCCGATTACCTGCGGGATTTCAACAAAGCGAACCTCGACATTGCCCGTCGCACTTCCGGCATAGAGCAACGGCCCCAAGGCCCCCAGCTGCTTTTCGAGAGATTTTGCCCCGATTGCCTGCTGCCTGTTCCAGGTGATGGTCCCGCCCGCGTGGAACTGACCTCGCAGATTGAGGTGCTCTCCAAGTTCGAAGTAGATGTTGCCGGACGCGGATTCGATGCGCACATCCCCTTTGGGCTGAGAATTCGCGCGATAAATAACATCTCCTTTTTCGGTCAGGAGAGATACGGAAGAGGTAAGGTTTTCCGCCAAAACCATGCCGGCACGGCTCTCAATGCGCACGGATCCGTGAATCCCGCCGATGTCGATATTCGGACTGGCGCCGGTGATCTTTATATTTATGAATTCGGGCGCTGTAATATCGAAATCTACAGCCTCACCCGGCAACCCGGAAAAAGACGAGCGGAAAGAGATCGTGTCAGGATTCCTCTGGAACACGACCTTCAAGGGGACTGCTGCTGTCGCGCCGCGCGTCTTTTTCCAGAGCTTGACCTCCATCGTAGTGCCCGGCGAGGAACGGATTCGGATGGATCCGCGATCGTTGTTGATCACCAGCGTATCCCCGCGCTTGACGGGAACCGATTTCGTTTCGACTCCTGTCTGGGCAGGCAGCGCGGCTTCCGTCAGCCACGTCAGGCAGACTGCAAAAGCAAGGGCAAGCAGCTTCTCAGCCATAGACTCCCCTTCCTTTACCCATATGGATGTGGCCTTGCCGCCGAAGGTTCATAAAGAAAACCGCCACAGCGAAACCGGTCGAGAATTCCGATTTTGGAAGGCAGAAAGAACGCAGAGCACAGCAATTGATGGCAGGTGCAACTTGAAGGCGAGCTGGAGGAGCTCCGTCGGCTCCGCGCGCTCCCGCGGGGTACGATCGCATGTTTGCCTCTATCGGGATTAACGCGCGTCGCGTTTACCCGCGGCTCCCTGCCCTGTGCCCTTTCGGGATGTTCAGGTAATCCTCATACAAGACCATAAGCTGGTCCGCGATTGCATCCCAGCCGTAGAACTGCTCGGCCACGCGCCGTCCCTCCCGTCCCATGCGTACCCGGAGAACCGGGTCCTGCAGGAGCATTACGACACGCGCCGCAAATTCGTCAGCACTGTCAGCCACCATGATGTTTTTACCGTCGCTGTAGCGCAGGCCGGCGCAGGCCACCCGGGTCGCCACCACGGGCAGGGCCATTCCCCATGCCTCCAGGATCTTGCCTCGAATCCCGACCCCGAGTCGCAGAGGCACGATGTAAACCGATGCGGCGGCCATATAAGGCCGGATGTCCGGCACGGATCCCGTTACTTTCACCCCGGGGATCGATTCCAGCGCGAGCAGGCTCGCGGGGGGATTGGTGCCGACGATGAGAAGCTCGACGCCGGGAACACGGGCGCGCAGCCGCGGCAGCACCTGCTTGCAGAAAAAGTGCATCGCTTCGACATTGGGCAGATGCTGGAATGCCCCCACATACACAAGCCGGGGAGCCGCCTCCGGCTGCGCCGGAGGGGAGAAGTAATCGAGGTCGACTCCCGTGTTGACGACGTGGACGGGAGTGGAGGCGTCGAATTTTATCAGTTCCCGCAGGTCAGGCTCAGTCATGCAGATGGCCGCATCCACCTCCCGCTGGAGCTTGATTTCCCTGTCGAGGACCTGGAGATACCGATAGAACCACAGCAGTTTACGCGCGGGATTGGATTGCAGCCGAGCGCGGCGCGCGCAGGCGGCGAAATCGACCTCGTGCTTTGTGAGCAACGTCGGGATGCCGAAATGCCTGCGCGCGTACAGCCCCATCTGGGTGTATTCGAGCTGGATCAGGCCGAACTCGTGATTCTCCAGGCAGCCCTGCAGCGCCGTCTCCATCGCCGGAATCAGGAACGCCTGGAAGGGCTCGTAGGGGAAAATCTGCCACCGGCGCGGTGGGATGCGGGGAATTGTGATGACGCGCTCGCACAGCGACTCCAGCCCGGCTACATGCCGGCTGTCCTCTTCCTGCTCGATCAGTGATAGCAGCGTCACCCGGTATCGAACCGCAATCCGCCGGAGGATGTGCATCATCCGGCCCGCACCCGCATGACGGCCGATGTGGGGAAGGTACGCCGTCACCCAAAGAACGCGAGGGAAACGACTATCTGAACGCACTGTTGTAGCAGTGGAAGGCCGCCGGCCGAAGTATGCGGCGGGCGCCTTGAAGAGCCGGAAGATCTCCGCGTCCCGGCGGACCTGGTGGAACCTCTGATGCATCCTGGCAGCCTGAAGCCGGGGCAGTCTCGCCAGGGCTTCCGGCAGGGCCCGCCAGACGGCCGGGCCGTGATCCCGTGCGAGGCGATAGCAGTTCCAGGGCAGAAAGGCGCAGTGGGAAAGCAGAAGCCGCCAGCCGCGGATGTTTTTCCAGAGGAAGAGAATCTGATTGCGCTGCACCAGGCGGTCGAGTTCCGCCGCAGAAAACCGGCGGCTCGTGGAGGCGCGATGCTTGTGATACACAATAGATCGGGGCGCAAATAGTACACTCCATCCCGCCTGCCACGCCTGGAAGGAGAGATCCGCATCTTCTACATAGGCGGGGGAAAAAACCTCCTGGAATCCCCCGAGCGCCAGAAATTTCTGCCTGTGGAAAGCCGACGAGCCGCCACCGGCCCAAAACGCCGGAGTACAGGGCCGGGAGATCTCCCCCACCTCGCGATGGCTGAAGTCGATCATGCCGCGCCGGAATACTGCCATGGTCCTGCCCGTCTCCTGCCGCAACACGGAGGGATCCTGGTTACGGATCTGACACGAGACGGCAAAGGTGTCTTCTTCGAACGACTCCAGCAGCGGGCGGAGGAATCCGTGATCCACGACCATGTCGTTGTTCAGCAGCACAACAATGTCGTGCCCGGCGGCGCGCACTCCCGCGTTGTTACCTGCGGCAAACCCCAGGTTTTGCGGCAGTTCGAGGATGCGGACCTCGGGGAATGATTCACGCAGAAACTCCGGGGAACCGTCGTTGCTGCCGTTATCCACAACCAGGATTTCGTGCGCCCTCCCATCCTGTCTCACAGCCTCGATCACCGACGGGAGTCCTTGGGCGAGCAGGTCCTTTCCGTTCCAGTTCAAAATGATGAGCGAAGCCAAACCTGAGGGCCCGGGTGCGCCGGAGGGCACGGGTTTACTGCGCACGTGCAACACTCGTTCTGCGAAATTCAGCAGCAGGAGAATTCCGGCGAGAAGCATCAGCAGGGGCGACAACAGCACGGTAAGGACACCCAGAGCCCCGCGGCGGAGCAGTTCGCGGAAATTCCGGCGCGGGCGGTGCGTGCCGGGTGCAGAATCGCGTTCTCCATTCATGCCGTGACCTCGGAAGCATACGTGCGGACCTCGACGTCCATTTTGAGCGTGCCATAGACAAGCTCTTCTGCCCGCAATTGGAAGACGAGCGCGTTGTCGATCCAGTCGCACATGTCATGCTTCAAGAGGTCCCCGTCGGCCACGGCAGGGGAGAAGGAGTAACTGCCGGCCGCCATGCGCGGCAGGCGGATTTGAAAATCGCTGGTATAAATCTGACCCGGGCGGGCGGCGGGGAGAACTTCCCCCGCATAATTCGTGTTGCAAGCCGAAATGTCCACTCCGAGCCGGTCGCGCAGAGTGTACCCGAGAATGGGGCGTGACACGTTCTGCAGGAATTCGACCGAAATGCGCAGCAGCGCGCTGTCGCCGCCGGCGACATCCCGCGTGGGATTTAGCTTTTCGTCCAGCAACTCCACACCGAGAACCTTTGCCTGCCCGTTCCCGAACCGGTGGTCGATATTGGGGATCGTGCGTACCACCGGCACCTGCCCGCCCATCCGCACTTCGGATTCGCCGCCAGGTTCGCCTGCCGCCCCGTCAAGATGCCCATAACGCCGCTCATGCTCGAACACGAGGGCGCGATACTTCTGAACCACCGTGCCGGGCGGGCCATCCTCCAGCAGGCGGCCGCCATCGAGGAGCAGGGCGCGGTCGCAGAATTTGGTGACGGCTGTCAGGTCGTGCGTGACCAGAAGGGTTGTCTTGCCGCTCGTGCGCAACAGGTTCATCCGGTGCATGCACCGATGCTGAAAGATCAGGTCGCCCACGGCCAGGGCCTCGTCTACCAGCAGGATGTCCGGGTCCACGTTGACCGCGACGGCAAAGGCCAGCCGCATGAACATGCCGCTCGAATAGGTCTTGACGGGCTGATTCATGAAATCGCCGATCTCGGCGAACCGGGCGATTGCGTCGAAGCGCTCCTCCATCCGGCGCTTGTCCAATCCCAGGATGGCGCCGTTCATGAAGACGTTCTCCCGGCCGGTAAATTCCGGATTGAAGCCGGAGCCGAGCTCCAGAAGCGCCGATACCTTTCCGTTCACATGGCAGTCTCCCCGGGTCTGCCGCATGATTCCTGCCAGGATCTGCAGAAGCGTGCTCTTTCCCGAGCCGTTCTGGCCGATGATTCCCAGAGTCTGGCCTCTTTCCAATTGAAAGGAGATATCCTGCAACGCCCAGAATTCCCGATGCCGGGAACCGCCCCCGATATGCAGCACCTCGCGCAGCTTGTCCCAGGGGCGATCATAGATCGCATACTTTTTGGACAGATTCCGCACCTCGATCACGGGCATCAGAGAACGTCCACGAATACGCGTTTGATGTGACGGAAAAAGAGGCCGCCTGCGACAAAGACCGCAAAGCAAGCCACCGCGAGCAATCCGAGGGCCTGGAAATCCGGCATTCTCATGCACAGCAGGCAATCGCGATATCCGGCGACCACATGGGCCAGCGGATTCCAGCGCACGATGAACGAGTATTTTTCCGGAATCCTGTTCCCTGTGTAGAAGATCGGTGTAAACCAGAACCAGAAAGTCAAAATGACGGCGAGCACCTGCGAAATATCACGTATGAAAACATTCAGGCTGGAGATAAACCACGAAAGCCCGAGAGTGAAGAGCACCAGGAGTGCCAGGTAGACCGGGATAAACAGGATAAATATGCTCACTTTTCCGAGGACGAAGAAGATGATGCCCAGCAGGATCGCGAATCCGATCAGATGGTTCACAAGCCCTGCAAGCAGGACCGTCAGAGGCAGGATCTCGGTCGGGAAAAGCGTCTTGGTGATCAGGTTGGCGTTGTCGATAATCACCGTGCTCGACCGCTGCAGCGTGTCCTGGAAAAGGAGCCAGGGGAGGATGCTGCAGAAGAGGAAGAGCGGGAAGTTGTCGGTACAGGCGTCCGCCGGGGCTCCCACCTTGAAGATCACCATGAATACAAAAGAATAGCTGGCGAGAAGCACGACCGGATGAATGACGCTCCAGAAGAAACCCATGAACGATCCGACATAGCGGGCCTTGAGATCACGCACCACGAAATTTCGGATCAGGTCGTGTTGGAGGCAGAGCTTGCGGACGAAATTGCCGAGGATTATCACCGGCGCCAGCATGGGGTGAACCCTCGCCCTTGCTTCCATGGAACACCTCCCGGAAGGGGATGCATTATAGCAGACCTCAGACCTCAGACCTCAGATACCAGGCTCCTTATCTTTCGTCTGAGGTCTGAGGTCTGAGGTCTGAGGTCCGCCTCTGCTCAGGAGTCTTGCGAACAGGTCTTCGTACTGTGTCACAACCCGGTCCCAGTTGTATATCGCCCGCGCGCGTTCCCTTGCCGCCTGCGCAAGCGTGGTGAACGCGCCCGGATTGTCTTCCACCTCCTGAAGGATTCGCGTGAGGTCATCTACGTCGTTCTTGCGGTACAAAATGCCGGCATTTCCCAATACCTCGGCGTTTTCGGGCGTTCCGTTTGCCACAATGATGTTGCCGATCCCCATGGCTTCGATCAGCGCCGGGTGGGTGCCGCCGACCTCCGTGGCGTGGACATAACAGAACGCATTTGCCTGAAGCTCGCGATAGCCCTGGCCGTAAATCGCTCCCGGAAAGAGTACGCGCGCGTCCCCGGTCTTTTTCAGTTCGCGGATATATCGGGGCGCATAGGGAGCGTCGCCGACCACGAGAAGGCGCCGGGAAGTGTGGACCTGCTCGAACGCGCGAACCACCCGATGCGCGTTGTTTTCGGGCTCGAGCCTGCTGACATACAGGAAATAGCCTTGAGGCTGGAGTCCCAGCGCGTCCAGGATGGCGTGCGTCTTCGGTTTTTCCGTGTCCGCACCGTAGGGGATGAAAACGGAGGCAGCGTGGTAGCGATCCCTGTAATAGCGCTCGATCACCTGCGCGTCGGTGACAATGACATTCGGGAACCAGGTGGCGAAACGCTCCGAGATGCGATAATAGATCCTTCCCGGCAGGCTCCATTTGCGCCGCAGGCGTTCTATGCCATCTACATTGACTGCAACGGGAATCCCGAAAATCCGCGGCAGGCAGGAAAAGATGCTGTTGGCTGCATTGCAGATCAGAACGACCTCAAATCGCCGGAACAGCGCATGCAAGACGGATAGGAGGGTGTGGAAGACGGTGTCCGTGTATTTCCAGCGCAAAGTCGGCAGGACCACCAGATCGATGTTGCGGTGCCGGCGCAGTCCGCGAGGAACGTAATGCGAACGACCGTAGACGGTCACGCTGTGGCCGCGTGCGGCCAGCCTCGCGCCGCATTCCTCGGCAAAAGTCTCAAATCCACCGTAGTTGGCGGGAATGCCCCGGGTTCCCAGGATGCCTATTTTCACAGCTTGCCACCCAGTCCGCATTGGGGGAAATCCGGAACCAGCCGGATCCTCCCCCACAGCCGATTATTGCTCTTCCCGAGCGGCTGCCGCCACCCGAAACTGAGCTTCCTTTCCCGGCTTGTCGAGGGCTTTTGCGGCGTGGGGAGCGCCCATCATGAAAAGAAACAGGGTAAGCACTTCCGAATCGCCAAAATTGTACTCGAACATCCCCGAAGTCAACAAAGCGGCCCATGCGCCCACTGCCGTGGCGGAAACGAATTGCGCGGTTTCCCCGGCTGCCTCACGCGCGGCTGCGGCACGGCTGCCGGATCGGAAGATGAGGAATGGCTGCCATCCCAGCTGAAACATGAACCAAAGCCAGAGGAGGAGGCCGGGGATCCCGCGTTCCGCCGCGATCTGCAGGAAGTTGTTGTGCATGTGCAGGTAGGCATAGTCGGGAAATTCCGCTGTCCCGCGGTAGCGCAGCACCTCGCGGCTTACCCTTTGGCCCACACCCAACCATGGGTGCGCCTGAATCAGCCGCACGGCCGCGCCGAAAACCTCAATCCGGCCACTGGTCGTCGTATCCGCCGGATTCCACCCGCTGCGCAGCCTCTCCTGGATGCCTTCAGGGGAGGCCATGTAGAGCGCCAGCAACAGCACCGGCAAGCCCAGGATTGCCCGCGGACGCTTGAGCAGCAATATCACGACGGTTCCAGCTACGGCCCCCAGCCAGGCACTCCGTGTCTGAGAGAAATACAGCGCGGCTGCGGTGGCTCCGGCCAAGGGGAGGATCCAGAGATGTTTCCTCCAGCCGATCACAGCCGCATATGCGATCAGCGAAACCAGCACCAGCATGAGAAGTCCCGAATAGGTCATCCAGATGCTCATGAATCCCTGGATGCGATGCAGCAAATCACGTTCGGGATCAGTGAAGTATTGCACCAGACCTGCGGCAGATGCGACTGCCGCGACCGCGAACATGGCATGATATATC
>Ga0113563_10002796_pt1 | contig 10678 bp, 8 predicted proteins | sample Mud3Dept3metaG_FD_80117 | JGI IMG/M metagenome (GOLD analysis project Ga0113563, IMG submission 80117) | Freshwater wetland microbial communities from Ohio, USA, analyzing the effect of biotic and abiotic controls - Mud 3 Core 4 Depth 3... | ecosystem: Environmental > Aquatic > Freshwater >...
CGCAGCAACTATAAACTGGGCCAGTACGATGTGGTGCTGATTTCAGCTTGTGTGGAACATCCATGGCATGTCGGGAATTGGCGCATACAGGGTTCGGGAATGGTGTCTGCGCTTGGTTTGGGGGGGGCTCTCTACCAGAACCAACGCCATCTGCAGGTGCAAATTTCGCCGCCTTTGCCGCTACCTGACAACTTGCGATTTGAGCTGTTGGTGGGGGCAACGGGCATCACGTATTCGACGCTGTCAAATTTTGATGCCAATATATACGAAATGCGCAGTCTGTTGAAATACAGCACCCCACAGACACAGGTGCAGGCGATGGCGGGCTACTCAACCGACTGTGCTTCGGCAGCGCGTCTAGGCGGTGATCGCATGGGATGGTCTGCCAGCCTTCAGGGCAACGCCAGCATTACAAGTAACGTGTTCGGCGAACTGGGATGGAACCGCCAGTCTTGGCGCAGCGAGTCGGTTTACTCGCCGGGCTTGATCGACCAGGTTCGCAATCAAACTACGGATCTATTGTTCGCCGGCATGATTATCCCGGTAGCGGCACACCACGCGGTACGCATTGATCTGCGGCTAGTGAGAAATAGGGAAAACCTCTCCATTTTTCAGTATAACAACCGGCAGCTGCAGGTAAGTTGGCAGTGGCGAGATTTCTGACTGCACTGTCTTGAACGCTGATCTAGCAGCGGTTTTCAGGGGGGGTCACCTTGTGCCAGTTTCTGCAATGCTTCCGGCTTGCGGATAATCAGACGGCGCAAATCTTTCTGGATAATGCCTTGCTGAGTCAGGATTAGCAGGGTGCGCGTCACGGTTTCGCGGCTGGTGTTAATGATACTGGCGATATCCTGATGGGTGGGCAGGTTTTCGACCACCTCCAGATTGCCGGTTTTCTTTTCCTTCATCATTTCGAGAAAGGTGTAAATACGTTTCGAAGTGTTATGAATGCTCAGCAGGGTGCGTAATTGTGAATCTTGTTGAATTTTTGCAGCCAGACGGCGAAGCACGTGCTGGGCAACTTGGGGCGAGTGCAAAAACAGGTGCATGGTTATCTCGCTCGGTAAAAATGCCACCAGTACTTCGCTCAGCGCGACAACGGATGCCGATCTCTCCGAATTTTGGATGACAGCAATTTCACCAAAAAAATCACCTTCCGCAAGCATCCGCAGGCCGATAATCCGTCCGTCTTCGGTCACATCAATCACTTGCAATTTGCCGGAAAGCAAAAATAGCAAGCTGTCGCCGACCGAGCCCTTCTGGATAACTGTTTCGTTGCGCGCAAAACGTTTGACGCGCAGATTGGCCTTGATTTTGTTCATATCCTCGTCGGGCAGATCGGCAAAAAGCGGAATTTTGCGCAAGTTGATCTGAATGTTCTGGGTATTGAGATGCACAGCTCCCTGCGCATTGGCTGACAATGACTGCCCCGATGTGTCCTGTTTGCCGGTATTGTGTTTCGGCAACTCAGAAGTGGAAGACTTCATCCTAAAAACCTTAGTTGCACCATGAAGAGCACGAAGGACACGAAGAAAAACAAGAAGTTATCCGTGCACTGAGAGTCACCTATTGGGTGATGGCGCAATATCAGGCAACTCATTGAGTCGGTGTTGGCAGGTATATCGTCCGTGGACGATAACTCGCAAAATTCTTCGTGATCTTCGTGGTGAAGTGAGTTTTTCAGGTTCATCAGATACCGTTCGTGGATATATTGGGCGGCGAAATTATCACAAAAAACGCAATTAGACGCAGTTGCGCTCGAATCACCACGGATAAACAAGGCGCTATAAAAATTCGGCTAGTTACCCAGATGGTATTCAGCGCAAGCAATGCAACTCATTGATATTCCGCGTTCAGCTGCGTTTATCCGTGGTTAAACATGGTTCATGTAAATTATAGCTTTACCGTAAGATTTATCTGCTATTGGGCAAGGCAGCGAGTTTTTCGTTTAACCAGTACTGGCTACCGTCCACTATAGTTCTGCCCACGAGTGAACAGTTTTTGTGCCAGTCGACACGGCATGGTTTTTCCCTGTGCAGTTGCCACCCATGGTCAAAAAGCAGTTCCATCAGTTTGCCCTCAATGGGGCGGCTGTGCGTGGCGATCATCATGGTTCTGACGTTGAGCGACACCCATTCGATCTGGTCTTGCAGCAATTCTAGTTCGGCGCCTTGAATGTCTATATGCATGAAGTCTACAGTGTCCAAGTCTTGCAACAGGGTGTCCAATTTCCTGCAAGGGATGGGTTTGTTGTCGGATTTTGCGCCGCGATAGTCGGTCTCGCCATCCGATGTGGTCGCAGCTGCCCCCATATCCGCCACGTCCGATTCCGGAAACAGAATAATGCCGTCATGTGTCCATATTGCCCCGTTGAAAAGCCTGGTAAAAACATTTTCGTGTTGCGCGTCTTCGCCTGATGCGGTGGGCAGTCTCAGGCCGTTTGTTTCGAGGTGGTTACACATAAGGGAAAAACGGCCGGACGATGCTTCGACGCCGACTAGGCTGATTTTTCCAGTGCCCCGGCGGCGTGCAATGACCCCCGCAGCTGTTATCCAAGGCCCCCAGCCCGCGCCAATTTCAACTGCACAGAACGATGCGCCGTTCTGCGAACGTTGCATGGCATCGGCAAGAGCCACATACTCGATCGCTTCGGCATGAAAGCCATCATCCGGCACGGGAAATTCCAGTCGCCCGGTATTCAGCGTCGCAGGGTTTACGAATGGCACGCATTCATAAAGTGTTTTGACCCCGAATCCATCCGTGTAGTGGCTGGTGCCAATAGAGGCCGTGAACGTGGCAAATTTTTTGATGGACGGAAAATCTTCCTCTTCATAGCCTGTATATACCTGTAGCGGCGATGAGTATTGAGTATTGGTTAGCTGCTGGTTTCCCGTCAGACGATGCAATCCGCGCTTGATAGCTTGTTTGATTTTCTGCTTCATATTTATCCTTGGTGATCGTGTATTGAGATTATTGATCTTTACTGAAATTCATGACAGAGGCATATATTGCAGCCGTCATTCCGGCGAAGGCCGGAATCCAGACAATTATCAAGCCACAATGTAGTGTGACAACACTCAAAATATGGCTTTGTCCGCTACGCGGAGCTGTATGACAAACCGGATTCCGGCACCCTCACCTCAATCCTCTCCCGCTTGCGTGAGAGGAGGCAATAGCTCTTTCACCCTCTAGGGGAAAGTTGGATAGAGGGTAGGACGAAATGACGAGTTTTTTGGTTTTGCACGCTGCCTTCATTTATGTAGAGCTCAATAAATTAACGCGTGCAATGAGCTGCCGTGCGCTTTCGCGCCAAGTAAGCCATGGCATGCCGATAGACTGTGGTGCCAATCCCTTCTCATTCAAGTCCAGCCACGCGCTGATTGCATTCGCCAGATCAACGGGTTCCAGCCCGCTAAAATAGAACGCATGTTCGCCGGACACTTCCTTGAAAACGGGAATGTCTCGCGCGATAATAGCCAACCTGTGCTGTGCGGCTTCGATAAGTGGCAGGCCAAATCCCTCTCCCTCGCTCGCGGCAATCAGGCAGCCACTAGCGGCATAGACTTTTTCCAGATACTCGTCACTGATGCCTTCCAGCCAAAATAGGCGTTTACCCGATTCGGGATGTCGCCGCAATTTGTCAGCCAGTAAATCGACCATCCAGCCCCGTTTGCCGACAATGACCAGATTGGCTGGAATGCCGCGCTGCCAGAGCAGTTCAAAAGCGGCAAGTGTCTGTGCGTGTCCCTTCCGGGGTTCAATCGTACCAACCAGTAAAAAACTGGTAGTTTCGGCCAAGCGACCCAATACATCGGCAGCGTTATCAGGCATGCCTCTGGTAGGCAGGCTGCTGCCGATATCAGCCCCCAGGTGAAAGCTTGTCACCTCAATACTCGAAGTAAGTGAGGGTGGATGTATAGCCAGCCAAGCACGCACGTCCTGAGCGACAGATTCGGAGATGCAGATCAGGCCGGTGGCCACTTCTGAAATGTTGCGCAGCCACGTTTCAAAGGTTGCGCTGTAGCCTGCCGGCCACCAATCAGGCCGGTGCAGCAACAGAATATCGTAAACAATGAAATAAAACAGCACCCCCTTGGACATCAACCGTAGGTGCACGTCATGCACCGCCTGGGTCATGGAATTCAAGTCGAGTGCCAGATATATATCGTCCTGACAGAAATCGACAATTTCATCAGTCGCACCGATTGATCGTCTACCGGTTAATGCAGCTACAAATTTATTTGCGGCCCGGTAGTTGGTGCCGTCAAAATAAATTGGCAAGACTGCGACATGTTGCGGCGGGTACTCAAGAAGCTCACGCAACAGGCTGCGAACCACACGCTGAATGCCGGTCTTGGCATCGCTTTTCACAATCTCTGAAATGTCCAGCGTCAATTGCCTTGGAGTACCACGGCCGCTATTAAATGCAATGCAGTCGGCGACCCTGACAAGGTCAATATCTGCGGGTGAGTCGGTTGTATTAATGTCGGCAACTGCAGCCACGATTGAAGCATCCGTTAAATCCGCGCGTATTAAGTCTGTATCGCGCCGAACCAGTTGCTCAAGCGCGACGATAGCGCGCTTCGCCGATTCGTCCCACGAGAACCGGCCAGCCTGCTCCGTCCCGCGCTTGCGCAGTCGGTCGCGCATCGCATCGTCTTGAAGCACTTGCGCCATTTTGTCCGCGATGGATTGCGGCACGGACGCGTCGAAAAGTGCTTCCGGGTTGCCGATCACTTCGGGAATGCTGGTGTTATTGGCTCCGATCACTGGCGCGCCGCATGCCATGGCCTCCAGTGCAGGGAGACCAAAGCCCTCGTGCTTCGAGGGAAAAACGAACAATGTTGCATCGCGGTACAAGACTCTCAATTCGTAGTCTGCGAGGTAGTCCGTCAGAATCAGTTCATCTGTCGCAAGTCCGGCGCTATCGCGCATCCGAACTAGTTGCGAGCGTACCGAATCATGCAGTTTACTGACCACTACCAGTTGATGCGTGCTGCGCAGCTCGTTCGAAAGGAGGCTAAATGCAGCAATCAGACCGTCCAGATTTTTGCGTGCGTCAAATCCGCCCGGTGCATACATCACCATTTTTCGGGTGATGCCAAGACGCCGCCGCAGTGCCGCTATTTCATCAGGAGAATTGTTTCTAGGCTTGAAATGCGGATCCGCCGCCGTTGAAATATTCACCACACAATCCTGCTCCAATCCCAGCGCCGAGATGGCCTCGAGCCGTGAATACTCCGAGATGGAAAGCAACAAGCTGGCCTTTTTGAGCGACTCAATCTTGCGTTGGTAATAATCCTTCTGCGCAAGTGTCGCAAGGTAATCATCGGGATTTAACAACGGAATTAGGTCATACAGAATCACGGCAGTTTTCGCAGTGCCGCCAAATGTGCCGATCGAAGTCGCTGCATTGTCAATGTACCCCTCGAACAGGCTGGTCACCAACACGGCATCGGGCTGCAATTTTTGTATGAAATATTCACGGATTTTTTCGGCAGCTCTGGCGCGCCAGACATTGCCGCGATCACACTCTGCCACTGGCGCGGGGATATCAAATATGCGCAGACGCTCTTGCGGAATGATGCCGGCAAAAGCTCGCCGAATATCGGGAATGCTTTCCGGAAATGCCGCATTGAGTGCAATCCAGATTTCATGCACGCCTGCATTTCGAGCCACAGCCAGTGCGAGCGCGAGCGAATAACGCCCGATGCCACGAAAGCGGCTTTCTGTTTGCGCACCTTGCAGGTCAATTACGATACGCATCAATTTTCCTTGTGCCTGATAGTTTTTCCAGAAGACTTGTCAATCTCGGTGGCCTGTTTGAGTTCGGCGTAGATGCGTGCTGCGCGTGGCGACAGATTATGCGGATTGAGTGCCGATGTCGCAGGTCGGTGCGACCAGGACTTGATGCGCCTTTGGATGCCACTGACAAGTGTACCCGTACGGATGGCTATTTTGATCCTGCGCAGCACAGCCCCTATTAGCCGTAACGGTTCCGTAGCGCGCCATGATCGGCTGTTCAGCACATTGCATAGCTGCGCGTTAGTCTGTGCAGCGCGCGCTTCGGCTTGCGCGGCTAGAGCTTCGGCCTGCGCGGCGTGAGCTTCGGCCTGCGCTGCACGCGCTTCGGCCTGCGCTGCACGCGCTTCGGCCTGCGCTGCACGCGCTTCGGCTTGCGCTGCACGTGCTTCGGCCTGCACAGCTAGAGCTTCGGCCTGCACAGCTAGAGCTTCGGCTTGCGCGGCGTGAGCTTCGGCCTGCACAGCTAGAGCATCGGCTTGAGCGGCGTGAGCTGTGGCGTGTGTAATGTGCTCTGCGGCATGTGCGGCCAGCTCAATCTCTCTGGCATGGTATGCCGCCACCAGTTCGCTGCAAAAAGATGAGTTCTCGGTCAGCTTGAAGTTATCAAAGACGTTGGGGGGCGACAAGAACGCTGTAGCAAGCTCGACATGTTCCTGTGCGACATAAAAACGATTCAGCCCATCAAAGTAAACAAACTGGTAGTTTGCCGCAGCGATAATGCGGTCCCAAACAGCGTAGTCAGTTTTGTCCGAACCGGGAATGGTTGCCTCAACCACCATCACCCATGGGCGCAGCACTTGGCAATCCCAGCCGTTGAGCACTTGGGTTTCGAGTCCCTCCACATCGATTTTGAGCCAATGAACCGGTTTGCCAGCAAGCGGCAGTAACGCAGTTTTTAAGGTCATAGCAGGAACTGAAATCTGCTGGTGGCCGAGCAGACGATCTTCTTGGTGACGCCGGGCGTAAGCATCCACGGCGGTGCTGAGGCCGGTTCCGGCTATGACATTGAGTTCGAGCGTGCCTTCGGTATCGGACAGCGCAACCTGCAAAACCGTATCATCCGGTCGATCAAGTCGTAACAGTTCGGCATATTGCGGCACAGGCTCGACATGTATACCTCGCCAGCCATGGTCATAAAAGGCTTTGCTGACGGAATCAATCACCGGGTGCTGGGCGCCCACGTCAACGTAACAGCCATGATTGATATGCTTGAGGGCGCGCCACAGCATCACGTCTTCAAAATTTTGGGCGTAGGATGTGAAGATCATTCCTTCCTCATGGATAAAATGATGTTCATAAATTCACCTTCGGACACAAAATCATCGATGTGCAACCCAGCCAGTTCGGCCAGCATAAATCGTGAACGCCCCAAGAAAAAGAACAAGTGGAATCGGGTGAACTCATAGAGATATTCGAAACACGGTGTTGCGTGGGACATTCTGCCGTCCTCTTTGAGCAAGTCGCGCATCATTGAAAGCTCGCGCACCGGATAGCGCAAATGTTCAAGTACATTATTTGAAAAGATTCCGTCAAATCGCATCGCCAACAATTGCTCCTTGTCCGATATGAGATATGGGCTGTTCGCAGAGGCAGATCCATGCAGTTTATAGCCGTACTCATTGTCCGACATGAGATAGGGGCTGCTGGTCGATGCCGAGCTATGGGGTTCATAACCATACACATTCCAACCGTCTTGACGCAGCACGTCAACCGTCTTTGACCAGGCACCTGTACCCCAATTCAGGTATACGCCGTTTTTATCGGGCATCAATGCATGGAAGGCACGAACCTCCTGTATTGTGGAATCCCCCTCGGAAAATACCTGATAATGCCATTCGTAGTCTCGTGAAAGCTCAGCATCAGATAGTCTCAGCATTTTCTTTGGACCAAAGATAACGTCACATTCAGGACATTGATAGCGAATTAACTCGCCGCCGCCGAATATGCAACTGGTAACAAGTGTGCCAAATTTACCCGCTGCATCGCGCCAATTACACAGGGGACAAGACAGCTCGGCATCCAAAACGCGACCATGCTCAAGCGCATCAATAATATCCCATTTGGTGCTGATCTGGTGGCGCAACAACTGCCTATGATTCAGCCCGGTGGAGTCTTTAACCTCTTTGAGTATCAAGCTCAAATCGTCCTGACATTTCTGAAACGGCTGATTGCTAACCAAACGCTCAAGCGTTTCCTTTCTGATTATCGCAACGTCAAAGCGTCCGAGAATTTGATTTATTAATTTAGCGAGATTCATGGATAAGTTAGCGTTGCACAATAACTTCAGGTTCGAGCCATGCGCAGCCAACAAAAACAGGTTTGGTTATGTTAGTTACCGTGAAAAGCAATGCCAAGTCGCGCCATTCGTAATTATTACATAGATGAGTTTCGCTGCTGGTGAGCGCCACAGCTACCGAGTAACTTCCTACACCCAAATTAGCAGGAAAAGTAAAGTAATATTCGACCAGTTCACCCGCCTGCACATCTAGCATAGGCTTTCCAATCAGGTGGGTATTGGTTCCGTACATAGCTTGCCCAAGCCTATCCTTGATCATATAGCCAAGCACTAGTCGTGGAATAAAAACATTGGCCTGCGCCTTGACGCGCAACGTCACAATAGCACCCACGTCCACCATTTCCACCATTTCTCCGCGTTCATCAAGCAAGGCAATATCCACAATGGAAGCTTCGCCCGTACCTGAAGTAGTTTGAATCTTGCCTTCATCTACATTGGTCTGTGCAATAGTGGAGTTTTCACGATCTGCAATCAGAGCATTGTAGTAATCCATTACCTCTTCAGGGCTGCCTTCCTTGGCAAGATGGCCGCCATCCAAAAGAATCGCTCTGTCACAAATAGACTGGATTGCTGTACGGTCATGGCTGACGATCAGCAAGGTAGTGCCTCGTTTTCTAAATTGCCTGATTCGCTCAAAGCTTTTGTGCTGAAAGTAAGCATCGCCCACCGATAGAGCTTCATCCACGATCAGCACGTCTGGTCGCTTTGCGGTGGCCACGCTAAAAGCTAGGCGCATTTGCATACCGCTGGAGTAAACGCGCACTGGCTGATCTATGTAATCGCCAATTTCGGCAAAATCTTCGATTTGCGACATCAGTGCGGCGATTTCCGGCACAGTCAGGCCATTCAACTGTCCCGCCATAAATACATTTTGTCGCCCGGTAAAATCCGGGTGAAACCCCATGCCGAGTTCCAGCAGAGCGGCAACCCTACCGGTAATTTGCACTGCGCCTGTGGTGGGCTGTGCAGTGCCAGTAATGAGTTTAAGCAAGGTGCTCTTGCCAGCGCCGTTGATACCGATGATGCCAACGGCTTCACCTGGCGAAATGTGAAAATTGATGTCGCGCAACACCCATTTTAGCTGATGGCGTGCACCCCGAAACGGCATGAGCCATTCGGCCAGACGTAACCAGCGCGCACCGTATTGCCGATAGGCTTTGCCCAGTTGTGTAACGCGGACGGTACCCATCAGAGTTCGTCCACCATTTCCCCAGCGCGCTTGCGGAACAGCCGAGCTCCAAAAATGCACAGCGCCAAGCCAATCAGGGTAACGGGAAGCAGCGAAATCCACTGAGGTGCGTTGCCGTTAACCAGAATGCCCTGATAGGCCACCACAACCGGAACCATCGGATTCCAGACAATCAGAGTGCGAATATTTTCATGCACAATAGCAAGCGGATACACGATGGGCGTGAACCAGAACCAGAATTGCAGAAATATATTAAAAAATTGTCCCACATCACGAAAAAAAACATTAAGTACACCTAGTACCATGCCCAGTCCGGTGGCAAAAATAATTTGCGCGATCAGGATAGGAATGATGTCCAGAAAGACCCAGCCAGGAAAATTGCCGCTCAGGATAAGAAATACAGTAAACAGGGTAAAAATGATGGCAAAGTTAAATAATGCACTGAGTACAACGATGGCAGGCAGGCAGATACGCGGAAAGCTAAGCTTCTTGAGAAGATTGGCGTTGTCAATAAAGACATTCTGCCCGCGTCCAACAATTTCAACAAATAAACCCCAAGTAAGGATACCCGCGCAGAGGTAGATACCATAGGCGAAAGTGGAGCTCACTCCCGGTAGTCTGGCACTCATGACCTGAGAAAAAATGACGGTATAGACGATAATCATCGCCAGCGGGTTCAATACTGTCCAGGCTGCCCCGAGCAAGGAATTACGATATTTTAACTGGAACTCGCGCTTGACACTGCCGAGGATAAAACCGCGGTAAGCGATAATATCCTTGAGCATACCGATGAAGATCATCGCTTCGCTCCATATGCCTGCATCAGAGCGGGTAGGGCAATCATGGTTGTTTTAACGGCTTCGTGGAAGTGAATGGCGGCCACAATTTTGTAGCAAGTATTAAGTCTACCAAGATTTTTCATATAATCAAATTTTCCATCGGTTTGATCATGGCTATGGCTATTCGCCGATTGGCAAGAAGCTCAACATTTGATCAATTTTTAACAGATGCCAGCAAACTGAGTGGGCAAGTGGGAATACCCTATCTGTTCGCTTGGTTGGAAGCCAGCGTGACAACGGCCCCGGGCTTGACGGTGCCATAGCTGCGGCGCATACGCAGAAAAGGCTCCTCAATGGTGCTGTAGCTAAGACTGGCCAAGCCCCAGGTCGCCGCATAGACGATAGCCAGAACGGCGCCCGCATCAACCCAGCCATTGCCCGTGAGCGACACCAGATCAAACCATTGCGCGAGCAGGTGAATGACGGCCATATGGATTAAATAGAATGAAAAACTGATTTTGCCGCCGTGGCAAAGAGTACGTTCCAGCCATGCGGGCAAAGTCTTGTCGAATGCGACGTAGGTCAAGATAAAGCAGGCCCAGCCCGAAC
>Ga0113563_10002798_pt1 | contig 10671 bp, 6 predicted proteins | sample Mud3Dept3metaG_FD_80117 | JGI IMG/M metagenome (GOLD analysis project Ga0113563, IMG submission 80117) | Freshwater wetland microbial communities from Ohio, USA, analyzing the effect of biotic and abiotic controls - Mud 3 Core 4 Depth 3... | ecosystem: Environmental > Aquatic > Freshwater >...
GACTTGCTGATTACCAGCATTTTTCTATACCCCCCTTGGGGGGCAGGGGGTAAAATAGTGCTTTTGAGACACCCCCCTTTCACATTTATTGTCTTAAATCAGGATTTTATCAGTTTTCCCTTGGTTGTATCATAAACGATTGATGATGCAATGAATATTGATGAGTATGTTCCAACAATGATCCCTACGATCATTGCAAAAAGAAAGCCCCGGATTGTTGCTCCTCCGAAGAAGAACATAGCAATAAGAACCATTATTGTTGTCATCCCGGTGTTCAGAGTACGGCTGAGAGTATCGTTCATAGCCATATTAAGCACCTCTTTTACAGGACGTTTCCGGTGAAGGGGAAGAAATTCTCTTAACCGGTCAAAGACCACAACGGTGTCGTTTACTGAATATCCTATAACTGTCAGAATTGCGGCAATAAAAGACTGGTCGATCTCCATAGTGAACGGGAGTATGCCCCATAAAAGGGAATAAATACCAATTACAATCATAGTATCGTGAGCCAGGGCAGTTATGGCTCCAAGACCATATTGCCAGTTTCTGAAACGCATAAAAATATAGAGGAACATCATTACAAGGGACAGTGCAACAGCCCATACTGCTTTTCGCTTGATATCGCTTGCAATTGTTGGTCCGACAGTTTCAGAGCTTTTTCTGTAATCAGTAAGAAACTGCTCTTTTGTGACATCAGTGCCTATCATTCCTTTAAGGCCGTCATATAGATTTGTCTCAATTTCGTTATCTACACCTGTTTCATTAATCCTGTATTTGGTAGTGATTCTTACCTGATTTTCGTTGCCATAAGTTACAACCTGTGGAGCTTCTCCGAAGACACCGGTCAGATTCCTGGCCACATCAGCAGTTTTTACAGGTTGATCAAACCGCACAACATAAGTCCGGCCTCCCGTAAAATCAATTCCCTGGTTAAGCCCACGCACAAAAAGTGAAATGATACCAATGATTGTAACAGCAATTGAAATCACATAAAATATTCTTCTCTTACCTATGAAGTCAACGTGAGTCCCTTTTAATATATTAGCTGTGATCTTTATGGAGAAGCTAAGTGCAGCGTTTCTCTTAAGCAACCATTCATAGATAAGGCGTGTGATCCAGATCGCACAAAACAGAGAAGTAATAATTCCAATAACAAGAGTTGTCGCAAAACCTTTTATAGGACCTGTACCAAATATATAAAGTATTACCCCGGTAAGCAGTGTAGTAAGGTTAGAGTCCATAATTGCAGAAAGCGCACCTTTGTAACCATCTGCGACAGCCAGCTTTATACCCTTGCCTGCTCTAAGCTCTTCCCGGATACGTTCATAGATAAGAACATTCGCGTCAACCGACATACCTATTGTCAGGACAATACCTGCTATACCCGGAAGTGTCAGGACAGCTCCAAGTGAAGCCATCACCCCCATAATCAGGAAAACGTTTCCGGCCAGAGCAATATCAGCAATAGTTCCTGCGCTTCTGCTGTAATAGAATATCATGTACAGAAGAACAATAATAAATGAAATGATGAATGAGACGAGTCCGGAATTTATTGCTTCCTTACCAAGAGTAGGTCCAACAATAGTATCTGAGACAATTCTTGCAGGAGCGGGCAGCTTGCCTGATTTCAGAATATTGGCAAGATCGTCTGCCTCTTCAATTGTAAAATCGCCTGTGATTTCAGTGCTTCCTGCCGGGATCTCACCAACAACTCTTGGATAGGAACGTACATAGCCATCAAGCACCACCGCAATACAACGGTTGACATTTTCGCGCGTCATCCTTTGCCAGGTTTTTGCACCTTCGGCATTCATATTGAAATCGACTTTGACCTCGGACCCGGTTACTCCTGAAGTGGGTCGGGCTGAGGTAATTACATCGCCACCAAGCGGAGCCCTTCCGTCGCGGGTAGTTATCTTAATAGCGTGAAGCTCATACAATGAGTTTGAAGGATCATATTTATAAGGTTTCTGGCTCCAGTAAAATCTGAGGTCGCGCGGAAAGAGTGCTTTTATCCGTGGCATGCTCAGGTAACTGTTGACTCTGGAGGTATCAATTCCGCTTGCAAGGCCAACCATGCACGAAGGGGCAGGTTCTCCCTGCTCATTGACCCGCGGATTCAGTAACCCGAAAAGAGGGTTTTGAAGATTAAATTCTTCACGTGTTGCAGCCTGAGCCTGTTGAGTAGTATCTTTGTCTATCAGGTCAAGAAGACTCTGATCCTCTTTTCTGGTTGTGTCTGAGGAGAGAACTCCGGCAACAGCCTGTCCGGTAGAATCAGCTGACGGCAGGATGTCGGTCCTGATCTCTTTCAGAAGATTGTTTGCCTCTGCGAGATAACCGATCACTTCACTGTTTTCGTATGTTTCCCAGAATTCAAGGTTGGCTGTCCCCTGTAAAAGTTCACGTACTCTCTGGGGATCTGTCTGACCCGGTAGCTCAATCAGGATGCGTCCTTTGGTGGCGAGCTGTGTTATATTGGGCTGTACAACTCCAAACCGGTCTATCCTTGTACGCAGAATATTGAATGCATTGGTGATCGCTGATGAAACCTCTTCATCAAGCACTCCCAGTACATCGGCATTGGTTGAATTGAAATTGATCCGGTCCCTGAGGTCTACAGTGTTGAAAATTGCAGCCAGCTTGGCATTTGGATCTATCTCCTGGAATGTTCTTCCGAAAAGTGTAAGAAAATCGGACTGGCTCTGTTTCTGAAGCTCTTTTGCCTGTGCTATGGCAGTCGTAAATGTTTTATCAGTGCTGTAGTTTGAAAGAGCCTTCAGAATATCCTCAACAGAAACTTCAAGTATGACGTTCATCCCGCCTTTGAGATCAAGGCCAAGGTTCAGTTCTCTTTTCTGAACCTCCTTAAATGTGTATCCCAGGAAGCTCCAGTCCTCTTTTGTAAGAGTTGCAATAGAATCCATATAATAACTCTGTTTTACCAGGTCTCCTTTTGCATATTTTTTTGCATCCTGTCTGACTTTATAGCTTACACCTGTGAATGAAAGCTGATATATGGAAACCAGCGCCAGTGCAATTGCAAGAATGATAATAGCCGCTTTGTTCTGCATCTGTTGTTCTTTTGATTTATTCCAAGATTTTTTCTGATTCTTATTAATCGAGGCGCAAATATATTAAATTTTTATAAAAAAAAGGCTGAATACATTATCCAGCCGTGATATAATTGATTAAAGATGCCTGATTACCGGAGCAGCTTTTCGTAGTCTGTTTCCAATGGTCTCCTGTTGATGAAATCGTAAAGGGCAAGGGTGCGGAGATTAAAGAAATAGTTCCAGTAATTCTGCAATGCCTGCACATAAGCCCTTTTGTTCTGGTCTTTCCTGGTGTCAGCGTTATTAAGTTCAAGCACCGCGATCTTGCCGATCAGGAAACGTGCCTTTGTGACTTCGAACATCTTTGCTGCCACGGTGTCCGATTTGGCTGCAATGGCAACCTGTTCAGACTGCAGGTTGAATTGTTCGACATCAAGGGTAAGATTCTGATCAAAATCAATCTGGGACAACCTCGCCTGTACCTCAGCCAGTTCAAGGCTCGACTGGGCCATCTTGTATCTCCCCCGTCCCAGTCCCCAGTCAAGTATCGGCATTGTTATACCAAGCCTGATGGTTTGCTGCTGGTTCGACTGTGAATATGCTTTTGAAAAGACCGGGTCCTGGTCGCGCAGACCGAACGATGCTATCAGGTTGGCATTAAGCCCTTTATCTGCTTTAGCCTGCGCCACGTTGCTTTGTGCGGTAAGGAGTGAGAGTTGCTGATTCAGCATTTCAGGATTGTTTGCGTGTGCAAGGTCAAGCACCTCCTGCACATCAACCTGAAGTTCAGGAACTTCGGTTGGAAGGATCAGTTCAAGCCTTATATTTTCGTTGAATCCCAGGAACGACCTTAACCTGATCTCCCTGTCCCGCAGGTTCATCTCGGACTCTTTTCTGGCAGTTTCCGAGTTAAGCCATGATAGCTGCATCTGGAGAAGTTCATCTTCGGCAATAGTACCCAGATTATAGCGTCCCTGTGCCATCCTCCACAATGTGTCGGCGTTCAGGTAATTCGTTGCGGCAATCTGTTTGTTGATCTGTGCGAGGGCAAGTGAAAAGAAATACATAACAGCCTGGCTGTGGACTCCTTCGATATTTGAAAGATAAGTTTTTTTGGCTGCCTCATATTTCAGCGGTTCCGTTTTCCTTTCCCATCTCAGGGAATTGTACCTGAACAGAGGTTGAACAAGCCTGACACTCAATGGAGCTGTGATATATCTATTTACTTCCTTCTCAAAATCATTTTCAAGAGTAAGATCCGACTGGAGAGAAATTGTGCCGCCGGTCAGTCCGATGTTCTGTGTCAGTGACAGTGAACCAATGTTCTGAAGGATATTCGTTGATACATAATCCCATTCACCCGCCTGTGAGTTCCATACCCTGCTGTAGGCTGTGCTGTACTCGGGAGTTGAACCGGTAAGCGTCAGATATGGTCTGTATTGAGCAGTGAATGTCCGGTACTGCCAGTAACTGTTGCGGAACCTGTGCTGTGCAATGAGTGCATTCGGGGATTGTGACTCTGACAATCTGATCACATCGTCGAAGGTAAGTTTTTTGATTTCCTGTGCGGCAGCATTTTGCATCGAACACAGGAATATTGCTGTAAGGGCGGGTAATAGTAATTTCTTCATTTTAAATATATTATTCATATCTTAATGATTCTATCGGGTCTTTTTCCGATGCCCGTTTGGCTGGTGAATAACCGAATATCACGCCCACTGCTGCAGATACTCCGAAAGCAATAAAGACCGAGAAGAATGATACTATTGTCATAATTCCGGCAATCTGTTCAATGAGCTTAGCCATGACAACTCCGAGAAATACACCGATAAAACCACCTGAAACACTTATCAGGACTGCTTCGGAAAGAAACTGCACGACTATATCCATCTTCTTTGCTCCTATTGCCATCCTGGTTCCTATCTCCTTTATTCTCTCCATTACAGAAGCGAACATGATGTTCATAATACCGATCCCTCCTACTATAAGTGAAATACTTGCGATCGCACCGAGAACAATGTTGAAAATATCTTTTGTCCGCTGTTGCTGCTTAAGGAGCAATTCCGGGACTGTTATCTCAAAATCCTTGACATTTGTATGTCGTCTTGTAAGCATCCGGCTCAGGATCTCGGTAGAAGGATTCAGCTGTTCGGTTTCACTGACCTGAACAACGATCCTGTCAAGCTGGTTATAGTTTTTTTCAACATTGGAATTTGCATCCGAACTGCTTAATATCACTCTCCCCATTCCTCCGCCGGGTCCCCCCATTATCATAACGTTTGTTGATGCTTCCGATGCCAGTTTGGTATTTACCAGCGCCCTGTTCTGATACCTCAGAAGCATTGTCTGAATCGGAATATAGATATTATCGTTATAAACATTCACTCCTTTTTCCTCAAAACCGGTAAGGCTTACAGTTGTCTTTTGAAGAACTCCTATTACCTTGAGCCAGATACCGTTAAACTTGATATATTGCCCTATAGGATCGACTTTACTGAAGAATTTCGCCCTGATGTTGGCGCCAATTATACAAACCTGAATACCGTTTTCTTCCTGGTAGGAATTAAAAAATGTACCTGCTACAAGAGGCAGGTTATACAGGTAAAAATAGTCGTTCGAAACGCCAACCAGCTTGGCGGTATACTTGACGCCATTCATCATAGCAGTTGAGTTGAAGGAAATCTCGGGGCTAATTCGCTTAACTGAAGGAAGTGTCTCCTGTATAGCTTCAACGTCAAGCATGTTCAATCCCCTGGAAAATTTCTTTGTCTGTTTTTCGCCTTCCTCACTTGATGAAGACTGATCCTGTACAATCGGGTTTATAAGAATGTTATTGACCCCGACCATCTTCATTTGTTCCATGATCTCCTGCTTGGCACCTTTACCGATTGCCAGCATGGCGATAACGGCTGCAACCCCGAAAATGATCCCCAGAGCTGTCAGCATCGATTTCAGCTTGTTGGAGATAATCGATTCAACAGCTATTTCAATATCGTGGAAATACCTTAGAATAAATTTGAACATATAATTTCATGTTTAATCTGACTTGTTAGTTGTTGGGTTCCTGTGTCTGTCTCGTGGGTTGCCCTGTCTGACCGGAAGGTCTCTGACCCTGCTGAGCTCCCTGGGTGAAAGTCCGGCGCCTGGCTGAACTGTCCCTCATGCCTCCCTGAGGCATATTGCCACGCATTTGTCTGAACTGGCGTATTGCTGCGGTGTCTCCTGCCTGCATCTGGTTTCTCATATTCTGGAATTGCTGCCTCATTTCCGGAGTCATATTCCTCATCATTTCTTCCCTGCCGCCAAAAGAGCCTCCCTGGAATTGCTGCTCACTTGCCTTGCGTTCCTCTTCTTTCTTAACCCTCTCCTTTTCTTTGATTACGGGAATAAGGTTTTCACCAAGCAGTTTTGTGAACTCCTCAGGTTTCTCTGGCGTATTCAGGTAAATCTGTGTGCCTTCTTCAATCCCCTGCTCAATAATTACATGATTCTCATTTGATTCTCCCAGTACAACAACCTGCCTGTCACCATTTTTAAGATAAACAAAAGGAATACTGTCGGCGCTGGTCTGTACTCTTTCAAGTGGATCATAGTTTACATCGTTAATGGTTTTCGTAACAATTTTGTTACCTGTTGTCATGGAAGGTCTCAGTATCGGATCTGATCCATTGACTTTTACAATTACTTCAAACACCTTGGCATCTGCGTTTGGAAGCTGTTCGCCAATATTTGCAACACTTGAAACTGTCCCTGTATATTTTTTCTCAGGAAAAGCATCAACCAGTATATCGACCGGTTGACCGGTCTTTACCTTACTGACATCGATTTCATTGACATAGGTTTTGGAGATCATTGTTGACATATCCGGAAGAGTGGCAACTACATTATCCCATGGGCTTATTGATGAACCAACTTTTCTCTTGGCTCCTGACCGGTCACGCTTGTAAATGACCATTCCCGGGGAAGGCGCATAAATAACAAATTTGGAAAGAACCGTCTGCAGATCAGCTACTCTCTGGCGCTGCTCGGCCAGCCTGTTTTTGATAGTCCTCATATCGGACCGTGCCTGTTCAATTTTAAGCTCATAACCCCTTATAGCCTGTTCGAGTGATCTTTTTGACTTATCCAGGGCTATTTCAGCCTGACGGATCGTTGTTGGTGGTTCATATTTTGATTCCTGAAGAGTGATTCCCGCCTCTTCAACATTGAACTGCAGATTCTTTATCTGATCCCTGAGGTTGCTGAGAGTAACGGCAGTATCGAGCATCTTCACCTCCAGGTTTGTTTCCGAAGTGACAAGATTCTCCAGCTCATCTTTAAGACTGTTATCGAATGATGTCCTGTCAAGGGTTGCGACATAATCTCCTTCCTTAACCTCTGTGCCTTCAGAAACCAGGTCTGTGATTTTTATTTCCATTGCCCTGATGTTCCTGCTCTGAGTAAATTCAGGACCTCTTATATCTGTTGAGTTCTCTGCCTGCAGTTCCCCGGTTGTGGTAACAACTATATCGAACTGCCCCTTCATTGCCTCCACATAGAGATTCTCCAACTCCTTCTTTGAGCCTACCTTGTTGATAACAATCAGAATAATGATTGCTAACACTGCTACAATAGCCGTAATAATGGTTGCTTTTTTCATCATTTAATTTTTTTCAAAAACAGTCACAAAAGTATTCAAAAGGGAATTCTTAATGTTTTAATTAACAATATTTAACATCAGAAGTTTATTCCTTACTGTTCTTAAGACATTCCAGGCTGTGGTTTTATTCCTGCCGCCGGCAAAAAATTATTGTTTTTTAACAATTGAGATGACTCTCTCTGCCAGTGATTCAGCTTCCTGAAATGTCCTGCCTTCAGCATAGATCCGTATAATGGGTTCCGTATTCGACTTGCGGATCTGGACCCAGCCTCCGGGATAATCAATTCTCATTCCATCCCTTTCATCAATTTCCAGATCATGAAATTCCTTTCTGACTGCCTCTGTAATTTTGACGAAATCGTCCCCCGGCTGAAGTATCAGTTTCTTTTTTGCAATGACATAATCGGGATACTTCCTGCGGAGCGATGAGCAATTCATCCCGTTTTTTGCCAGGTGCGTAAGAAAGAGGGCAATACCTGCAAGTGCATCACGTCCATAATGCAGGGCAGGATAAATAATACCACCATTTCCTTCGCCTCCTATGACCGCATTTCTTCTTTTCATCTCATCAACAACATTCACCTCTCCGACCGGGGAAGAAAAATATTTATACCCGTATTTTTCAGTCACATCTTTCAATGCCCTGGTAGAGGACATATTGGATACTGTATTCCCCGGAGTGTTCATCAGGATATAATCAGAAACAGAGACCAGAGTATACTCTTCACCGAACATGGAGCCATCCTCGCAAATAATTGCCAGCCTGTCAACATCAGGATCAACAACAAATCCAAGATCGGCCTTCTCTCTGACAACAAGTCCGGATATTCCGGTGAGATTATCAGGAAGAGGTTCAGGATTATGGGCAAAATTCCCGTCCGGGATATTATTCAAAGTAAACACTTTTTTTACGCCCAGCGCTTCAAGCAGATCCGGGACAATTATACCGCCAACAGAATTGATACAGTCTGCGGCAATTCTGAAATCAGCATTTTTAACAGCGTCTTTATCAACCAGATCCAGATCAAGGATCAGATCGATGTGCTTCTGGCCCCAGGAATCATCCTTGTTCAGCGATCCTTCCGAACCGGATTGGGCAAACTCAAAGTTTTCAGATGATGCCAGTTCAAGTATCTCTTCGCCATCACGTGCCGAGAGGAATTCTCCTTTCTCATTGAGCAGTTTAAGGGCATTCCATTGTGCGGGGTTATGGCTGGCTGTAACTATTACTCCTCCTCCTGCACCGGTTCCGGTAACTGCTATTTCCACCGTGGGAGTCGTTGCCATTCCCAGGTCCGTCACATTGATCCCCATACCTCGTATGGTACTAATAACCAGATTACTGACCATAGGACCAGATATCCTGGCGTCACGGCCGACTACAATATTAAGGGCATTTTTACTCCTGCTTTTTATCCAGGTCCCAAAAGCTGCACTGAATTTCACAATGTCGACCGGAGTCAGACTTTCGCCTGGTTTTCCTCCTATCGTGCCCCTGATTCCTGAAATGGATTTGATTAATGTCATTCTCTGTTTTATTTTGGCTCACAAAGGTGCAAAAAAATCATTAAATAGTAAATTGTCAAATAATTGTACCTTTGCAGCCTGATTAATAACAAGTATGCAAAAACGGAATCCTTCAGGCAGTAAGCGCGTGGAATTAAGACTCAACAAGTTCATTGCCAACAGTGGAATCTGCTCTAGGAGAGAAGCGGATGAGCTCATTCTTAAGGGATTTATTTCCGTCAATGGCAAACAGATAAGGGATCTTGGTACAAAAGTCACGTATAATGATGATGTCAGGTATAAAGGCAAGAAGCTCTCGGCAGAAAGGAAAGTATATATCCTGATGAATAAGCCAAGGGGTTATGTCACCACTGTCGACGATCCGCATGCAGAGAATACTGTTATTGACCTGCTGAAAGATGCCTGCCCTGAACGGGTATACCCTGTAGGAAGGCTGGACAAAGATACAACTGGGGTTCTGCTTCTTACAAACGACGGCGATCTGACGGGAAAACTTACACATCCCAGGTATGAAAGAAAGAAGATTTATCATGTCTTTCTGGATAAACCCGTAACAAGAAATGATCTTTCCCGGCTGGCTGAGGGGATCACCCTGGAAGACGGAACAGTAACGGCCGATGCGGTTTCATATGCAGATCCCGATGATAAGACCCAGATTGGTATTGAGCTCCATTCGGGAAAGAACCGGGTGATAAAAAGAATGTTCGAATCACTGGGTTATAAGGTCAGAAAGCTCGACAGGGTCTATTTTGCCGGCCTTACAAAAAGGAATGTGCCCAGGGGAAAATGGAGATTCCTTTCTCTAAAGGAGATCAGCATGCTTAAACGTGGTATTTTTTAAGATTGCCGGATGAATCATAGGTCAGGTTTTGTAAATATCCTGGGGAATCCTAATACTGGCAAGTCGACCTTAATGAATGCCCTGGTTGGTGAGAAGCTGTCGATCATCACCTCCAAAGCTCAGACCACCCGGCACCGCATTATGGGAATCGTCAACGGAGAAGATTTTCAGATAGTTTATTCTGACACACCGGGAATTCTGAAGCCAAGGTACAAGCTGCAGGAGGCAATGATGAGCTTTGTGAAGATAGCTCTTACCGATGCAGATGTTATTCTCTATGTTACAGATGTAACAGAAAAACCGCTTGCGGACAGGGAATTCCCGGAGAAAATAAAATCATCGGGAATCCCGGTGATCATTGCCTTAAATAAGATAGACCTGTCAAACCAGGCAGATGTTGAAAAATTTATCGGATCATGGCAATCTTTCTTCCCTGATTCACCTGTAATTCCACTTTCGGCTCTTAATAAATTCAATCTTGACACACTATTGAATGAAATACTGTCAAGGCTACCTGAAGGAGAGCCTTTCTTTCCGAAAGACCAGCTGACCAATAAATACGAAAGGTTCTTTGCTTCGGAGATCCTGCGCGAAAAAATCCTGAAAAA
>Ga0113563_10002799_pt1 | contig 10671 bp, 12 predicted proteins | sample Mud3Dept3metaG_FD_80117 | JGI IMG/M metagenome (GOLD analysis project Ga0113563, IMG submission 80117) | Freshwater wetland microbial communities from Ohio, USA, analyzing the effect of biotic and abiotic controls - Mud 3 Core 4 Depth 3... | ecosystem: Environmental > Aquatic > Freshwater >...
CCCGCGCTCTCCTTCAGCAGTTCGATCCCCATCCCGATGCTGGTCAGCGGCGTCCGGAGCTCGTGCGAGGCGGTCATGACGAACTCGCTTTTCAGCCGATCCAATTCCTTGAGCCGGGTGATATCGCGGAGATAAAGGACGATTCCCAGCATGGCTCCGGCTTCCGAGTAGATGGGGGCTATTCGATACTGGTAGTGGCCGGAGGTTTCTCCCTGGATGATGGTGATGACGTCTTCCCCCTCCGCGACGCCGGGGGCTTCGCCGGATTCGTCCGTCTTCCTGATCAACTGAAACAGCCGATCGTCCTTAAGGACCTCCAGGAAGTGCCTGCCCCGGGCGGCTTCGGGTGCGGACCCGAGGGCCCGAGCGCCCGCGGGGTTGATGTCCAGGATGCGGAAAGCGGAATCGATGACGACGATCCCGTCATCGATTCCGCTGATAATCGCTTCGCTCTTCTTCTTTTCCGCCACGAGCTGGCCGATGTTCAAGTCGTGATAGCCCTTGAGTTTCTTGGCCATCTCGTTGAATTCTTCGGCCAGACGGCCTAACTCGTCCGAGGACTTGTCGCGGATCTCGATGTCATAGTGGCCGCCGGCGACGGCCTTCGCTCCCTTGACCAGATTGCGCAGCGGCCGGGTGAGGAGGTTGGACAACATGACGCTGAATACGAGCCCGAGCCCCAGCGCCGCCAGCCCGACGACGAGCATCGAGAGGACGGCCCTGTGGGCCACGGACTTGGCCTTGTGGCTTGCCCTGAGCATGGCCGACTCGTTGACCCGCTTCAGGCTGAGGCAGGCGTCTCTGACCGCGGAGCAGGCCGGGAAAACGGCCTCATGGTAGAAGCCCGCCGCCTTGTCTCCTCCGGTTTCGCTCAGGAGCCGGAGCTCGGCGATCTTCTCCAGGTAGACGGCATAGGCGCTTTGGACCGTATCGACGATCTCTCGCTCGCCTTCCTCAGTGATATTGTCCTGGGCCCGGCCGAACCACTGCAGGAACCTGGCCTCCATCTCGCTGAACTGGGTGCGGCCCTCGGCGGGGTATCCGAGAAGCAGGACAAGGGAGCTGTGGTCCTGTCGCTCGAGGGCGGCGATCATACTCTCGGCCGCCAGGATGCTGTTGTAGTTCTTCTTCAAGATCGCTTCGCTGGCCCGGCCGAGGTGCATGATGTTGTAGAAAGCCCAGCCCAAAACGACGAGGATCAGCAGGATAGAAACACTATAGCCGAGAATGATTTTTTTTCTTAAGGTCCAGCGCATGGGGGGTATTTTTCGATAGTAGAATCTCTCTTGAAGCTGGGAAAAAGTCTAGCCCCTTTCTCTCAAGATGTCAAATCGCCGCGGGACTCCGCTCGGCCCAAGGAGCCGCCTTGAAAATGGCAGGTTTCTCCTCTATTATCAAGTCTGTAATGCGTCCGAACAAGAAAGCCGTCGTCCTTTTTTCCGGCGGAATCGACTCTACGACCGCTCTCTACTGGGCCCGGGGCCGGTACGCCGAGGTTTCGACGTTGAGCTTCGATTACGGCCAGCGCCACAAAGTCGAATTGGCTCTGGCCCGCCGCCTGACCCGGCGCCTTGGCCTCTCCCACCAGACTCTCGGGGTCAACCTTCGGCCGGTCGGAGGCTCTGCCCTGACGGACGCCTCCATCCCGGTTCCAAAGTTCCGGGGTGCCGTGCCTCCCGCCAAAGGTATCCCCGTCACCTATGTCCCCTTTCGAAATGGGGTTTTTCTGGCGCTGGCCGCCGCCTGGGCCGAGTCCAAAGGCATGGACGATATCATCTGCGGGTTCAACACCATAGACTCCCCCGCCTATCCGGATACCGGCTCTTCCTTTGTCCGGGCCATGCAGAGGGCAGTCGATCTCGGAACGGGAGCCGCATCAAAGGGACGGCGCATTCGGATCCTCGCCCCGTTCATCCGGAAGAAAAAGTCGGAGATCATCCGGCTGGGGCTCTCGCTCGGCGCCGACTATTCTTTCTCCATCTCTTGCTACGGCGGGAGGGAGGTCCCCTGCCGCCGGTGTTCCGCCTGCCTGCTCCGGAAGAAAGCCTGGGAAGAGGCGGACGCCGAAGATCTCCTACTCATCAGGCTGCGAAAGGAAGGCAAAATATGAGCTGGCGACTCCGGGTCAGGGATAAGTTCCAGGCGGCCCATTTCCTTAAAGGATACCGGGGACGGTGCGACAAGGTCCACGGTCACTCCTTCCAGGTCGAGGTCGCGGTCGATGTGACCGAGCTCGACCGTACGGGGATCGGCATCGATTTCACGAGGCTCAAGGCCAAGCTGGCCGAGATCCTCCCGGACCACACCCCCTCAACGATGTCTACCCGTTCAACCCGTCGGCCGAGAACCTCGCCCGCGAGTTCTTCGGCCGGCTGAAGACGGATTTCCCCGTCGTCGAAGTGACCGTCTGGGAATCGGAAGATGCCTGCGCCACCTACTCTGAAGATCATTGAGGTCTTCGCTTCCGTCCAGGGCGAGGGGATGCGCCAGGGCGAGCCGACGGTGTTCGTGCGCCTCGCCGGCTGCGACCGGCGCTGTTCCTTCTGTGACACGAAATACGCCTGGGAGGGAGGACGGGATTGGACCTTGAGCCGGATCCTGGACAGGGTACGGACGATTCGCCGGACGACTGCCGCCCGCTGGGTCTGCCTGACGGGCGGCGAGCCGTTCATGCAGGATGTGCGGCTTCTGATCAGAGGTCTGAAAAAAGACGGCTGCCGGGTGCAGGTGGAAACCAACGGCACCCGGTACTATCCGACCGCCGCCGACTGGCTCACCGTTTCGCCGAAACCGAAAGACTACCTCGTCCGGACCGAATTCGGGCGGCGGGCCAAAGAAGTGAAGCTCGTCGCGACCAGGGATTTGGACCTGGCGGCCCTCCGCCGGATCCGCCGGTCCTTCCAGAAAAGAATCCCGATTCTCATCCAACCCGAATCCAACCGGCGCTGGAGCCAGAAGCAGGCCATCCGCCTGCTCACTGAGGCCACGGCCGCCGGCCTGGAAAATATCCGCGTTTCCGTCCAGCTCCACAAGGTATTCGGGCTTCGCTGAAGAGCCTTACTTCTTAAACCATCTGTGCCCGAAGCGGGTGAGATAGAATCCCAGGATGATGATCAGGGCTCCGACGACTTTGGTGAGGCCGATCCGCTCCCCCAGAAAAAGGGAAGCGAAGATGACGGTGAAAACGGGGGTGATGTTGCTGTAGATCCCCGTCTTGGTGTTGCCGACGCGCTTGACCGAAGAGTACCAGAAAACGTAGCTCAGGGCGATGGCGAAAACGGCCGAAAAGACAAGCCCCGCCCAGCTCCGGGCCGACACAGACCCCCAGTCGAGACGGGCGATGTCCCGGAAGGTCAGGGGAAGATAGAAGAGCGCCCCGAAAGAAAGCGTCAGGGTCGACAGCCGGAGAGCCGACATCTTCTCCAGCAGGGGCTTGGAAAAAACGGTATAGATCGCCCAGAAGATATTCCCGACGAGGATCATCAGGTTCCCCTTCAGGCCCTCCCGCCCGACGGAGACGCCCGCCCCGTTCCCAAAAATGACGAAATAGAGCCCGAAGAAAGAGGTCATGATTCCCGCCCAGCCGATCCAGTGGATCCTCTCTCCGATGAAAACGGCGCTGAGGAGGGCGATCAGGATCGGGGTCATGGTCAGGATGAGGGAAGTCGTCGAAGCCGCCGTTCGGTTAATCCCGTTGATGAACAGGAACTGGTAACAGGTGTTCCCGACGACTCCAAGGACGATGAGCTTGAGGACGTCGCGCCGGGGCGGGGCGATCGTCCCCTCTTTGAGCCGGAGGAAGAGAAGCAGGAACAGCGAGGCCAGGGTCAGCCGCGGTCCGTTAAAGCTCCCGGGCGTGAACTCCCGCAGGGCGATCTTGAGGACGGAGAAATTGAAGGCCCAGATGAGGATGGTCAGCAGCATAAACAGGTCGGTGCTGCCGAACCGGGAGGAGGTGTTGTTATTCTGCGGGCTGACTGGAACGGGGGTAGCGGGCTTCGACAACGGACTTAATCCCTCCTCGCGGGTTGAACTCCCCCGTTACCGCGGCCCGGACAGGACGGCAGGCCTTGACGACATCCTCGAGGATGCGGTTGACGACATTCTCGTAGAATATGCCCAGATTCCGATAGCCCAGGATGTAATCCTTGAGGGACTTGAGCTCCAGGCAGGAATTCTTCGGGACATAGCGGATGGTGATCAGCCCGAAATCGGGCAGGCCCGTCTTGGGGCACACGGAAGTGAACTCCGGGATCTCGATTTTGATCTCGTAGCCGGGGAACTGGTTGGGAAAGGTCTCGAGGCGCGGCAGCCGGGCCCTCAGGCCGGCCTTGGCCTCTTTCTCTCCGTAAGCTTTTCGGCGTTCGCTTTTCATGCGCGTCTTCGAAATTTCCTCAGCAGTATATAACATCCCCCGTCCCAAGACAAACAGAGGCTCGGGGTAATGTCCTCGAAACCGCGTCCGTTTTCTCCCGGCGCGGAAAACGGACTCGATTCGTCGCTCGCTCTTCTCTCCCTCCGCCCCCCTTGTAATTTCCAGGGGGGTTGTCTATCCTTGGCTCTCGATACCTCCAAGAGGAGACGCCCATGGACAAGTGCCGCCAGGATAAGAACCTCGCCCGCTGCAATTGCACCTATGAGCCGTGCGGCCGCAAGGGCGTCTGCTGCGAGTGCCTGGCCTATCACTGGAGCAGCCGTGAACTCCCGGCTTGCCTGTTCCCCGCGGCGGCGGAGAGAACCTACGACCGGTCGCTTCGGAAGTTCATCGCCCTATATAAAGATAAATGTTGAAAAAACAAAAAGGGACCTCCCACGTCTATGGCCCTGTCCCTTCCCGGCGGCTGGGTCTTTCTCTCGGAGTGGATATCCTGCCTTTTAAGACTTGCTCCTTCGATTGCATCTACTGCCAGCTCGGGCGGTCGGACCGAAAGTCGGGCCGCCGGGGCCGGTACTTTTCCTCCGCGGAAGTCCTGAGCCAGATCAAAGAGGCCATCGACATAAACCCGCGGATCGACCACATTACTTTTTCCGGCTCGGGCGAGCCGACGCTCAACATCCGGATCGGAAAGTTGATCCGGGAGATAAAAAAGATGACCGCTATCCCGATCGTCGTGCTGACGAACAGCTCGCTCCTCGGCTGCCCGGCGGTCCGGCGCGCCCTTCAGGCCGCCGACATCGTCGTCCCCTCGCTTGACGCGGCCACGGCGGCTTCGTTCCGGCGCGTCAACCGGCCGTTTCCCTCGATAAAGATCGAGGATATCATGACGGGCCTCGTCCTTTTCCGCGGAGAGTTTTCAGGACAAATCTGGCTCGAAATCATGCTGGTCAAGGGAATCAATGATTCGCCGGACGACATCCGGGCCCTGAAAAAGGCCATCAAGCGGATCCGGCCGGACAAGATCCAGCTGAACACGGTGGTCCGTCCGCCGGCCGAAAAATGGGCCCGGCCTCTCTCCCGGACGGATCTCAAAAGAATCGAAGGAGAGTTGGGCCACCGGGCCGAGGCGGTCGCCGGCTTCCGGAAACGTCCGAATCCTTCGCTCGCTCCGGATCTCAAGAGGGCCATCCTGGCCACGGCCGGGCGGCGGCCGGTGACTCTCGATGACATCACATGTTCTTTGGGCCGGAGAAGAGACGAGATCCGTCCCCACCTCGAGACGCTCCTCCGCTGGAAAAGGCTCTGCCGGCGGAAGCACAATGGGTCCGTCTATTACTCGGCGGCGGAGCCGGCGCGCGGCAAAAAGAAACCGTCTCCGGGCAGGCCCCGAGGGAACCGGGGGGGACCATGACGGGAATCAAAGAGATCAGCGACTTTTCCAAGGACGAGCTCATCGAGCTTCTCCGCGACGCGGCCGTCAACTGGCTGGCCCACGACGGACTCTGGTTCCGGGCGGTCGAGGACTCGTTCGGACTCGAGGCCGCCATGGAGCTCGACTCCAAGGCCTGGGAGAAGTTCACCGTGCTCGAAGCCGGGCGGATCATGAAGCGGCTCAATCTCCCAGAGAGGGGAGGCATCCCGGCCCTCGTCCAAGCGCTCAAGCTCCGGCTTTATGCCCACATCAATGTCCAGGAAACGAGCGAGGTGACGGCAGACCGGCTGGTCTTCCGGATGCGGCGCTGCCGCGTCCAGGAGGCCAGGGAACGCCAAGCCCTGACGCCATTCCCCTGTAAACCGATAGGATTAGTGGAGTATGGCGGTTTCGCCCGGACGATCGACCCGCGGATCGAAACGCGCTGTCTCACCTGCCCGCCCGACCCGAAGTCCGAAAACACCTGGTGCGCCTGGGAGTTCACCTTAAAAAAATAGAAGATAAGTGCCGCGTTTTTTGATAAAATCGGCGGGACCCTAAACCTGAATGGAGGAGCGGATATGACAATCTCAAGGAAAGATTTTCTGAAGATGGTCGGCGCCGGAGCCCTGGGAGCATCGCTCCCGGCCGGGAAGGGCCTGGCCTCCCCGAAAATGGAAACCGCCAGGGCCGAAGCCAAGAGGCTGAAAATTCAGGACGTCGAGATCTATAACTTCGACATCCCCCTGACAGAGCCTTTCACCATCACGCTGGGGACGATCACCACTTCGAACGGCGTGCTGATCAGGATCACGACCGACGCCGGGATCATCGGGATCGGGGAATCCAGCCCCTTCCAGCCGGTCACCGGCGACACTCCGGAGACCAACATCGCCGCCGCGCGGGCGATCCGGGAGATCCTCAAGGGCAAGGACCCCCTGGCCATCGAGAGCGCCCACACGCTTTTCGGCGGGTTTCTCCACAGCAATCCCGCCCTTATCGCCGCCTTCGACATGGCCCTTTATGACATCCTGGGGAAAGCGGCGGGTCTGCCGATTTTCCGGCTGCTGGGCGGAGACAAGAATACCTTTGAAACCGACGTCACGACCGGTATTGACACTCCCGAGAACATGGTCAAGAGCGTCAAGACGCGGCTGGCCGCCGGGTTCAAGACCTTCAAGATCAAGGTCGGGATGGACCCGGCCGCGGACGTGGCCCGGATCCAAGCGATCCGCGACGCCATCGGCTATGACCACGGCATCCGGATCGACGCCAACCAGGGCTGGACCCCGGATCAGGCGGTCATCGCCCTTAAAGCGATGGAAAAATTCAACATCCAGTTCTGCGAGCAGCCGGGCCTCGACTCCGATATCGCCGGGATGAAGCAGGTGCGGGACGAGAGCCCGATCGGGATCATGGCCGACGAGTCGCTCCACTTCCCCACCGACGCCATAAAGCTCATCAACGCCGCGGCCTGCGATTACTTCAACATCAAGCTGATGAAGGCCGGCGGGATCACGAACGGGCTGCGCATCGCCCTCATTGCCGAGGCCGCCAATATCCGTTGCATGCTCGGCTGCATGATCGAGACGCGGCTCGGCCTGACCGCGGCCGCCCACGTCCACGGCGCCACCCGGAACATCATCTACGCCGACCTCGACGGCTATTTCTCGCACACGTTCGACCCGATCATCGACGGGATGGCCGTCAAGGACGGGATGATCACGCTTCCCGAGAAGCCGGGCCTGGGAACAGACATCGACCCGGCCTTCCTGAAGAAGCTGAAAAAGGCCTGAGCGCCGCCTCCCGACCAGCCGAAGGGGGGGCCGCAGACTTTGGTCAATGAGGCCGAGGTCAATTGCGGATTTGGCTCTCTTGACGGCAGCGGCGAGCCGAGGAAGATCAGCCGCGGCAAGATGGCATTTTAACCATGTTCAACGCATCCGATCTGAAGAGAGGGGATGTCGTCAAGATCGACGGCGATCCGCACATTGTCGAGACGGTCAAGGTCCAAACTCCCTCGGCCCGGGGCGCCATGACGCTCTACAAGATCCGTTTCCGCAACCTCAAGACAAAGCGCAAGGTCGACCAGTCGCTCCACGGCGACGACGTCCTGGCCGAAGCCGATTTCGAGCGGCGTCCTGTCCAGTACCTGTTCGGGGACGCCTCGAGCATCACCTTCATGGACCTCCAGGACTACAGCCAGTTCACGCTGGCCAAGGATGATCTCGAGGACGAATGGCTCTACCTCACCGAGGGCGTCGAAGGGCTTGTCTCGATCTCTTCGGAGGGCCGCGTCCTGGGCCTCGAGATCCCGACATTCGTCAACCTGGAGATCGTCGAAACGCGGCCGTCCGTAAAGGGGGGGTCGGTGACAGCCAGAACTAAACCGGCGACGCTTTCCACGGGTCTCGTCGTCCAGGTCCCCGAATATATGGCGGTCGGTGAGGTCATCCGCGTCGATACGCGGACGGGCGAGTACTTTTCCAAGGCTGGATGAAGAACAGCGGCTGCGTCTATCCAAACAGCATTGCTTCGGCTGATGAAGGCGTCACGGCGGCGTCCTTCTATACCAGCCGCTATCCCCACTCTACAGAGGAGGAATGGCGGCGGAGGATCGAAGCCGGCCAGGTCCTGCTCAACGGGCTTCCGGCCTCGCCGGACGACCTGCTGATCCGGGGCGACTCCCTCCTCTACCATCGCCTTCCCTGGGAGGAACCCGCTGCTCCCTCGGATTTCGCGACCCTGTTCGAGGACGATGACGTCCTGGTCCTCTCGAAACCCTCCGGCCTGCCGGTCCTCCCCGGCGGCTTCTTCCTGGAAAACACTCTTCTCCATCTGGTCCGAAAGCGTTACGGCAGCGCGTGCTCGCCGCTCCACCGCCTCGGACGCGGCACGTCCGGAGCCATCCTGTTCAGCCGCAACGCCCCGGCCGCTCGCTCTCTGGCCAAGGCCATGTTCGAGCGGCGCATCCTCAAGGTCTATTTGGCCCTGGCGTCGGGGACTGGGATGCCGGACGCTTTCACCGTTGACGCGCCTATCGGGCCGGTTCGACACACGCGGCCGGCTACAGTCAACGCCTATCGCCCCGACGGCCGTCCGTCGACAAGCTGCGTCCGCGTCATGCGCAGGCTTCCCGATGATCATGCGGCGGTCCTCGAAGTGACTATCCCCACGGGGCGCCCCCACCAGATCCGGATCCATCTCAGCTACAAGGGGTATCCTCTTGTCGGTGACCCGCTCTATCAGGCCGGCGGAACTCCGCGCACGGACGGCATCGATGACGGGAGGACGACGACCCCCGGGGCGACAGGCTATCTCCTCCACTCCTGGAAGATCCGTTTTCCCCATCCGGCCAAAGGCGAGGAGGTCCAGGTCGTCAGCCCTCCGCCCGCCCGGCTTGACCCTGGTTTCCCTGCCCTCTCCGTTCGTTCTCGCTCAATTTGACATCCAGCAGCGCCGCGGTCTATCATCCCTGACGAAGGGATGAGGAATAAAAGCAGGGGGGAGAGAGAGGCCATGGACAGTTCCAATTACGACATCATCATCATCGGGGGCGGCGTGATGGGGAGCAGCCTGGCTTATCACCTCATGCAGGACGGGCTGGACGGAACGGTTGCTGTCCTGGAAAAGGACCCGACCTATAAATATGCCTCGACGGCGCTCAGCGCGGGAGGCATGCGCCAGCAATTCAGCACCAAAGTCAATATCGACATCGGCCTCACCAGCATCGCCGCGATCGAGCGGTTCGACGAGGAGATGGCCGTCGACGGGGAGAAAGCGCACGCCGAGCTTCGGCAGGTGGGCTACCTCTTCTTGGGCGCCGAACACAACTGGGAGACATTAAGAAAACAATATGAACTCCAGAAAAGCCTGGGCGTCGAGGTTGAACTCCTGACCCCCGGAGACATCAAAAAGCTTTTCCCCGACATGAACGTAGAGAGCCTGCTCGGCGGGTCCTTCGGACCGCGGGCGGGGTACACGGATCCCTACGGAATACTCCAGGGTTATATGCGCAAGGCCAAATCCTTGGGGGCCTACTACCTTCATGACGAAGTCATCGAAATCCTGCGGCGGGGAGATCGAGTGAACGGCGTGAGGACGGCCAAAGGAGCGAAGATCGAAGGCCGGACCGTCGTGATCACGGCCGGGCCCTGGGCAGCTGAGGTCGGAGCCATGGCCGGGGTGGAGATTCCGGTCGTGCCTTCGCCCAAGATGGTCTTCCACTTCGACCCGGCCGAGAAGTTCGACTACACTCCGCCCTTCTTCTTTAGCCCGTACGGGCATTGGTGCCGACCCGAGACGGGTGGCCAATTCATTTCGGGAAAAGACCGGGAGCTCGAACCCGGGTTCCGCTTCGAGTGGGACCGGCAGTACTTCGAGGAGGCCGTATGGCCGGAGCTGGCCCGGCTGGTACCGCCTTTCGAGCGTCTGAAACTCCTACGGGGATGGGGCGGGCTGTATGAGGTCAACAAGCTGGACCACAACGCCCTGTTGGGCGCATATCCGGGTGTCGAGGGGCTTTATGTGGCTGTCGGCTTCAGCGGACACGGTTTGATGCAGTCGCCGGCCGTCGGCAAGGGGATGTCCGAACTCATCCGGACGGGCCGCTACGAGACGATCGACCTCACGCCGCTCGGCGCGGACCGCATCTTCACCGGCCGTCGCGTGGTCGAAGAAGCCGTCTTTTAGGGTTCGGCGGCCAAAAAGCAAAAGAAACGAAGTAAGTCCCGAAAGAGCTTCCCGGGTTCCTCTACAGCTATCTCTTCTTCGGTGCCGACATGACGGCGCCGGCCTGCTTGAACTTGGCTTCGACCACGGCTCCCGAAGAATCGAGCACGAATTCGAGGGCGGCGTTGGGGGCACCCTTAATCGTAAATTC
>Ga0113563_10002800_pt1 | contig 10670 bp, 14 predicted proteins | sample Mud3Dept3metaG_FD_80117 | JGI IMG/M metagenome (GOLD analysis project Ga0113563, IMG submission 80117) | Freshwater wetland microbial communities from Ohio, USA, analyzing the effect of biotic and abiotic controls - Mud 3 Core 4 Depth 3... | ecosystem: Environmental > Aquatic > Freshwater >...
GACGGCGTCTCGCGCATAATGCGGGTTAAACGGCCGGGAGAGCATCCGGATGGAGGAGAAGATGCCAGAGGCGAGGAAGAAGGTAGTGGCTCGCCGGACTCTTAAACGGACGGTGGATTCCCTCAAGCGGGCCGGTAAACGCGTGGTGTTCACCAATGGCTGCTTCGATCTTCTCCATGTCGGACACGTGCACTGCCTCGAGAGAGCGCGTCGACGAGGAGATTGCCTGGTTGTCGGGATCAACAGCGATGGATCGATGGAGAAAATGAAAGGCCCACGGCGTCCCATTGTTCCCGAGAACGAACGAGCCACCATGGTCGCTGCCCTTGCCTGTGTGGATTGGGTGACGATCTTCGAGGAGCCCGACCCCCTGGCACTAATCAGCCTCCTGGTTCCGGACGTGTTGGTCAAGGGATCCGACTGGAAGGAGGGGGAGATTGTCGGAGGCGACGTAGTCGGCGCTGCCGGGGGGAAGGTGGTCCGGATCAACCTGAAGCTCGGCCTCTCTACGACGCGGTTGATCGAAAGAATCTTGACCAGGTATGCTGACAAGGGCTCGGGCGGTCCCGTGGACGAGGCCGCTGACTCTGAGCCGAGGGCGGACGAAGGCGGCTAATAAAGGGCGCCCAGGTGCTTCGATGGTCACATAATGGGACACAGATTCACACGGATCAACACAGATAGGAGAAATCCACTTCACTCGCCACAACGATACCCCGACACCTCACCCCTTGTGGGCAATGAGGACGGCAGCGGCGACCGGGCCGTACTCTGTGGCGAGACGGAGCTCCCAGCGGGAGAATCCCACCCCTGCCAACAGCGGGTCGTACTCATCCGGAGCGAGTGCACCTGCGACACACCAGGCCCAGGCGTCCTCGAACACTGCCCCGAACGGTCCCACCGCCCCAATCCGCACCAGATCGGTCACGATCAGTGTGCCGCCGGGGACGAGCACCCGGCGGACTTCCCCCAAGACTCTTTCCTTCCTCGGCATCAGGTTGAAAGACCCGTTGGCGAAGGCCACATGGACGCTCTCCGCGCGCAGCGGGAGGTCCTCGCCGTCACCTGCCAGCCAGATGCAGCGGCCGCGAAGATGGGAGGCGGTGTATGCCCGGGCGAGATCGAGCAACTCCCGGGTGTAGTCGAGGCCGATGGCGAGCCCCGGTGCCCTGAGGCGAATCGCCGCGATCTGAGTGTCGATTCCCGCCCCGCAGCCGAAATCAAGGACCCGCCACTCGGGCTGGAGAGTCAAGAATTCGTGCGGGTTGCCGCACCCGGCAAAGAGCTCCCACGCCGCGGCCGGCAGGGGGAGGCGATCGGGATCGTAGCCAAGGGTGCGAGCGAGGGTCTCGCCGTTTGGAACCGGGGCCTCGCTGAGGTTGGTCGAGTGCGCCCGCGCCAGACGGCGGTAGATCATGCGCGTGGCGTGCTTGAGTCTCTCAGGCACCATCGTGAGCGACACCGGTCTCCTCCTTCGGCGACGGCCTCTTAAAAAGCCGCAGGGACCCATTATGGCAGAACCCCCGCAGGCCAACAAGCGAGCCCGGGCGGCCGCTCCTGGAGTCGAGCTCCTTTCTCGGCCCGAACCGACTCGATCTCCTGGAGAAGACTGTTTGACACGGGCCGAAACGCCCTGGTATAGTCCTACAAGGGCAGTATAATTTGAGGGGGCCTCATGAAGCTTTCCACGCGAAGCAGATACGGTACGCGCTTGATGCTCGATCTCGCCAGGTTTGACGATCGGGCTCCGATCCCACTTGCTGAAATCGCCAAACGCCAGAAGCTTTCCGTCAAGTACCTGGAGCAGCTCATTATCCCCCTCAAGGCGTCGGGACTCATTCAAAGCGTGCGCGGAGCGCGGGGAGGCTATCGGCTGGCCCGGAGTCCTGACAGGATCACGGTCGGGCAGGTGATCGAGGTTCTCGAGGGCGGACTCTCCCTGGTCGACTGTGTGAACGACCCCAAGTCCTGCAAACTCCGGGTCCACTGCCTCACCCGTCCCCTCTGGCAAGGGGTGAGCCGGCTCATCAAGGAGCATCTCTCTTCTCTCACTCTCAAGGATGTCTTGGAAGGCAAGCAGATGCCGGTGCGAGCACGGTGAGTTGCTTGGCTCAGCGAGGTCTGTTGATTCCATGATTCCGCACTGGAGAAGCAGGGCGTCTTCCGGTTTGGGCGCCGGAGGAAGATGACGTGAACTCTTAAAGGAAGGAGGGGCGTCATGACAATCAGGGTATTGATCAAGCGGAAGGTGGTTCCCGGCAACGAACTCGCCTTGGCCGACCTGCTGACGAGGCTGCGTACACTCGCCCTGCAGGCCAAGGGCTACATCTCGGGGGAAACGCTCCATTCGCTGGACGACGTGAACGAGTCCCTGGTGATCAGCACCTGGGAGAGCTTGGAGGACTGGCGTGCCTGGGAGGCTCACCCGGGGCGGCGTGATCTCCAGGCCAAGATCGATCGGCTCCTCGCTTTTCCCTCGGAGCACCGAATAATGGTTTATGGCGTCTGATAGGGGCTCGGTTCACTCCGCCCCTTCTGGAAACGCTCCTGTTCGCTGTAGATACAGCCGCAGTAGTTCTGGCGGTAGAGACCGAGGGCCTTGGATTGCTCGATTCCCTCCCGCCAACCCCGGCGGAAGTCGCGGTAGAGGAAGGGGATTCCCATCTGTCTGCCCACTTCCTCGCCCAACTGGCGGATGAGCTCGTGGTTCTGCCTTTTGCTGTAGAGCAGCGTGGTGGTGAAGGCGTCCATGCGGCTCCTTCCGGCCAGTTGGGCCGCGGCCTCCAGGCGGAGGTGGTAGCAGAGGCGGCAGCGCTCCGACTCACGGAAGACGATCTGACGGAGGAATCTCCCCACATCGTATTCGTCCCGGTAGATGACCTCTAGGGCTGCCTGAGCGGCGAACTGCCGAACGGTCTCCATCCGGCGCTGGTACTCCTGGTAGGGGTGGATGTTCGGGTTGAAGAAAAACCCGGAGACCCGCACCTGCTCACCTTCTAGGACGCGTAAAGGATAGACGGTACAGGGGGCACAGCACATGTGGAGGAGAATCTTCACGGGGAATGCTTTCCTTCTTGCTATTCACTTATCCTAAGGGCATTTGCTGCCCTTTCCTGAAGAATTCCTAACCATCTATTTCAGCAGCTCTTGGGCGGCAATGTGAACCGGATCCCAGGACCCGGAAAAGGGCGGGGCGTAGGCCAGGTCCAGGTACGCTATCTCCTCGAGGGAGAGTCCTCCCGCGAGGGCACCCGCCAAGATGTTGATCCGGCTCACCACCCCTTCTGCGCCCACCGCTTGGGCACCGAGGAGGCGCCTAGTTCCGGTATCCGCTACCAGCTTGAGCCATAGGCGCTTGGTGCTGGGATAGCTGCGCGCCCGGGAGACCCCCTGGATGGTTGCGGAAACCGGCGTCAATGCTAGCTGACGGGCCTCGTCCTCGGTGAGGCCGGTGGAGGCGACCTCGAGCCCGAATACCTTGAAACACTGGGAGCCGACGATACCGGGAAAGGTCACATCCTGGCCGCCGATGTTGGCCCCGGCAATCCGCCCTTGTTTGTTGGCCGTATCCCCCAAGGGAATGTAGGCGGGTTTGCGGCTGACGCGGTGGTAGCTCTCGCAGCAGTCGCCTGCCGCGTAGACGAAGGGTAGGTTGGTCTGCTGGTGATCGTTGACCGCAATGGCGCCGGTTCTGCCCAGGGCGATGCCGGCCTCGGCCGCCAGCTTGACCTCAGGGGCGACCCCGACGGCGATGAGGACGAGGTCGGCCTCAAGCGGGCCGTTTCCGGTGCGCACAACAATGCCGCTCGGCGAGCGGTCGAACCCCTCCAAATTCACCCGCGGCATGAAGGTAACGCCGTTCGCCTGAAGCTCTTCCACGATCTTGGCGGAGAATTCCTCCGGAAGCCTCATCACCGGCCGGGCTTCACTCTCGAGAACGGTCGTTTCCAGCCCGAGGGTCCTGAAGGCTTCACACATCTCGAGGGAGATGTATCCCGCGCCCACCGCCACGGCACGCTTGGCCCGCCGGTCCTGGATGAACCGCTTGATCCGAAGGGCGTCCGAGACATTGCGGAGGGTGAAGATCCCGTCGACGTCCAGACCGGGCACCTTTGGGAGTCGCGGTCCGGCACCGGTTGCCACGACCAGGTAATCGAAGGGAACGGTCTCTCGGCTGGCAAGGACCACGGTCTGAGTCTCGGGGTGCACCGCTGCAACTCTGGTGTGGAGGCGCACGGTGATACCGGACTTGGCAAAGGCCTCGGGGGTTCGGACGATCAGCTTGCTCTGGTCTTTGATTACATCACCGATGTAATAGGGAGTGGGTCAGGCTGCAAAGGAGACATGCTCACCCGCTTCAAGGATGGTCACCTCCAGATCGGCCGCGTCACGCTTTGCCCTGGCTGCAGCGCTCGGCCCGCCGGCTCCCCCGCCGACCACAACCAATCTTTTCGCCATGGGAATCTCCTCCTTCTCGCTCGTGATAACCCCATCGCCGTGGTGAAGGCTAGCCATTAAGCGGCAGACTATCAAGCCCCTCTCTGGCGAGCGGTTCCTGCGAGACGTCAAGTTCCTGGGAAGGTAACGTCTCCTATACTCCCCAAGAAGAATCGTCCGCGTATCCTACACCACCGCCTGCCTCCCGTCCACCAGCGACCGCCGTTCAGAGACGGACGGTTCGTCTCGGGTGGGGAAGGCCAACAGCAATGTTGCGTCCGCTTGCTAATGGGCCGTGCATGATGCGGGTTGTATGGAGAAAGCTGGCTACGGTGACAGGCGGCGAAGCAGCCAGGTGTAGACCGCCTCCTCCAGGGATTTTTCGTGGTCACGAAAGGAGTGCTCTGCACCGGGAATCAGGATAACCGTGACCAGTTCGGCGGCAGGGGCGTTCCGACGGAGCTCATCTGCCACCGCCGGGTCGGCCAACCGGTCGGCAAGACCGTGGACGATAAGGATGGGTCTTGTGACCTGGGCAATGTTCCTGAAGGGATCAGAAAGGCTCAGGGGCCCCCTGAGGCTCACCACATGGTTTGCAGTGTATAAGGCTTTCCCCAGAGGTCCAAGGTCGACGACCATCCACTGGTCCCCCCGGCCGGCGGCTACGAGGTCTTGAGCCTCGAGGAGGACCCGGGATGCGGCTTCCCGTCCGAAGACCCTCACGTTCCACTCGAAGAGATTGCCCGGCGGCCCGGTGAGGACTAGGCCGGCGACTCGGGAGTCGGCCGTGGCCGCCAGGTAGTAAAGCACGCGGTTGGTACCCATGCTGTGGCCGTAGAGAAAGAGGGGGCGAATGCCCCGTAAGGCCATGTGATTCACTGCCGCGGCGATGTCCAGCCGACTCTCCTCGAAACGGTCCCGCTTCGGCCCGAGGTCGTGGTCGCGCATGTTGATTGCTAGCGCGGCTATGCCGCGGGCGGCAAGCGCCTGTGGGAGAAAGGACATGACATCCGTATAGAAGTTCCCCCCGTAGCCGTGGACCATTACCACTCCGGCCCGGATTTCCGCCTGGTCGGGCCGGTACAGCAGACCGGTGAGGGAGATGCCGTCCTCGGCCTTGATGCGGACGAGCTCGGTTCGAACCGAGGGTTCAGCCCCGGCCGAGGTGAGCCAACAGAGGGCGAGGACGAGGGCAAGGACCGCCGCGGTCCGAGCGCTGCGCCATGGTTTCACGACGTTCCCTCGCATCAGAGGTCTTCCAGGGTTCTGCCGCCGAGGAGCCATGCAGGATCAAGGGCGAAGGCGTCGCGCAGGGTCTCGATCCATTCCCGGCGGAGAGACTTTCTCCCGGCTTCGAGATCCGCCAATTCTTCGCTTGCGATCCCGAGTCTCTGTGCCACTACTGTTCGGCTCAGCCCCCGGATCTCTCTGAAGCGCTCGAGACGCTCTCCGACGAGCTTGAGATTTCTATCGTTCATATTTCCTCCTCCGTCCGCCTCTCGTCCAGATCGCGGCTCCTGGTCGCACCAGGAGTTGGAACCTGGGTTGGGTGCCGAGTGCTCGCGGGGCGATGAGGGTTCAGGCGAATGGTCGGAGGGACTGTGCGGGCTAGCCAGGAGGCCGTCCCGAAGGAACGCCGCTTCGCTCTTCGTCTAGGCGGCGCAGCCCTTCCATGAGGAGTTGCATGGTATCTTTAGTGATATTCCTGGCGGTGAGCACGATTTCCCCAGGCTGAAACTGGAACTGTCCCTCCTCCCACTCCAGAAGCCGATAAAAGGCCTCTTCACCTTCGAGGTTCTCCAGGGCCACCTCGGTGACGGAGCCTGTCTGAAAGTGAACTTCAGCCCTGGCATGCTTATCCATGATTGCCAGGGTGCCCGTACGCCGATTAAGCGCCAGGGTCTGAATGAGTTCGGGGATACTGAAGGTTCGCAGGTTACCCTGTATCCCTCGATCCAGCATGTCCATGATTCTACTGTTCGTCTGCTGCAGGCGCTGGGTGAGCAGTTTCGTGAAGTAAAGATTGAGGGAGGGTTTGTCCAGGAGCAAGGGAGTGAAGTCCTCCTTGCTCAGAACGAGAAGGGTCGTGGGGCCCTTGGCCCTGATAGTGGCCGAGACCGGCTCCCCCGAGATGAGGGACATCTCGCCGAAACACTCGCCCTCAGAGAGGGTGGCGAGGACCTCTTCGCCCTGCTGCCCACCTTCTCGCACCACCAGCACGTCGCCCTTGGTGATGATGAAGAGGGACTGGCCCACATCACCCTGACGGATGACGTCTGTTCCCGTCTTTACGGGACGAAGCTGAAGGAGCGGAATAATCTTTTCGAGTGACGGAATCGGCAGCGGAGAAAAGATGGGCACGGCCTGAAGCTGGGTGATATCGAGCTTGAGGCGATCTAAATGCTTCTGTATTTCACCCGACACGAGGAGCCGACGGAACTTTTTCTCCACCTTGAACAAAACACTACCCTGGGAGCAACAGCAGCGGAGAGTCGCCGTATCTTGCCCTGTCTGCAAGGTGGCGAAGGCGACCCCTCGTGACAGGGGAAAGATATACGGGTGCAACTGGGCAATGGCGGTGACACATGCCTTGTCGGACTCCTCAAGCACGATCCGCGGGTAATCGACGGTCAACTGCTCACCGCTCACGAAAATCCGGCAGCCGCTTACGTCCGTTGCCGTCAAGATCAGCTTGATTACCGCCATGGTCACCAATCCTCCACGCTGGCCCAGGAGCAGACGGCGGAATTATAGCAGGCTTCTCCGGCGGGAGAAAGTTCTTTGATGCTTTTCTCCAGGCTCCGTGGTATGAAACATGATAGCGCGGCGCTATGTGGTGGGACTGAGGAGAAGGCGATGGAAGTTCTTGCCATCCTTGGGAGTCCTCGGCGGGGCGGGAATACGGAAATTCTGCTGGATGAGGCTATTCGCGGCGCTCATGACCATGGCGGTGCATGCGAGAAGGTAGTACTCCGCGATCTCAAGATCAGACCTTGTCTGGAAATCTATCACTGTGCCAAGGCAGGCATCTGCGCGATTCAAGACGACATGCAACCGCTTTTTGGTAAGATCACGGAAGCCCAGCGGCTGATCATTGCCTCCCCGATCTTTTTCTACAGCGTCTCCGCTCTAACCAAGGCGATGATCGATCGGTGCCAGTCTCTGTGGGTGAAGAAGTATGTCCTAAAATTGCCGATTTCTGCCGTCCCCGATCGTCGTGGGGCGTTCATCTCCGTGGCCGCCACGCGCGGGAAAAAGCTTTTTGACGGTGTTCGCCTTACCATGAGGTACTTCTTTGACGCCATTGACGTTGTGTATAGCGACGAACTGCTGGTGCGGGGGGCGGATGAGAAGGGGGCGATCCGGGAGCGTCTGGAAACGCTGCAAGAGGCCTACGCCCTGGGGGCGCGATTGGTCGCCCCGCGGGGGGGCGCGCCTGGCTCGTGAGGAGCTTCGCCGGTGCCGGAGTAGTGGCTCTGGATGCGGTCCGCCTCACAGGCCACTCTCTCCCTACCGCACCGGGAAGAGCCTTGTGGGAGCGGTTTTCAGCCGCGATGGAATGGGCTACGGCAGGGGCACTCCTCGCCAAGGACGCCACGCCGAGGCATGGTCGCGCCATTGAATATTGGAGAGCGAGGCCGGGCCTTTCGGCGGGGTTCTGGTGGAAAACTTGGGAGGCTTTTCGGTCGGCGAAGGAAGGTAGAGGCTCCGGATGCGCTTTGCGCCGCAGACCACCCTGCCTTCGCAGAGCGCGGTGTTGCGGGGGAGTCTCCTCCGTGAGCAGGAAGAGGATTTCTTGACAACTGTGCCGAAGTCGGGCACGCCGGTGGAGCCACTCGAGTCAAACAGACAAGGAGGGGATCTCATGCTGTTCATGGCTATCTTCACGTATGACCCACAGGATCGGGACCAGGTCATCCAGCGACGGATGAAGAGTCCGGCTGCGCCCAAGGGCGTGGAGGTGAAGGGAGAGTGGTACGACATCTCCGGTCACCGGGTTTTCCGACTCTTTGAGGCGGACGATGTGGCCCATGTGGCCGCCCTCTTCTACGACTGGACTGATCTTGGATTCGCCGAGCTAATCCCCGTGCTCGAGACGGAATTCGCCATGAAGATGCTCCGGAAAGTCGCGCGGAAGTGACGACGGGGCGATGACGGTCGACGAGGGCAGGGGGCCGGCGGGGCGGGCCTATGACCGACCGGGCATGAAGCCGTAAATGCTGGTTGGCTCCACGGAGGCGGGTTCCGACGGGTCTTGAGACGTTTGCACCCGGAGACCCGCCCGGGAAGGTCCTTTCCCTGAGGAGATGGTTTGATGGATTGCCGAAGGCCGAGAGTGCGCTGGGGCGTTTTCGCTCTTGTTGGCATGGCGCTCGTCGCCTGCGGTACACCTCTCATGGGCCGGTTCGTAAGCGTCAAGGTCGTGAAGGCGCCGGAGGTGAACATCCTCAGGTTCCGATCCATCGGAGTGGTACCCTTTCGAAGCCCCGAGCGGAATGTGGGAGCCCGGCTTGCCGACGATCTGGTGCGGAAGCTGAACCGTGAGCCGCCGTCGGCCCTCCTGATCCCGGGGACCAAGGACGTCCCTCAGGATCCCGACTCCCTCCGTCGTTTGGCCAAGATTGCCGAGGTTCAGGTGCTCCTCGTCGGGGAGATCACCGAGTATTCGGTGCAGGTCTCTCGTGACACAACCGCGTTGACGGTCTATCCCGACTTCGGCGACGATGATCCCCAAACGCTCGCCTGGGTCACTCTCCGGGAGAACCCGACGATCGGCGATACCACCTACCCCCGTCTCCAGCCACTGGGTCCCGCCCAGTCGGTTCAGACGCAGATCACCAGGTCGAGTTACGGCCTCACCTGGAAGGTGCGCCTCGTTGAGGGCGAAACCGGCGCAACTCTCTGGGAAGATGAGATTTCCCGCCATCTCCAGCGCCGGACCCTTCCCGGTTCACCGGTAGACGCCGACGCGCTGGTTGTGGAGCTGCAGCGCTCCATGGTCCAGGAGCTGGTCCAAACCCTGACGCCCCGCGAGGCCACTGCAGAGCGGATGCTCAGGGCCATCCCTTTCTACAAGGACCCGAAGGCGGTAGAACTTGTCCGGGCGGGCATTGAAGCGGCCGCGCAGGATGATTGGAAGAGGGCGGAGCGCTCCTTCGAGGAGGCCGCCCTCCTCGTTCCCGACGCGGCCGCGGTCCACGGCAACCTGGGGGTGGTCTACGAGCGGAGCGGGCGGCTCATGGAGGCCTATGCCGCTTACCGTCGAGCGTACGCCTGTCAGCCTGGTGATCCAACCTACCGGTACTACGGCGGTGACCTGCAAATCGCCTTTACGCCTGACCTTCAGAAGGAAGACCTGCCGACGCTGGTGCTGGGTGTGAGGGCTGATGGGCTTCTGTACCTCGACGGCGGCAGGGAGGCCCGGCAGCGTCTGGATGATAGCTTCATGATCTATCGGACCGAGGTGCGACGGGATGTCCACTCCGGGAAGATCACGGAGGTAAGAGAGGTGGAGTTTGCCCGCGGCAAGATCGTTGAGGTCTTTGCCCGCCTCTCCCTCGGGCAGGTGCTCCTCCGGGATCCTGAGGTCGAGTTCAGGGCCGGCGACCTGGTACGCCTTACGGGGGGATAGCAGGGAACGGGCCCGAGAATTGAGAACCGGTGAGTCGAGCAGATGTCCATCCGCGAGATCGCGAGGACCCTCTATCAGCTCAAGAAGCACGTGGAGGATGTGGAGCGGACCTTCCAGGCGGAGCCGCCCGGTGAAAGGCGCGACACGTTGGAACGAGAGCTGGCGAAGGCCCGAGCGGAGCACCGGCGGGTGAAGGAGATTCTTGAGGGAGAAAAGGGCGATCCCCCCTCGGGTCGCCGGCAATGACATAGAAGGTTCCCGCCACCTGACCCCACCCCCGCGGTCGCAGGATGCCCCAGGCAGCGACCGGCGCAGGCTCATCGGGGCCGACTCTTAACACGCATTATGCCGAACCATTTCCACGATCTCGCTACCGCGTCTCGTGCATAATGCAGGTTAACTTTCCTCATCCTCCTCTCCACGAGGGTAGGAGAACTCGCGGAGTTCGGTCGTCAGCATGGATTCGCCACGCATCTTCGCCTCCTTCTCCCGTTTCGATTGACAGCGGACACACCAACGGGTGAAGGGCATGAGCATGAGGCGTTTCTCGTTGATCCTCTCGTCACAGTCCTCGCAGAGACCGTAGTCGCCTCGAGTCAGC
>Ga0113563_10002801_pt1 | contig 10664 bp, 7 predicted proteins | sample Mud3Dept3metaG_FD_80117 | JGI IMG/M metagenome (GOLD analysis project Ga0113563, IMG submission 80117) | Freshwater wetland microbial communities from Ohio, USA, analyzing the effect of biotic and abiotic controls - Mud 3 Core 4 Depth 3... | ecosystem: Environmental > Aquatic > Freshwater >...
AGGGTCATGATGGGGTGGTTAATTTTATTTTTTCAACACACCTAAAGTTATATAATTGAATATCAATCATTTCCCCTCCTTTTCAAAGGAGGGGTGTCCCTGACGGTACCGTCAGGGACGGGGTGGTTTAAATATATAAATCACAACTTTATCTTTTCAACCAGGCATCCGGTACATGAATGATACAGATATTCATTGACCGGTTATCTTCAGACAGCATTGCAGACTGTATCTCTATTTTTGTACCGTCATCGCTGAAAGTGGGGTGAGGATGATCGGCAGCTGTAGGCTTATGCCCTGTTGAAAGTAATATCATTTCACGAGTGTTGCGGTCGATAAGGTATATACCCCTTGAAAAATCATCCCCAACTGCCCAGCGTCCGTCAGGAGAGCCGTGCACATGCCAGAGCCCGCTACCTGACTTTGTCTGTCCTGCTATCGTCATCTCCCTTGTCCGGAGATTCACTATACCCAGCCCGGTTGGTTTTTCCCTTGTCCCTGAGGGACCCCAGGATACCTCCTGCCCGGGATTCTCAGGATCGGAAGGCTGTTCAGGTGTTCCGATCCTCCTGTGACCCATTATGGCGATGGCAACTTCATCTTTCGTGATCACTGCTTCGTGAGTCACCCACTCATATTCAGATTCCGGATATAGAGGTCGCAATCCTGTTCCATCAGCTTTAACCGTCCAGGTCCGTTGTGGGGCCTTTCCGCCGGTTTCCCAGCAGAAAACTATCTCTCCGGGTACCCAGGGATTGGTCTGAATGTGACCAACCTGGAAAGGTACGGCAACAACAAATTTTGTTACGCCGGTCTTTATGTTCATGCTGCCGATGCCGGTTGGTCCGGCGCCCATTTTTCTCGGACCGAAATCAGATTCAATTCTGGTCCCTTCCGGAAGATGTTTTGCGGCTTCCTCCCTGCCAACCCTGAAATAAACCTGTTCCTCATCAGCATCAAGAGCCATGTCGCCGCCTGCTCCCATTTCAGCCGGTGTGGTACCGCAGATCCTCTGGTACACTGAAGCATTCTTTAACCTGCCTGCCTCGCTGTCGGCAAACAGTATTGCCAGGTCAACCTCGATTACCTGGACAGGTCCGCCAAAACGCGGAGCCGATTGTTCACGAGGAGTGTTCCTCATGAAATAAAGCTTCATCGATTTCCTCGCCACATTGAGCATTCCGGTAAATCCGCCTTCACTCACCTGAACAATGACTCCTGTCGCCTCATTGACAGCCATTGCTTCGCCCTTCACCCTGTTGGAACGGAATATAACCCATTTTCCGTCTGCAGTCCATTGATTGTGAGTCTGATAGATCTTTGAGTCCCCGGCAGATCTGGTAGTGAGGAATGTGAGCCGGGCACCGGTCACAGGATCTGTAATTACTTTCTTCTCCGAAGGGAAACGGGTACCGATCTGGGCCGAAGATGTGGCTGCCAGGCAAAGACACAATAAAGTCAATTTAAAGGTTTTCATAGGAATATCGATTAAATAATATTGAATAATCTGTTTTATGGCACATCGCTAGCGCGGATTTGCAATCCGTGCTTCACTAAAAAAGTCGTTATCTGGGCACCGATTACAAATCGGCGCCAGCATTTTTGAATCACCCACTCACCCACTCGCCCTTTCTCCCCCTTCTTCTCCCGCCATTTCGCCGTTGCACCTTTGCGCATTATGCCAACTTCTTATATTTAATTCTTACCGGAGTAGTATCTGCAACTCTTTTCTTAAAGTTTTCTTCATAATCAGAATACGTTCCTTCAAACCAAACCACCTTCGAGTTGCCTTCAAAGGCAAGCATATGGGTTGTGACCCTGTCAAGGAACCATCTGTCGTGGGAAATAATGACAGCGCATCCCGCAAAATTCTCAAGACCCTCTTCAAGCGCCCGCAGGGTGTTCACATCTATATCGTTTGTAGGTTCGTCAAGCAGAAGGACATTTGCTCCCGATTTAAGTGTAAGGGCAAGATGGAGCCTGTTCCTTTCACCGCCGGAGAGCATTCCGCATTTCTTCTCCTGGTCTGCCCCGGTAAAGTTGAACCTTGCCACATATGCTCTGGCATTCACCAGTCTGTTCCCTACCATTATATCGTTCTGGCCGCCGGAAATAACCTCATATACGGTTTTCGACGGATCGATGTCTGCATGAGCCTGGTCGACATATCCGAGACTGACTGTTTCACCCACTTCAAATGTGCCTTTAGTTGCATTCTCCTGCCCCATTATCATTCTGAAAAGTGTCGTTTTTCCTGCACCATTCGGACCGATGACACCTACAATGCCATTCGGGGGAAGGTTGAAGTCGAGATCTTCAAACAACAGTTTGTCACCAAATGATTTTGCGACATGCGATGCTCTTATCACTTTATCGCCGAGCCTAGGTCCGTTAGGTATGAAAATCTCCAGCTTTTCTTCCTTCTGTTTAACATCCTGGTTAAGCAGGTTCTCATAGGCTCCCAGCCTGGCTTTTGATTTGGCATGACGTGCTTTTGGTGACATCCTTACCCATTCAAGTTCCCTTTCAAGGATCTTTCTTCTTCTTATACTTCCTTTCTCCTCAATCTCCAGCCGTTTTGCTTTCTGTTCCAGCCATGAAGAGTAATTTCCCTTCCACGGGATTCCTTCACCCCTGTCGAGCTCAAGGATCCATCCGGCAACATTATCAAGAAAATACCTGTCGTGTGTTATGCAGATCACTGTACCTTTGTATTGTTTCAGGGTTGTTTCAAGCCATTGTACCGATTCCGCGTCGAGATGGTTTGTCGGCTCATCGAGGAGCAGTACGTCTGGCTGCTGCAGGAGCAGGCGGCATAATGCAACCCTCCTGCGCTCGCCACCTGACAGGATATTTACCTTTGTATCGCTGTCGGGGCATCTGAGGGCATCCATGGCTCTCTCAATCCTGTGCTCAATGTTCCAGCCGTCATGGTACTCAATTTTCTCCTGTAGCTCAGCCTGCCTGTCCATTAGTTGCTGCATTTTCTCAGGATTTTCAAAAACATCAGGATCACCGAAGCTGATGTTTATTTTTTCGAATTCCTTTATTATCTCCATGACATCCTTAACACCTTCTTCCACAATTTCCCTGACACTCCGGCTTTCATCCAGCAGAGGATCCTGCGGAAGGTGTCCGACAGAGTAGCCGGGAAGGAAAGTAACCTCACCCTGATACTCTTTTTCCTTACCTGCAATTATCTTCAGCAGAGTTGATTTTCCTGCACCATTAAGCCCGATAATACCGATCTTCGCCCCCAGAAAAAAAGATAGAGAAATATCTTTAAGAACCTGGCGATGAGGCGGATAGGATTTCCCAACCCGGTACATCGAGAATATTATTTTGTTGTCTTCTGCCATTAATCCGGATTTTTTTACAATTTAGAAATTCCTGATATTCATTTTACATAACTGTAAAAATATTGTTTTTAACCTATTATTTTTTAACGTATAGGGTATAAAAACAGCAGGGGCGCTGCACGCAACGCCCCTACAACTTAAATCTACAACCCAGTAATATACGATCAATCTATTTCTGGAACAATTTTACTGTTTCATCCTGCAGCAGAACCCACAGTGAATAGACTCCCTTGAGGGTACCGATGGGGATATTGAGGCAGCCAAGGGCTGCAACGACAATGATCAGATACCGTGCCCACGGCTGAAGGCTAAGCAACCCGATCCCCCCGACAAGTCCAAGTGTTGACAGAGTTCCAAAAAGTAACGGGAGGCTTATAGAAAGGAAGCCCAGGACCATTGTGGGTATCTCTTCACCACCTACCATTCCCCTGGCAAAATTAAGTGCAACAAAAATTGCTGCAGCTAAGATCAGGCCAAGAAATCCGAAACCAATATGTATTGCACCGACCACAATGACATGTTTTTTCATTTTTGAATCTTCCATGGTATTATTCTTTTTCCGGTTAATAATTTATTTTCATTCCTGATCAAATGACTTACAATTTAATGAATTGATGCATCGTTTATCCATAAAATCCAATAAATGCAACCTTTTTAGGCTGTTTTGACTCTAGTAAGCAAGAGTTTAATATTTTTAAACTGTAATAAGATCTGTATGAAGAGAAATATTCTATATGCTGCTGCATTTATTTTTCTGGCCTGGGCTGCAACATCCTGTGAAGGTCTTGAGCTGTGTAAATTCTGCAAATTAGTTTCTACGGATTCATCGAACGGGGAGGTGATTGAGGGTTCCGAAATCGAGTATTGCGGAGCAAAACTGATAGCCATCGAAGCAGTAGGTCCCAAAACTGTTGGAACCATTACAACAAGATACGTCTGCCGTTAATATCTGACTCCAATAAAAGTAACATCGTCCACCTGAGGGTTGTTACCGCGCCACTCCTCAAAGATCTCATTCAGCCTTTCTCCCTGTTTCAGCATTGGCTTTCCCGATAGCGCCACCAGGGTCTCTTTAAGTTTCACTGACATGAATTTTTTCTGATGAGGGCCGCCGAACTGATCAGCAAATCCATCAGAGAATATATAAAATGCATCTCCCTTCCGGAGCTTAATTTTATGCAATGTGAACGGCTGCATCTTATAATGTATCGAAGCAGGCATTTTATCGGCACGGTAATGGATCAACTCGCTGTCCCTGACCAGGTAAAGCGGATTATTTGCCCCGGAGTACCAGAGTGTGCCCTGGTCAAAATCGACAACGCATACCGAAAGGTCCATTCCGTCTTTAATGGAGTCCTGATCTGCAACCTGATTCAATGATCTGATAACTCCCTGACGGAGGTTTTCAATGATCTGGTCGGGCATCAGCACATGTTTTCCATTAACGATTTCATTCAGGAGTGTTACCCCGAGCATGCTCATAAATGCACCCGGAACTCCGTGACCGGTACAGTCAGCAGATATTATCACCTGCCTGTTCCCCTGTGAGCTGACCCAGTAGAAATCACCGCTGACTATTGCAAGAGGCTTGTACAGAACGAAGTGTTCCAGCTTGTCACTGAAGAGCTCCAGCGATGGCATCAGAGCAGTTTGAATCCGCCTGGCATATTCAATACTATCGGTAATATGCTTCTTCTGGTAGGCAATCTGATCCCTCTGGGCAGCGGCAAGGTCTCTTTGGATTGCTATCTCATCCTTCTGCATTGAGATTGTTCTGTTCTTCTCTTCAAGCTTGATGTTTGCCTCTCTCTTGATCCTGTAACTCCTGTAAATGAAATACCCGAGAATACTTACCAGCAGAAGTGCAACCAGAGCAAAGGCAAGTACCAGCTTCTGCTTTTCAATGGCTTCCAGCTGCATTTTGATTTTGTCTTCCTGTTCTGAGATCATTTGCAGCTGCTCATCGATCCTGGTCAACTGAAGATTTATTTTCTCCTTTTGTTTTTCGAGGGTGTCTTTTTGTACCTGTACCTCCTGCTGTTGTCCTGTTATTACCTTTTTCTGAGAGTAGATCTCGCCCTGCTGCCTGCTTATCTGTCTGAACTGGTTGTCAAGGACCATCTGCTTTTCAACAAGAATTTCCTCTTTTGCATAGATCTCTTTATTGATGCTGTCGAGGAGTGCTTTCTGTTTCAGTATCTCCTGCTTTTGTGTTTCAATTATTGCAACCTGTTGTTTGATAGTCTCTTTCTGAACTTCTATTTCCTTGCTGGCAATATTAAACAGGTTCTCCCAGTCTTCCTTTGTCTTAATTGCCATAAACAATATCTCCTGCGGAACAGACATCTTTGCATTCTCCACCAGTTCTTCGTTGATATCGTATCTGGGTTTCCCGTTAACGACTATGAAATTGATCATCGATTCCCTGAATTCATACCCTTCCGTTATCAGCATTGTCTGGTGACCTGAGATCTTTTCCTTTACCCTCCGGAGATCATGGCCGGCATTTTTATTAAGGTACAGGACCTGGGTGTGAGTGATGCTCTCCAGGTTTTTGAATCCCACGATAACTACAGGTTTTTCCTGGATCAATCTTCTCGTTTTTGCAAGATTGCCCAATTCGTAAATAAGATCATAATCACCCAGGAGAACCCCAATCTTAAAGTTTGAAGAATCAGTGAAGGCAGGGCCATAATCAATATATCTTGAAAGGTCAAAAATATACAGTGCTCTTGTTGCATTATCGAATCCACCCTGACTAAAAAGACCGGTCAGTGGCAAAATCAGGCTTATGGAAAGTATTGCTTTTTTAATTAAACAAAAATGTTTAATCATTTTTTCAGAGGATAGTTTTATTTAACGAAATTGAGTAAATTTATCCAGCAAAACAAATTTAATAGCTCCCAGAAACCAGGGACTGTTAACGGGGTGTTGAAAAAATGTTAATAATTGTGTCCTTTCACAACTCCGCGCTCGGTTTCTTGTCGTATTTTTATAGTAGCTTAAACAATCCTTAAAATGGCCCTGAACACCAGCGCATTGCATTTTGAAAATAAAAAAATAGTCATTGTAGAGGACGATCTGCCGTCGATCAGGTATTATGAAACTCTCCTGAAAAGTTCGGGCGCCGATGTTAAAATATTCCGCAACGGGAAAGAATTCATTGATTTCATAGATCACAATAAGGAGAAAATCGATCTCGTTATAATGGACTTCCTTATCCCGCTGATTAATGGTATTGAGTGCATCCGGATTTTCCGTAAAGAGCGAAAGAGTGTTCCGGTCCTTATGATTACAGCCTATTCCTCGGAACAAAGCAAGACTGAAGCTTATCTTGCAGGATGCAATGAATACATCCTTAAACCGGTCTATCCCGATAAGATATTCATGATCCTGGAAAAGTACCTCATGCATGAGGTATCCCCAACTGTGGTTGATTGATCTTTTTAATTTCCTTTAGCAGGAACCTGCATTCCCACGAAAGCCGAATAATAATCCTTCAGCTTATTGTTTATTTCATTTGCTAGGTCCTTCTGTCCGACTGCCTCGCATGCATATGCGATCCTCGGGAGGTAGTGCTGTATTGCCGTCTGGATCTCATAGAATGCTGAATTCACAATATACGGGTTCTGTGCCAGGTAATAATCGAGTTGTTCATAATAGTACCTGCAGAATTCTTTTGTGAGGCTGACTGCTTTTTCGATTCCACCTGCAGTAAAAAAACCTTCTATAATGTCAGGAAAATAAGGATCATGGGGGATATTACTTAATGGAAGAGTTTCCAGACAATAGTTGAGAACTTCAAGCGCTTTTTCTTTTTTACCTTCACTTACAAGCGCATTTGCCAGCTTTGCATAAATAAGTCTGGCTTTTATTACAGTTATTGTGCGCTTGTGGTTATAATCTATATAAACGCCCTTATCACTGGCACCGCCCCACACAAATTTCTTCATAATATTATCATAAAGAATATCAGTTTTTATACGTCCGTAATCGGACCAGCTTTTATTCTCCGATTTTATTGGCACCAGACGGTAAGCCAGACCCTCAAGCTGGAAATACGCCTCAAGTCCAAGAGCATCATTGTGATATCCTGTAACATAGTATATAGGTCGTTCCCAGTTATTATGAGCAAGAATATCAAGAACTATAAGCTGACTTTTAAGGATTGAATTTCCCTTGAGCGTTATATCTATATAGGGTACTATTTTTGCCGAATCTTCAAGGGCTACTGTCCCTGAGGCTAACACCCTGGCCTTATCAACAGGGATACGGATGGTCCTTGTGGGAATTATATCGAGTATTTCAGTGGCTGATACCTTAACTTTAGTGGCCGGATTATTGCTCATCACATAGTCGATAATAGTGGATATATCGACAGGTTCTTTCACTTTTTCGATAATGAACACCTGGTTGTTTATCCCGTCATAATATTTCTGAACAGGCAACGTAACCGGTAACGGATCGGACTCATATGTTTTAAGCTTCATCTGGTCGATATACCAGTCGGTATTCAGGAGCATCAGGTTGCATACCCGCACATCAGTTCTTTTTCCCTCAACTTCCTGGGCATACCATAAGGGGAAAGTATCATTATCACCGTTTGTGAACAGGATCGCATCCGGTGCACACGATTCCAGGTAATTAAAAGCGACATCCCTGCCAAGGTAACGACCTGATCTGTCATGGTCATCCCAGTTTTCTGCCGCCATCACTGCCGGCACTGACAGCAGACAAAGCAATCCGGCAAGCGGTGCCGCAATTTTCTCGCCGGTAAGTCTCTTAATGCCGTCAAACAAGGCAAGCACGCCCAATCCAATCCAGACCGAATAGAAATAAAATGATCCGACATAAGCATAATCCCGTTCCCTTGGCTGGTTGGGATACTGATTCAGGTAGAAGACAATGGCAATTCCGGTCATTATGAACAGCAACAGGATGATCGACCAGTTCTTATTGTCCCTGTTGAGCTGATAAAAGAGGCCGGCAATACCCAGGATAAACGGAAGCAGATAATACTTGTTCCTTGAGGGGTCATTTTTTTGTTCAGCAGGAAGGTCGGATGTTCCGACCCTTGGCTCATCAAGGAACTTAAGTCCTGTTATCCAGTTCCCGTTAATTGCACCTCCCGTGCCCTGGGTGTCGTTCTGTCTTCCTGAAAAATTCCACATGAAATACCTTAAGTACATATACCCGAACTGGTATGAGAACATGAATTTCAGATTCTCACCATACCCCGGTTTTTTAACAATGGATCTCTCTCCCGACTGGTTAGTGACCTGCAAAGGGATCCCCTTTGTTCCACCCCACTCCTTATAGACCTCTTCATGATCACTCTGTTCACTCCACATCCTGGGGAAGAGGGTGTAAAACCTTTCATCATATACCCGTTCAAGGTTCCTGTGGGTAATAATGTATTTTCCGTTTTCCAGCGCATAAACCGGCTTCCCTTCCGTGTAATCAAGAACAGGAGCATTATAATAGGTACCCCTGATCAATGGCCTCTGCCCGTATTGTTCCCGGTTCAGATAATATAAAAGATTGAAAGGATTTGAAGGATTATTCTCATTAAGCGGTGGTCCGGCCGATGCTCTGATTACAATTATGGCTGTTGACGAGTAACCTATCAGAATCACCACAATTGCAGTGAGCAAAGTATTCAGCATCACCCTGTTCCGGCTGGCAAGATACCAGACTATGCCTGAGATTGCCAGCAATACCAGCAGATTTACCAATGGTGATTCCAGAACAATCCAGATACCGGTAAAGAAAAGCGCTGCAATTGCGGTAATACTATTTTTAACACTATTATCGGATTGCAGAGAAAATTTCACGGAGAGAATAAAGAGGACGATAAGAATGATAACATGGGTGATCATCCCGCTGTTTGGAGGAAGGGATAATTTGTTGACGAAGAAAAGATCAAACTTCGAGGAAATTGTCACTACCCCCGGGATTATACCCCACATCAGCAATGCAAGGATTATGAATGATGCAGCAAGTGAGATTACAAATCCTTTCCAGGAGAATTCATATTTTTTGAAATAATAGACCAGGACAATTGCAGGCAAAGCCAGCAGATTTAGAAGATGAACACCAATTGAGAGCCCCATAAGGAATGCAATAAGGATGATCCATCTGTCGGCATATTTTTCATCGGCAATATCTTCCCACTTAAGTATCGCCCAGAATACAGCTGCAGTGAACAGGGAAGATGTTGCATATACTTCTCCTTCAACAGCGGAGAACCAGAATGAATCGGAAAACGTAAATGCAAGACCGCCAACTACACCCGCTGCCATAACTGCAATTACTCTTGTCACGGAAGCTTCATTTTCGTCTCTTATCATAATCCTTCTGGCAAGATGTGTAATGGTCCAGAACAGGAAAAGGATTGTGAATGCACTTGCAAGAGCCGACATTGCATTGACCATTGCTGCCACATTTGAGACGTTCCCGCCCGCAAAAAGCGTGAAGAACCTGGCCAGTACCATAAAAACCTGGCTGCCCGGAGGATGACCGATTTCGAGCTTGTATGATGATGCAATAAACTCCCCGCAATCCCACAGACTGGCAGTGGGCTCAATTGTCAGCAGATAGGTGACTGCAGCAATTACAAATACCAGCCAGCCTGTTATGTTGTTGATCAACCTGTACTGTTTCATTAGCTTTCCGGTTTTGATAAAGATCCGTGTAACAGATATGGTGGCGAAAATACTGAATTTTTTCTTACAGTGGCTACTTGCACCGGACTCGCATAATTTGCTATTTTTGAACATTATTTAGCGGGATGAGATCCAAGTCTGCAGTCATATTCATTGTTGTTTTACTGATTTCCTCATCGCTTCAGGCTCAGTATTACAGTACCGGTCAGGATCCGGCAAAACTTAAATGGCTGCAAATCAGAACAGAGAGATTCAGGATTATTTACCCTGAGAAATACGGATCGGAAGGACTTGAATTTGCACGGTCCCTCGAAAGGGCATACTCAGACCTTTCGCCCCTCTATTCTGCCGGGAAAGTCAGGATCCCTGTTATCATTCACAATTATACGACACAATCGAACGGTTATGTAGCCTGGGCACCAAAACGGATGGAGATATACCCGACTCCCGAACAGAATTCCATTCCGCTCGATAACAATACCCAGCTGGCACTTCATGAACTGACCCATGTGATGCAAATGGAATCGCTGAACAGGGGATTTACCAGAGTTATGTCCGTACTATTAGGTCAGCAGATGCCCGGAGCTGTGGCTGCCCTTCTGCCGTTGTGGTTTATGGAGGGTGAAGCAGTCTATAATGA
>Ga0113563_10002803_pt1 | contig 10662 bp, 21 predicted proteins | sample Mud3Dept3metaG_FD_80117 | JGI IMG/M metagenome (GOLD analysis project Ga0113563, IMG submission 80117) | Freshwater wetland microbial communities from Ohio, USA, analyzing the effect of biotic and abiotic controls - Mud 3 Core 4 Depth 3... | ecosystem: Environmental > Aquatic > Freshwater >...
ATAGAGGTGGAGCAGAGCGAGAGCATAGACCAGCTCACCCCGGCGCTCGTCGCCGCGAAGCTGGCGTTCGGTAAGATCAAGAAGAGCCAGACCGGTAAGATCTCCGGCGAGGGCAAGGGCGGGGCGTACGAGTACAGCTACAAGTACGCCGACCTGGCCGAGACCCTCTCGGCGGTCGAGCCGCACCTGTTGGCTAACGGCCTTGTGCTTCAACAGGACTGCGTAAATGGCACCCCCGGATACTTCACCGTCATCACCCAACTGACGCACATCTCTGGTCAGTGGCAGCGGTTTCAGTCTCCGCCCATGCCATACAAGGAAGACCCCAAGAGAACCGGCGCGAGCCAGAGCTACGGACGGCGGTACGGCGTTGCGGCCGCGCTGTCGCTGGCGACCGAGGACGACACCGACGCTCATGGTGACTGGCACGACCGTCCGGCCCCAGCTCAGCAGACCGCAGCAAGACCGCAGCAAGACCGCAGTCAGACCGCAGCCCGGCAGTCTGGCGCTCCCGGCGACTACATCTTCCCGATCGGCAAGCAACAGGGCTACCAGGGCAAGCCGATTCGCGAAGTGCCGGAGGGATTCCTCCGGGAGTTCATCATGTCGGACAAGTTCGACAAGCAGGACATCAAGGACGCCACCCAGCGTTTCCTCGATACGCTGGCCACGAAAGAGGAGGTCGAGTTCGTCCAGTTCGCCCTGATGCAGACGGGCGGCGACAACATCGCCCTTCAGGCCGACATCGACGCGGAGCGCGAGGCGCACTTCAAGAAGGTCCGGCGCGGTTGGCTGGACAAGGTCGAGGAGATGGTCCTCGGCAGCCTGGACGCCGAGCAGGTCCGACTGCTTCGGGAAGACTTCAAGGTCGCTCACAGCCGCGACCAGAAGCCAGAGCCACGGGCAGAGAACCCGCAGGAAGAGGTCGATCGTCTGAGCGGTGAGCTGGCCGAGGCGCACGCTGCTGCCCCGCTGGACACCAGCTTCCTCGGCGACGACGAGATCGGTCTCTGACATGGGGGCCTACGTCGAGGACTTCCTGAACTGGGTTGACGGCCGCCGTAAGTCTCGCGACGAGCGGTACAGCCAGTACGCCAAGAACTTCTATGTCTCCAGCCTCGGATCCTGCCCTCGGAAACAAGTGCTCCAGAGGGCATCCGTGGCCGGGAGACCGATGACGAGGGAGAAGGCCCGGTTCTTCGAGGACCGGACCGCTCTCCACAATCTGCGGGTACAGGGTGCCTGGGAGATGGGCCGGGCCCTCACCGCCGACCTCGACGTGGCCGGTGCCAGTCGTGGCTTCAGCCTGACCAAGTATATGCCGGAGCACTTCGGCGGCAGACCGGACGTCATCGGCCACCAGGCCGACCCGTCTGAGGCCGAGTTCCTCCGGGGGTGCTGGAGCAAGATGGTCACCGCCTACGATCAGGGTGAGGGGTGGGAGCGTTACCGAGACATACTCCGGGAGGCCGGTGTCGACGTAACAGACTGGAAGACCAGCAGGCCGGGTGCCGTCAAGTTCTACGGCACGTTCCCGAAGTCCAAAGACATCGGGCAGACCGGCTGGTACGCCCACGTCTTGAACGACGTCTTCGACCTCGGCATCAAACAGATCCGCCTCGTCTACGCCGCCATCGGCTCGGAGATCGAGGACCTTGAGTTCGAGATCCCCCTGCCCTCGAAGGAGGCGCTGGGAATCGCCAAGGACTGCGAAGATCTGGTCTCCGCCTGGACCGCCTTCCAGAACGATAAGGCCGAGGATCCGTGGCAGCGCGAGTTGCCGTCGATCCTGCCTTTGCTGGCCGAGGTGGTTCAGGGTGAGAAGTACAAGCGTCAAGGTATCGAGCGCACCCGGAACGCCATCTTCCTCAAGCAGAACTGGCAGTGCGGCACCGGGTATTGTCAATACAGTGGCTGTGGGTGCGAACCGCTGAAGACCGTCCTCAAGGGCGGCGATCGTATCGGCGTTGTCCGCGAGGACGGCGTCTGGCAGTACGTTGGCGAGTGGTGCAGGAAGGCCGGTTTCCTGGTCCCCGACGATGCTGTGGTCGTGAGAGAGCGCGATCTCGATCCTGTCGAAACCGCGAATCTTGAGCAGACCTCTATTCTGGAAACCGCTGAGGTAGAATGATGGCGAGCGAACCTGTCTCCCAGGCTCGTGAGGCGATGGTCCGCATCACCGTCGTCATTCTCCTCTCTTGGGGACGCGGCTCCTAGTACCGGACTGGGGGCCGCGTTCTTCTCTACAGGGAGGAACGAACATCGTGAGAATCATGGGGATCGACCCCGGCGTTCAAGCCACCGGCATGGTGCTGTACGACGGCGGGGTCTTCAGGGACGTACACACCTACACGACCAAGCGGAGAGACGACACGTTCGGTGATGTGCTGCGTCGCAAGCGCGAGCAGATCCACGCCATCAGCCTCCAGATCCTAGAGTGGTCACCGGAGCTGTTGGCCATCGAGTCCTTCGAGGACTTCGGGGCCTATCTCCGCGAGGCCAAGAACCGCTACTTCGCTCCGATGCTGATCGGGGCCCTTGACCAACTGGTCGCTGGCATAGGATCCATACCGGTGGTCTACCAGTCGCCGAAGCGGAAGGCGGAAGCCAACCTCTGCGTCATGAACGGCGTCGTGCTGTATCCGGGCCAGGAGCTGCTGACGAACGGACACCTCCGAGACGCGGCTAAGCACGCGCTCGTCGCCGAAAAGGATCTCTTCTTCCTCTCACACAGGAAGGAGTGACGGCGTGGGCGTCCTACACGATCGACTCATCAGCGCCCACTTCTGGGCCGACGGTGAGATGCACCGCTGGTGCGGAAACAAGCGACTGACCTACATCGGAACCTGGGCTCTGGCCGAGGCGTCCGGCTGCCTGCTCGACGACATGACGGAGTGGAAGGTCGGGCTCTATCCGCTCGACAGCCGAGTCACTGAGAAGAAGCTGGAGCAGTGGAGGGACGAGTTCATCGAGGACAAGAAGATGATCCGCTACGCGGACCGTCACCTCTTCATCGTTCACTTCCACGACTGGCAAGTTCTGCGGAACGCGAAGCGACCCCGGCTACCTCTGCCGCCGTGGGTTGACTTCCAACCGTTCCCCACCAACAAGAGCCAGGGGCAGTACGTCATCGACCGGGATCTTCTGAACCAGGTCGTTTGCAGCGATAAGCAGCTCTCGCTTAGTCTAAGCAACCAGTCGCTTAATCTAAGCCCTGGAATAGAACTGAATAGAACAGAAGTAGAACTCTCCGAGGGCTCGGCAGAATCCTTCCAGAAACCGCCGAGAGAGGACTCGGGAGCACTCACAGCGTACTGGGTCAAGGCCATGCAGGCAGAGGGGAGAGTCATCAGCTCTGTCGATCGCAACAAGTTCGGCCGGTTCGCGAAAGAGATCCTCGTCCAGGGGGTGAGGTGGCCAGATGCTCTGGCGGCCGTCGACAAGATGGTCAGCAAGAATCTGGGTCCGCACCTTCTCGGGTCACTCGTCAACGAAGTCCAGGCGAAGCCGGGAGGGACGCGGATCCAAGACGCGCGGATCAAGTGGCTCCGGGGTCTGTACCAGAAGTACGGCGACGAGGCTCGAACAGAGGCCAAGTCAGACGCAGAGTGGCAGGAAGCGATAGGAGGCGGAGATGCCTGAAGAACGCTCGCCGTTCCTGTCCGCGATCTTCACAGATCTGTCGTCCGGCTACGGCAAGACCGACATCAAGCGAGAGGTCTGGTCGGCGGCGAAGGAGATCGACCGGATGCCGGGCAAGTCTGGTTTCACCAGTGCGGTGCAGGCGGCCTTCTCGGCGTACGTTCACCGTATGGGTTACCTGTTCCCCGAGGCGAAGACCAGCACATTGGAGCACGAGCTGAAGAGACTCCCCAAGTCGGTCATGGACACCCGCGACGATGACAAGCCGGGCGGCGGAGACGCGAGAGGCGACACCATCGACACCAGGAGGCTGAGGGCGAAAGACAAACGGGTCAAGCGATGCGCGGCTCAGATCCAGGTAGCTCGCGAGGAGGACTACGCTGGCTGTCTCAGCCTAGTGTGCAGCCAGGACGAGTGGCATGAGGCAGTCCGGCTCAGCCAGCAGGAGAGACCGATCGAGATGCCGGAGGAGGAGGCACCGCCGCCAGTGCAGGACGAGCTGCGGCCGGTGGCCGAACAAGTCAAGGAGGACAAGTGGTGGGACCGCTAAACGATGATGGGCTCCGGCTGGCCATCGCCCTGCTGAAGATGGCCGGGGGCCGGGTCACCATACAGAAGAAGGACCTGCTGATGCAGGAACCGGACTACTGGATCGAGCGGCTGGACGACCCGTACCACGACGCGATTCACTACAGACTGAAGAAGGGAGGAGAGGACATGGTCTACGTCAGCGAGATGGGCGAGTGCCCGTGGTGCAACCGGCCGATGCCGGAGGGGTTCATGCACCACAGTTGCGACGAGCCCGAGCAGGATGTGGTCCTGGACACGAGCGAGATGCTGGGCGACGCCGAGGCGGAGCAGTTCAGATGCAGCCCGTACGAAGCCAGGATCGTCAGCGTGTCCGGCTACCAGTTCGAGGGGTGGCACCTGTGGGCGGCCGTGCTGGTCGCGGTGCTGGCTATCTTCGGGCTGTCCCGGCTGTTCAGGTGAGATGGACCGGTGCATTCTGTGCGGCTTGCCTGCCGAGAATGCTCACTGGCCTATCGCCATTGGCATGGGCTGTAGGCGCAACAGCGAGCGGGCTCGGAACCTGCCGCAGCTACCGCTCTGCCACCTGTGCCACATGAAAGACCACCATGGCCACCGGCCGACTCGGCTCCGGCTTATCGAGCTGGCTCCGGCCTACTGGATGGCCATCGGAAAGTGGCCCGCCTACCAGGAGGTGTTCGAGACCTGGCTGGCGGGCTGGAGGCTACGATGCGGAGAGGAGGACGGATGAAGAAAGGACCGCCGCGCTGCGACGGTGAGGTGTACCAGGGGTGGAACCAGGGCTACCGTCCGTGCGGTAAACCGGCCACCCATCTGAGCCGGGACTACCTGGGCAAGGATCACTACCGGTGCAGCCTGCACTTGGCGGAGATCAACCTGCCGCTGGTCCAGCCCGAGCTGACGAAGGACGACGACGACCCGTTTGGAGGAGACGATGGCGGCCTTGGATCCTGACAACCTAATCGCCCGGTACTCCGATCCGGCCCTTCAGTTCATCATGCCGCAGGAGGCGCTCAGCCTAGCCTTCGAGATCAAGCGCCTGCGTGACGCGGTGACGTTGGCCCACGAGGTGTTCTTGGGCGACGGCTACCGCATGACGGCCGAGACGATGCGGCGGGCCCTCGCCGGTGAGCCCGAGGTGCAGATATGACGAACAGTGCTCACACGACGACGGACAGGATCCACGTCTACATCGCCGGGCCGTACACCAACCCGGATCCGGTTCTCAACACGCGGGCCGCGATCAAGATGGGGGACACTCTGGCCGAGTTGGGCATGGCCTCGTACGTCCCGCACCTCACCCTGTTCTGGCACCTACTGTTTCCCCACCCGGTCGAGTGGTGGTACGAGTTCGACCTGCGTTGGCTGGAGAGATGCGACTGCCTGCTGCGGCTGCCGGGTGCCAGCACCGGAGCCGACGAGGAGGTCGAGTTCGCGCTGGCTCGGGGGATCCCGGTCTTCTACAGCCTCGACGAGCTGCTGGCCTACTACCGGATCCGACCATAACCTTGAACAAGCCGGGCCCTTATTCACGGTTACGATAATAACCTTGAATATCCGGGGACCTTATTATCGAAAAGGGCCCCAAACGATAATAACGAGAGAGGAGCAGGATGACACCGAGATACCGCAAGCGGCCGGTTGAGGTCGAGGCGTTCCAGATGACGCAGTCCCGCCGGTGGGACAACTCTGAGTGGCCGGACTGGCTGCACCAGGCGTGGAACACCGAGGGTGAGGGATCCGTGTCGATCGACCAGGACGACCCGGAGCGCGAGCGCCTCTACGTCTGGGCCTCGCAGGGGATCCAGTGGGTGACGTGGGACGACTACATCGTCATGGGCCCCGAGGGAGACCTGCACGTCTGCCCACCCAAGTTGTTCGATTCGCTGTACGAGCTGTCAGAGGAGATCCCGTTCGGGCCCTCCATTCCGGGGCAGCTCGCCATACCGTACGGAGAGGAGAGGTACTGTGACCAAGAGGACTGAGAAGAAGGCGGCTCCCGATCCGAAGCCGCCGATCGCGAAGCAGCTCACCATGGCGGCTGTCTCCAACCTGGCGAAGAGCCTCCAGAAGTCCGACCAGGAGGGGACGGCCGAGATGCGGAAGATAGCCTCCTGGATCCTGGCCGAACGGGCCCGGAAGTGGCAGGAGGACATCACCGCCGAGCTGACCGCCATCTGCGCCGAGGCGACGACGAAGGCCATCAACGGCTGGAAGCGGCGCGAGCCGCAGTTCGAGAAGGAGATCGTCCGGGCCGTAGTCGTCACCCGCACTGAGAAGCAGATGCAGAAGTGGGCCGAGGCGGTCGCCGCCCAGGTCGAGGCCGAGGTCGACGAGCGCAACCTCATCAGCACCGATGTGCTGAAGTCGGTCGAGTTCACTCGTCCGGCTCGCCGGAACGAGCGCGACAAGAGCCCGCACAAGACGGACGCGCTCGAATGTCTTGATGACGAGTTCATCGCGTGGTTTGTCACTCAGATGGGAGACCACGGCATCAGCGCAGTGAACCGCCTCGCGTTCAGGATGCTGCTGCTGGCGGCGCTCGGCTGGGTCAAGAACGAGGACAAGCACTGGCGGTATCCCCGTCTCGGGGAGATCACCGCAGAGAGAGGAGAGCTGTGATGGAGAATGAACAGAAACTGAGGGCAGAGCTGCGCCAGGCGCTGCTGTTGCTGAAGGAGGCCGACGAGATCTTGCTCGACATCCCGGACGACCCCGAGTCGATCTGGGTCTCGAACCGGATCCGGGAGTTCCGTGCCCGCAACCAGCGGTATGAGAAACCGGCGGGCGATCCGCTCCAGGAGTCCATCGACGAGTTTGTCGAGTACCGGAGCCGGAAGACCTGGCTCGGTCGGCTGTGGTTCGACCTGACAAGGGAGTGACGCCGTGAACAACTACCCCACGGTTATGATGACGGCCGACGAGGTGGCGTACTACACCGCCGAGGGCAACCGACGCACCAACTTCGCTAAGGCCAACGGCCTAGTGAATCTTCACGGGACCGGCGGGGGTAATCAATCGAACGACGTACCGGGAGCGGGGGCTGAGTACGCCTACTCACTTTTCACCGGGTTGGAGTGGACCGGCCGAGGCTCCGATAATGACCCGGGGCGTGGCAGGCACAAAGGCCCGGATGTCGGCGGGGTGCGCGGGGAGACAGCGTGGCAAGTGCGCTGGACAAGGACGCAGTTTCTGTGGCTCCAGGAGATCGACGATCCTAGCCAAAGATTCGCGCTGGTCCGTGGAGGGCCAGTGGCCTGGGACATGATCGGCTGGCTTTGGGGCTACGAGGCCATGCAGGATAAGTGGTTCCACGAGCAGCGGTCCAAAGGTTGGAGGACCGACGCATACCGAGTCCCGATAGAGGCGTTGAGGCCGCTCCCGGCCGTAGGAGAGTAACCGATGGCGATACCGTGTAGATCTAAGGATGACGCCTGCTCCTGTTACCCGATCAAGACCGCTGCCAACAAGGAGCGGGTCGCCTGCCGGTATAGGTTGGAGCTGGACAAGGGCTACCGGACCGAGGACTGGGTGACCGAACGCTGCGAGACCCTGGCCGCGCGTGCGGAAGGGTTCGTCGAGGTGGATAAGATCGCCAGCACTCGTCCAGATATGCTGGTGATTCTATCCGGGGAGAGACCCGGTGGCTGACCAGGAGGACAGCTTCGTGGAGATGGAAAAGCGGCGTACGCTGTCGGATCTGCCGCGACGGTTCAGCTCGGGAGGCTATCCGTTCAACGAGAAGGGGCGCTGCCACTGGTGCGGCGGGGAGATCAAACCTCCTCGCCGTACCTGGTGCAGCCAGGACTGCGTGACGGAGTGGACGATCCGCCGGTCACCGGCCGCCGTCCGCGACGCCGTCTACGCCAGGGACAAGGGCGTGTGCGCTGAGTGCGGGCTCGACACCACGGCCGAGAAGCGGGAACGGTACGAGGCCAACGGCCGGATCTGGCACGAGCACTGGGGCAAGACAGCGGCGTGGGACGCCGACCATGTCGTGCCGGTCTGGAAGGGCGGAGGGCTGGCCGGGCTGGCCGGGTATCAGACACTCTGTGTGCCATGCCACCAGAAGAAGACAGCCGCCGAGGCGGCCGAGAGGGCGCAACTTCGTAAAACTACTCAGCACACTGAGCAGATGGTATTGGAGGTGGCGGAGTGATGCTGTTCGTCCGCGTACTGTACTGGCCGCGTGTCGGCTGGCAGCGCCTTCGGCTGGCGTACTTTGACGCGCAGGACCAGTGGAGGAGAGATCGGGAGCGGGCCGATACTCGCGCCAGACGGTATAGGATCGAGAGGAGGGGGTGATGCGCTGCCCGATGCAACCGCAGAGCAGCTACACCTATCGGGAGTGCTGGGAGAAGGACTGTGCCTGGTGGGTCTCAGAGTGGCGTGCCCCCAGTATCGCTGACTCGGATCGAGGGATCCGCCGGTTCACTCGCGAGGGTTGCGGCCGGGTGGTCGGCGAGATGCCGTGGCAGATGGAGATGAAGGAGGAGAGGTCGTGCCCCGCAACATGAGTTTCAGCATGACGACCGAGCAAGTGCGGAACGGGACCAAGACCGTCACCCGCCGCCTGGGCTGGGGCAACCTCCAACCCGGCGAACTGCTGTGGGCGGTCGAGAAGGCGCAGGGCCTGCGGAAGGGTGAGAAGATCAAGCGGATCCGCATGATTCGAGTCGTGTCCATCGAGGCCGAGCCCCTCGAAGATCTGTACGAGTACCCGGACGCTCGGGAGGAGGTGGCCCGCGAGGGGTTTCCGGGCATGGAGCCCGGGGAGTTTCTGCACCTGTTCTGCGAGTACAACGGGGTGACGCTGAACGGCTGGGTCAATCGGATCGAGTTCGACTACATCGACGTGAGGAGGAGTGATGAACGGACGTAACCTCGGCAGCCTGCCGAAGTGGGCCCGTCAGGAGATCCTCGGTCTCAGGGCCGGGATCGAGTACAGGGACGAGCAGGCCAGAAGGGCGGTCGCCGGGGAGACAGAGGTCGCCATCCGTGACTACGCGGCTGGGGGGACCAAGATCGGGCTGGAGCCTGGATCCCGGATCGTCTTCACTGTGTTGGGTGGAGAGATCGAGTGTTGGGTCGATCCGGCGGTACACGCGCTGGAGATCATGGGCTACAGTGGCCGTCTTCTGCTGAGCCCCGATACGACCAACGTGGTCAGGGCCGAGGTGCGGAGGTATGGCGGTGAGTAGCGTGATGGTGTGCATCTGCCACGGTAAGGGTTGGCTGCCCAAGTTCATCCCCGTGGTCGAGCCGGTGCCGAGCCCACTCAAGGACTCGGTCCGTCAGTTCCCGGTCGCCGTGCTGCGGCCGATCAAGCTGGCGTGCCCGTGCTGCCACGGCCGTGGCTTTGTCCGGTGAGCCCGCACGTCTTCACGGTGTTGGGTGTGCTGATGGTCGGCGGGTACGTCGTCTTCATGCTGGTCATGCTGAGGAGGTGAGAAGTGGGACGGAAAAGAGAACCACCGGAGTGGATGCGGCGTTACCGGCCAGAGCTGTTCGGCCCGATCGTGGCCAAGCTGTCGGTCCACCCCATAACGCCGGACGGTAATACGGGGGTGGTCCTGTACGGCGAGCGACTGATGGCGCTGATGCTGGAGATCCCGGAGTCGGAGGAGGGGCGACGCGAGCTGATAGCCGACGTTCTGAAGACCTGCACGATTCGGTTGCTGGAGGAGCTGGCACCCGAGTCGTTGACGGAGACGGAGGCCGCCCGCCGGGACCTGTTCAAGGAAGAGCTGCTTGACCACATCAAGAAGGTCAACGCGGCACGGTTCAACTGAGAGGAGTGCGATGGATCTGCCCGAGACCCAGGTGCCGGAGCCCCAGAACTGGATCGTCGGTTTGGAGTGGCGGTCGCCCGAGAACCTCGTGGCGAACCCGGTCAACTTCCGGCTGCACTCGACTGAGCAGTGGGAGGTCATGCTGGCCAGCCTCCGGGAGAACGGGTGGGTCCAGGCTCTGATCGAGAACCGGCGGACCGGCTACCTGCTCGACGGGCACCTTCGGGCTCAGCTCGCATTCGAGATGGGGATAGAGTCGGTGCCGGTACTGGTGATCGACGTCGACCCGGAGCTGGAGCCCAAGATCCTGGTCAGTTTGGATCCGATCGCGGCGATGGCCGGGACGGAGCGGTCCGTATTGGAGACAGTGCTGGAGTCGGTGCAGACCGAGTCACCAGCGATGCAGGCCATGATGAACGAGCTGCTCGCCCAGGCGACGCTCGTCGTGGTGCCGGAGGACAAAGAGGCGGAGGACAAGGAGAGGAGGCAGCAAGCCCACGTTGTCTTGACGCGGGCACGGTGGTTGCTGAAACGGATGGAGCGACAGGCGAACCGAGACGGAACCGATGATGCGGAAAGGGGCAGGTTGGAGAGAGCGGCGGAGCTGATGCGCGAAGTGATAACGATTCTCAAAGGAGTGGACGAGTGAAGATGACGTATCGCAGATGGGTGCTGGTCA
>Ga0113563_10002804_pt1 | contig 10661 bp, 6 predicted proteins | sample Mud3Dept3metaG_FD_80117 | JGI IMG/M metagenome (GOLD analysis project Ga0113563, IMG submission 80117) | Freshwater wetland microbial communities from Ohio, USA, analyzing the effect of biotic and abiotic controls - Mud 3 Core 4 Depth 3... | ecosystem: Environmental > Aquatic > Freshwater >...
AAACATCCGCCGTTGTTACCTGTCTCGACGGATACCAGATGGCCCGGCAGGGGCGGGCCGGCCACGCCCTGGCCATCGCGGCCATCGCCTCCTTTTTCGCGGGCTGTGTCGCGACCGTCGTGATCGCCCTGCTCAGCACGCCGTTGGCCGCTCTGGCGATCAAATTCACCGCCCCGGAGTATTTTAGCCTGTTGGTCATGGGCCTGATCGCCGCGGTCGTTTTAGCCCACGGCTCCCCATTCAAGGCCATCGCCATGGTCTTGGTCGGCATCCTGATGGGGCTCGTCGGAATCGACGTGAATTCGGGCGTCCCGCGCCTGTCATTCGGGATTCCCGACATCGCCGATGGCATGGACTTCGTCCCAGTGGTGGTGGGCCTGTTCGGAATCGGCGAGGTCGCCGCCAACTTGGAGATCCCCCAGGACCGCAGCATCCTGACTGGAAAGATCAAGAACCTGATGCCGAGGTGGGCCGATTTCAAAGAGGCTTTCCCGGCCATCCTGCGGGGAACTGGCGTCGGAACGATCCTCGGGATCCTGCCGGGCGGGGGCGCAGCCCTGCCCCCCTTTGCTGCTTATGCCTTGGAAAAGAAGGTTTCTCGCGATCCCTCGCTTTTCGGTAAGGGCGTCATCCAGGGAGTGGCCTCGCCCGAGGCCGCCAACAACGCCGGCGCCCAGACCAGCTTCATCCCGCTTCTGACCATGGGGATCCCCACCAATCCCTTGATGGCGTTGATGATCGGCGCCCTGATGATCCAGGGAATCCAGCCCGGACCCTCGATGATCCGCGAGCAACCGACCCTCTACTGGGGGCTGGTGGCCAGCATGTGGATCGGAAACCTGATGCTCGTGGTGATCAATCTGCCCTTGGTCGGAATCTGGGTTTCCCTTTTGAAGATTCCCTACCGTCTGCTTTTCCCGGCGATCATCCTATTCTGCTGCATCGGTGCCTATGCCAGCACCAATAGTGTATTTTCCGTCTGGCTGATGCTGTTCTGGGGAGCGCTGGGATATTTCTTCAACAAGGTGGGAGTACATCCGGCGCCGATGGTTCTGGGCTTTGTCCTGGGTCCCATCCTGGAGGAAAATTTTCGCCGGGCAATGCTCTTGTCCGGGGGAGACCCTATGATTTTCATCCAGCGCCCAATCAGCGCGACCTTGCTGGTTGTTTCCGCCGTTCTCTTAATGATCCTGATCTTCCCTGCTATCCGGGCCAAACGCGAGCAGGCCCTGCAGGAGTAGAATCCCGAAACGAAGCATCACTCCCGGGGGATAAAAAAAGCGCCCCTAGCAGGTCATCCCAAGGGGCCATTTGGGTTATCAAGATCCGGATTCCTCTCTCACAGCATCGAATCCAAAAGGTCCCCAACGAGCTATTGGAAAGACCGGGCCGGGTCGATTGAGGACACGACTATGAAAAAAATACTGGTTGCTCTTATTACCGCAGCTCTGACACTGTCTCCTGGATTCATAATGCCTCTTCAGTCTGCCGATTCGATCAAGCTTACAGTCGATATGGCCGGGGTGAAACTTGATTCCGCCCATCCGGTCCGCACCGGCATTCCATTTGAAAATGGAAAGCTGAAATCGATCGACAATATCCGAGTTCTGATTGGAGGCGAGGAAACCGATGCCCAGGCGAGACTCCTTGCGATGTGGCCTGACAAGAGCGTCAAATGGGCCCTGCTTGATTTTTCCGCTAAAGACGGGGAAGTCGTAACTGTCGAATATGGCAGCGAGGTAAAACCGAAAATCGTCTCCGGCGGCATAAAGGTAGAAAAAGACGCAGGCACGATCACGCTTGACTCAGGGGTCATTCGTCTAACGGTCCGTAAGAACGGCACCGCATTCATCGACGAACTTGCTTTCGACAAAAACGGGAATGGGAAATATGAACCGGATGAGACGATCATAGCCTCCCCTGCCCCGGACGAACAAAGATATTTTCTCGATTTCATCCATCGGCCGCCAGATCAGACTTTTGAAGCAATGCGGAATTTTATCCCCGGCGGAACTGTCGGAAAATCAGCCGTCGAGATCCAGACCCTTTCCCTTGAAGAGGAAGGGCCGATGCACTGCGTTATTCTTATCCGCGGTTATCATAAAATCCCGAAACTTGGTGCACGAGCAGCGGGCACACTTAAATACGCAGGCCAGAGCGATTTCACCGTCCGGATTCATGTCTACAAGGGCAGCGGAGCTGTCACCGCTGAAGCGCATTTCGTATATGACGGCTGTCCTGACGACGATTTCATCAAGGCGTGGGGAATGAGAATTCCACTCTCCAAAGGAATGAAGCTTACAACCGATGCCGATGGTAAAGCGATATCCGTCCCGGCAAGCCCAGCCGCTCCTTTCGCAGCAATCACCCAGGATTCGGCCGACAGTTTCAAGTTTTGGGTTGCGGATGCCGGCCGGTATGGCGAAACGGTTGTTGCCCGAGGGACCCGGGCAAACGGCTGGGTGGACCTTTCCGCCTCAGACTGGGGCGTCACCATGGGAACCCGCTGGTTCTGGGAACGCTGGCCGAACGCAATCCATTATGATTCATCAACCGGCAGGGCTGAAATCATGCTTTATCCGCCCGAGTCAAAGATTTCTGACCTCCGCCGTTACGCCCGGCATGAATGGGGGGTCGGCGAAACGGGCGCGCCCGAGGGGGACCTTGAGGATTACGCTGCATTCGCCGCAAAAGGGATTGGAAACTCCAAGGAGATAAGGCTTGTTTTTCACAGAGGTTCGGCCGTGGATGCGGCGAAAACTTCGGCCGAATACAGAATTTTAAACGATCGGCCCCTCGCAAAAGCTGATCCTGCCTATTACAGCATGACCCGCGCCTTGGGCTACTGGGCCCCTAGGGTAAAAGGCCAGTATGGCGATTTCGAGAAGGCCTTTGAGGCCGCGTTCCAAAAAAAAATAAAAGGGCAGAAGGATTTCCGTTGGTACGGGATGTGGGATTACGGAGATTATCAGCAGCGTTTCGGGGACGACCCGGACACTTCGCATAATCACGGCCGATGGGAAAACGACTGGGGACGCTGGGGATGGGGCCAGGGCGATGGACAGGGTCGCTTGGACAGGGATCTTCTCCTGGAATACCTCCGGACCGGTGTGAGGCAATATTTCGAACAGGGCGAAGCCATGGCGCGCCACCGCACGGATGTCGATATCGTCCAGACCCGGGAATATCCATGGGACTGGAGCGTGATGAGGAAATTTCCTCCGGAAAAAACCAAAGGCCCATGGTGGGACGTGCGGGGATGTTCCCATCGCCACAATGTCCAGCACTGGGGATGCGCTTATGTGGGAGCACGGGGCGGGAACTCGGTCGGGCAGAAATTCTATTATTTCCTCACCGGCAACGGGCGAGCCGGGGACATGCTCGAAACAGCTGCTGAAATGGGAATGATCTACAATGGATGGGGCGGATATGAGAAAGTACCCCAAAGATACGGCCACTCCGATGGGAATGACGGACAGGGGACCGGACTGCAGGCCATTCTCATCGCATGGGAGCGCACCGGGGACCCCAAATACCTGGATGCGCTGAAAAGCTCATTGAAGGACGAACTTCTCCGGCCGAAGAATGAACCATGGGACATCGGCATGTCGGATGCCTTCGGAATGCTCCAGGCCATCGTGGATTACGCCCTCCTGACCGGTGATCCGGAAGCCAAGCAGATATGCATTGAAAACGCCAATCAGATTAAAAATATAAAGCGCGACTGGATGTGGCCGGGCTCTTTCATCGGTATTGTTGCCGGCGGATACCGTCTCAGCGGCGACCCCCAGCTTCTCTCCCTCCTGAAAAGCATGATTAAAGAACAGACCCGAAAAGGCTTGGACGGCAATGAAGGCTTCTATATTTCATTGGCGATTTCTGCGATCAATGATGCAGGGAAGAAATAGGAATTCACATTATGAAAAAGATAACCATTGCAATCCTGACCCTTACCTTCCTGTCAGGCGCTTCCTTATCGGCGCAAGACATCACCGCAGGCGGTGCAAATGTCTCATTCGGCGATGGCAAGGCTCTCTGGAAAGAGGTGAGGCTCGGCGACATCCCCTATTCCAGCTATGTTGTTTCCGAAAAAGGGAAGCCCCTTGACACATCCGGCGCCGACAAATCGGCCGAACTGCTGGCCAAGGTGAAATTCCTGAATTTTGATGCCCCTTGCAGCTTGAGTAAAGGCAAAAGCAGGCACGGGGAAGAAATCATCACCATCGAAAATGGGCTCATAAAGCTGGTGATCATCCCTTCCCTTGGCGGAAGGATCATAGAGCTATCCAACAAGGCAACCGGTGCAAACATCTTCATGGACCATTACCAGAAAGCCGCTGCCAAACCCGCCAGGGGCGAAAAAGAGCCCGAAATTCCGATCGGAGGATATATTGACGGAGTCAGCAACAACGACAATATCACCTGGAAAACTCCTTTCCGGATTGACGTCGTGAAAGATGGCGGCGATGAGGTCGTAATAAAAGCAACCGCCGATGTACCCGTAAAAACGTGGGGCGTTGAGGCGCCCGTGACTGTGCAAAGGACGATCGCAATTGAAAAGGGGAGCGCACGGGCAAAAATCCGCGTGAAACTTGTCAACCAGAGTAAGGAACAGCGTGAATTCCGATTCAGGGACCATGTGCGCCACGCGCTTGGCGGGAGCCCGAAGAAAAATGAATTCTGGCTTTCAAGCCTCGGGTACGCATCTTTTGTTCCGGCCCATGAAGGGGACGCGTTCACAACCCTGCGTGTCGAAACTAAAATCGACACCTGGCAGGGGATTATCGACAGGCCCACGCGCGAAGGAGTCGCCCTCTTGGTGGGGGGAGAAATTGAAGGCCGCCATTGCATCTGGGGCACCAAGGGCTTGACCTATTATACCCACGAAAATAATTCCGCGCTCCGGGAACACGCCGTGGAAAGCGTGAAAATCGAGATTGACCATGACTATGCGCCCATACTCAATTTTGACGCGCTGACTTTTGCAAACCAGGATGTGGCAGTCGAATTCGTCCCTGATAAATTCAATTTCACCCCGGGAGAAACGGTGAAGGCTGTTGCCGGCGCTGCCTCGATTTCAAAGCACATTGGAACCGTAAAACTGGTCCCCAGATTTTTAAAAGATAAAAAGGAAATGGCCAGGCTCGATGAAATTTCGCTCCCCAATGTATCTTTGCTTGTAGCCGAACCCAAGAGTTTCGGCATAAAAATCCCCGAAAATCTTCCTGCCGGACGTTATGATCTTGTTGTTGACGTGATAACGGACGATGGCAAGCTGGAAGGTGCCGGACGCTACCGCGTATTCGTGACAGACCCAACAGGTTGTTTCCTGACGGCGTTAAATCCGACAGATGACGGTTACGGAAAGGGACTTTCGACCACGGGAGAGCTTGTTAGCGCTGGAGTCCATGTTTTAAAAGGCGGGCCGGAATCAAACGGAACCTATACGATCGGCAACGCAAAGATCCCATGGACGACAAAGATCACCCCTGCCGGCAAGGCGCTCAAAATCTTACATACTGCGGACTTTTCGGAGTTCCCGGAAGGGCTCCTGCTCCAATCCTTCGGCCTGGCCATTCCCTTCAGACTGGGATGGGACAAGACCAGGGCCGAGGTCCGTTCACACAGGCTCCGCTGGACCCATCAACGTGACCTCCGCGTGACCGTCGGCAGCAAGGACCGCGATGAACAGTGGCTCGTCGATCAGACAAAGGCAACGTCCGAACAGGAAATCCCTTATTATTCCCTCTCGGACAATGCGGCACGGTATCCCAGATGGGGGGTCGGGGGAGTCCTGCAAATGTCACCGACCAGCGCATGTATTTGGAAGACGGAATCCGAAGATACTGGGCCGGTTCTGACGATCCAGGAGGAAAAGGCCGCCGGCTGGGTCAATCTCTTCTCGATGCTCACCAATCAAGGGATGACCGTCTACATGCCGGATATGGCGAAGCATTCTCCCAAGGAAATTTTTGTGGACGGCGAAGCTGGAATAGTTTACGCCTATTTCTCTCCGCCCCACGTTCCAGCCATGAATTTGAAAAAGTCCGGTAGCATCGGACAAAGCCGAGCTGAATCCTGGGGGCTGGGTACGGATAAAAAGGTCAGCTTTACGATTTTCGTCCAGTTCCATACAACGGACCCGGCAGGCGATCTGACCACCAAAGGAAACGTTGCGGCCCACTTGCGGAAAACTGTACAAGCGATGAAATGATGGGAGGGAATGCCGTTTCAAAGGACTGAGGGAATTGCATGCGAGGTCTTGGCCTGTCCCACAAATTCCTCTTGCCCTGGAATCCCCTGCTGTGATAAGAAATGAACTCCGGCGGACCGCGGGCTTACGACCCATCTTCCTGGTCCGCGACTATGAGCCCCGACCAACACTTCCCCAGTGGACGGCCTGGGCTCTTCCTTTTTTGGCCCTGATTGACGATTTCCCCCGGCCCTTCTTTGGCACTCTCATCGGCTTGTCTCCTCTCTTTAAAGGAAAGGGGGGTGCAAGATTGGACTGGCCCGGGACTCATTACTACTTGCGTCCAAATCCTGAATATTTTGTTAAGCATTCGGGACATAATTTTAGATTGCTCTCTGACACCTTATCATTTTAGCTCATTTCAGTTCACTTTAGTCACTTTTGGCCACGGCTGCGCAGTACTGTGCGCTACGAGTTTAATCTCTTTCCTCCACCTCCTCCTCGCGGCGCCTTCTTCCTTCCTCTGGTTCTTCTTCCCGCAGTCGTTCCCTTTCCGCCTCCTCCTCAAGTTTCTTTTTCTGCGCTTCAGATTTTCCCTTAGCCTTCTTCAAGATTCCACCTCCTCCTTTCGATTTTCTTGCGTATCTTTCTTTTGGGTTGGGGTATTTCTTTTTTCAATCAATTTTCACTGCTCAATTTTGCGGTCTTACCGTCCTTGTCACTCTTTCCTCATTTTTTGTCAAGACCTTTTTTGCCCTTCCCGAATTTAAGCCCAGCCCCGCAGTTTTTACCCGCGGCTATTGACATCCTTCCCCATTTTGCTATTATCCCTCCGGAAATCCATTCCTCAATTCCTTTATTGGGAGGGAAACGAGGGTATAGAAAAATGTGCTTAAGTGTGCTTAAATGCCTCAAATGCCTTAAGCAACAAAATCGAGAAGGTATCTGATTTGGATCATCATACGCTAAAACAAATTCAAAGGGTTTAAATTCAAGTAGCAAAGAAAATATTGGGGAGGCAAAAATGAAAGAACGATCAGCCAGGGAATTATCGAATCTTCCTGCCCGATTTCCCTTGTCTTTCTCTGATAAGAAGGAAAGGGAAGCCTTTCTTGTTTCTGTTCACCAGCTGGATGAGCAAAGCGACCGGCTGGGGATTCTCGATCCTCTGGAGACCGAACCGGCGATTCTCTATTCACCAAGGGAGGGGAAACAATGATCTCCCCGAATCCCGAAACCTGGACCATCTTTTCTCTCTCGAAATCCCTCCGGAAAAAGGAAATATCCCCTGTTGAAATCACCCGCGCCTATTTGGAAAGGATTCAAACATACGACTCGGAAATTAATTCCTTCATCACCCTCCTGCCCCAGGAAGCCCTCCGGGCCGCTCGGCAGGCGGAAAAAGAGATATGCAAGGGGAAATATGCAGGGGCCATGCACGGTATCCCCTTCGCCGCCAAAGACCTTTTTTTCACCAAAGGGATCCGGACGACCTGCGGGTCCAAAATCCTGAAGAATTTTATTCCCGCTTACAACGCAACGGTGATTGAACGGCTTCTGGCCGCCGGGGCGATCCTGCTGGGAAAACTGAACATGCATGAATTCGCCTATGGCACGACCTCCATAAACCCCCACTTCGGGCCGGTCCGCAACCCCTGGGACCGTGAGCGGGTCCCTGGAGGTTCCAGCGGAGGATCGGCCGCCGCCCTGGCCAGTTCTTTCGTCCCCCTCACCCTGGGAACCGATACCGGAGGGTCCATTCGTATTCCTTCGGCCCTCTGCGGGACCGCCGGGTTGAAACCCACATTCGGGCGGGTCAGCAAGTTCGGTGTGTATCCCCTCTGCTGGTCCCTGGACCACCCGGGCCCCATGACTCGATGTGTCGCAGACCTGGCTATCGTTATGAATGTCCTGGCTGGCTTTGACCCGCTCGATCCCTGTACCCCTTCAATCCCAGTCCCCGACTACACGAAAGGTCTTTCCGGGAGTTTGAAAGGAATCCATATCGGGATACCTGACAGCTATTACTTCGACCGTCTGGACTCTGAAGTCGGCACCGCAACGCTGGACGCCATCCAGGTATTGAAGAGGTTGGGAGCGGCCGTTAAGAAAATCTCCATCCCCCTGTTGCCCGAAGCCTCGATGGCCGCCTTTATCATTCTCTTGGCCGAGGGGGCAGCCACTCTGGAGAAATGGCACCGGACCCGCGCCGGGGACCTGGGCAATGATGTCCGGTCGCGGCTCAACCTGGGAGCGGCCGTCATGGCCGTTCAGTACCTCAAGGCCCAGGCGGTCCGCCGAAGGGTTCGGGAAAATTTCTTCCGCGCCTTTCAGAAAGTGGATGTGATCGTCACCCCTCAGCTCCCTATCACCGCGCCCAAGCTCAACCAGGGGACCGTCTCATGGGGAAAGAAAAGCGAAGCCGTGCCATCGGCCCTGACGCGATTTACTCGGGTCTATAACCTCGTGGGAATTCCCAGCCTTTCGATTCCCTGCGGTGTTTCCACAGCCGGACTCCCCATCGGGCTGCAGATCGCGGGGAAACCCTTTGCCGAAGCAACGGTCCTTAAAGTTGGGCATGCCTACGAGTCGAGTACTCCCTGGAAGGACCGCCATCCTCGCCTTGATGGGTAATGTAGGGGGAATTCTTGAATTGCCCCTACGGGCCTTGCTAGGGGCGGGTTTGAAACCCGCCCCTAATTCATATTGAGATTTTATGATCACTCCCAAAATCCTTTATCTCAAAATGAACTTGCTGAAAGGCTCACGGGACCTGGTATTTACCGCCGACCGCCTGGTATGCGGTGGATGGGTGGGCAGAGACCAAAAGAGCCTTCAAGCGCACATCGACGAACTTGTCCGACTCGGAGTCCCTCCCCCCCGGAGAATTCCCATCTACATGAACTTTTCCACCTACCTGCTGACGACGGACGATGAGATCACGGTGGTCAGCGACAAGAGTTCTGGAGAAGTGGAATACGTTCTTCTTTGTTCAGGAGAAGAGGTCTGGGTTACCGTTGGAAGTGATCATACGGACCGGGAAGTGGAAACCAAATCCATTCCCGGGTCCAAACAGATGTATGGCAAATGCCTGCCCCCGGAATGCTGGCCCTACCTGGAGGTGAAGGATCACTGGGATGAGTTGATCCTTCGGTGCTGGGGGACGAAAGGAACAGAGAGAACCCTTTATCAGGAATCCCGCTTGTCGGAGATCCTTGATCCTCGGGAGCTATTGGAAAAGATGCCCCGTGAGGGGATCGACAGAAAAGAAGGTTTGGTTCTCTTCTCTGGAACGATTCCAACCAAAAAAGGACTGATTTTCGGCGACTTCTATGAGCTGGAGTTGAAAGATCCGGTCTTGAAAAGATCGATAAAACACAGCTACCGGATAAGAATTCTGCCACAATACGTTTGAAGACTGGGTGCAGGGTGGAGGGTGCTGATGAAAAGATTGTAGGGACGACCGGCCGGTCGCCCATGGAATGTTCGAACAAAAGAATCGGTGTTGAGTATTCAGTCTCCTGCTTTTATCCCCAAAAATTGTCTCTCTTCGCGCCTTTGCGTGAGAAAAAGGTTACCTTCTAGCCGGTTTTCTCCCCCACCCGCCCATCAGGTGCATGTGAAGGTGTCTGATTACCTGTCCCGCTTCTCTCCCGCAATTGATTAAAATTTTGTACCCCGATTGGATTCCTTGGGATTCGGCCATCTTCTTCGCGGTCAGGAACATCTGGGCGCCGATTTGGGCAGTTTCTTCATCGAGGGAGTTAAGGGAATCAAAATGTTTTTTGGGAACGATCAGGAGATGAATGGGAGCCTCAGGGTTGATGTCCTTAAAAACTACCAGGTCTTGATCTTCAAAAAGGATTTCCGCCGGCAACTGCCGAGCTACAATTTGGCAAAATATGCAGGTCATTTTTACCTTTTCCAAATTGGCCTATCGCCAAGTGAGTATATTTTCTCCGACCAGGTTCCTTTTACCATAGGATATAAGGAATGGGAAGACTTACCCAACAAGGGACCGGGTGGACGGCCTCAGGATTGTCCGGCCTGGGATGGACCTGAATCCAGTCCGGCGGTGCAGCAGTCCTTCTTATTGACAAGGCATCGATAAAATGGTAGAAATTTTCTAGGCGCCTGTAGCTCAACCGGATAGAGCAACAGCCTTCTAAGCTGTGGGCCGGGGGTTCGAGTCCCTCCAGGCGCGCCAGGAGAGGTAAAAAGAGGACCGGCAGCAAAGCCGCCTTGAGGAGTGTGACGCGAAGTGCTACTATTTGAAGCCGAAGGCGGGATGATCCTCTCGATGCGATTTTTTTTGCGGTGAGTGTAGCTCAGCTGGATAGAGCACTGGGTTGTGGCCCCAGCGGCCGAGGGATCGAATCCCTTCACTCACCCCATTTTTTTGCGCCCGTAGCTCAGTTGGATAGAGCAATCCCGCGTACGCGGGATGGGTCGGGCGTTCTTTATGATA
>Ga0113563_10002806_pt1 | contig 10656 bp, 5 predicted proteins | sample Mud3Dept3metaG_FD_80117 | JGI IMG/M metagenome (GOLD analysis project Ga0113563, IMG submission 80117) | Freshwater wetland microbial communities from Ohio, USA, analyzing the effect of biotic and abiotic controls - Mud 3 Core 4 Depth 3... | ecosystem: Environmental > Aquatic > Freshwater >...
CTTCTCCCCTTCCGCTTTCATCTTGTCGATGATTTCCTTGAAGCGCGGGGCCCAGGGCTTCTGGTCAAGCCCGAGAAGCCGGTCGTAGATGTTGAACATGACGGCATAGGGAAGAAGGTTACCGTTGAGGTTGGTCAGGACGACCAATCCCATGTTGTCGCGGGGCAGGAAGGACACCATAGCCGAGAAGCCGTCGATGTTTCCGCCGTGGTGGAGCAGAGTGTGCCCCCGGTACGAAGTGAGGAACCAGCCGAGGCCGTAGCTCGGGTAGTAGGTTTCCGGGAAGTTGGAAAGGAGCAAGAAGATCGGGTCCTGGACGACCATCTGGGGGCTTTGAATCTGGGTCATGGCCGCCTCGGAGACGACCGGCTTGCCGTTGAACTTGCCTTTGTTCAGGTTGAGCATCACCCAGTTGGCCATGTCCACGACGTTGGAGTTGATCGACCCCGCCGGGCCGATGGTGTCGATATTCTTGTAAGGGATCTCCTCGACCTTGTCCTTTTTTTCGCCGTAGGGAAGGGCATGGTCGGGCGACGCTTTCATGTCCTCGATGGATAAGCTCGAACTCGTCATGCCCAGGGGCTCGAAGATCCTTTTCCGGGTGAAATCTTCCCAGGTCGATTGGCTGAGCACGCCTACGAGGTAGCCGGCGGTCATGTACATCAGGTTCTGGTATTGCCAGACGGCCCGGAAAGCCTGGTTCGGCTCGAGGTAACGGAGCCGGTCGAAGATCTCGGTCCGGGAAAATGGAGAGCCGTACCACATGGCTTCGTGCCGGGGCAGCCCGGAGCGGTGACAGAGCAGGTCCCGCGGCGTCATTTTCTCTGTGGCGAAGTCGTCCCAGAGCTTGAACGTCGGCAGGTATTCCCGGACCGGCTTGTCCCACTCGACCTTTCCGTCATCGACCAGGATGCCCATGCTGGTGGCGGTGAACGCCTTGGACGATGAGCCGATGGCGAAGACGGTCTGGGGAGTAACCTTCAAATTGTCCTTCACGTCCCTCAAACCAAAGCCTTCGGAGAGGATGACTTTCCCGTCCTTGATGACAGCCACGGCCATCCCGGGGACCTTCCATTCGGCCATGGCCTTGGTGACAAACTCGGCAAATCCTTTGAGCTGGGCCTTGGGATCGGCCGGCTTGGCTCCCAAGGCGGGAAGAGCGAGGGAGACGATAACGATGACTGCACCGATAAAACCGAATCGCTTTTTAAACAACAAGCACCTCCAAAGAAATAACGCTATCCCGTAATACGAAAATGGCCGGCCGCGGGTTCAACTACCGGCCGGACGCGGAGATCGTGAAGGAGATTTCCCGGGATGCGGAGCGTTTTGAGTTCTCATCGGCAACCGTTGCCCGGAAGACATATTCGCCCGGCTTGAAATTTTTCAGGCGAAATGACGTCCGAACGCGGCAGTTCTTCTGAGCCGAAGGCTCGACGGGCGGAGCCGGGTTCCGCGAGAGGACCTGGCCGGCCTGGAGGAAAACATACTCGATCCGAACATTGTTCAAGCCGGAGGTCCCGTCGAGGCTCAGGCCATAGGCCTCGAAAAAGACGCTCATTTCGGCGCCGGATTCAAAGGTTCTCTCGGGATCGGAGCGCCCCAGGGCCTTGGCCAGCTCCTCCGCTTCATTCGCGGGCGAGACTTCCTCCGGGACATTGTCAGAGGACAGGACGATATCGCTCATCTCTAGGCCCTCCCCGGAAAAATCAGGGACGGAAAACGCCTGATGCGAGCTCCCGATCTTGCCGCTGTAGTTGTCCAGGATCAGGAGGTGAAGCCGGTACTCCCCCGGCTCGAGGGAAAATGAAGTCCTAAAACGGAAGGACTTGTCGAGGAGTCCGGCCAGATCCGTCGCCGTCTTCTTGAAATTGATGTCCTTGCTGGCCTCGAAGACGACCTGCCCGAGGGAATTGCTGACGTTGACCGTCAGGTTGAGGGAGAAAAAGTAATCGTACTCGCTCCGTTTCGACGGCAGCGAGGAATAGGGAGCCGCGATGACAAGAGGAACCAGCGCTTTTTTCTCCGGTCCCAGGAATGAGAAAACGCCGCTCTGGAACGGGATCAGGTTGTAGTTGACCTGGGTGGTGATGACGCCCTTGAGCTTCTCCAGGTTCTCGAAGGGGTTCTTCATGGCTTCGGCGATTGTTTCCAGATAGTCGAACTGAAAGGTCAGCGTGTTGGGGTCGATGGCCCGGTCCCGGCCCTGATCCGTCCTCATGGTTTGCTGGAGGACATAGTTTCCGGTTCCGAACTTATCCACGAACGCGATCTCCAGGTTGTAGGGAAGGCCGGGGTTGGGGAGATCCCAGTATTGCCATGTTTCCTTCGGCCCTTGGGACATGGTCAGGGCGGAAGTGGAGGGGGACAGGTCTCTCTCGATCTCCTTGGGCGGGCCGAGGAGGATGTAGAACCGGCCCCGGTCCGTCCGCCAGCCCGGAATGCCGCCCACCCCGAAAAATTTGTTGGCCAGGGCGATCCGGCGGTAGTACTCGAGCTTGTACTCATTCTCGGGCGTCCGGGGGTTGGGGTCGCGTTTTTTCCAAAAGGTCTCGATGAACTGGCCGCGGTCGGCTTCGGTCGGCAGGCCGAGGAAGACGTCTTTTTCCCGAGGCGTGATGATGTAGGGGACCACTTCCTCCACCCACTGGCGGGCGGCCTCGCTCAGGGGCTCTTTGACCTGCGCGGACGCCGTTTCCCGGTCCGAGAGAGAGCCGGCGTTCCCAAAAACCAGGCAGATGGTCAAGAAAGCCAAGAGCACGCTCGTTCCAAGGACCCAGCGGACCATGTTCCTATTTCTTTTGCTTTTCCAGCTCTTCGATCATCGTCTTGACCGCGCCGGCCTCGGATGCGTTCGGCTCCAGCCGGAGAAACTCCCGGAATGAGCAGATCGCTTTATCAAAACTTTGTAGCCTGATGGCGGCCAGCCCGGCCTGGTAGTGGGCCGAGGCGTTTTCCGGCTTGAGCGCGATCGATTTCTCGAAGGCGGCCAGGGCCTCTTCATTGCTTCCCAGCTTATAAAAAACCAGCCCCAGGTTATAATGGGCCATCGGGCTTTCGGGATTAAGGGCGATCGCCTTGGAGAAGCTTTCCTGGGCCTTTTCGCTTTCCCCCTTGGCGAAATAGCATTCTCCCAGGGCAAAAAGGGATTCCACGGATTTGGGGTTGACCTCGGCCGCTTTCTCCAGGGCGGCGATGGCCGGCTCGACCTCCCCCTTTTTGATAAGAGACAGTCCAAGGTTGAAATAGCCTTCATACTGCGCCGGGTAGCGTTCGATGACCTTGCGGAATCTTTCGGCGGCTTCGTCGTATTTCCCGGCTCTGAAAAGGTCGGATCCGGCGGCCATGTCTTCGTCTTTGTCGGGCACCGCGACCGGCTTTTTGAGCTTGATATCAAGGCTTTCCCTCATCCCGAACCGGATCCGAGCCTCGGATTCGAGAGTCAGAAATCCTTCGAACTCAACCGTGATTTTATAGGTCGCCGGCGGAATCCCGACCTTGATGAACTTGCCGTTTTTGTCTGTTTTGAGGACGAAGTTCAGTCCCCTCGTCGGATCAGAGAAGGTCAGCATGGCATCCTTGACCGGCTTCCCTTCCTCATCGGTCACGACGCCCTGGACCACTGTTTCCTGGGCGGAAGCAGCAGGCGGGGACAAAAGCGGCGTAAGGGCGGCAAGGACAAGCACGAGTATCAAAAGAGGCCACCATATTCGCATGACCATCTCCCTGGAAGAGGTAATTTTCGACACATCAATATAGCACAACTCAGGCGATCCGTCTTTCCTCCCGGCGAACCGTGTTCCCTCGAGGTACCGATGGACGGGCGGGTGAAACGGAGCACGCCGAGCCGGGTTTCAGGCGATGGATACGAACCTGAGCAGGCCTGGCCGGCGAGGCTTGCTTCCTTCTCTGGAAAAGAAGCCATGAGTTGAAGGAAAAAGGGGGAGCCCGAGACCGGGCTCCCCTCAGATTAAAGAACTCGGTTCAGCCTCAGAAATCGAACCTCGCTCCCAGCTGGAGCTGGCGGGGAGCTCCGGCCTCCAGCGGATCGCCGAAACCAGGTTGGTCGATGAGATTATAGATGTTTCCAAAATTGTTTTTGTTCGTGAGGTTGTAAAACTCGGCAAAGATCTGGAAGCGGAAGCGGTCGATGTTGAAGTACTTGGAGAGCCTGAAGTTAAGGAAGAACGAGTCGAACCCCCGCTCGGAATTCCGGTTCTTCCCGGGCTCCATATCCGAGGCCAGGGTGTCCTCATTGACATCGTCCGCATAAAAGGGCGTCCAGGGAAGGGCGGACCGGTAATAGGCCAGGCCGCTCAGCTGAAAGCCCAGGGGCAGGTCGACGATCCCCATGACGGCCAGCCGATGCCGGGCGTCGAAGTCGTTCGGCCCGTACATCCTGGCCCAGCCGTCCGCGTCATAGCTATACTGCTGCGTTTGCTCGGATTCGACGTCAGACTTGGAATCGGAGAGCGTATAGGAGACGTCCAAGGACCAGCCGTGGGAATACCGCTTGGAAACTGTGACGTAGAGGCCCTTATAGTCACTCTCACCCGCCATGCGGAAGACGAAAATGTCGCCCTTGGTGTTGTCCGGACGGTTATAGCCCGAGTTGGGGATGATCGGGTTGTCGTTTTCAATCCGGCTGAAATTGTGCCCCTTGGACCAGATAAGGTCGAAGCCCAGAGACAGGTCGGTGACCACCTCCCGCTGCACGCCCAAAGTCGCCTGAACCGTCCATGGGTAAATGGAGTCGGGATCGCCCATGTACTTGCCCAGCGGAACGTCCGAGGGCGGGATGACCGGGAGGAAGGGATTGGGAACTGCCGGGTTGGGGTAACCGGGGTAGATGAATTGCTGTATGCTCAACTGGTTCATGACTCCGATCAGCAGCCCCAGGTTCAGCATGGGGTTCTGGGAATAGGTCCCGATCCCGCCCCGGATGGAGGTCTTCCCGTCGCCGACGGGGTCCCAGGCGAACCCGAAGCGGGGGTTGAAGTGCCGGATGTTGAACGTGTCAAAGTCTATAAACTGGACCTGGTAGTAATTGAAGCGGAGGCCGTAGTTGAACGTCAACCGCGAGCTGACCCGCCACGAATCCTGGACAAAAGTGCCGACCTCCCAGTAGGGGCTGTCGATTTGGGCTATCTTGGGTGCACTGATAAGGACAAGAGGGTAAGTGGAGAAATTGGCCGGGTCGAAGGGCTCATCCGTGGTGAACAAGTAGTACCCGGGGACATACTGGCTGAGGGGACCCCACAACTTAATCCGGGAGGCATCGACCCCGAACTTCAGGCTGTGGTCGCCCAGGAACCAGGTGAAGTTCTCGACCAGCTGAAATCTCTTGGTCGTGATGTCCTGGGGCACGTTGGCGTACTTTCCGAAATAGCCCGACGGCCGCACTTCAAAAAAGCTGTTGTCGTCGTACTCGGAGTGCACCTTGTAGGCCTGGTAGCCGTAGAATATCCGGACCTCATTCATCGTGCTGTCGGACGGATAATTGGTCCAATTGAGTTGGAAATCGTGGGCGATACCGTGGTTATAGAAGGCCGTTGTTTTGGTAGCTAATCCGCCCACGCCGAGGCTGTTGGAATAGGGACGGTCGAGCCCGTAACGGAAGGAGAACAGGTTCTTCTCGCTCAATTGATAGCTCAACTTGAACATGACTTGATTGTTGGTCCGATCCGTGGGCACTGTTTCCTGCTCGACGAGGGGGGAGGTGATGGTCGAATACTCGGTATGGGTCAGCCCTTCGTACGCCAGGAAGAAATGGGCCTTGTCCTTCTTGATCGGTCCCCCGACGTTGCCGGACCAGTTGTAATGAGAGAACGGCGCCTTTTCGTACTCGCTCTCGCTCAACTCGGGCGTGTTGTAGCCTTGATGATTGACGAAGTAGTTGACGTTGTCGAACATCTCATCCCGGTAGAAAAAGGCGACCCGGCCGTGATATTCATTGGTGCCGGACCGCGTTATGGAGCTCCGGACCATGCCGCTGGCGTTACCGTATTCGGCCTCATACTGGTTGGTCATGACTCGGAACTCTTGGATGGCGTCCGCGGGGACCGACATGTTGACTTCGTTCGTGCCTACCCACTCATTGGAAACACCGTCGGTCAGGATGTCCTCGCTGCCGTAGGGCTGGGCGTTCGACCGGACGTTGCCGCCCTCCACGGCGACGCCCGCCTTGATCAGTGTCAAGGCGCTGAAATCCCGGTCGAGAAGGGGGAGAGAATCGATCTTGAGCCGGTCAACGACTCCGCTGACTTCGGATTTCGTCGTCTCGACCATCGGCGACTGGGCCGTGATGACGACTTCCTCCGCGATGGCCGTTTGTTTCAGGACAAAGTCGATCGTCATCCGGGCACCCACGGCAAAAACCAGGCCCTTCCTGATCTCTGTGGCAAAGCCCTGTATGGCGACTTCGCATTCGTAGGAGCCAGCCTGGAGACCGGAGATGGTATACCGGCCGTCTTCCTTCGTCGCGGCGCTCTTCGAGTAGCCTGATTCCGTATTCCTGGCCGCGACCGTGGCCCCGGGCAGGGGAGCGCCCTGTTCATCGGTCACGGTGCCTTCCAAGGTGACCAGGGTGGTCTGCGCCGCGGCCTTGGCCCCGGAGAGGAAGAGAGCCAGGGCCAGGAAGGCCCATACAAGTCCAAACTTTCTGCCGAAAACTTTCATTTACCCGTCCTCCTGTTTCTTTTATTCTGGTTGGCTCTGAGCCAACGCCCTTCCTGCGTGAATGGGAGCACTGCCTTTAGCTTCGGCCTTAACCTTTCGCTTCACATCACCTCCTCGTCTATATCCTTTCCCAAGCCCCATCTCCCGTCTCCTCATCGCCAAGGAACCCCTTCCCCCAATGGGAAAGGAGGATATTCTCCACGGCAGCGGAGTCCCTTTTTTCGAGGGCATCCATCAGGTCAAGATGGTCCTGGAGCGACCGCTCGAAAAAGGAGGGGGGCTCGGTCGAGCCCTTGCCGACGGAGAAGAGATGGTTGCTCAGGAAGACATACTTGTCGGCCGACGTGGTCAGGCACTGGTACAGATAGTCATTCCCGCATCCTCGCCAGACGCGGTCGTTGATTCGCATGATCTCGACGACGTAGTCATAGACCTTGTTCTGGTCATGGAACTCGCCCAGCCTCAGGGTCATCCTGCGGAGCTCGGCGATGTCGGCGTCGGACAGGTGGGGGATGGCCCGCCTCGCCGCCAGGGCGTCCAGGACGCGGACGACATCGAAGAGCTCCGCGATTTCCCTTCGCGTTACGGTCGCCACCGTGACGTCCTTCCGGGAGTTGATGACGATGTACTTTTCGGCCGAGAGCTTCTGAAAGGCCTCGCGGATGGGCGTCGTGCTGGCCTCGAAAAGCTCGGCGAACTCCTTCTCCAGGAGTCTCTGCCCGGGTTTGAGGTTTCCCTCGATGATCGCCTTCTTCAGATGACCATAAATAGATTCGCTCAGGGTAGCCGGCCGCTCATATTTTTTGCCGAGAAGGGATCCCATCATGGAACTCCTATAAGATATATCTTATATTGATTAAAACCTTATTGATATTGGGGAAAGATGTCAAGTTTTTTTTGAGGCGCGGTCCAAAAGCCGGCGGACGACCGGAGAGCGGTCCTTTCTCCCGTCGATAGAAAGGAGGGGGAAGCCCCAGGGCTCCCCTCAACATCGGGAAAGCAAGTCTCGATTTAGAAGTCGAACCTCGCCCCAAGCTGGACTCTGCGCGGATCGCCGGCCGCCAGCGGCTCGCCGAAACCGGGCTGATCGATGCGGTCATAGACGCTCCCGAAATTGGCCCTGTTGGTGGCGTTATAGACCTCGGCGAATATCTGGAAGCGGAAGCGCTCGATATTGAAGTACTTGGAGAGCCTGGCGTTGATGGCGTACACGGAGAAGCCACGGCGGGAGTTCCGGTTCTTTCCCGGCTCCATGTCGGTCGGCAGGCTGTCGAGGTTCACGTCACCCAAATAGAACGGCGTCCAGGGAAGAGCCGACCGGTAGTAGGCCAGTCCGCTGAGCTGGAAACCCAGGGGCAGGTCGACGATCCCCATGACGGCCAGCCGGTGCCGGGCGTCGAAGTCCGTGGGGCCGTACATCCTGTCCCAGCCGTCGGGCTCATAGCTGAACGGTTCGGTCTGTTCGGTTTCCACATCGGACATGGACTTGGAGAGGGTGTAGGCGATATCCAGCGACCAGCCGTGGGAGTACCGCTTGGAGACGGTCACATACAGGCCCTTGTAGTCGGTCCGGCCGTTCATCCGGAAGACGAAGATATCGGCCTTGGTCATGTCCGGACGGAGGACGCCCGTCCCCGGAATGATGGCGTTGTCGTTCTCGAGCCGGCTGAGCTTGTGCCCTTTCGACCAGACGAGGTCAAACCCCAACGACAAGTCGGTCACGAACTCTCTTTGGAAGCCGAGCGTCGTCTGAACCGTGTAGGGAGCGACCATGTCAGGATCTCCCTGGTACCTGCTGAGAGGCACATCCTGGGGCGGGATGGCCGGAAGAAACGGGTTGGGGACATTCGGGTCCGGGTATCCGGGGTAGAAAAGGTACTGGACGACCAGCTGGTCCATGATCCCGACGAGGAGCCCGAGGTTGAGCTGCGGGTTCTGGGAATACGTCCCGATCCCTCCCCGGATGACCGTCCGGCCGTCCCCGATGGGGTCCCAACTGAACCCGAAGCGGGGGTTGAAATGCCGGAGGTTCATCGTGTCGATGTCCAGGTACTGGACTTGATAATAGTTGTATCTCAGGCCGTAGTTCAGGGTCAGCCTCGGGGTCACTCTCCAGGAATCCTGAACGAAGGCCGCGGCTTCCCAGTAGGGGCTGTCCAGGTCGGCAATTTTCGGTGATTTGGCGAGGACAAGAGGATAGGTGAAGAAGTTGGCCGGGTCGAAGGGCTCGTCCGTCGTGAAGATGTACATCCCAGGCACGTATTGGCTGACGTAGCCGGTCGAGCGGACCCGGGAGACGTCGACTCCGAACTTCAGGCTGTGGTCGCCCACGAAGACGGAGAAGTTGTCCACGAACTGGTAGCGCTTGGTGGGCGATTCCTGGGGCAGCGTCGGATACTTGCCGAAATAGCCGGACGGCCTCTGCTCGAAATAGCTGTCATCATCCGCCACAGGGTCCATAAAATAAGAATAGTACGAATAGAAGACCCGGACCTCGTTCATCGTGCTGTCGGAGGGATAGTTTGTCCAGTTGAACTGCAGGTCGTGATTGATGTCGTACTCGCTGTAAGACGTGGATTTGGTGAACAAACCGCCGATGCAATAATCGGTCATCCGGGGCCGGTTGAGGCCGTAGCGGAAGGAGAACAGGTTTTTTTCGCTCAACTGGTAGTTGAGCTTCACCATGGCCTGGTTGTTGGTCTGGCTCCAGGGCACCGTTTCCCGTTCGACAAGGGGGGAGGTGATCGTCGAATATTCTTTATGGCTTATGCCTTCGTAGAGCACGAAAAAGTGGGCCTTGTCCTTGACGATCGGGCCGCCGACGTTTCCGGACCAGTTGTAGTGCGAGAAGGGCGCCTTTTCGTACTCGTCCTTGCTCAACTCCGGGCCATTGTAGCCCTCATGGTTGACGAAGTAATTGACGTTATCGAAAAGCTCGTCCCGGTAGAAGAAGGCGACACGGCCGTGGTACTCGTTTGTCCCCGACCGGGTCAGGGCGCTCCGGACCATGCCGCTCGAGTTCCCGTATTCGGCTTCGTACTGGTTGGTCATGACCCGGAATTCCTGGATGGCGTCCGCCGGGATGGCCATGTTGACCGTGTTCCGGCCGACCCATTCGTTGGAAACGCCGTCGGTCAGGATGTCCTCGCTTCCATAGGGCTGGGCGTTCGACCGGATGTCCCCAGCCTCATAAGCGACTCCGGCCTTGACCAGGGTCAGGGTGCCGAAATCCCGGTCCAGAAGAGGGAGCGAGTCGATCTTGGTCCGGTCGACGACTCCGCTGACCTCCGACTTGGTCGTCTCCACGATCGGGGATTGGGCCGTGATGACGACTTCCTCCTGAAGCGCGGTCTGCTTCAGCACAAAGTCCACGGTCAGCCGGGCGCCCACGGGGAACGTGAAGCCCTTTCTCAATTCCTTGGCGAAACCCGGAATGCTCACCTCGCATTCGTAAGGTCCCGCCTGGAGGCCGGAGATGAGATATCGGCCGTCCTCTTTTGTCGTGGCGCTCTTCGTGTAGCCCGAATCCGTGTTCCTGGCCGAGACCGTGGCCCCCGGAAGGGGCCCGCCCTGCTCATCGGTCACCTGTCCTTCCAGGGTCACCGCGGTCGTCTGGGCCGCGGCCTTGATGCCGGTGAGGGAGAGGGCAAGAGCCAGAAACGCCAACGGGAATACCACTTTTCTGAAAGATATGAGCATGACCTATCCTCCTATTTCAATTATTCCAACGGCCTTGGGCCGGAGCCGCGAGGGCATCTATAGGATTGTCCATTTCGCCGGTCCAAGTCAAGGCTTTTCGGCCCGATAAAAAACTCCCCACCGCCTTGACTCAGACGCGGTCATCGGCGCCCCACCTGCCTGCTAAAACCGCCAGCCGAGCAGGTTGTAAAACTTGAGTATCCAGAGAAAGACAACGGCCGCGAAGAGAACGAGCGTGTAGGTCAAGCGCCGGCAGCCGTACCAGTACCTTTTCCCCCA
>Ga0113563_10002808_pt1 | contig 10652 bp, 12 predicted proteins | sample Mud3Dept3metaG_FD_80117 | JGI IMG/M metagenome (GOLD analysis project Ga0113563, IMG submission 80117) | Freshwater wetland microbial communities from Ohio, USA, analyzing the effect of biotic and abiotic controls - Mud 3 Core 4 Depth 3... | ecosystem: Environmental > Aquatic > Freshwater >...
GCATGGACTCGCCCATGGCGCGGGCACTGATGAAGAAAGCGGAAGGAGATGAGGTGATGGTGAAGAGGCCGAAAGGAGACGCGGTGTTCACCATCGTTGAGGTCTCCTACCGGCCTTTTTCCCGGGACCAGGCCTCCGGGGCTCCCCGGTGAATTGACACACTTGCCCTGTTCCCTGCCCAGGTGACCATGATAGAAACACTCTCCTTCCTGTTCGGCCTCGGCTTCAGTGTGCTGGTCTACGTTCGGACCATCCGGCCGGGCAGCTACCGCCCGGTCCGGAAAATGACGTACGCTCTCCTGTCGACCATCGGCATCACCGGCATGGTCTGGCTTTGCGGGGTCATCATTGCCCATTTCCTGAGGAAGATGAACATTCTTCCGTAAGTCAGTTCCCGCCAGGCGATCAGACAGAAAAGGCGCGCCCAATCGGGCACGCCTCGTCGCGCTCATGACCTATGTTCGTTACGCCCTTCCCGTTCAGCCCAGCGTTCGCACTTTCATTTCCAGCGGGTGTTTCTGGGGCCCGCTTCCGACCCTGGCAGGATGTCCCACGGGTACCACGGCCATGAACTCTCCCTCGGGCTCGCCGAGGAAGCGGAGCACATCATCCTTGATCAGATAGAGGATCCCGAGCCACACCGACCCCAGCCCGAGGGACGCGGCGGAGAGCAGGATGTTCTGCACCGCCGCCGCCGAGCTCTGGATCTCCATCGTCCGGAAGAAATCGTGGGCCATCTCCTTCTCGACCTTGAACAGATCGGTCCCGTGCCGGATGAGGTCGCCCGTGTTCGCGACGGCGATCACGACCGGCGCCGACAGAATGCTCTTGGCGCCCATCCGAAGGAGCGCCGCCGCCGGCCGCGGCAGTGACGCCGACCTCGCCGTAACAAGCTGAGCCAGTCCGTTCTTTTTGTCCCCTCGGAGAACGATGAACCGCCACGCCTGCTGGTTGTGGGCGGACGGCGCCTGGTGAGCGGCATGGAGCAGGACCCCGACCTGCTCTTCGCTCACGTCATCGTCTGTAAAGGTCCTGACGCTGCGACGGGCCTTAATGGTCTTGAGCGTCTCATTGAGCGAAAACACCGCATCATCAGGTAACATCCCGGGCCCCCTCGCCATCTGCGCTGCTGTTCAGCAATGGGTCGTGCTCGGCTTCGATCTCCCGCTGCGCTTCCCGCGCGATCTCCCGGACCGACGCGTGTCCGTCGTTCCGCAGTTTCATGAGCGCCCCGGCGGCCGACCGGTCCCTGATGATCCCGAGAACGTTCGCCGCATCGCCCCGGATCGTGGGATTCTCATGGTCGAGCAGCGTCACCAGACCGGCAACGGCGCCGCCCAGGACCTGGCGATGGTCCTTCGCCAGTTCCTCAACGAGGGCCGTCGCGCCCAGCCGTACGACGAGGGCATCGTCGCCCACCAGGTCGGGGAGGAACCGGACCATCGACGGGTCCTGCTTCATCAGGGCGGCAATGTTGTCCAGGAACCCCCTGCCCATGTGGTCGATGAGCATGGCGCGCAGATCGTCTTCGTTCATGACAGGGACAGAATAAGGCGGAGCCGCCCGGCTGCTCGTTCATCAACCCGGACGGTGTGCCCCGCGCTTCGCCGGGCCTCGCGTTACGCCTCGACGGACTCGATGATCTTCCGGACCTCGGCGGGCATGTCGCCCATGGTGGCGCCGATCTTTTTCTTGATGAAGGAGTTGCTCATCATGAGCTTCATGGCCGTGACCATGTACTTCTTCTTGAACTCGTCCTTCTCCTGGAGCATCATCTCGGCGTAGCGATTCATGTAGAACGCCCGGTAGCAGTCCACGATGGCCTTGTCGAGCTCGGCCAGCGTCATGGCCTTGGGCTTGATGATGGGGTCGATGAGATTGTACTTTCGGTAGTCCCGGACGGCGATGTACGGCTCCAGGTCCTTGTAGATGTCCGAGTAGGGCCAGGGTGCGATGGCAAGGAAATGGGCCATATCGGGGTTGAACTCCATGGCCAGTTCCAGCGTCCGGGCGATGGATTCCTCGGTCTCGTCGGGGAAGCCCAGGATCATGGAGGTCTCGGTGATGATGCCGTGCTTCCGGCAGAGCGCCAGGGCCTTCTTGGACTCCTCGATGGAAAGGTCCTTCTTGATGTAGTCCAGACTGGACTGTTCCGTGGCTTCGGTGCCCACGTAGATATGGATGATGCCGGCCTTCCGGTACTTGTGCAGGATGTCCTCGTCACGGATGATGTCCGCGGCGCGGGTCTCCATCAGGATGTACTGGTCGACCTGCTTCTCGATCAGCAGGTCCAGGAGCCGCTCCCACCGCGCCCGGTCCGGCGTCGGGTAGTCGTCGGTGAAGAGCACGACGTTCACGCCGAAGCGGTCGCGGAGCTCGAGCATCTCCCGCACGATATCCTCGGGGCTGCGGGCCCGCCACTTCCGCTTCCAGTACTTCTGCTGGGAGCAGAAGGTGCATTCCTTGTCGCACCCCCGCGAGGTGTCCACCGCGCCGAGACGCGAACCGGGGATGATGAAGTAGTGGTAGTCGTTCCAGTCCAGCAGGTCCCACGCCATGGGCTGGTTGTCCAAATTGTGCATGAGCGGCCGCTCCGGGGTGACCGCGAGCGACCCGTCCTTCCGGTACACGATCCCCTGCACGTTCCCGAGGTCGCCGCCCTTCGTGACCGCATCGAGCAGTTCCACGATGGTCCGCTCCCCCTCGCCGCGCACGATGAAATCCAGCGCCTTCGTCTGGGAGAACATCTCGTCGTACATGAACGAGGCGTGCACGCCGCCCAGGATGGTCGTGATCTTCGGGTCGACCTTCTTGGCGGTCTCAATGACCTCGATGGCGTCGGGCGCTGTGCTCGTGAAGACCGAGGCCGCCACGAAGTCGGGCTTATAGGACCGGATCTTCCGCTCGATCTCGGGATAGCCGGCGTCCTTGGTCATGGCATCGTAGATGGCGACATGGTAACCCGCCTGGCGCGCGGCGCCAGCCAGATAGACGAGGTAGAGCGGCACCCACTTTCCCGCCACCTCGACCACGCCGGCATGGTACGGCGGCGTTATGAACAGGATCTTTTTTTTCTCCATACCCTTCCTGGCTATCCCGGCAGCGCCTGCTGCACGTCCTTCCGCAGTCCGTCCCCGGGGTTTGATGCCCTTCACGTTCCTCTTGGTCCTGCCGTCCCTCCCCTAGGAGGAAGAAAGCAGGAGCCATGAGCCTGCGTATAATACCAGAAATCAAAGAAGACCGGAAGAGAATAAAACCGTGGGAAGGGAAATCGGAGCGCGAATCGATGCCACGGAGGGCCCGATCGATGCCCACCTGCCGTGACGGAACCAGGCGTACGCGTTGTCCGGCCAGGCGCATAGAGCCCGTCGCAATGACCTGCACCGGCGTGCAAGATCGATGACGTGGGAATGAGGGATCTGCGTGGCGCTCATCGGCCGTAACGGAGACCGGGCAGTGAGGCAGTTCACTCTGCGGCCGGCCCGATCATGCCCCTGATCATCCTGAGCCGCCGACCGGCCCGGGCGGCAAGCTCCGGGCTGTGCGTGACCAGGATGAACGTCGCGCCCCGATCCCTGTGGAACCGTTCCAGATAGGCCATGACCTGCTCTTCCGCTGCCTCGTCCAGGTCGCCCGTTGGCTCGTCGGCCAGCAGGAGCTCGGGGTCGTTCATGAGGGCACGCGCAAGGGACACCCGCTTCGCCTCCCCGCCCGAAAGCTGGGAGGGAAAGACATCCGCTTTTTCGAGCAGACCGACGGCGGCGAGCGAGGCGCGGGCGCATTCTTCCGGACGGTCCCCGCCCTGTCCGGGAGCAAAGAGCGAAGGCAGCAGCAGGTTGTCCAGCACCGTGAGCGCCGGCAGGAGGCTCGCGGACTGGAACACAAAACCGACCTTCCGCGCCCGGTAGCGGGCAAGTCCGTCCGCAGACGTTCCGTAAATATCCTCGCCGTTCACAAGCACCGTGCCGGACGTGGGCCGCAGCAGCCCGCCCAGGACCGAGAGCAGCGTCGTCTTGCCCGATCCCGAATGGCCGGAGACCGAGACGAACTCGCCCCGGCCGATCGCGAGGTCGATACGGTCGATCGCCGTGATCTCCTCCCCTCCCGAGAGAAAGGCCTTCCGGAGGCCACGAGCAATGATGTGATCAGCAGTCATGTTCAGGGCCGGCCTCCTTTCCCCCGCGTGTCCCCCTTGATCAGGTAGAAGGGTTCGGTCCGGGAGGACCGGAGCGCGCTGTACAGGGACGGCAGGATGCCCGAGGCCAGCGACAGGACGAACACGGCTGCGGCAAGGAGCGCAACCTCGGGCACTTCGGGCAACTGGAGCGGGATATCGATGGCCTGACGCAGATGGCCCGCGAGGACATGCACTAACAGCAGACCGACGCCGATGCCCGTCACGGAAGCCGCGCCGGACAGCATCGCCGCCTCCGCGAGCAGAAGGGAGCGGACGTACCCGTCCGTCGCGCCCAGGGCCTTCACGATGCCGAGTTCGATCCTGCGCCCGTCGATCGAGAACGCGTGGACCACGCCGATCAGGAAGAGGCTCGCCGCCCACTGGAGCGCGAACAGGACCGCCATGCCCTTGAGCGGCACGGCAAGGGAAGCCCCGTTCGTGCGCACCAACTGCGAGACGACCAGCGCCTTCCGGTCCGGATAGGCATGCTCGATCAGGAGCGCCGTCCGCTCCGCGTTCCCTGTTTCCGTCATGCGGATGAGCAGGCATGAGATCTCGTCCGGCCCGATGGCGAGGGTCTTCAGGGCCTTCTGCTTCGACTCGCGGACCATGCTCCGGACACCTTCCAGGGGGATGAAGATGCCGCTGTCCAGGTACCGCAGGTCCGTACGGTCGAGCTTGCCGACGATCAGGAACTCGCGGCCGAACAGCTTCAGGCGGCCGCCGACGCCTGCCAGAATATCGGCGCCCACGAGCGCCTCGTCGGGCGCCTGCCGGCCCCGCGTGCCGACGCGCTCCCGCACCCACGGTGTGATCACGAAATCGGTCTCGGGGTCGAAGCCGACGATCATCGTATCCGCAACGGAACAGCAGGGCAACGGCGCGGAGACGGCGAAGAGCTGGGGGGTAGCCGCGGCCACGCCCTCGTAGGACCTGACGACGTCCGCCGGGAATGATGCGGCACCGGGCATGGTGAAGCTTCCGGCGCTCCCCACCAGGAATATCTCCCGGGCCTGGGCGACCTGCGCCGACGGCACGACCATGATGTCGGCGCCCAGCCGCTGACGGGACAGTTCGATTGAGCGCATCAGGCCGGCGTACAGCAGGCTGATGCTGAACAGCGTCCCCGAGAGGACGAACATGACCAGAAAGAGCGAGAGGCTCCTCAGCATGTTCCCCCGGAGGTTCTTGATCGCGATCCCCAGTGATGTCACGTGGCCACCAACGATGCCGGTGTCCGTCTGCCTGCTCACGGCCCGGTCAGGGCGGGCTTGTTCCAGCAGACGACCGAGAAGTTCAGCCGCATCCGGACGCTCGTGATCCTGATCTCCTTGACGAGCCCGGTCCGCAGCGCACTTTCAGGCATCTTAACAGGTCACTTGCCGGCAAGTCAATCGCCGTTTCCCGTCGCCGGACCGAAGCGGCCCCGCTCGCGCGTACTTCCGCGTACTTCACTGTTGACATTGTCTTGCAGCGACGGTAAGGTATAGGGCGTATGCAGCCGGCCTTCCCTGTCGTCCTGATGACGATCAACTATTCCCACGACATCGCCACGGCCCTCCTCGCCTCGAGCGGCGCGGCCCTGTGGATGCTGTCACGGCACTATCCCGCCGACGCCACGCCGGCGGCGCGCCGGTATTTCCTCGGACTGTACGTCGGGATCACCCGTATCGCCAAGGGATCCCTCGCATGGATCCTCCTGGCCGGCGTGCCGAGGATCATCTTCTACACGCAGTATGAATGGTCCGATCTGGCGGGCGACCTGCAGATCGTCGCCATTGCCATCAAGCACGTCGTCATGTTCCTCCTCGTCGGCATGGGGGTCCACTTCTGGATCAAGCTGGGGAAGCTGGCGAAACCCCTCGAACATCCCGACCTGTCGGGATAGCGGACGCGGCAGCGCCGACGCAGCCATGACGCGTGCCGCGGGGTGAAGGGTCTTCTTCGGCTATCCCCGGGGGATCCCCGGCATGACCGTTGCATTTAGTTCCTGACGTTTCATCAGCCTGGCAGAGGAGGAAGCAATGATAAGATCACTGGTGATGGGAGGCGTCCTCGGGCTCGTGAGCGGCATCATCTTCAACGCGCTCTATTTCGGCGCGGGCCAGCTCTCGACGCCCATGGCCTACGTACACGCTGTCTCGGGCCTGCTGCTCGGGATCATGATCGCCTGGATCGTCTACCTGCAGCGAAAGGTCTCGTCAAAATGAGAATGGCCAACGGGCCTGCGGCCGGCGCCTTGTTCGCGCTCATCCTCACGATGGCGTGCTCCAGCGGGCCGGCGGAGTTCCCGGCCGCGGACTTCACGCTCAAGAGCCCCATGACGGACAGATCGGTGGCCTTTTCCGATCTCAAGGGGCGGCCGGTGATCATCTACTGGTTCGCCAGCTGGTGACTGCGCTGCTCCGAAGAGATCCCGCTGGTGCTGCGGGCAGAGCAAAAATACCGGGAGGAGAACCTTGCGGTCCTCTTTGTGGGCCACCAGGACATCCCCCGGAAGCTGACGATCTACGCGCGGAAGAACAACATCACCGAGTACCTCTTCGACCGCGACGACCGCATGTCGCGGGCGTACCGGATCACCTACGGCGCGGGGGTCGTCTTCATCGACCGGCAGGGGATCGTGAGGCTCCGGATCCCCAAGGCCTTCTCGCCGGCAGTCCTGGAAGCCGGGCTCCAGAAGATCCTCCGGAGCGAACCCACGGTGACCGCTCCGATGAAACCGCAGTGAGCATGCTCAAAATCAGAAAGGATGTCCACGGAACGGCGCCCGCGTCCGCAGGAAACGCAGCATCCGCCCACCGCTCCGAACTCCCCGCTCCGGTCCTTCGCTAGCCATGTCCGATTCCTTTCTCATAGCGCTGCGGGAAGCGCTTCAGTGCTCTCTCCTGCTCGCCCTGGTGTTGTGGTATCCGCCGGTCCGCGATTCTCCCCGCTACCGCCGGAGCGTCGCCGGAGGCGTCACTGCGGGGTTCCTCCTCGGGCTCCTCCTCGGCGCTGTTCCGGCCATCGCGGAAGCCCTGCCGGGAAACGAGGTCTGGAACTTCTGGCGCCATGTCGCCGAGGCCGCGGTATTCTCCGCGAGCGTCGTGGTCCTCGTCCGGAAGCGCGCGGTGCCGCCGCCCGTCACCGCATGGGCGCTCGGCGTCCTCGGCTTTCTGCTGTTCTTTTTTGAGTCGCGGAGCATCGGGTTCATCGTCCACGATCTCGGGTCCCTGACGGGCCGCGTCCTGCCCGTGTTCGCCGCGGCATTCGCCGGCCTCGCACTCGGGTTCCTGCCCCTCCTGCTTGCGCGGAACATCCTTGCCCGGCTGCCTTTCGAGCGGACGTTCACGCCGGCGAGCCTCCTGATGATCATCGGCGCGCTGCAATTCGCTTTCGGGGGCGTGGGCGAACTCGGCGGCGAAAACATCATGGTCCCCCTGCAAAAAGGCCTCCTCCTCTTCATCAGCGAAGCCATGAAAAGCGTCCAGGCGGCGCTCCTCATCACCGAGCACCCCTTCCTGCCGGTCACGCTCTCCGGCCTTGCGCAGTACCTTGCAAGCGACCGGATCGCCCTCTCGATCACCGTGCTTTTCCTGATGGTCCCGCCGGTCCTCATCCTCATCAGCCTCTTCTCGCGTCCCGATCCCCGGCTGAGCGGCGTCACCCTGAGCGCCCATCGCCGCCAGCAGATCGCCTCGTTCCGGCAGGACCTCTCCTATCTGGCCATGCCGGTGCTCACGGCGTTCGTCGTTCTGGTCGTGCTGATCCACGCGGTCACCGTGTCCCTGAACCCCTTATTCGATCCCGAGCCTATCCCGGTGCGCGAGGACGAGGGAACGGAAGCGATCCGGATCCCCGTCGCGGGCCCGCTGGGGGACCTGGGCGACCGGAAGCTCCACAAGTTCGTATACTATCGGGGAGCACAGAAGGTCCTGTTCCTCCTGGTACTGAAGGCAGACGGCACCGTCGGTGTCGCCTTGGACCAGTGCGAGGTCTGCCGGCCCGCGGAATGGAACAAGGACGCCCAGGGCTATGCCCAGCGGGGCGCGAATCTCGTCTGCAAATACTGCATGACCCCCATCGCCGCGCACACGGTCAATACGCCGGGCGGCTGCAATCCCATCCCCGTGACCTTCCGGGTCGCGGACGGCGCCGTCACGATCTCCCTTGAGGATCTGATCGGGACCTTCACCAAGGCACAGGAGCTCGGCGGAAAGGGATCGCACCTATGATACCGCGGATGTTCCTCCGAGGGATCTCATCCTGGTGGCTCACCTCCGCTCTCGCGCTCTGTTTTGTCGCGGCCTACCTCGCCTTCTCCTTCGGCCGGAATCCTTACCCCGCCTGGACCGCATACGTGCTGCATGCTCCCGCCGGCATCGTTCTCGTTCTCGTCCTCATCGTCAACCTCATTGCCGCGAGCGTCCGGATCATCGCGCGAAGGCTCCGGCCCGGCCCTGTCTCGATCGATGACATCCGGTCGATGGACATCCACGAGGTCATCCCCTTGCCCGACGAGGCTTCCCGTGCGAAGGCCGCTGCATGGCTGCGGGAAAAGGTATCGCCCCGGGACATCGGGGACGGTGGCATCCGCCGCGTCACCGGCAGGTTCTCGTTCCTGCCGGGGACCCTGTTCCGGCTTGGGTTCATCATCACGCTCGGAGCCGTGATGATCAGCGTCCAAGCGAGAACGACCTCAGATGCCGTGCTCCATGAAGGAGACCGCCGGGACCTCGCGGGTGAGACACTGACGGTCTCCGCGATCCGCGCGAACCTTCCCCGGGATTTCCTGCAGGTGGGCGAGGAGAGCCTCTTCCTGCTCGGCGGCGTGAACGCCGCGCTCGAAGTCTCGGGGAAGGCATCTGTTATCACCCCCGGATTCCCGAGCAGGATCAGGGGCCGGTATTACCGGATCGTGCACCTGGGATACGCCCAGCCGCTGACCGTCACCGGCCCGGGAACGCGGTGGGAAGGGACCGCGGACCTCGATGTCCTGCCGCCGGGGAAGACCGCCATGGTCCCGCTCCCTGCGGGCGGGACGTCCCTGACCTTCGTCCTTGAGCCCGAGCGGACGATCACCAAGGGTCTCGTTAAGGGACGGGAGTATGACCTCGTGACGCCGCAGTACCGGCTCGTCGCCCGGAACGGAGTGACCCGGGACGCGGTCATCAGGCCCGGCAGCCGTGCGGCGCTCGGTCCTCTGGAGGTGGCGCTCGGAACTCCGTCCCCCTTCGTCAGGGTCCAGGTCGTCGTCGACCCGGCGCTCCCCTGGATCTACGCCGGGGCGGTCCTCACGCTGGCGGGGATGCTGTTCATGATCAGCAGGTTCTTCTGGTATGAGCGGGAGCTGTCGGCGGTCATGCAGAGCGGGACGCTCTACATCGGATACCGCGCAGAGTTCTACAAGAGATGGGGCATGGAAACATTCCTGCGGTGGCGGGACGAACTGGACGGCCCGAACCTGCCGTAGCAGGGGACGTTGCCTGGACACGCAATCGATCGATGGTCACGCTCTTCCAACAGATCAACGCAAAGCTCATGGCCCTCTCCGTCCGGACCCTGCTCGCTTCCGCAGGAACGCTGCTGGCGCTCGGCCTTGGAACGGGCCTGTTCCTGGATGCTTCTCCGGCATCAGCTCCGGGAACGCGGGAAACCGGCCATGAAGAGCGGCTCGGCGGCTATCGCTTCATCAATCCCCTTCTCGACTGCGAGATCAGCGATGATCCCGTGGAATTCCGCGAGCTCAAGCCGTTCCAGGACCGGATCGAGCGGCTTATCCGGGAGCGGTCCGACGATTACCGGCTTGCCTTCGTGTCCGTTTATTTCCGGGACCTCATGAACGGCCCCTGGTTCGGCATCAACGAAAAGGAGCCCTTCACGCCCGCAAGCCTCCTGAAGGTGCCGATCGTGATGGCGGCCCTGAAACAAGCGGAGCGCGACCCGTCGTTCCTCTCCCGGCGGATCAGGAATACCCTCTCGGAGGACCGGAACCGACCGCAGATGGTGAAGCCGGCCGCTGTTCTGGCTGCAGGAGAGCAGTACCCGGTCGAGGAGCTCATCCGGCGGTCGATCGTGTATTCGGACAATAATGCCGCAGCCCTCCTCGCGAAGACCGTGGATGAAGGTATATTGTTGCAAACGTACCGCGATCTCGGCGTCAAGGCCCCTCGCTTGAACATCCAGTACCCCTTCCTCCCGGTCAAAATGTATGCCTCGTTTTTTCGGATCCTTTTTAACGCTCCCTATCTGGAACGGGCAGATTCCCAGCGCGCCCTGGAATACCTCGCGCAGTCCGACTACCGGAACGGCCTCGTCGCCGGTGTACCGCCCTATATCCTCGTTGCCCACAAGTTCGGCGAACATGCAGAATGGGGCCCCGGAGCTTGGAAGCAGCTCCATGACTGCGGCATCGTCTATTATCCCGGTCACCCCTACCTGCTCTGCGTCATGAGCCGGGGAACGGACTTCTCCGCACTCGACGACATAATCA
>Ga0113563_10002809_pt1 | contig 10651 bp, 7 predicted proteins | sample Mud3Dept3metaG_FD_80117 | JGI IMG/M metagenome (GOLD analysis project Ga0113563, IMG submission 80117) | Freshwater wetland microbial communities from Ohio, USA, analyzing the effect of biotic and abiotic controls - Mud 3 Core 4 Depth 3... | ecosystem: Environmental > Aquatic > Freshwater >...
ACTGTATGCCTTGATCCGCACGCGGACCCTCGCTTCCCAGATGGCTCCAGCGGAAATTTTGCGCACGAAAATCATCGCCAATACGACCGACCGGGCCCTGCCGGATTTTTCCGCCAATGGTTCCCATCTCCTCTTCGCCGGATGGCTGGCGCTCGACTCGGCGGCGCGCGGCGACGATATCGAGGTGCCCCAGGTAGCCGCTTCGGATCCGCTCACTTTGAAAAAAATCGAGGCTGAAACCAAGGAGACCGAACCGCCCAAACGCTACACCGAAGCCGGTCTCGTCAAAGAGCTGGAGAAGCGCGGCATCGGACGACCATCGACATACGCCTCGATCGTCAAAACCATCCAGGATCGCGGCTACGTCGTAAAAGAAGGCAAGGCCCTCCAGGCCACCGACGTCGGCATCGTCGTGGATGACTTCCTCTTCCAGCATTTCGAGCATATCGTGTCCGAAACATTCACCGCCGATATGGAAAACAAGCTCGACGACATCGCCGCGGGCGTTCGTGAATATGAGAAAACACTCAAGGACTTCTATACGCCGTTCACCAAAGAAGTGAAAAGCAAAGATAAGATAGACAAGGTGACCAATATCGGCGACGCTCCCGAAGGAACCCTGTGTCCCAAGTGCGGAGCCAAAATGGTCATCAAGCTCTCACGCAGTGGAAAATTCTATAGCTGTTCGCGTTTCCCTGAGTGCGACGGCGCGCTCACTGACGAAGGCAAAGTCGTCCTCCCGCCCAAAGAAACCGGCGAGGCCTGCCCTAAGTGCAAAAACGGCAAACTCATCGAACGGGATGGCAGATTCGGAAAATTCATCGCCTGTTCCAACTTCCCGAAATGCAAATTCATCAAGAAAGACGAGAATGCCGCTCCCTCGACCGATATCACCTGCCCGACCTGCGGCAAGGGAAAAATGACCGAGCGACGCGGCCGTTTCGGCATCTTCTACAGCTGTTCCGATTATCCCGACTGCAAGAACGCCATCAAGGCCAAACCCACCGGCGAAATCTGCAAGCTCTGCGGCTCACTCATGATGGAAGGCACGAAAACAATCCCCGAAAGATGTAGCAATAAAACTTGCCCAAATCACAACCCTCATAAATTAAAGGAATGAACAGAAAGTACATGCAAACTGCTTTGCATGGGCAGTTGTTTTCGTGAGACGGAGCGATGTTTTGTCAGTAGACGAAACCGCGAGTCGGGGTCGCGGAAATTCGGCCGAGACGACGGACGGATTATCTGTGGCCGAAGACTATCCCAGACCGTTGCAGTAATAGGGCCTGCAAAAACCACAATCCGCACAAAATAGCTGCTATAGAAAAGAAGGCTTAAGAATGTTTCCCCCTGCCTACCGGCAGGCAGGCGTCCGTAGGCTCTAAGGGCGACCCCGCGTACCGCCAAAGCTTTAGCAGCGGGGCAAGGAGGATCCAAATCACAATTCCGCATAAGATCAGTAAAGAGAAAGTGTAGTCCCGTACCTCACGTCCATAGCGTTACAAGAATTTGTAAAGAGCGCTTCTCCCTAAGTATGTCGAAGGGCATTTAACTACGAAAAGTAAGAAAACGAAAGATACAGCTTACTGATAAAGTCCCGCGTTAAAACCTGCGGGCGGGCTGTAGGTGAAAGGAGTCGCGCCGAAGTTTACCGTGCTTACCATAGTTGTGTTACCTGCCCCAGCATACATAGGCCCAGTAAGCCCTGTGTACGCTGTGCCTTGGGATACATTGTTTTTGTAAAAAACCAGAGTACCAGCATCCATATCGAGCGCCACTCCCATCACATCCCCAACGGTGTATGTATCTCCATACGCACCTGAAGAACCATTATTAAATTTTGTTCCGTCGGCAGCACGATAAGACCATCCAAATGCATCTGAACCGAAAATATTAGATAGAGATGCTCCACTTTTCGCTACACCAGCTCTCATTTGACTGGGGCTCGCGATGCTGTACTCCCAATACCATTTGCCTGTCGCTACACTGATTGTTGACCGAACAATACCCGTTCCGTTTTGAGTTATCGTAAGATTGCCATTTGATAGTGTAATCTCACTTCCCTTATCGCTCGGATTCCAAGTGGCATAGGTTTGTGATAATAGTGGTCTCACCCCCACCTCCACCGCTCTCGTCGTATTGCCGGAGACGCCCTCTGATCTGATTTTAGCAACTTTGTTACGCCAGGAAGCCTCGGTACAGTCAAGCTTGGTATCGCTGCTGTCATAAAAGGAGATAGTGTAATAGGTACCGGCGGTGGTAGGAGTGCCGGAAATTTCGCCGTTAGCGCAAGGGCCAAGAGCGGAGAGCGGAGAGGTTTCGAAACCCCCCTTATAGATTTTCTGAAGCATGATCTCGACTCCGGAATCAGCCACTTGGAAAGAACGGCTGGATTTTTCCGTCGAGAGGGAGGCTCGTTTCTCCGTCACAGAAACCGTGGCGATGGAGAGAGCGGAAACGAGCATAAAGGCGAGAACGATGAGAGAAAAGATGAGAACGGAACCCTTGCGAGAGAAAAGCGGTTTGGTTTTTACAAACATTTTTTTGCGTTAGTAATCTTAAGGAAAGTATACCATAAAACAAAGGGGATGCCAGCCCCGCCACGTCTTTCGCGAACGACGTGGCCCATTACAAATCGAGAAGAACAGGAAGCCTTCTTATTCCTGCAGAGCCATAATTAGTCTAAGAAGGTAAGGGCAATCATAGCAAACACTCCCAAGAGGACCGCCGCCAGTTGGTAGAAAGAGTGTTTCGCCTGCTTTGTTTTGTGGAGTTCGGGAATAAGATCAGTCAGGGCGATGTAAATAAAACCTCCTGCGGCGAGAGGAAGAGAATAACCTACCAAAGATTCCGAAAGCGTACCGAAGACAAAAAATACCAGAGCCCCGACAAACGCCGTCAGCGCGGACAAGAAATTGAGGACGAGAGCTCGCCTTCTCGTATAACCGGAGTGCAGCAGTATGGCGAAATCCCCGATCTCTTGAGGTATTTCGTGAAGGGTAACTGCGATGGTCGTGGCAATACCTACCGGGATACTGACCATGAAACTCGCCGCAATGATGATGCCATCCAAAAAGTTGTGGACGCCGTCTGAGAAAAGTATCAGCCTGCCTATCGGATGGATATGATTTTCATTCGCGTCTTCACCATGATGATGCCAATGAAGAACTTTTTCCAGTATAAAAAACAAAAGGATGCCCAGGATGGTCAGGACGCCTGTGGCAGTGGCGTTCGAAGATGTCCCGAATGCCTCCGGTATCAGGTGGATAAACGCATCACCGAGGAGCGCCCCTACCGCGAGACTGATAAAGAGAAAGATATATTTTCGCAAGATATCTTCTCGAGAGGGCAGGAAAAATACCCCGATCAAGGAAATAACGCTCACCACGAGTATCCCGGAAAAAGTATATAGGTAGACGGTCACCATAGTATTTTTCAGTTACACGCTTTGCACAGGCCGAAGAATTCCAGCGAATGCCGGAGAATAGTGAACCGCTTCTCGCGTTTCAGCCGTTGTTCCTCTGCCAGAAGCGCTTGCTCATCCATATCGATATCCTCCACCCCTGCGCAGCGCAGGCAGACGAGGTGATGATGATGCTCGCGCGCCGCCAATTCATAATACTGCTTCCGATCTCCCAGTCGGACGGTTCCGATAATGCCTATTTTCTGCAACTGTTTCAGTCCCCGATACACCGTTGTTTTGTTTACCGTCCTCGCCCCCTTGCGGATCTCCCGTAAAACATCCTGCGCAGAAAGGGGGGCATCATTTTGAAAAAACAGTGCCATCAAAGCCTTACGTGTCTTTGTGAGGCGTAGATGGTGGGCTTTCAGTATCGTAAAGATTTCTTCTGAATATTCCATGTCTCCATCATAACGCAACTAAGTTGCGTTTGTCAACCCTGCACTAACTTTGCTTTGTGTTCCTAGGCAATCCTTGTTGTTTACGGTTTGTGTTACATAAAAGGCTTTCAATTTTTTTCATCACACTTTTAAGAGAAGTTAAGCAAAGTTAGTGCGGGGTCAACCCTACTCCTTTGGACCCCTTGCTCTCTCCCCTGTTTCCCCTATACTAGGAATGTACGATTTTTCTTCTTTCGCCTATGCCCGGTGGGACAACTTTGAAAGTAAAAAACAAGATTACACTCGGGAAACATATACACGGCAAAAGAGACTTCTGATAGAGCAGTGAGTTTCATTATAATTATTCAAAGTAGTACCACTGGGTATGCCCACCCCAATCACCATAAATGATATCGTGAACGCCGCGTCACGCGCTTTCTCAAGCGATGAGCAGAAACTCATCATAGAGGCCTACCGCTTCGCAGAGAATGCCCACCGCGGCCAGAAAAGAAAGTCCGGCCTCGACTATATTTCTCACTGCCTCCACGTAGCCAAGACCCTCGCTGAAATCGGCATGGATACCAAGACGATCGTCGCTTCCATCCTGCACGATGTGCCGGAAGACACGGAAATCACGCTCGCTGAAATAGAAAAAAAGTTCGGAGCGGAAGTGACGTATCTCATCGACGGCATCACCAAGCTGGGCAAGATCAAACTGCGCGGCACCAAGGAAGAATATTATCTCGAGAATCTCCGCAAGATGTTCCTCGCCATGGCGCAGGATATCCGGGTGGTGATCATCAAGCTGGCCGACCGGCTGCACAATATGCGCACGCTCCAGTACCTCTCCCCGGAAAAACAGCTTCGCATCGCCCGGGAAACGATGGAAGTCTACGCACCCATCGCCAACCGCCTCGGTATCGGCGAAATCAAAGGCGAACTGGAGGATCTCTGCTTCAAGCACCTCGAGCCGGAACACTATGCTGAAACGAAAAAAATCGCGGATACTTACCTGCACGAAGGCGAAGAATATATGAACCGCATCGTGAAACTTTTCCGCGGCGTCTTGGAAAAAGAAAAGATCAGGCTGATCGATATCACCGGCCGCACCAAGTATCTCTACCGTCTGTACCAGAAACTGAAACAACACGACATGGATGTCAGCCGCATCTACGACCTCATCGCTATCCGCATCGTCGTTCCGGAGATCGCCGATTGCTATGAAGCCCTCGGCATCATCCACCGCGAATACCGGCCGATGGTCGGGCGCATCAAAGATTATATTTCGCTCCCCAAGCCCAATGGCTACCAATCGCTCCACACTACGGTCTTCGGCCCAGACGGCCGCATCCTCGAAATCCAGATCCGCACCCAGAAGATGCATGACGAATCCGAGTACGGCATCGCCGCTCACTGGATGTACACGGAAAAAGCGCGTCCCAGCTGGCGCAATCTCTTCTTCAAGAGAAAGGCTAGCCCCACCGCCCCGCCCAAAGAGCTTACCTGGGTCAGACAGTTGAAAGAGTGGCAGAAAGAAATCGGCCGCGACGACAAAGAATTCCTGGAAGGATTGAAGATAGAATTCTTCAAAAACCACATTTTCGCCTTCACCCCCAAAGGCGACATCATCGAATTGCCCGAGGAAGCCACCCCGATCGATTTCGCCTATGCCATCCACAGCGAGGTCGGCAACCGCGCGGTCGGCGCCAAAGCCGATCGCAAGATGGTGCCGCTCGATTATCACATCCAAAACGGCCAGGTCATCGAGATCCTCACCGTCAAAGAAAAAAAGAAGCCCAGCCGCGACTGGCTGAACTTCGTCAAGACCTCCACCGCCAAATCACATATCCGCCACGAGCTCCGCCACAATGAATTCCAGTCAGAGAAATGATTTATGATGTCAAATTTTAGATTTAAGAATTCAATCCAAGAAATTCTTCCTCAATCATAAATCCTAAATCTTAAATCCGTTATTCCTTCGTCGCGCGCATCACTTCCTCGAGCGAGGTCATCCCCTGCACGATTTTCGAGAAACCATCCTGCACCATCGTCGCCATTCCGCTCTTCTTGGCTTCGGTTTCGATCATCTCGGTCGAAGCTGACTGCGTCACCAGCTTGCGGATACCCTCGGTCATCGGCAATACCTCGTAGATGCCGCTCCGGCCATGGTAGCCTTCCCCTCCGCACTGATCGCAGCCGGCTGGCTTGTACATCGTGATCTCTTCCCAGTTCTTCGCTTTCTCGACATATTTCTTGCTGGCGGAATCGTTTTTGAGATAGGTGAAGATATCCTCGATATTGTAGGATTTCGCGAGCGATTCGATTTCTTTCTTGTCGAGCTGATACGGCTTGCGGCACTCGACGCATAGGCGCCGGATGAGGCGCTGGGCGATGATGACATTCACCGTCGAGGCGATAAGAAACGCTTCCGCGCCCATATCGAGCATCCGCGGCAATGTTGCGGCCGCATTGTTGGTGTGGAGCGTGGAAAGCACCAGATGCCCCGTCATCGCCGCATGCATAGCGATCTCCAGCGTTTCCTGATCGCGGATCTCGCCCACCATGATGATATCCGGATCCTGACGCAAGAGCGAGCGGAGCGCCGCGGCAAACGTCATGCCGACCTTCGGATTGATCTGCGTCTGGTTCACGCGCGGCATCCGATATTCCACCGGATCCTCGACGGTCGAGATGTTCACCTCCGGCGTGTTCAAGATATCCATCACGGTATAGAGCGTCGTCGTTTTCCCGGAGCCCGTCGGACCGGTCACGAGGATCATCCCGTTCGGCTTGCTGATGTCCCGGTGCACCGCTTCCAAGGCCTGGCCGTTCAGCCCCATTTTTTCCAGCGTCAATCCTTTGGAAGTCTCGTCCAAAAGACGCATCACTATTTTCTCGCCATCGAACACCGGCAGCATGCTGACGCGGAAAGAAATCTTATATTCGTCATTCTGGATCTTGAACCGCCCATCCTGCGGAAGACGATGCTCGTCGAGCTTCAAATTGGAAAGCACCTTGATGCGCGCCACGATACCCGCCGCCACGTCTTTGGGCAGGGTCATCGCATCATGCAAGACGCCGTCGATGCGGTAGCGGACGTGCACTTCTTTTTCTTCCGGCTCGATGTGGATATCGCTCGCCGACTCGAGAATGGCATGCTTCAGAAGCGTATCCACGATACGGATGATCGGCAGCCCCGCAGCCACCTGTTCCAGATTTTCTTCATCCCGGCTTTCGCCGTCCGGCTTGATCTCTCCGGTCAGGATATCGCCGAATTCCGCCTTGAGGCTTTTCTCATACTGGCGCAGCGCCGCCTGGATGCTCTCCCGGGTCGTCAGGCACGGCACGATCTTCAGACCGGTTTTTTTCTTGGTGAAATCGATCGTCTGGAGATCCTCTGGGTTGAGCATGGCCACCTTCAGATTGGCGCCTGTTTTCTCGAAAGAAACGATATTGTATTTTTTGGCGATGAGTTCCGGAACGACCTGAAGTATTTCGATCGGGATAGTTTCCTTGGAAAGGTCGACAAACGGAATGCCCAAAATATAAGCGTACACTTTCTGCAGTTCCGCTTCTTGGATGAGTTTTTTCTCCAACAGCAGCGCCCCCAGGTTCTTATTATCTTTCTTGGCTTCTTCCGCCGCCTCTTCCACTTTTTCTTTGGGGATGAGATTGGAATCAAGCAAAAAGCTTTTGAGCTGACTCAGTTCGATACGCATACACTGTGCGGACTCACACGGACTGAACACGGACGTATACGGAAATTTTTCAGTCTGCTTAATCCGAGTTTTATTTTATCTTCATTATAACACAAAAAAGAGGCACAAAGCCTCTTTTTTTTCAATTCGATTCTACCCCTGCACTGAAAAGCTTCCACTTCTCTCAACAGCCTCTAAACAATCTATGATACTATACTTGTTTTTCCTCACTCCCGAGAGAGTTCGCTTTTAGTGCGGGGTTCCGCTCGCGCTTACGCGCTGCTTCACATCATTCCGCCCATACCGGCCATCGGATTCCCGCCGCCGCCGACAGGCTCTTCCTTTTCCTCCTCCGCCACGGCCGCCTCTGTCGTGAGAAGCAATGCCGCGACCGACACGGCGTTCTCGAGCGCCGTACGCGTCACCTTGAGCGGATCGATGATGCCGGCTTTGAGCATATCGTTCTCAAAAACGTTTTCTTTGGCGTTGTAGCCGTAGTTGGGGAATTTGCTCTCGATCACCTTGTTCCACACCACAGCCGCATCCTGTTCGCCGGCATTGGTCGCGATCTGGCGCAGCGGTTCGCCGAGCGCCTTGAGCACGATCTCGTAGCCAGCCTTGAACTCATGATCGGTGGAGATCGCTTTATTTTTCGCCGCCACGAGTACGGTGGCTTTGGCCAGCGCCGTGCCGCCACCAGCCACGATACCTTCTTCAATGGCTGCCTTGGTCGCGTTGACGGCATCCTCCATCTTGTCTTTCATATATTTCAGCTCGGTTTCCGTCGAAGCGCCGACCCGGATGACTGCCACCCCGCCGGAAAGCTTGGCCAGCCGCTTTTTCAATTTCTCACGATCATAATCGCTATCAGACTTGGCCACCAAGCTTTTGATTTCCGCAACACGGACTTCGATATCCTTCTTCTTGCCCTTGCCTCCGACGATAGTCGTATTGTCTTTGGTAGCGATCACTTTCTGCGCTGTGCCGAGCATCGAGAGCTTCGTGCTTTCCAGTTTCATCCCCTTGGCATCCGTAACTACTGTTGCGCCTGTGAGAAGAGCGATGTCTTCCAGAATAGCCTTGCGATTCTCACCGAACTCCGGCGCTTTGAGAGCCAGCACATTGATCACGCCGCGCAGCTTGTTCACCACCAGAGTCGCCAGCGCTTCGCCGTCGACATCATCAGCGATGATCACGATATCTTTCTTGCCCGTCTTCGCCAATTCATTGAGGAGCGGCACGATGTCCGCGATAGCGGAGATCTTCTTATCCGTGATGAGAATCGCCGGATTGGAGAGTTCCGCGGTCTGCCGCTCGGCATCGGTCATCATATACGGCGAGATGAATCCTTTGTCGAAATTCATCCCCTCCACGATCTCTTTGGAGAGTCCGAGCGTCTGAGACTGTTCCGTCGTCACCACACCGTCCTTGCCGACGGCATCCATCACGCTGGCGATCATCTCACCCATCTCGCGCGATTCAGCGGCAATGATCGCCACCTGAGCGATCTCTTCCTGAGAAGAGATCTTCTTGGAATTTTTCTTGAGCGCCTCGATCACCTCATCCTTGGCGGCTTCCATCCCGCGCCGAATACCCACCGGATTGATACCGGTTTCGACGAATTTCAAACCTTCCCGTACAAGCGCCTGCATAATCACCGTGGAAGTCGTGGTACCATCGCCAGCCACTTCGTTCGTCTTTTCCGCCACCTGCTTGATCAATTCCGCCCCGAGGTTCTCGAACTTGTCCTTGAGCTCGATTTCCTTGGCAATCGTCACACCGTCGTTGGTAATCGTCGGTCCGCCGTAGCTCTTGGCCAGAACCACATTGCGTCCCTTGGGTCCCAGGGTCACTTTCACCGCATCGGCCACCTTGTCGATACCGGCTTTGATCCGCTTGCGAGCATCCGCACCGTATGAAATCTGTTTTGTCATATGTTTATTACTTACGACATACGACTAACCACTGACAACAAGAATTTCTTATCTGGTCGTTAGTTGTAGGTCATTGGTTGTTAGTTAAGGATATTAGCACTCTCAATTATAGACTGCTAAAAAGCAACTGTCAAGAATTATTCCTTTTTATCAGGATTCTGAACTTCTTCCCATTCACGCATCCAAACATGCACGGTTTTACCGGTATTTGATTTCGCGTACGGTATGAATCTTAAACGAAAAAATCTTTGCTCATGTTCGAGAATTTGACCATTTCTCATACCATAGGCTTTCTTGTCTAATTCAAAGTCCAGTTGATCCTGTGCAGTAACAGGTAATAAACCTCTTTTTTTGAGAGAGATCTCAGCCCTATCTCTTTCTCCCTGCGCTTCGTGTATCCGATTGGAGCGTCTTTCTTGTCTTCCCAACCAGGACACTTTGTCTCCGTCATCACGATGCGCTTCTTCCTGAAGTGTTTTGACCCACTCTTTCATTGCTTCGTATTCTTCAAGAGTCACTGTAGTAGCCGGAAAAAGCTCTTTATATTTTTCTTTTGCAAGTTCGTTCCATTCCCTGCCCCACACTCTCTTCCCGTCGGGACGCGTTGCGAGAAGTAAAAACTTTAATCGGTATTGCTTCCCTTGGTATATAACAACATCACTATTCTTAGCATTTGGGTATTCTTTATCCAGAGCAAATTCAATTTCTTCCTGTGGATCAACTGGTATGGCTCCTTCTTTTTTTAAAGACATATCTATTTTTTCGAACTCTGCGCTCGCTACTTGCGCAACATCTTGCTGGTTTGCAGTCTCTGCTGCCTTCAAAATCTGATGAGCATTATCAAGGTCGCGATACATGAGTTCGCTTTTGGGTGGAAACAATTCCTTCTTTTTTGGCGGATTCTTTTTTGGTTTATAAATTTCTTTCATTCGAATTTACCCTTATATAATAAGACTATATCTTAAATACTATCACATCACCGTCTTGAACAATATATTCCTTCCCTTCAAGACGAAGAAGTCCCTTATCGCGAGCGGCGCTCCAGGAGCCGGCTTCCAGAAGTTTTGTCCAGTGGATGACTTCCGCCCGGATGAATTTTTCCTCAAAATCCCCGTGGATGGCCGCCCCGGCCTGCGGTGCCGTCGACCCCTGGCGGATCGTCCATGCCCGCGTCTCATC
>Ga0113563_10002812_pt1 | contig 10648 bp, 9 predicted proteins | sample Mud3Dept3metaG_FD_80117 | JGI IMG/M metagenome (GOLD analysis project Ga0113563, IMG submission 80117) | Freshwater wetland microbial communities from Ohio, USA, analyzing the effect of biotic and abiotic controls - Mud 3 Core 4 Depth 3... | ecosystem: Environmental > Aquatic > Freshwater >...
CAGATCATTCCCGTAAAGCGCACCGGCAATGCCAGCACATAATCCACCGCCGCCAACCGGGATAACCCAGGTAAGGTCGCTAATAGGATCAGGAGATGATTTGGCGAGCTGACGTAATATTTCCAATCCAATAGTACCTTGTCCGGCGATTACCTGACCGTCATTGTACGGAGAAACCCAGGTTGCTGATTGTTCTTCAGCATAAGCCAGACCTGCATTTTCCGCCTCACCATAGCCGCCCGATACCAGGTGGACTTCAGCACCTAGGTTGCGTATCGCTTCGATTTTGATCGGAACGGCTTTTTCAGATACGAAGATAATTACAGGGGCTTTTACTAGATTACCCGCCAACGCCAATGCCTGACCGTGGTTCCCGGCGGAGGCTGCCACAAGGCCACGCTCTCGTTCCCAGGGTTGCATGGCCAGCACCTTATTCAAAGCGCCCCGTGCTTTGAAAGAACCGGTCAATTGGCGGTTCTCCCATTTCAGGTAAAGGTCCAACCTGGGGTCGTAATCTAGCGGCGTTTCGATGATATGCGTGGAAAGCCGGGCGGCTGCTTCTTCGAACCAGGGATATGGGATCATGACTTAACCGGCGCGTTAGGAGACCGGTTGCGCTTCGCCAAATTACGGATTCGCAATGCCAGGGGGGGATCATCGGTGAAAATACCATCAACGCCTAACTGGAATAAGCGATCTATCTCGTCGTTGTCGTTAACTGTATAGGTGAGCACGCCTCGATCTAATTTGTGAAGCTGGGTGATAATTTTTGGAGTAACATCCCTGTGCTCGGGATTCAGGGTCAGGTAGGGCACAATCAAACGGCCCAGCCATGAGCGGACGAACGAACCGCTAAAGCCAGGTGTAGCTAGAAACCCAATTGGGACTTCAGGTAGAAGATGGTGCGCTCGTCGCAGCGAGATCGGGTTAAACGACGAAAACATAACTCGCCGGGATAGCTTCAGTCGTTTAACCAGGACAGCCGTTTTTTCTGGCAATTGGTCGAGGATCGAGGCGTAATTTGTTAACTCGATGTTTACGAAGGTTAGCTGGCCGATAGCTTTAAGCACTTCCTCCAAAGTTGGGATAGGCTCTCCACGAAAGGCGATGTCGAAATGGCTGCCGGCGTCCAGCTTGCGCAGTTCAGCCAGGGTCAAGTCTTTTACTCGTCCTGAACCATCGGTCGTACGGTCGACGGTCTGGTCATGAATCACAACGATTTGACCATCGGCTGTTAGCTTGGCATCTAATTCTACGGCGTCCGCACCCTGCCGTAGGGCTAATTCAAAGGCAGCCAGGGTATTTTCGGGCGCATGCGCGCTTGCGCCTCGGTGGGCGAATATGATCGGGCGGGGCAAATCATTGAACATGGCTGCTACCATTCGGAGTATATCAGGTTGATTTGGGAGCTTAGCCAGATTATAGCATGCAATCGAATATCGAAAAGGTTTCCCAGTTAAGTATGACATTATAAGGTTTGACAGGTATAATCGGCCCCATGAATATCAGCGTCGTAATTCCTGTATTTAATGAAGCCAAAACTCTCACTGAAATATTGAAGCGGGTACGTGCGACCCACACTGCCAGTGAAATTATTGTGGTTGATGACGGTTCTATCGATGGGACACGAGATATTATAACAACGCTGGATAGCAAAGATGGATTGCGTACGATCCTGCATGACCGCAATCAAGGCAAAGGTGCGGCAGTTATGACTGGCATACGCGCTGCAGTAGGCGATGTGGTTATTATCCAAGATGCTGACCTCGAATACGATCCACGCGATTACCCGCTCTTGCTTAAGCCAATTGAAGAAGGGATCGCGGATGTCGTCTTTGGCTCGCGCTTCCTGGGCGGACCACGCCGACCGACGATGTTCTGGCACATGGTCGCGAATAAGCTGCTAACCCTGATGACGAATATCCTCTATAACAATATCTTGACGGATATGGAGACCGGTTATAAAGTCTTCCGCCGCGAAGTTGTCCAGGGGATGACAATCCATGCCCGGCGATTCGACTTCGAACCGGAATTTACGGCTAAAATTCTCAAACGTAAGGTGCGGGTTTACGAAGTCCCGATAAGTTTCAACCCCCGTGATTATAGCGAAGGCAAAAAGATCAAAATCACCGACGCGTTCATAGCAGTCTGGACGTTGGTCAAATATCGCTTTGTCGACTAAGCTCAGTCGTCAGCAGCGCCGGTCGATTTCAGGTCAATGATGTTTAACTGGAGCGTTGATCTTCCATTGTATTCGTTTTCTTCATAATAATACATCAGATCGATTCGCTCGGGCATTTGATCAAACCAATGTCCTTGCTGGAAGGCAATCGCGGAGTATGTGATCCGACCATCAGTAACTTCCATCTTAAGATGAGCGGCATCGTTCCCGACTTGGTTTTTGCGAGTCACTCTTAACCCACGGGAAACAAATACAGCCCGGCGGTTTTCCTGACCGGTGGGCTCAAGCTGTTTGAGATCTTTCAGGATTTCCGGTTTGAGATCGAAGAGGGGAATTTCTATATCAGCAGGCAGGGTTGGGCGCAGATCGAGACCTCCGAGTTGTTGCTCGGTTAGTTCTTGTAGCCGTTTGATCAAGTCATATAACTGTTCATTGCGCACAGTAAAACCTGCTGCTGCCGCGTGACCGCCGTGTTTTACCAGCAAATCAGCACATTGGTCGAGCGCCTCGGTAATATGGAATTCAGGAATGCTGCGGCACGAACCGCGCGTTTCGTTCTTTTCCAGGTCAATTTTAGCTACGATCGCCGGGCGATAATGTTTTTCGGTGAGGCGTGAGGCAGCCAGACCGACAACACCATGATTGAAATCCGGGTCGGCGGCGAATAAAAGCAGAGCTTCCGGGTTATCTCGTAACGCCATCTCCTCCGCTTTTAGCAGAGTCTCTAAAGTGCGGCGCTGGCGGTCACGGTTTTGGTTATCAAGCTGTTGGGCGAGTATTCCGGCCTGGTTGAGATCGCGCGAGGTTAACAAATCCAGGGCAGCCTTGGCTGAATCAATCCGTCCGGCAGCATTCAGTCGCGGACCGAGGGCAAAACCGATGTGAGAGGCATTCAGGTTGCCAGGGGCTAACCCGGCCGCGCCGATGAGCGACATAACACCCTGGCGCGTTGGGCGGCGCAGATAATCCAGTCCTCGCCGGACAAGTGTGCGGTTCTCTCCAACCAGCGGGGCCAGGTCGGAAACGGTTCCCAACGCCACCAGGTCCAGATAGCTTTCAACCGGCATGTCTTCCGGACCAAACATGGCCTCCGCCAGTTTGTAAGCCAGACCGACCCCCGCCAAATTTTTCTCTGGATATTCATCGCCAGGTTGCTTGGGATTGATCACCGACAGTGCCTGCGGCACTGCATTTCCCGGATGATGGTGATCGCTAATGATTAAATCGAGGCCAATTTCTCGGGCATGTTCTGCTTCGGCAAGAGAACGGATGCCGCAATCGACAGAAATAACCAGCTCGACTCCTTCAGCCTTTAGCTCGGACAGGCCTTCATTGCTTAAACCGTAGCCGTCATCGAAACGGTTGGGTATATAGGGTCGCACCTCTGCGCCAAGCTCTTCGAGCGCCAGTGTAAGCAGGGCCGTGGCTGTTACGCCATCGGCGTCATAATCCCCGTAAACAGCGATCAACTCTCGATCTGTGATCGCCTGTGCAATTCGATCAACCGCCTCAGGGATACCCTTTATATGGTAGGGGTCATTATCCCCGGGAGGGCGTGCTTCTAAAAAATCCTGTGCTTCACGGTGGGTGCGGTAGCCCCGCTGGTATAAGATCTGGCGCAGCACAGGCGAATAGCCTTGCAGCTCCAACTCGACTTCAGCAGGAACAGGCGGTGCGATAGTCCAACGTCGGGACAAAACAGGCATACGATTAATCTGGATAAAGTTCGCGAGCCAGGGTCAGCGCCCCCACCAGCCCTGCTTCATCACCGAAAAGCGCACGGGTGATAGTTAAATTATCCAGGTATTGCGGAGCCATGGCATGTTCCTCCAAAGCATGGCGCAGCGGCACCATTAATAAATCTCCACTTTGTGAAACGCCTCCACCAATCACGACAACGGTAGGGTTAAAGATTTGCAGGAAGCTGGCTATAGCAATCCCGATATAAGTTCCGGCGCGAGACAACGCTTGGATCGATAGTTCATCCCCCGCTTCGGCTGCCCTATTAATCATCTTACCGGTTAAAGGCTCATCTTTTGGTAAGCTTGAGATCGCTCCGCGCGTCAACTGCTCTTCAACCCAACGCAGCATTGCTGTACCGGATGCAAGCGCTTCCAAGTGACCAGCTTGCCCGCAGCCACACGTAGGTCCGTTCACGAGTATCGTTGTATGCCCGAGCTCGCCGGCCAGGCCGTGCGCACCCAGGAGTAGCCGATCGTTTACAATGATGCCGCTGCCGATGCCGGTGCTGATCGTCAGGTAGAGCATATCGTGATGTCCCTGGCCAGCGCCGTAACGCCATTCGCCTAGGGCAGCCGCATTTGCATCATTGACTAACGCCACCGGGGTCTGGAATCGGTCTTCCAGGATTTGCTGCAAAGGGAGATTCTCCCAACCAGGGATATTGGGCGCATCGATGATCACACCCCGATATGGGTCGGTTGGTCCTGGCACAGCCACGCTGATGGCTTTGACTAAACCATCTTCAGGCCAGACGTCGGACAGTAGATTGATCAGGCGTTCGAGGGGTTTTTCTGTTTTGTGCTTGGTATGGATGCGGGTGACTTCATCGGCGGTCAGGCCTTCGAGTGGATAGCGAGCAGCACGCAGTCGTGTCCCACCAATATCGACAGCAATGTAATAAATCATGAGCGGAGTATATCATAGTTGACGTCCTGGCTAAAGACTGCTATGATCAAGCCGCAATGAATAATCGAAAGCCGTCCCATGTTTAAACGTCTGAAAATCTGGCTCTATGATCATTATCGCTGGTTAATCCCCGGCCTGGGTGTTAAACGCTGGCTGTTATTGATTTTGATGGGTACGACGTTGATTGGTGTCGGTTTGGGAGTGGTAATACTTGAAGTATATCGCACTGCGCCGGATACCTGGTGGCTGCCTGTGCTTTCGACAGCCTCGCTGCGTTTTATAGCTCGACCACTGCGTGCCTTGATCTTTGGCGGGCTTGGTTTCGGATTGATCTTATGGGGAATATTTGAAATGAACCGCTCCTTGATTCGGCCCTTCATCCGCCCTGGGCATGCTGTTGTGGATACACTCTGGTCACATCGTCACCGGGGCAGAGGACCACGCATTGTAGCGCTCGGAGGTGGTCATGGTTTGGCGACATTGTTGCGCGGCCTTAAAAATACCACTACCAACCTGACCGCAATCGTCACGGTGGCAGATGATGGCGGATCATCGGGACGTCTGCGGCGCGACCTGGGAATTCTTCCTCCCGGAGACATCCGCAATTGCCTGGCCGCTCTTTCCAGCGACGAAGCCCTGCTCGCCCAGCTCTTCCAATATCGGTTCCCGGACGGATCGCCCGGGCTGAATGGCCACTCGTTCGGGAATCTTTTTATCAGCGCCCTGGCAGACATCACTGGCAGCTTCGAGGAAGCCGTAGTCGAATCGGGGCGGGTACTGGCTGTACAAGGGCAGGTGATCCCCTCGACTTTAAATGATGTTCATCTGGAAGCGGATATAGTCCTACCTCAGACAGGTAACGAGATGCGCGTTTCCGGTGAGAGCAATATCCCGCAAAGCCCGGGTAAAATTCGCCGGGTTTGGTTAGAGCCAGGCAACGCACCGGCGTTTCCGCAGTCCATCCAGGCGGTCTTGAATGCAGAACTGATCGTCATCGGCCCAGGCAGCCTGTTCACCAGTCTTCTTCCCAACCTGCTCGTATCAGATTTGGCCGATGCAATCCGTTCCAGCCGGGCATACAAAATCTATATTGCTAACATCGCCACTCAGACCGGTGAAACAGATTGCTTTAGTCTGGATGATCATGTGCGGGTTCTGGATGAGCATGCTGGTGGTCGGTTGTTTGATATCATCATTGCCAATAATAATTTTAATGCTCATCTACCGCAGAATATCCAATTTGTTCGCGGAAGCGATGATCTGCCGAAGTTCTGCCGGGTCGTCAGCGCTGATCTATTGGATGAGCTTCATCCCTGGCGGCATGATTCGCGTAAGTTGTCGCAAAAAATTTTGGAATTGTACCAGGAAAAGTCCGGACCTCTGGTAGAATAAAGGATTGAAAATACATTGAAACATATTAATCTATAAATCTGTGCCCTCGGCATAGATTTATAGATTAAATAAATCAAATAACTATCTAAGGAGGCATTTACTATGACAGTTAAAGTAGGTATTAACGGATTTGGACGGATCGGCCGCCAGGTTTTGAAAGCAATCCAGGACCGCCATCCCGATACGCTCGAAGTGGTAGCATTTAATGACATCGGCGATATGAAGACGATGGCACACTTGCTCAAGTACGACACCAACTACGGCAAATTCCCCGGTACGGTGGAGGTACAAGGAGAGCACCTGGTCGTTAATGGCAAGGAAATCAGAGTCTTCAAAGAGACCGATCCGGCCATGATCAAATGGGGCGACCTGGGTATCGACATTGTGATCGAATCCACTGGCTTGTTCACTATCAAGAAGGACGGCGTGAATAAGAAGGGTAAAACTGTTAAAGGCGCAGAAAACCACATCACCGCCGGCGGCGCGAAGAAGGTCATCATCTCCGCACCCGCCGAGGGCGAAGACATCACCATTGTGTTGGGCGTCAACGATGATAAGTACGATCCGGCAACGCATCACGTCGTCTCAAATGCTTCCTGCACCACTAACGGTCTGGCTCCAGCAGTCAAAGTCCTGCAAGACAAGTATGGGATCGTGCGTGGTTTCATGTGCACCATCCACTCGTACACCAACGATCAGAAAATCCTGGATATGCCGCACAGCGACTTGCGTCGCGCCCGCGCCGCTGCCGTGAACATCATCCCGACCACTACCGGCGCCGCCAAGGCCGTCAAATTAGTCATTCCCGAACTTTCCGGTAAGTTGGATGGTTACGCCTTGCGCGTCCCCACTCCGACGGTCTCAATCATCGATCTAACCGCCGAGATCGAGCACCCTGTCACGACCGAACAGCTCCGCCAGGATTACCGTGACGCTGCACAGTCCCCGCGCTTGAAAGGCATTTTAGGGGCGACTGACGAGCCGTTGGTGAGCATGGACTTCAAGGGTGACGAACGCAGCTCGATCGTCGACTTGCCCTTCACCTCCGTCCTCGGCAAGGAAGCCGGCACCTTTGTCAAATTGGTCACCTGGTACGACAACGAGTGGGGTTATTCCTGCCGCACCGCTGACCTGGCCGCACTAATGGCCTCGAAGCTCTAATATGGATTTTATTCAACATGCATTCCCCACAGCGTGGGGAATGCATGTTGAATAGAGGAAGAAAACAAATGTTCAATAAAAAGACAGTTCTCGATATCGATCTGAAAGGTAAAAAAGTACTGGTGCGGGTGGATTACAACGTGCCGATAAAAGATGGAAAAGTCACCGATGACACGCGTATCGTTGCCTCTCTGCCCACTCTGAAGTATCTGCTCAGCCAGGACTGCGCCTTGATCCTATTCTCGCACCTGGGTCGCCCGAAAGATGGACCCGATCCCAAGTACACAATGAAACCAACTGCCGACCGGCTGGCCGAGCTACTCAATAAACCGGTGCAGTTCGTCGACGAATTTGTCGGTCCCAAAGCCGAGGCTGCTGCTGAGGCGCTCAAGCCGGGCCAAATCCTGGTCCTCGAAAATACCCGCTTCGTGCCAGGCGAGACGAAAAATGACCTGGGATTGGCCAAGCAGCTTGCTGGGATGGGCGACGTGTTCGTGATGGACGCTTTCGGCTCAGCGCATCGCGCCCATTCTTCTACTGAGGGTGTGGCCCACTTCTTACCGGCTGTAGCTGGCTTCCTGATGGAAAAGGAAATCAAATATCTCGGCGCGGCCATTGCCAACCCTAAGCGTCCGTTCGTTGCAATACTCGGCGGGGCCAAGATCAGCGATAAGATCGGGGTGATCCGCAATCTTCTCAATATTGCCGATAAAGTGTTGATCGGCGGCGGCATGGCAAACACATTCTTCAAAGCCGAAGGTTACCCTATAGCCGACTCACTGGTCGAAGATGAGGCGCTCGACACTGCCCGAGAACTGCTCGGCTCTGGCTCTCAAAAACTGCATCTGCCGGTAGACCTGGTCATCGCCGATAAGTTCGAAGATGGCGCAGATAAGAAAACCATGCCAACTGGACCAGTCCCAGACGGTTGGCGAATCATGGACATCGGCCCTGAAACGGTCAAGGCATATGGCAAAGCGGTTTATGGCGCTGGCACTGTAGTTTGGAACGGTCCGATGGGAGTGTTCGAAATGCCTAACTTTGCCGAGGGTACTTTTGGCGTGGCGGAGGCAGTCGCTAACAGTGGCGCAGTCTCGATCATCGGCGGCGGCGATTCAGTCGCAGCGATTAACCAGGCTGGCCTCTCTGATAAAATCACTCATATCTCCACCGGCGGCGGCGCCTCACTAGAAATGCTCGAAGGCCTGACTCTGCCCGGCGTAGCGGCCCTACTCGATAAATAAATATTTTTCGAACAAATAAATGGCGATTAGGTCGCCATTTATTTGTTCGGGGAGGCTTTTTATGAACCGCAAACCTTTTGTCGCGGGCAACTGGAAGATGTATATGACTGTCGCCGAAGCGCGTCATCTGGCATCAGAGCTAGTTCCTGGCTTGCAAGCCATTTCTGGCGTCGAAAAAGTTCTCTGTCCGCCATACACTGATCTGCTGGCTGTTAAGGCTTTACTCGAAGGCACCGATATCGGTCTGGGAGCTCAGGATATGCATTGGGAAGAACAAGGCGCCTTCACCGGAGCGATATCCCCGGCCATGGTGGCCGAGCTTTGCCAGTATGTCATCATCGGCCACTCGGAACGCCGCCAATATTTCGGCGAGACCGATGAAACGGTCAATAAGAAGATCAAAGCTGCCCTGGCGCATGGACTGGTCCCAATCATGGCCATCGGCGAGACGTTAACAGAGAACCAGGCCGGTCAAACCGCGGAAGTTCTGACTCGACAACTGCGTGATGGACTGGCTGGCATCGCCGCCGATCCATCTCTCTCCGCATCGGGCAACATCCCGCTGGTTGTCGCCTACGAACCGGTATGGGCGATCGGCACCGGCCTGGCCGCAACAGGCGAAAACGCTAATGCCGTTGTTGCCGATGTGATCCGCCCGGTCGTTGCCGATCTGTTTGGCCCAGCTTTTGCCCAGGCTGTGCGTGTCTTATACGGTGGTTCGGTGAAAGCCGCCAACGCTATCGAGTTCTTCGGTCAGCCTGATATCGATGGCGCGCTGGTAGGTGGCGCCAGTTTGAAGTGCCCGGAATTCACCGGTATTATCCAGGCTGCTGCAAAATGATCTCTAGCTTCTTTTTCATCCCCTACGCAGTGGGGGATGAAAAAGAAATCTATACCGGCCTGCTGTGGTTGATCATTGCCCTGGGGCCACTGCTCTTCTTGCAACGCGCTCTGCACCGTGAGATACAATCTATTTTCTTAATGGTCACCCGCCGGGAAGACGTAACAATGGTGTTATTTTCCATTTTATTCTTTCCAGGAGTTCTGCTACATGAAGGCAGCCATTACTTGACAGCGCGCCTGCTGGGCGTACGGACCGGGCGGTTTTCGATCCTGCCTAAACCGCTGCCAAATAGCCGCCTGCAATTGGGTTACGTCGAAACGGCTGGAGCGGACCCGTTGCGGGAAGCCCTGATCGGCGCTGCTCCACTGCTGGCCGGCGGGTTATTTGTTGCTTTCGCCGGAATTAACCGCCTGGCGCTGCCATCTCTGTGGATTCATGTTCAAGACGGCGGCCTGGCTACAGTTTGGAGATCCCTTCCTGCCATGACTTCCCAGCCGGATTTTTGGCTTTGGTTTTATCTGCTATTCACAGTTAGCAGCACTATGCTACCTTCTGCCTCCGATCGACGCGCCTGGCTGCCGCTAGCTCTGGCTGGCGCACTGCTTCTGGGGATCAGCTTGCTTGCCGGCGCTGGTCCTTGGCTGTTCCAAAATTTGGCTCCATGGCTAACCCGGTTGTTCAACGCTGCGGCAGCAGTTTTTTTTATGAGCGATTTCGCTCATGTTGCCTTCTTTATTCCGGCATTTATCTTAGAAAAACTACTTCTTTACGTCTTTTTTACCCCATTTCACAGGGTAGAAAAGAGATAATACGACTGTTATAATCCTACTTTTTAGAAGTCTCTCTTGATCATTCCTGGAGGCAACCTGGAGCATGTCGCAATATTGGTACGCGCTGCGCAGTAAACCACGAAAAGAAGATATCCTCTGGCGCCAGTTACGCAGCGAAGGGTTTGAGGTTTTTTACCCGCGCATCCGCGTCAATCCGGTCAACCCACGCAGCCGTAAAATAAAACCCTATTTTCCCGGTTACATGTTTGTCAGCATCGATTTGGAGCAAATCGGCCTGTCGCGTTTTCAATGGATGCCGCATACGCTGGGTTTAGTAAGCTTCGGCGGTGAGCCAGCGCATGTCCCGGATAACCTGATCATCGAGCTACGTAAGCGCGTGACCGAG
>Ga0113563_10002813_pt1 | contig 10648 bp, 5 predicted proteins | sample Mud3Dept3metaG_FD_80117 | JGI IMG/M metagenome (GOLD analysis project Ga0113563, IMG submission 80117) | Freshwater wetland microbial communities from Ohio, USA, analyzing the effect of biotic and abiotic controls - Mud 3 Core 4 Depth 3... | ecosystem: Environmental > Aquatic > Freshwater >...
CAAACCGGACTGTGGTTACTTTTGTGGGAGATCCTGAATCGGTTGTGGAAGCTGCGTTTCTTGCTGTTAAAAAAGCTTCGCAGCTAATTGATATGAGCAAACATAAGGGAGAACATCCCCGGTTTGGTGCAACTGATGTATGTCCACTTGTCCCGATAACAGGCATTTCAATGGAAGAGGTGGTAGTGCATGCCAGAAAACTGGCTGAAAGAATTGGCAATGAATTAAAGATCCCAGTATATTGTTATGAGAAGGCTGCATTTAATAATGAAAGAAGAAACCTGGCGGATGTGCGCGCAGGTGAATATGAAGGACTAAAGAAAAAGCTGGCTGATCCGGAATGGAAACCTGATTTTGGCCCGGCAAAATTTAATTCAAAAACAGGTGCAGTCGCAGTCGGGGCAAGGAATTTCCTGGTAGCTTATAACGTCAATTTAAATACTACATCTACACGGCGTGCCAATGCTATTGCTTTTGATATTAGAGAAAGGGGAAGAGTAAAGAGAAAAGGGGATGCACTGACAGGTGAAATAATTCAGGATGAAACGGGACAGCCTTTATTTGAGCCGGGGGCTCTCAAATCTGTCAAAGCAATCGGATGGTATATCAAAGAATATGATATCGCACAAATTTCGATAAACCTGACAGATATTTCTATAACACCCATTCATATTGCTTTTGATGAAGCGTGCAAACGAGCCGAAGAGCGGGGAGTCAGAGTGACGGGTTCCGAACTGGTGGGAATGGTGCCTAAGAAAGCAATGCTTGAAGCGGGTAAATATTTCCTTAGAAAACAGCAGCGCTCCTGCGGAGTATCAGACAGGGAGCTTATAAACATTGCAATTAAATCGCTGGGTTTAAATGATCTTTATAAGTTCAAACCTGAAGAGAAAATAATAGAATATATGATGGATAATTCTAAAAAAGATAAACTTGTAAATCTCTCTGTGGAGGATTTCATGATTGAAACGGCCTCTGAATCTCCTGCTCCGGGTGGTGGATCCGTTAGTGCATACATAGGTTCCCTTGGGACTGCACTTGGAACAATGGTGGCAAACCTTTCAGCTCATAAAAGAGGCTGGGACGACAGGTGGGAAGAATTTTCCGACTGGGCAGAGCGAGGAAAGGAATATCAGGAGGAATTATTACAGCTTGTGGATGAAGATACCCGGGCATTTAACGAACTAATGGATGCGTACAGAATACCTAAATTGAATGAAGCGAAAAATAATGTGCGGGAGAAGACCATTGCGGAAGCCACACGCAGAGCAATAATGGTTCCATTCAGGGTGATGCAGGTAGCTCATGATGCATTAGGAGTCATACGTGCCATGGCCGAAATAGGCAATCCAAATTCGGTTTCAGATGCGGGAGTAGGGGCTCTTGCCATCAGGGCAGCAGTCATGGGAGCCCATCTTAATGTAAAGATAAATATACAGGGATTGAAAGATCCTAAATTTACCGATAAAATTCTTAAAGAAACCACCCGGATTGAGAAAGATACCATCGCCATCGTTGATATGATACTCGAAATGGTTATTTCTAAAATCAGGGAACTTTGAAGATGGCTACAATGTTTGCAAGGTGGCAATAGCCGCAATGGCTACAATTGCAGCCACTGCAGCCACTGTAGCCATTCCAGCCATTCCAGCCATTCCAGCCATTGAAACAATTGTAGCAATTGAAGCCATTTGTTCCATGTTTAAGATTTTTTCTTAGCTTTAAAACGACTTTGAATAATCATTTTCCACTAAACCTAAATTCTCATCTATGAAAAGATTTCATCTCTTCTTGATACTGCTATTGTTTACAACATTTCAAATGATGCAGGCGCAGCCAGTGAAAATAAACGGTATGGTGACAAGTTCTGACGATGGCTCTCCGCTTCCGGGAGCTACCATAGCCGTTAAGAACACTACAATTAGCACACTTACGGATGCTCAGGGAAAATATGTATTAGATGTACCGGTAGATGCAAAAGTACTGGTATTCAGCTTCGCTGGGATGAAAAACCAGGATATCACTATTGAAGGTCGTACAGTAATAAATATCGCCTTAGTCATTGAGTCATTAAGTTCTGGTGAAGAAGTAATAACCGCACTTGGTATTACCCGCGATAAAGCATCACTTGGTTATCCGCTGCAGGAAGTTGCTGGCCAGGAAATTAATAAGGTAATAACAGATAACTTTATTAATTCGATGAGTGGAAAATTCGCTGGTGTATATGTTAAACCGAGTGACAATATAGGTGGATCGACTAATATTATTATCCGCGGTACAAGATCTTTTATTGGAGACAATCAGGCAATGTTTGTTGTTGACGGTGTACCTTTTGATAATTCAAATACCAATAAAAGTGCTCAGATTCATGGTTGGAATAGTTTTGATTACGGTAATAATGCAGCTGACATTAATCCTTACGATATTGAATCTGTAAGTGTACTCAGGGGAGCTGCTGCCACAGCACTTTATGGATCAAGAGCAACCAATGGTGTGGTTATGATCAAGACCAGGAAAGGATCATTAATGACGGGCAAAAAAATAGGAGTTAATATTAATTCAGGCGTTTCCTTTGGTGTATACGACAAAAGTACTTTCCCTGCATACCAGACACAATACGGAGCAGGTTATGGGCCAGTCCATAGTGGCGGACAATATCCGGGTCTCGAGGAATACGATCTGGATGGTGATGGAACCGATGATCTGGTCGTTCCATTCTATGTAGATGGCTCTATGGGTGAAAAGTTTGATCCGGATTTAATGGTATATCAATGGGAATCACTTTATCCGGAATCTGAAAGCTACCAGCAAAAGACACCCTGGGTCGCTCCTGAAAACCTTCCGGGGACCTTTTTTAAAACGGGCGTTACATTTTCAAATAACATCGAAATTGTTGGCGGAGGTGACAGGTCAACCTACAGACTTTCTTATACCAATTTCAATCAGACTGGAATAATGCCCAACAGTTATTTGAAAAGAAACAACTTCATTCTTACTGCTACAAATAATCTTACTAAGAACTTAAAAGTGACAGCTTCTGCCCATTACATTAATACAAGAGGCAAAGGACGGAATTCAACAGGGTATGGGGCGGATAATGTCCTGGCATCATTCCGGGAATGGTTCCAGATGAATGTTGATATGAAAGCACAGGAAAACATATATAACAAAACAAAGAGGAATTTGACCTGGAATCCCTTTGCTGCTGATTATTTGGAACCTTGTTTCTGGGATAATCCCTACTGGGTTGCATATGAGAATTACGAAACGGATGGAAGAGACCGGATAACCGGATATGTTCAGGCCGATTATAAAATAGCAAGTTTTCTTAACCTTATGGGCAGGGCATCTCTGGACACTTATAGCAATTTACAGGAAGAAAGGAAAGCCATCGGATCTTTATCAGGTTTTTTTGGGGTTGGAAGACCTGACGTGGGATCAGGATATTCCAGATTCGACCAGACTTTTAAGGAAATCAATATTGATTTTATCGCTAATTTCAATAAAGAACTTTCTGAAAATATTAATCTCTCAGCTTTACTTGGAACTAATATACGTCGTTTGACCGACGATCGTGTATTTGCCTCCACTAATGGCGGATTAAATATAGCTGATGTATATGCACTTAATGTGAGTACAGACCCAATGCTCCCTCCGGATGAAATGTATCAGCAAATCGGAACCAACGGATTTTTTGGAGGTGTTTCACTTTCGTTCTTTAATATGATTTTCCTTGATGCTACATATCGTATGGACCAATCATCCACTTTACCTTATGAAAACAGAAATTGCTTTTATCCATCTTTATCAGGAAGTTTCATGTTTTCAGAACTACTGGATGCCAGTTGGCTCCGGTACGGTAAAATCAGGTTAAATTATGCGGAGGTCGGTAATGGTGGCCAGTGGGGATATTTGCGTGATATCTATGTTGCCGCTCCGCCTTTTGACATGAATCCTGTTGTTTCAGGTTCTGATATTAAAAGAATTTCCGATCTGAAAGAAGAAAGAACAAAAAGTCTTGAAGCCGGACTTGAAATGAATATGTTTGAAGACAGGATAAGACTTGATGCAACGGTTTATCAGGCAACGACAACCGACCAGATTTTTCCGTTTGAAGTATCCTTTGCAACAGGTTATACAATCCGCCTCCTTAATGCCGGTGAAATGGTAAACAGAGGTGTTGAAGCAAGTTTAACCGGAGTTCCGGTAAGAATTTCTGATTTTGAGTGGGATATAACCATAAACTGGACAAGTAATATCAATGAAGTCAAAAAATTGTATGGTGATATTCAAAACCAGTGGTTCGCATGGTATCAGGGTGGTGTTGCTTTTTGTGCACGCGTAGGTGAACCTTTCGGAAACATTCAGGGAAATGATTTTGTTTATCATGAAAACGGACAGCCTATCGTTAAACCAAATGGTTATTATCAGAAATCATCAGAATGGGATAAGTCGATCGGAGATATGAATCCGGATTGGATTGGTGGTATCAATAATGCTTTTAGATATAAAGATGTCTCTTTAAGCTTTCTGATTGATATACAAAAAGGAGGGGATATATACTCTGCTGATTTGTGGTATGGTCTTGCCTCAGGGCTTTACGAAGAAACTGCAGGACTCAATGATCTTGGAAATCCTGTCAGGGACCCTGTATTACAAAATAGCGACGGAACGTATGATCAGGCCAGTGGTGGATTGATATATGATGGTGTAAAGGCAGACGGAACAAAAAATACAGTCAGGATACCTGGTAACGATATCCGTGCTTTTGGTTATGTGGGAAATCCAATGGGCCGCTATGTTTATGACGCATCATTCGTCAAGCTTCGTGAACTTGTTCTGACTTACAGTTTACCCGGAGCATTAATGGAAAAGACCTTCATCACAAATGTTTCCATAAGTCTTATCGGATCCAACCTGTGGATCATTCATAAGAACCTTCCACACGCTGATCCTGAAGCAGGCTACGGAGCAGGAAATTTCCAGGGATTTCAATGTGGCGTAATGCCCGCTGTCCGTAATTTTGGTATAAGTGTTAATCTCCAATTTTAATTTTTATTATTATGAAAAAGACGTATTTATCATTTATATTATTTGCAGTTCTTTTTGCGGCCTGTACAGATAAATTCGATGATTTTAACACAGATAAGAAAAATCCCGTTATCGTTGAAGGAAATGCTTTATTCACCAGTGCTCAACTTTCACTGGCAGACCAAATATCCACGCCGGATTTTAATTATAATATATTCAAACTTTGGGCGCAGTATTGGACTCCAACCATAAATTTAGAAGAAGCAAATTACGATATCCAGAGCCGTTCTGTTCCTGACAGCACTTTTAAGATTTATTACCTGAATGTACTTGAAGATCTTGATGAAGCTGCCAGGTTAATAACAGAAGAAACGACAGACAACCAGAGTGAGGAAATTAATCTTCAAAACCGGTTATATATTATTGATCTTATGATGGTCTATGCGTATCATCATCTGGTAGATATATTTGGTGATATACCTTACTCCGAATCTCTGGATCCAGAAAAAGTTATGCCCAAATATGATGATGCTTTCACCATTTATCAGGATTTAATTTCAATGATTAATACTGCTCTCACAGGGCTGGATGATTCCGAAGGAAGTTTTGGTTCAGCCGATATTATTTACGGAGGTGATGTCGCAGCATGGATAAAATTTGGAAATTCCCTGAAAGTGAAACTGGGTATTATTATTGCTGATCATGATGCCGGTCTGGCAGAATCGGCAATTGAATCTGCCGTGAGTGGAGTATTTGAATCCAATAACGATAATGCATTGTTGTACTATTTATCTTCTCCACCAAACTCCAATCCGGTTTATGATATGCTCATTCTGGACGGTCACCAAAACTTATTCGTTATTGCAAATACAATAATTGATCTTATGAACGGATTGGGTGATCCTAGAAGAGAAGCCTATTTCACTGCGGTAGATACTTCTACAGAATGGGGGATCGAAAAGCTAGCTTATGTGGGTGGAATTTATGGAGAGACCAATGCATATGACCAATACTCCCATGTTTCAGATCCAATACTTGAAGCAACATTCCCGGGTATATTATTAACTTATGACGAGATTTTATTTTACCTGGCAGAAGCTGCTGAAAGAGGATTCTCAGTTGGCCAGACAGCTGAGGAATATTATAACGCTGCTATTAACGCTTCGTTTGAATTCTGGGGTATTTCTGATGTCGGATCATATCTTGCAAAACCGGCTGTTGCATATGCCACAGCACAGGGTAACTGGAATGAGAAAATCGGGACGCAGGCATATATTGCAATGTACTTAAGAGGACTGGAAGGATATACTCAGTGGAGAAGACTTGATTTCCCGGTTTTCAATATTCCGCCAGCCATCGCTGATTATAATGAGATTCCCAAAAGGTTCACCTATCCGATATCTGAACAATGGTATAATAATGAAAATTATACAAATGCTGCATCTGCTGTGGGTGGAGATGAATTAACCACTAGAATTTTCTGGGATAAGAATTAAAAGGGTTAATATTAGTAATTGCCATAATGGTCACAATTGCTTCAATGGCTTCATTGGCTGCAAATGCAGACATTGTGGCGGTGAAATGTGCGACAATTGAGGTTTTTATAAAGGAGAAAGGTTTTAATTCTCAACTTTTAATTTGTACTATACATTTGTAAACGATAGGAGCAGATGAGATTTCAGCACTTATTTCCTTTTAAAAAAAAACATTAATTTTTTTTGTATTTAAGAATTTTTCTTAGCTTTACCGCCACTTTGAATAATCATTTTCCATTAAACCTAAAATTTTAATCTATGAAAAGACTTGTTCTCTTCTTGACACTGCTATTGTTTGCAGCGATTCCGCTTTTGCAGGCACAGGTAGTGGAAATCAGCGGTACAGTAACAAGCTCTGAAGATGGTTCCCCGATGCCGGGGGCATCTATTATCGTAAAGGGTACCACCATTGGTACACTTTCCGATGCGGACGGAAAATACATGTTACGGGTACCAGTAGATGCCACAGAGCTGGTAGTAAGTTTTGTTGGCATGAAAAGCCAGGATATAAGGATCGAAGGCCGCACCGTCATTGATGTTGCGCTGGAAGTCGATATTCTGGGACAATTTGAGGTAGTTGTGACCGCACTTGGAGTCACACGTGAGAAGAAAGCCCTGGGATATTCAGTACAGGATGTCGCCGGTGAAGAATTAACGAAGGCCCGTGAAACGAATATCCTTAATTCACTTTCCGGACGTGTGGCAGGTGCTCAGATTACCAGTTCTTCTGGAGCTGTAGGAGCTTCTACCCGTATCGTTCTCAGGGGTGCTACATCTCTGAGTGCTGATAACCAGCCATTGTTTGTGGTTGATGGTATACCCATTGACAACAGTAACTTTGGTGGTACAGGAAATGAAGGTGTCAACAGGGGCAATGGTGCTGCAGACATCAATCCAAATGATGTTGAAAGCATTACTGTTCTGAAAGGACCAAATGCCGCAGCATTATATGGTTCTCGTGCCTACAACGGAGTTATTTTAATTAATACAAAATCCGGAAACCAATCCAAGGGTATTGGCGTAAGCCTGTCAAATTCAACATTTTTTGACACACCCTTACGTCTGCCTGATTTTCAGAATGGCTACGGTCAGGGTGCGGGTGGTAAATTTGAATTTGTGGATGGTGCTGGTGGAGGTATCAGTGACGGAACAGATGAAAGCTGGGGCCCTCAACTGGATATAGGTCTTATGATCCCACAGTTTAATTCACCTGTAGATGAGAATGGCGTCCGTGAAGCAACACCATGGGTATCTCATCCTGATAATGTGAAGGACTTTTTCGAAACCGGATATAACACTGCAACCAACCTGGCAGTTACCGGTGGTGGCGACAGAACCTCCTTCCGTGCTTCTCTGACTAATAACATTCAGAAAGGGATTGTCCCAAATACTGATATTAAAAAGAATACACTCAATTTAACCGGAAGTGTTTCACCTACCAGACGCATGTCTGTTACAGGTACAGCAAACTATATCACTACCAAGAGCAACAACATGCCTGGATATGGGTATGACGCACAAAATGTCATGCAATCAATAGCCAGCTGGTTTGGACGCCAGGTTGATATAGCGGATTTGAGAGACTATACAAATCCGGATGGCAGCAAGTATAACTGGAATTACAATTATCACAATAATCCGTACTTCACACTTCATGAAAACCTGAATACCATGGAGAGAGAAAGATTCATCGGTAATGCGAGGCTGTCTTACCAGTTTACCGACTGGCTGAGTGCCTTTGTAAGGACCGGTGGTGATCTTTATACCAATACGAATACAGAACGGAAAGCTTATGGTGATATGGATAATCCTTACGGGAATTATTTTGAATCTGTTCGTACCAATAAAGAAATCAATACCGATTTCCTTATTTCATTCAATAAGGATTTAGGAGAGCACGTTGGCTTCAGCCTGAATGGTGGTGGGAACAGAAGGGATAATTATTATCATTACAACAGTGGTGAAGCCCCTGAATTAGCTGTTCCTGATGTGTATAACCTGTCAAATTCGCAGGTTCCCCAGAAAACTTCCAATGAAATACAAAGGAAAAGAGTGAACAGCCTTTATTATTCAGGCCAGTTATCATATAATGATGCTTTATTCTTTGATTTTACAGGAAGAAATGACTGGTCAAGTGCACTTCCGCCTGAGAATAACTCATATTTTTATCCCTCATTTACCCTCAGTGGTATCATAACTGATTTGTTTAATATTGAATCCAATGTATTTTCATTTGTAAAAGTGAGAGGAAGCTGGGCTCAGGTTGGAGGTGATACCAGTCCGTATTCAACCCTCCCGACACTGGCATTTGGAGATGGCTGGAATGCATCCACCAAACTGTTAAATCAGTATATACCAAACGAAATGCCAAATGCTGATTTATTACCACAGAGGATTAATTCACTGGAATTTGGTGCAGACCTGAGATTATTTATGGACAGACTTTCAGTTGATTTCACCTATTATAGTTCCAAGGCATACGATCAGATCATTGCCGTTCCTATTTCAGCTGCCAGCGGTTATGATACTAAGAAAATTAATGCCGGAGAAATTGATAACAAAGGTATTGAACTGATGGTTGGAATTACACCGGTTAGAAGAGAAAACCTCAATTGGGATATCTCTGTTAATTTTTCCAGGAACAGAAACGAAGTGGTAGAACTCACCGAAGGAGTCGACCGTTATACTCTTGGTAGTTACTGGAGTGCACAAATCGTTGCAATACCCGGTGAACCTTTTGGAGACATCTGGGGATATGATTTCCTTCGTGATCCGGATGGAAATATTATTCATGAAGATGGTATACCTCAGCAGGGTGCACTTAAAGTTCTTGGTAATTATTCACCTGACTGGATGGCTGGTTTCAGGAGCGATTTCAGCTGGAAGAATCTGGCTTTTGGTTTCCTGATTGATTGCCGCGTGGGTGGAGACATCTATTCCATGTCAACCACATGGGGCCGTTATGCAGGCGTTCTTGAAGAAACATTAATTGGCAGGGCAGGCGGTATTGTGGGCGATGGAGTGAAATTGGCGGATGATGGAGTAACCTATGTGCCAAATGATGTTGTAGTTACTGCTGAAGAATACAACCATGCTGCTTACAGTAATACACTTGCAGTATCCAGTGTGTTTGATGCCAGCTATGTAAAACTCAGGGAAGTTACTCTTGGATATACATTCAAGAATTTTGGTAATGTGCCTATTCAGGATTTAACCCTTTCACTGGCCGGAAGGAACCTGTTCCTTCTGTTTGCCAATGCGCCTCACATAGATCCTGAAACGGCATTCAATAACTCTAATGCACAGGGTCTTGAATATGGCCAGTTGCCATCTCTAAGAAGCCTTGGTTTTAACGTGAATATTAATTTTTAGGTAATAATTGAAAAGACTATATATTATGAAAACAATTTTTGTTAAAGGATTCACTCTGGTTGTTGCTCTATTCTTGTCTGTTTTGTTGTCATGTGACAAGAATTTTGAGAAAATCGACGAGAATCCCAATGCTCCTGGCCTGGATAAGGCCGCACCTAACCTGATGCTGACAAATGTCATCGAAGGTGTGGTGGACCAGGTAAATTATATCTGGGTTGGTCATGAAATTGGTGACTGCTGGGCACAACATATGGCAAAATGCCAGTATACTGATGAGGACAGGTATATTCCTCGTCCGGACGTTACCAACACACATTGGGCTACATGTTACAGAAGTGCTGCAATGGATCTTGTAACCATTAAAGAGATTGGAAGACAACGTATGAATGATAATTATGTTGGTGTAGGATTGGTGCTCCAGGCTTATCAGATGTCCAGGGTAACTGACATCTGGGGTGATGCACCATTTTCAGAAGCATGGAGAGCTGCTCCCGATAAAGGTGGTATACTTTCTCCCAAATATGATACACAGGAAAGTATTTATCGCAATCTGATCGACTCTCTCGAACTGGCAAATACACTGCTGGATCCTGCTGGATCCGAAATTGGCGGTGATATGCTATATAATAATGATATCGCTGCATGGAAAAAATTTGCCAATACATTACGGTTCCATTATCTGCTTCGGATATCCGGAAGGGATGCAAGCG
>Ga0113563_10002814_pt1 | contig 10647 bp, 3 predicted proteins | sample Mud3Dept3metaG_FD_80117 | JGI IMG/M metagenome (GOLD analysis project Ga0113563, IMG submission 80117) | Freshwater wetland microbial communities from Ohio, USA, analyzing the effect of biotic and abiotic controls - Mud 3 Core 4 Depth 3... | ecosystem: Environmental > Aquatic > Freshwater >...
GCCATTATCGATGCATATTGCTGCAGCCATGCCAACAATCTCACCCATCATGCCGGTAGTGCGCTGAACCCGTACAACGCCGAGTGCCTCGTGGGTTACACTGATATTTCTGCCTGCCATGAATAAATTGCTTATATTCCGTGAATAGAGGCATCTGTATGGTATCCAGTATGGTCTCTTATAAAGGTCGTGGTGATCCAGTGAAATAAATCCATCCCCTTCAAAACCCTTATAGTAATCAGGATGCGGTAAATGAAGGTCCAGCGACCAGCTGGTTGGAACACAGCCGTCTTCAAACTGCTTTGCAGTCTTGATATCATCATAGGATAATAAGACATCGCCCACAAGCCTCCTGGATTCACGGTTTCCTGAAATAAATGCCATCCAGTTGAACCTGTAATTCTGATAAAGTGAATCCACGTTTTTCAGACAGTCCCATGCTCCGTATGCTGCCCTGAAATTCCAATCCCTGATGTATTCACCTTTTTGAATAGGGTCATGATAGAATCCGCTTTCCCAGTACCAGCCGCCAAGAGCCGGAAGTCCCGTGCCCACGTAAATTCCCGGAATGTTACCCCGCCCCGGAAATTGCTTATCCGACAGATCAAGTGCCCAGGGGCACCTTGGAAACGGCTGAACAGTGTCGGTCTCGGTGAAATTAAACTGGTTAGTGCTCCCCATATGACCTTCAGTGGTCATTTCATAATCGGCACCTGCGATATACCCGATAGTGCCATGCCCGGTGCAGTCAGAAAACAATTTCCCTTCAACTTTAATCCTTTGACCTGTTTTGATATTTTGTGCAATTACATATTTTATTAAATCTCCGTCTTTGATTACTTCATTAGCCTCAAAATTCAGGAACAATGTAATATTATTTTCATTTTTAATAACCTGGTTCTTTTTCCAGTCCTCGTAATTATCCCCTTTGTTCTCACTCCCGTAAGCTCCCCTGTTCTTTTGATCCAGCTCTTTCACTATATTCCCGATTTCGGGATATGGTTCAAAACTTGTTTTTCCCTCAAGCCAGACTCTGACCTCGGAACTGTTGTTGCCACCGAGCACGGGACGATTCTGGATCAGGGCAACCTTCAGACCGAACCTGGATGCGGAAACCGAAGAGCAGATTCCTGCAATTCCGCCACCAATGACAACCAGGTCAAATTTTCCTGAATTTCTGACCCGGGAAAGTGCTTTTGTTTTGAGCCTTAACTGCAGTAATTCTTTCATTTCATCCGGAGGAACATAGCTATTGTCTGAAGAAAAGCATAATGCATCGCACCGACCTTCAAAACCTGTCAGATCATGCAATGCCAGAAAATGTAAACCTCTGCTGATCCTTCTGTTTCCGCCGTATTGCCAGTGCCAGTCAGGTTTCTCTGTTCCAAAAGTTGTTTCAAGAGCAACTCCATCAATCAATACCTGAAATACTCCCGGGTAACCTTCTGCTTTTTTGTCAGCCTCCACATCGGGTGTTTTCCACGGACCAACCCAATCCCTTGTCCTGACCCAGACATTATAATTATCTGATTTTTTAAATCTGACTTCGCATGAAGCATCTTTTACAGGAACGCCCAATCCATGAGCCAGCAAATATGGTGATCCCATCTCATTCATAAACTGCTGGTCGATAACCCACCCACCCTCATCTTCAAAACTCTCAGCTTCGACAAATATGTTATGTCGGTTATTTTGACAACCAGTGTAAAATACGAGTATCGGAAGAAGTAAAATGATTTTCTTTAATCCTTTCATAATTGACAAATCAGTCAATATAATTAATTATCTATTTCAAATTTAGTATTTTCCCTGTAAATAAGATTGCCGATTTACGACATCTGGGAAAACCTTCCGGGAATGCTGCTTATTTATGTTATTTTAACCCTGGTCAGTGGCAATGAATTAAAGTATTGAATATATTTGATTTTAATAACGAAACGGGAATTTGTGTTTTTTTTAAATAATCTTTAAACCTAAAAAACAAGCTTATGAAAGAATTCAACATTTTACTTAGGACAACCTCATCAATAACAGGATGTCCGGTAAAACCCTTCAGAATCATAAAACTAACTGCAATTCTGTTGCTGTTCAGTGTTTTGAATGTTTTTGGAGGTGTTAGTGTTTCAGATGAGGGGAATCTCAATCCTGATAAAAAATCCGGTTCAGAGACAGATCTTCAGCAGAATCAGGTAACCGGGACAATCACTGATGAACAGGGCAATCCCCTGCCCGGTGTGACTGTCCTGATAAAGGGAACTACCATCGGGACTCTTTCAGACAATTCCGGGAGGTACACTTTAAGCAATGTACCTCAGGATGCAATTTTAGTCTTTTCCTTTGTCGGCTCCGCAACACAGGAAATTCCGTTAAATAACCGGACAAGGATTGATGTTTTAATGAGGGAAGAGACTGTCGGGCTGGAGGAAGTTGTCGTAATCGGGTATGGAACTCAGAGAAAGGTTAACCTGACAGGATCAGTTGAGACTATTCAGTCAGAACAAATTGTTAAACAGCCGGTTCCGCAGGTGTCCCAGGCGCTTGTCGGTCTTACTCCGGGTCTTACAGCTATTCAGTCAAGCGGGCAACCCGGCAATGATGAATCAACTTTGCGAATAAGGGGAATAGGATCATTAGGTGCATCCAATGATCCTTTGATTCTTATTGACGGAGTTGCAGGGGATATCAACGGCCTGAATCCAAATGATATCGATAATATCTCTGTGTTAAAAGATGCTGCTGCTGCCTCAATTTATGGTTCCCGCGCATCGAACGGAGTGATCCTGGTAACAACCAAGCGGGCAAAGACGGGTCAATTGTCGCTTAAATATTCAAACTATATTGGCTGGCAGAAACCAACTGAACTTCCTGAATTCCTTGGAGCATTGGATTTTCTTAAATATTCAGGAGAACCTCAGAGTAAAATTGATGCTTATACTGCAGGTATGGCCACTGATCCTGATCTCTATCCCGATACTGACTGGGTAGGTATGCAATTCAGTGAGAACGGCTTTCAGCAATATCATGACATGACTGCAAGCGTTGGTACTGAAAAAATCAGGACAATGGCTTCCATTTCATTCCTGGATCAGGGAGGAAACATAGTTAATTACAATTTCAAAAGATATAATGGCCGTTTCAATACAGATTTGAAAGTATCTGATAAAATTGATGTTAACTTCGATATAAGCTTCAACAGATCGCAGAGGAAATCGCCCTCTACAACTCTCACTTATATAGTCCAGGATGATTACCGTATACCTCCTATTTACCATGCCATTCATTCTGACGGATCATGGGGTGATGGCTGGCAGGGACAAAATCCTATTGCTGCAGCAAGGGCCGGTGGAATAACAACAAACCTGTGGAATTATTTCCGTGGAGTTCTCAGAATTAATTACAAACCCATTAAAGATCTCACTCTTTCAGTGATGTATTCTCCCGAATATGATGATGCATACACGAGTGCTTTTACAAAACAGTATAAAACCATAATCGACTGGACCAGTAAAACCACAAGATATTATCCCAGCCGTAACGGTTTATCACAGAGCAGCTCAAGAGCTTTTACAAACAACTTTAACGCTTTGGCCACATACATTAAAACATTCAATAACCATAGCTTAACAGCGCTGCTGGGCTATGAATTTATCATGTATGAGTGGGCAAATTTTGCTGCTTCACGTCAGGACTATATCCTCGATAACTTTGAAGTACTTAATGCGGGCTCTGCTGAAAGCGATGCTAACAGCGGATCGGCAACACATTCGGGGCTTGTTTCATATTTCGGCCGCCTGAACTATGCATTCAGAGATAAGTATCTCTTTGAAGCCAATTTGAGAAGAGATGCATCTTCCCGTTTTCAGGAAGAAAACCGTGTATCTTATTTCCCCTCTTTTTCTGCCGGTTGGAGAGTTACAAAGGAATCATTCATGGAAAATCAGAACGTTTTTTCCGATCTTAAACTCCGCTTTTCATGGGGGCGCCTTGGCAACCAGCAGATCGGAAGCGACTTCCCATATGCATCCTCAATAGTCATTGGATCAAGCAATTTCGTATTCAACAATGCAATTATCACAGGTGCCACACAGAATGTACTGGCAAACAGCCTGATCCAGTGGGAAACTACTGAAACGACAAATATTGGTCTGGATGCAGGATTTCTCAAACAGAAACTGACATTAACAGCGGATTATTATGTCCGCAAGACATTCGACATTCTTCTGAGCCTGCCAATCCCATATGTGATAGGCCTATCACCTTCAATGCAGAATGCAGGTAATGTTGAAAACAAAGGCTGGGATCTGTCAATTGGCTGGAATGACACTAAAGGTGATTTTTCTTATTATACACGATTTAACTTCTCCGATGTAAAAAATAAAGTGACAAATTTATCAGGTGTGGGACCTATTATATCAGGAATTTCTATTACTGATGTCGGACTTCCGATCGGCTCCATATACGGATTTGAATCATCGGGCATTTTCCAGGATCAGGAAGAGATTAACTCAGCCCCGGCACAATTCGGAACTTTAGTACCGGGGAATATACGGTACACTGATCAGCTGACTGTTGATACGGATAGTGATGGCGTACCGGATCAGGTCGACGGAAAAATCAACCCCGATGACCGCGTTGTTATCGGAAATCCTTTCCCGAGATTGTCTTATGGCCTTAGCCTTGGTGCCGAGTACAAGGGATTCGATTTTTCAGCCAATCTCCAGGGTGTTGGCAAGAGGGATATATTATTGCAGGCCGATATGGTCTGGCCTTTATGGAACGCCGGCAAGATTCAGAAATGGCATCTTGAGGAGTGCTGGTCACCTGATAACACTGATGCAAAATATCCGATAATCAAAGCAACAAGCTCAGGCAGTAACGATGCCCAGATGTCAAGCACATGGGTATTTAATGCCTCATATTTACGCCTCAGAAATATCACCCTGGGATATACACTACCTGAAAAATGGTTTACAGATTTCTTTGTTAAAGGTGTAAGGGTCTATTGTTCAGGAATAAATCTGCTTACATTTAATAAGCTGCCAACCGGAGTTGACCCTCTGGTTCCAAATGGTGCAGGCGGAGGCATATTCCCGGTCACTTCAAATTTCTCGATAGGTATTGATGTGAACTTTAAGTAATAACAATATTAATATTACGATACATGAAAACTCATAATAAATACTTCATTCTGCTGCTGGTGCTTCTGTCATTTACAGCATGCGATAAGCAAATACTTGATCTTGAATCTTTGACCGAGCCTGTTGATGCCACTTTTTTCTCCAATGAAAAGGAACTGGAATTAGCATTAACAGGAACATACAGTTCACTTCTCAGGCTTGATTACGGAGCAGCATATCAGATTGGACTCGATAATGGATGTACAGATATCGGAATAACAAGAGGATGTGCAACGGACAATATCGGAGCCGGCACTCATAGTCCGACTACAGGTATTTTTCAGGACCTCTATTCGTATTATTACAGAGGTATAGGAAGGGCAAATAACCTGTTGCAGAATATGGAACGGGCTAAAGATATTGTACCAGAAGCCAGATATCTTCAGATCCAGGCTCAGGCGCAGGTGCTACGGGCTTATTTTTATCATTACCTCACCGAGTTTTTTGGCGATGTACCATATATTGATAAAGTTGTTACAAAACCGGAGGATGGTCTGATCGAGAGGACACCAAAGGCCACCATAGCTCAGAATCTTCTAGCTGATCTTCAGACTGCAGCTGCCAATCTTCCACTCACATGGTCCGAAAAAGGACGAATAACAAAAGGTGTAGCACTGGCACTGAGAGCAAGAATAGCTCTCTATAACAAATTGTACAGTGAGGCAGCTTCCTCAGCAAAGGCAGTAATGGATATCGAACAGGCATCCGGATTGAGTCTCTATCCCAATTATGAAAAATTATTTCAACGCGCTGGCGAAGGTTGTTCCGAAATAATGTTCGTCATGCCTTTCAAGGATGGATTTCAAACATCATCCTGCTTCCCTCTGGGATCAAGAAATGCCGGTTCATACACTACAATAGCTCCTGCACAGTCTATGGTCGACTCATACGAGGCTTCCGATGGTCTGCCTATTGACGAATCTGCTGTTTACAATCCTTCAAAACCATTCGAAAACAGAGATCCCCGATTAAAAGCTTCTCTAGTTACTCCGCAAAGCGTTTGGGCTGGATTTATTTTTGAGAGCCATCCTGACAGTCTTTCTTACAGGTTTGTTGGCGGCAAGCTTGCCGGATCGAACAGAGACAGCAGAAAAGTAGCCTGGCCGGCAGCATTCTGCGGATATAACTGGAAAAAATACAATGATGAAGAATCACAAAAAATCAAACAGATGTATTCCGAAATTGATTTTGCCCTTTTAAGATATGCAGAAGTGTTACTGACATATGCTGAAGCTAAAATCGAATCAGGATCTATCGACGCATCAGTATTAACAGCTATCAATCGTGTACGTGCCCGGGCATACGGAGTTGATGTAGCAGATGTTGGTAATTATCCGGAAATAACAACGACAGATCAGGCAGAACTAAGGAAAATAATAAGAAGAGAGAGAAAAGTTGAGCTTGCCAATGAAGGTTTCCGCCTGTTCGATATCAGAAGATGGAAAATTGCAGAAAAAGTGATGCCGGTTAAAATCTATGGCAGGATACTAAATGAAAAAACAGCAACTCTCATACCAGGTATTGATGATGATGGTTTTGTCTCATATGCAGATGTTGCAAGCCAGTATGATCTTAATACCGATGGCCGGTTCCCTAATGCTCAGAACAGGCTTTTTGATAAGAACAGGGATTACCTCTCTCCTATTCCGCAATCAGAGATTGATACATATGCAGGATTCGGAGTTGTCCTGGAACAAAATCCCGGGTATTAGGCAATTTTAAATACGGGTGAAAAAAGGATTATGATCAGAATACTGAAAAGAACATTGTCACTGATCCTCATAGTTATGGGATTATTATCATGCAAAGATTCTGAAAACCAGATCTTTCTCGAGGCTGAAAGCTTTCCGGAGCCGGGAGGCTGGGTAATTGACCAGCAATCATTTGATATCATGGGATCACCATATATGCTGGCCCATGGTCTGGGTATCCCCGTCAGGGATGCCCGGACCACCGTCAATATTCTCTCAAGTGGCAATTACCTTGTCTGGGCTCGCACCCGCGACTGGGTAGCACCGTGGGGCGTTGAAGGATCTCCCGGCAGATTTCAGCTTTTGATCAATAATGTTCCGCTTGAAACTACCTTCGGAACAGAAGGCAGCTCGTGGCACTGGCAGAAAGGTGGCACCATCCGCCTGAAGAAGGGTGAGACAATCCTGGCGTTGCATGACCTCACCGGATTTAACGGGAGGTGCGATGCAATCCTGTTAACAACTAATCATAAATTCATACCTCCCGATGAACCGGATGCATTGAGTGATTTCAGGAAAAAAAGCCTCGGGCTTGATACGATACCTGAAGATGCAGGCGAATTTGACCTTGTTGTCGTAGGCGGCGGTATGGCAGGATGCTGTGCTGCTGTCAGCGCAGCAAGATACGGATGCAAGGTGGCCCTGGTTCAGAACCGTCCAGTGCTGGGCGGAAATAACAGCTCAGAGGTCCGGGTCGGATTATCCGGACTGATCTTCCAGAAACCCTGGCCGAAACTCGGCCGTCTTGTTGACGAAATCGGATCCATAGGACACTGGATGGCATGGGAAGCAAACCAGGATCCCGCTTCACCAAGAAGCAAGCATATACTGGAAGTCCTTGCCGCCAATCCCGAGAAAAAGATTCATAACGCCGGACCGGCAAGCAACTACGGTGATGATAAAAAAATTGCGGCCATTGAAAATGAACCGAATATTACGCTGTTCCTGAATACGCACGTATTCAAGGCAGAAAAAGAGGGCGACAGGATCACAGCGGTTGTTGGCAGGAACATTGTCACCGGAAGAGAATTGAAGCTGAGGGGAAAATTATTTGCCGACTGTACAGGTGATGCCAACCTTGGATATCTGGCGGGCGCTGATTTCAGGGAAGGAAGAGAAAGCAGGAATGAGACCGGAGAATCAGGCGCTCCGGAACAGAGTGACAACCTGGTGATGGGGACCTCGGTACAGTGGTATGCGGAAGAGGTGAATGAAGTGTCACCATTCCCTGAATGCAGTTGGGCGGTTCAGTTCGATGAAAAAACCTGTTACAAGGTTACCCGGGGTGACTGGGACTGGGAAGCAGGACTTACCCGTGACCAGGTCACTGAAATTGAATTTATCAGGGATTATGCTTTACGCGTCACATTTGGCAACTGGGATTTCATCAAGAATAAAAGCGTTGATAAAGATAAATTTGCACATTCCAAACTGGCGTGGGTCGCCTATATCGGAGGGAAACGGGAATCAAGAAGACTTATGGGAGATGTGATACTTAAAGAACAGGATATACTGAACCGAACCGGTTATCCTGATGCATCCTTTACAACGACATGGGGAATTGATCTTCATTATCCCGTAAAATCGGACGATTTTACGGGAGAACCTTTCCGTTCAGTTGCCCATACGGTAAAAATTGATCCGTATGCAGTTCCTTACAGGTGCCTCTATTCACGAAATGTCAGCAACATGTTCATGGCCGGACGGAATATCAGTGTCACGCATGTGGCTCTTGGCACCGTGAGAGTAATGAGGACAGGAGGAATGATGGGCGAAGTTGTGGGTATGGCAGCATCTGTATGCAAAAATAACAGTGCTCTGCCGCGGGATGTTTATCAGAAGTACCTTGAAGAACTGAAAAAGCGGATGTCGGAAGGGGTTGCTCAAAAGAATTGAAAGGGGAATTCTGGTTATTAGTTATTAGTTATTGGTTATTAGGTTATTAGGTTATTAAGTTATTAGGTTATTAGGTTATTGGTTAGTCTCAACAACCAGCAACAAGCAACTTAATTAAGTTGAAATTTAAAATACTTTATTATGACATCAAGAGGAGTCTTATTCACCTGTATTTCACTGTTGATTTTGTTCACCGCCTGCAACCGGGAGCTTAATCATAAACTTATTGAAGCCGAGAGCTTTACTGATAAAGGCGGATGGGTTGTTGATCCCCAGTTTGTCGAACAGATGGGCTCGCCTTATCTGCTGGCTCACGGATTGGGAAATCCGGTGAAAAATGCAGTAATGGAAATCAGTCTGCCCTCAAAGGGCAGGTACCATATATGGGCAAGGACTAAAAACTGGGCACCCGGAGAATGGGATGCACCAGGCAGATACATGCTTATTATCAACGGGAAAGAATTAAAAACAGTTCTTGGGACTGAAGAAGGGTGGAACTGGCAGTATGCCGGTGCTGCAGCATTTAAAGATATTGCCGCCACTGTTGAACTGAAAGATCTTACGGGTTTTGAAGGACGGTGTGATGCGATCTATTTCAGTACCAAAAAAATAATGCCGCCCGCTGACCAGGAAAAATTGTCGCAGTGGCGCAGGGAGATGCTGAATGAGAGTGATACTCCGCAAAAATCTGCGACATTCGACCTGGTTGTTGTCGGCGGAGGTATTGCCGGATGCGCGGCATCAATTGCTGCAGCAGAACAGGGACTAAGGGTGGCGTTGATCCATGATCGTCCGATACTGGGCGGTAATGCCAGCAGCGAGATCCGTGTTCACACTGAAGGCATTACCTGGAAGTCGGAAAGGATATTAAGCATGTTAAACACTGTCTGGTGGCCCAACGGATCGGCGGATGCAGTTTATGACGACAGGAAACGGCATGACAATATTGCCAGATATGAAAACATTTCATTGTTCCTGAACTGGAGGGCTTATACCACAAATGTGACATCTGATTCCATAACATCAGTTGATGCACGTCATACTTCATCAGGTGAAACAATGCGTTTTACATCTCCCCTTTTCATTGATTGCACAGGCGATGGATGGATTGGCTACTGGGCCGGAGCTGAATGCATGTACGGCCGGGAAGATTCATCAAAATACAATGAGAACTGGGATCTTCACAAGGAATTATGGAGCCCTGCACGGGGAGACGGCAGGGTGATGGGTTCTTCAGTATTGTGGAGAACTGTCGACGCAGGGAAACCTGTATCTTTCCCGGCAGTGCCATGGGCAATGGATGTTGCGGGTGAGTATTCTGCCACCATGGGAACATGGAAATGGGAATTCTCGAGAGACGATGTGCATCAGGTTGATGATGCAGAATTTATTCGCGATCATATGCTGAGGGCAATTTATGGATCCTTCTATAATGCAAAGCAGCAGCCGGAAAATGAAAATCTTGCACTTGAATGGACTTCTTACCTGGTTGGAAAGAGGGAGTCGCGGAGGCTGGCAGGCGATTATATCTACACATTTGCTGACGAGAAAAAAATGAGAGAATTTCCTGATGCGGTTGCGATGGAAGAAAGGGATATTGATGTTCATTACCAGCAGAATCTAAAGGATCCTTCACAGCCGGATTTTCTTTCCGAGGCACTCTTCTACAAGGTGGATCATTATTACATTCCCTATCGCAGCCTCTATTCAAAGAATATCAGGAATCTGCTGATGGCTGGAAGGTGTTTCAGCTGTTCACATGTGGGTCTGGGCGGACCAAGGGTTATGCATACGACAGGACAGATGGGTGTTGCCGTAGGTTA
>Ga0113563_10002815_pt1 | contig 10646 bp, 8 predicted proteins | sample Mud3Dept3metaG_FD_80117 | JGI IMG/M metagenome (GOLD analysis project Ga0113563, IMG submission 80117) | Freshwater wetland microbial communities from Ohio, USA, analyzing the effect of biotic and abiotic controls - Mud 3 Core 4 Depth 3... | ecosystem: Environmental > Aquatic > Freshwater >...
CCCAGCTCTTGAAGGAACATCAGCCCTCCATCTTTTTATGCGGGGCTACGGTCATCGGGAAAGACCTTTCTCCCCGGTTGGCCGCGCGTCTTCAAACCGGGCTGGCGACGGACTGCATCAGCCTTTCCATCGGGGAGGACGGGGCGATGATCGCCAGGCGGCCGGTTTACGCCGGGAAAGCCTACATCGAAGTGACCTACCCGTCGGCCAGGCCTCAAATGGCTTCCGTGCGTCCCAATGTCCTGGAGATGGTCCAGCCGGATGGATCGAAAAAGGGATCGATCACCAAGGTCGACGCCCAGATCGATGCCGGCAGCCTGCGGACGACCGTGCTGGAGGTGATCAAATCCGCCGCCGCCAAGGTGGACCTGACCGAAGCGGAAATCATCGTATCCGGCGGCCGGGGAATGAAGGGGGCGGAGAACTTCAAAATCCTGGAAGAATTGGCCGATGTCATCAAGGCCACCGTGGGCGCTTCCCGGGCGGCAGTGGACTCCGGCTGGCGCGAACACGGCGACCAGGTGGGGCAGACCGGAAAAGTGGTGACCCCGAACCTCTACATCGCCTGCGGCATCTCCGGCGCCATTCAGCACCTGGCCGGGATGGGGTCTTCCAAGGTGATCGTGGCCATCAACAAGGACCCGGACGCGCCGATTTTCCAGAAGGCCGATTACGGGATCGTGGAAGACCTGTTCAAAGCAGTCCCGATGCTCACCGAAGAGTTCAAAAAGCTCCTTTCGGAGAGCTGATTTCCCATGGGGGTGCTTTCCCTGCCGGAGGGCGCCCCATCTTTTTCGTTCCGCCATTTTTCTTTCCCATCTTTTCTTGAAGCGAAGGAAGGCGGACGCTATCCCGCCAGCCCTGGTTTCAACCGGTGGCTTCACCGGTTGTGGGGAATCGAGGACCCATATGCTCAGCTCATTCGACCTTTTTCTGCTCTTCATCGTGGCTGGGGTGTTCGCCTATGGCCTGTATCGCAGGTACCGGCTGTGGATGATGGGCAAACCCGAAAAGAGAACCGATCAGCCCAAGGAGCGGCTGAAATCCCTATGGGCTTATGTGGTGGGACACAAGCGGATGCTCCGGGACACGTTCCCGGGCTCGATGCATCTGCTCATCTTCTACGGTTTTTTGATTCCTTTCGGGGTAGTCGTCATCACTCAGGCAAACTTCTCCCTCCCCAGAGTCCTGGCGCTTCCCCTTTCCCTGGTGTTTGATCTGATCGGAACCTTGGGAATCGTCGGTCTGCTGATGGCCGCCTACCGCCGGTACGTGCAGAAGCCGGAAAATCTCACTTACGACACCCATTGGAGCAACGCGGCCGCCCTCCTTCTTCTCCTGGGGGTCTTCGGGCTGGGTTTCTGTGTCGAGGGTCTGCGGATTGCCCGGACGCAACCCGATTGGGTGGCTTGGTCCCCGGTGGGGTGGCTCTTTTCTCGAGGCTTCAGCGGATTGTCGGACACGAACCAGATTCTCCTGCACCGGCTTCTCTGGCGGCTCCATCTCTTTTTGGTTCTCGGATTCATCGCCTTTATCCCCTATTCACGCATGCTTCATATCGTAACCGGGCCGGCCAACGTGTACCTGCGTTCTTTGGCCCCCAAGGGGGAACTGCCCCCCATACGGGATTTTGAGACTGCCGAGACCTTCGGGGCCTCCAAGATCGAGGAATTGACCCGCAAGCAGCTCTTGGACCTGGATGCCTGCACGCGGTGCGGCCGCTGCCTGGATCATTGCCCGGGAGCGGTCAGCGGAAAACCCCTGGCCCCCAAGAAGAATTGGGATTCCCTCCGGGCTCATCTGGAAGAAAAGGCGGCCCTGAAGCGGAAAGGAGTCGACCTCTATGGGGAGGGGCAGAAGAAGCTCATCGGCGACGGGGTTTCGGAGGACGTAATCTGGGCCTGCACCAACTGTCTGGCGTGCGCCATGGTCTGTCCCGTCTTCATCCCCTGCGTGGACAAATTCCTGGAGATGCGCCGTTATCTGGTCCTCATGGAAAGCAACTTCCCCCAGGAGGTCCAGCTGGTCTTCCGCAACATGGAGAACAACAGCAACCCGTGGGGGGTAGGGTCGGGGCTCCGGGCGGAATGGGCCAAGGGCCTGGAGGTCAAGACCATGGCCGAAGACAGCGAGATCGACCTCCTCTTCTTCGTGGGCTGCGCGGGCAGCTTCGACGATCGAAACAAGAAAGTGGCCATCTCCCTGGTGAAGATCCTGAAAGCCTGCGGGGTGAAATTCTCCATCCTGGGGACCGAAGAGGGTTGCTGCGGGGATTCCGCCCGCCGCATCGGGAATGAATACCTATACCAGACGCTGGTCCAGGCCAACATCGAGGTGTTCAAAAATTACCATGTCAAGAAGATCATGACCATGTGTCCCCATTGCTTCAATACCCTCAAGAACGAGTACCCCCAGTTCGGGGGAAAATACGAAGTGGTCCATTACACCCAGTTCCTAGCCGAGATGCTGGCGGCCGGGAAGCTGAAGCTTTCCAAGCCGATCGACAAGGTGATTACCTACCATGATTCCTGTTATCTGGGGCGGGCCAACGAAGTATACGAGGAGCCCCGCCAGGTCCTGCGGGCCGTCCCCGGATTGAAACTGGTGGAAATGGAGCGCAACCACATCCGCAGCTTCTGCTGCGGGGCGGGGGGCGGCCGCATGTGGATGGAGGAGAAGCTGGGAACCCGGATCAACCAGCTGCGAACCGAACAGGCGGTCCAGACCAAGGCCAACTGGGTGGGAACCGCCTGCCCCTACTGCCTGACCATGATCGGCGACGGGATCAAGGAGAAGGGGCTGGAAGAATCCATGACCGCCTGGGACTTGAGCGAACTGGTGGTCCAGGCCATGGATTCGCAGGCTTCGCCGGCAAGCGCGGAAAAGAAAACGGAAGGGTAACGGTTCGCCTTTCACTGGCTTTGAAGAGAGGACATGGATATGGGCGGAAGGGAAAAGCGGGGTCTTTGGAAATTGAGTCGAGCTCTGTTCCCGTTTTTGGCTTTCTTATTTTTCTGGGCCTGGGCCGCTCAAGCGTCGGAAGACGCCGAATGCCTGAAATGTCACAAAAACCCGCGCCTCAGCAAGGGGAATAAGGACGGGTCCCTCCTTCCCTTGTACATCAATGAAGCGGCTTTTAAAGCTTCTGTACACGGGGCAGCCGGGATGGGGTGTGTGGCTTGCCATCAAGAAGCGAAGCCCGATGCTCACCCGGCGGAGGGATTCCCGGAGGTCGGGTGCACGAATTGCCACCAGGACTCTGCGGAGACCTATAAAAAGACCGCCCATGGAATGATGCTCGAAAGCGGGATGGAAAGGGCCCCCAAGTGCCAGGACTGCCACACCTCCCACTATATCCGGAAGATTGCCGACCCCCAATCGCCGGTAAGGGCCTCCCGGCTTCCGGACGCCTGCGTCAAGTGTCACGAAGTTTCCAAACCTCCCAAAGGGCTTTTCATGGCCTTGGCTACCTACCGGATCATGGGCCATCCCAAGACTGACCTGGGGGCCCGTTATGATACCCAGGGATGCGCCAACTGCCATCCGGAAAATGCGGGACATCCGCAGAAGAAGGAATCGGCTCCCTCCTGCGTAAAATGCCATGACCCCTCCGCTTCCAAACCGCTGCTCCTGGGGCCGATCCATTTCAAGGTGTCCCTCTGGGAGCAACCGGTTCCTTTCCTTCTGCAATTCCTTTACGGGGCCGGCCTGGTCCTCGCCGTGTTGGCTTGCGTCGTATTCTTGGGCTATCGGACCTACACCCGCAAAAAAAACCGGAAGGCCGAGGGGGAGAAGCCCGCCGAAGGGCAGGGGACTCCTTCCTGAGAAAACCCCCGCCCGAAAACCGGCCTGAAAGGCCGTGCGGAACGATCCGTCTTCGGGGAAGAGGCAAGGAGAAAAGAACCGGAATTCTCTTTTCTGCTTGCCTCTTTTTTTGAGTTCTTGTCAGCCTTCGGGCAAAATGGTATAAAAATCATTACTCGATTCCCGGCGCAGAGAAACGAATCAGATACCAGAACATATCCCAACAAGGAGGACTTCACATGGATTTTCAACTTTCACCCCAGCAGGAACTGCTCAGGAAAAGCATTCGGGAATTCGCCGAAGGGGCCATCGCCCCGAAAGTACAGCACATGGAGGAAACGGATGAAGTTCCCTGGGACCTTTACAGGGAGATGGGGAAGCAGATGTACATGGGAATCCTGACGCCCAAAGAATTTGGCGGAACCCAGTTGGGGAACCTGGCCCGGATGATCATGATCGAGGAGTTGTCCCGGGTGTCGGCGGCGAATGGAATGGCCATGCAGATCTTCCACCTGGGGATTTCCCCCATCACGGATTTCGGGAATGAAAACCAGAAGAAAAAATACCTGCCCGCCCTGGCCAAAGGCGAGCGTTTGTCGACGATCGCCGTGACCGAAGCCACGGGGGGATCGGATCCCACGGGGATCCAGACGACCGCCAAGCTCGAAGGCGATCACTATGTTTTAAACGGAAGAAAATGCTTCATCACCCACGGGCATGTGGCGGATACCATTACCCTCATGGCCAAGACCGGCGAGGGGCCCAAGGGATTCAGCGCCTTCCTGGTGGAGAAGTCCTTCCCGGGGTTTAAACTCGGGCGGAAAGAAAAGAAATTCGGCCTCCACGGATGCAACACCGGTGAACTCGCCATGGAAAACTGCATCGTTCCCCGGGAGAATCTTATGGGAAACGAGGGGGACGGGCTGAAAATCTGCATGGCTGGAATCAGCGAAGTGGGGCGAGCCGGGATGGCGGGATGCGGCCTGGGGGTCGTCCTGGCCTGCCTGGAAGCCTCGGTGAAATTTGCCAACGAGAGAATTCTAGGGGGCAAGCCCATCAGTCAGCACCAGGCCATTCAGTGGATGATTGCGGATATCTACATGGACCTCGAGGCCAGCCGGCTTCTCTGCTACCGGGCGGCCTGGATGCGGGACCAGAAGATGCGTTGCGACACGGACATGGCCATGGCCAAGTACTACGCCACGGAAGCTGCGGTCCGCAGCGCAAAGAAAGCGGTGGATATTCACGGCGGTTACGGATACATGATGGAATATGCGGTCCAGCGGTATTATCGGGATGCGGAGATCTTAATCGCCTCCGCCGGAACTTCGGAGATCCAGCGCATCGTCATGGCCCGCAAAGCCCTGACGTCTTTCAAATAATTTTTTTCACCCCAGAGGCACAGAGATCACGGAGAAGAAAAAAAATCCGAATGAAGCCTTTTTGGAATTTGATGCCTGGGATTTGATTTTTTTCTCTGTGTCCTCTGTGCCTCTGCGGTGAAAGGTTTTTAAATATGAAAATAATCGTATGCGTCAAGCCGGCGCCGGACCCCAAGCGCTGGGACAGCATCCAGCTGGACCCGAAGACCAAGGCCTTGCGGCGGGAAGGGATCCCCAGTGTCCTGGGACCGCTGGACAAACGAGCCCTGGAAGAAGGTCTGCGGATCAAGGAAAAGCTCGGCGGAAAGGTAACTGCCATGGCCATGGCGCCCCCCTCCGCCCGGGACAACCTGGTGGAAGCCCTGGCCATGGGAGCGGATGAGGCCGTCCTCCTGAGCGACCGGGCTTTTGCCGGGTCCGATACCTGGGCGACTTCCCTCGTCCTCGCCAGGGGCATTCAGAAATCGGGCGGTTTTGATCTGGTCCTTTGCGGAGAATGGAGCCTGGACGGGTCTACCGGCCACGTGGGAACGCAACTGGCTGAATATCTGGGGATTCCCAATGTAAGCCGGGTCGCGGCGGTGGAGAGCCTGGAAGGAATAACCCTGCGGACCCGCACCCTGGTCGAGCGAGGGCACCGGATTCTAGAGACGACCCTCCCGGCCCTGATCACCGTGACCCGGGACATCAACACCCCCCGCTTCACCTCGCTTCTGGGGGTGATGGAAGCGGAAACCAAACCCCTTGTCTCCTGGTCCGCCGCGGACCTGGGCATCAAAACGCAGGAAGTGGGTTTCCCGGGCTCTCCCACCCAAACCGGGGATGTCTTCATGCCGGAGATGAAGCGGAAGGCGGAGATGCTCAGGGGGGAGCCGGAGGAGATGGTCGGGGAGATCGTCCGAAAGATCAGGCAAGCGATGGGATAATAAATCCGAATCTCGAAATCCAAATAACCCAAAATAAGGGTTTCGAAAATTTGAACATTTCAGTGTATTTCGAATTTCGTGATTCGGAATTCGGATTTTAAGGGAAATTGAGCGATGAAAGACTTGGAGGATTGGAAGGGGATCTGGGTTTTCATTGAACAGGAAGAAGGCTGCGTGGCCGAAGTCTCTTTTGAGCTTTTGGCTGCGGCGGGGCAGCTTTCCCAGAAGAGGGGAGGGGCCGAAGTCGTAGCCCTCCTGCTCGGGCACGGCATTAAAGAACTGGCCAAAGGCCTGCTTTCCTATGGCGCGGATCGAGTTCTCTTGGCCGATCACCCTTCCCTGAAAAAATACCTGACTCTTCCCTACACCCGGGTCCTCGGCCGTCTGATCGCCGATAGAAAACCCGATATTCTCCTGCTCCCAGCCACTTCTGTGGGGGCTGACCTGGCGGCCCGGGTTGCCATCCGGGTCAATACCGGACTCTCCGCCCATTGCACCCACCTGGATATTAATGCCAACGGAGAACTCATGCAGGTCGTCCCCGCTTTTGGCGGGAAGGTCATGGCCACCATCCTCTGCCCCAAGCACCGGCCCCAGATGGCCACCATCCGCCCGGGTGTTTACAAAAGAGGGGAGCTTCGAAATGGACAAGGAGGGGTGGAGGAGGTTTCCGCCGATATCCGGGCGGAAGACCTCAAACAGAGAGTGGTGGAAGTCCACTGGGAGAAGAAGGCGGCACAGAGTATCGACGAAGCGGAGGTCGTGGTAGCGGGTGGAGCGGGGATCGGCAATCCCGAAGACTGGAAATGGGTGGAAAGGCTGGCCCATGTCCTTCATGCCGCGATTGGGGGGACGCGTCCGCCCCTGGACGAAGGCTGGATCGAAGAAGGCCAGATGATCGGCCAGAGCGGAAAGACCATCCGGCCCAAGCTGTATATCGGTGTGGGCATTTCCGGTGTCATCCAGCACGTGGTCGGGATCCAGGACGCCAAAGTAATTGTCGCCGTCAACAACGACCCCCATGCGGCCATCTTCCAGTCCGCCGACCTTGGCGCGGTGGTCGATTTCAGGAAGCTCCTTCCCTTACTGGTCGAAGAACTGGAGAAAAAAACCGATTCGCTCACCCGATGAAGCTCCTCCCCACCCTTTTACGTGGAGAGCAATCCTTTCCTTTTTCAGATGGGTAACTTTGAAGCCAGAAAGGGAGAAAGATGAAGATCGATCCGGCAGACTTAGACCGAAAAAGCACCCATGATATTTTGGCGGGGACAGTCCTGCCCAGGCCCATTGCTTTCATCTCCACCGTCGGGGAAGACGGGGTCTGCAACCTGGCTCCCTACAGCTTCTTCATTCCGGTTTCGATGAAGCCGATCCTATTGGGGGTCAGCATCGGCAGGAAAAGAGACGGGAGCAAAAAGGATACCCTGGTCAACATCGAGTGGGGAAAGGATTTCGTGGTGAATCTGGTCACCGAGGCTTTGGCGGAAGCCATGAATCAGACCGCCGGGGAATACCCGAAGGAGGTGGATGAGTTCCAGGTCGCCGGCTTGACTCCCGTCAAAGCCGATCGGGTCAAGTCTCCCAGGGTTGCCGAGTCCCCCGTGAATATAGAATGCCGCTTGCACCAGATCCTCGGGTTCGGCGATTTACCCCGGTTGAATGAATTCGTCCTCGGGGAGGTTCTGCAGATTCATGTGAAGGATGAATACTGGGTGAATGGAGAAATTCAATCGACGAAACTGAAGACTATCGGGCGGATGGGGGGAGACTTTTACTCGCGGACCACGGACCTTTTCGAAATGAAGAGGCCGGTGGTTCGTTGAGAAACGCATAGCGCATAGAGCATGGCGCATAGCGTCCGTGCGGGGAGCAAAGCTTCTTTTCTTCCCGGTTTGTCTCCCTTCCGGGTTATCAACCCGAAATAAAAGGGGCTATCTCCGAAAGGGAGAAAGCCCCTTTTTTTCTGTCGAAGGAATATTTACTTCAGCCTTCCCTCGGCTGCCTTCCAGTCAATATTCTTGAAAAAAGCGGCGATGTAATCCGGCCTCTTCAATCCGTAATCGACCATGAAGGCATGCTCGAAGACATCCAGGATCAGGATGGGATGGCAGCCGGCCAGGTGTCCCACGTCGTGCTCGTTGATCCAGCAGTTGCACAGAGCTCCCGAGGCGCTGTCCTGGTAGAGAATGGCCCAGCCGATTCCTCGCATCGTTCCCACTCCTCGGAAGTCCTTTTCCCACTCCTCGTAGCTTCCGAAAGACTCGGCGATCTTTTTGTAGAGCTTCCCGCCTTTGTCGATGGCCCCTTTCCCGCCGAGGTTTTCGAAGTAGTACTCATGGAGCCGCATTCCATTGAACTCCCAGCCGAAGCGTCTTTTCAATTCGGCGAATTCGGGAGTTGCAGTCTTGCCCTCCTTCAGCATCTGGCCCAGCGTATCCATGAGTTTGTTGGTGTTGGTTACATACCCCTGATAGAGGGTGAAGTGGTTTTTCAGAAGGGTTTCGCTGAACCCCTCCATCCCGATGAGTTTACCGTAATCTTTGGCAGCGTAAGGCATTTTGCCCTCCTTTCTCGCTTGAGCGAAAGTGATTTTGGGTTTCCCGGCTAACAAATAGACCCCTCCCATGGCGGAAAGGGCCAAAAACTGGCGTCGAAGAAAGAGTATAGGTTTCATACGAGATAACGGCTGCTCAAGCCTTTCTGGAATCAAGATACTAGATCAGGAAAGCAATGAGAATGGGGTGAATGCTGTATTTTTAGCCGGGAAAGAAGGTATTTTACGGCGGCCAGGGGTCTTTCTTCCGACCGGAATTGACGAAAAAAGGAGCCTCCCCGATTCCTTCGGCGCCCATTTCAGCGTTTGTAGGCCTTTTGGATTTGCCTGGGGATTTCAAATTCGCAGGGAACCTTGGTCTGGCAGAGTCCGCAGCCGGTGATCTTTACCCCATATTCGGCCCTCTTCAGCGCTCCGATGGTGTTGTAGCTGTATTCCTCGCATCGGTCCTTGTCATGCCCCTTGGCGGTAATGGCTCCGGCAGGGCACCGCAGGGCGCAGACTTTGCAGGTCCGGTTGAAGAAATAGAGACAGTTGGCCCGGTGATGGGGATACTTCTTTGCTGATGGCTTCAAAGGCAGGTTGGTGACCACGCTGCCCACCCGGATGGCCTTTCCTTTGGGGGTGATGAACCCGTCGCTCAATCCGAAACTCCCCAGCCCGCAGGCATAGGCCGTATGCCTTTCGGACCATTTGGAAGCCAGTCCTACCCGGGGAGAAGTTACCCTCTTCCAGTGAGGGGAAATCATCGGAGCTACAGCCTGATATCCTTTTTTCTTCAGGAGGTTGACGACGTGTTTTCGCAATTTGACATTGAATTGCTCCCCAAAATCGCGGGCGTGAGCCCAGAGCCGGGAGGGGTATTTGGTTTCCTTGCGGTTACTTGCCCGGATCTCCTCCACATGGGGCAAAATCCAGGCGATTACCGACAAGGGCTGTGAGGTCTTGGTGTTTCCGAAAGTCCGCTGGAAAATCTCCTTGGGGGTAAAATGAAATTTGCCGATGATTTTTTTATAGGCCTTAAATAAGGGGTCTTCTCCCGAAGCGAATCCCACCAGGGGCCGGTCCCAGTATTTTCCCCCGCCCTCCTTCCTGCGGTTGCCTGGATTCGTCTGAATAAAATGGACAATGGCCTTTTCGATGAACTTCTCCGGGTCCTTCGCGAAGGTCACTCGTTTCTGGGTCTGCATGGCGATTCCTCCCCTTGGAAGTGGATTGAGACCTGGATTTTGAACCTTTATCATGAAACCAATTGCAGAGCAAGGACCTTTCCGATTTTGCCCACCTTCAGTTTTTGCCGAGTAGGCGTAACGTTGATTGAATGTTAGGCATTTCCGGGCCGGGAAACAAGAGTGTCGCGCGCAAAAAAGATAAGGCACTCTTCATTTCTTGGTCCGGGCGGGCAAGCTTTGCCTTCGCCTGAGAGCGGAGTCATCCCGATGTGGGGGCGCCCGGCGGGGCGCCCGATGGGCCCACCGCATTTTGCAGGAACCCGGATGGACCTTCGATGGGATTTCTTTTCCCGCCGATCCTTTTTGCGCGCAACACCCTTGCTTCCGGGCCAGGCAATTCCTGAAATTCAACAAAGCTTACGTCTCCTTACCGAAAAGTGAAGGGGACAGGTCGCTGGGACAGGCTTGACTTTCTTCGGGCGATTGGATAAATAGAAAGGAAGCCAAGATGAGATGATTTATCGATAGATCAGCCCGAGAGACGCATCCGGGGATTGGGAATAGCCTGAGAGGAAAAAATGGTCACCAAGAAATCGTCGGAAATCCCGCCTTTCATCGTCATGGAAGTGATGGAAAAAGCTGCCTCCCTCGAACGGCAGGGGGAAAACATCATTCACCTGGAGGTGGGAGAGCCAGACTTCGACACCCCGGAGTGTATCAAAGAGGCCGCCATCCGGGCGATCCGAGAAGGGAAAACCCATTATACCCACAGCCTGGGGGTGGTTGAGCTCCGGGAGGCCATCGCCGA
>Ga0113563_10002817_pt1 | contig 10644 bp, 7 predicted proteins | sample Mud3Dept3metaG_FD_80117 | JGI IMG/M metagenome (GOLD analysis project Ga0113563, IMG submission 80117) | Freshwater wetland microbial communities from Ohio, USA, analyzing the effect of biotic and abiotic controls - Mud 3 Core 4 Depth 3... | ecosystem: Environmental > Aquatic > Freshwater >...
AGAGCGTGGCCTCAAGGTCGACGGGAAGGTGGGGCCGGCCACGTGGGCGGAACTAGGCTATTAAGACAGGGGCAAGGGTCCAGGGTCAAGGGTCATGAGAAAACAGACCGAGGACCGGAGACGGGAGACCGGGAATTAGTAACTCGAAACTCGCAACTCGCAACAAGATCAGATGTAACCAGAGAAACGAGAAAAGCCGTAGAAACCGGAGAAACCAGAAACGGGGGGTGTCATGGCAAAGAAGGTAGACGGTGTTTTTGAAGGTGGAGGTGTCAAAGGTATCGGCCTCGTGGGCGCGGTATCGGTGATCGAAAAGGAAGGGTATCAGTTCGAGAACCTTGCCGGGACATCGGCAGGCGCCATTGTGGCGGGTCTTCTTGCGATTGGCTACAATGCTGATGAGATCAAGACGGAGATGAAGAAGCTCAATTACAACGACTTCAAGGACGAGGGTCTTCTCGACAAGCTCGGCATCATAGGGAAGGGCTTGAGCATAGGCTTTGAATACGGCATTTATGAAGGAGAGTTTTTTGAGAACTGGTTTGAAAAGCTCGCGCAGCGCAAGGGCCTGACCACCTTCGGCCAGATCAGGACCAAGTACAAGGAAGACAAGTACAAATACAAGTTCCAGGCCATTGCGACGGACATATCGGACAGAAGGCTGCTCGTTCTGCCGGGTGACCTCAAATTCTTTGGGTTGAATCCGGACGAATTCAGTATCTCACGGGCGGTCAGGATGAGCATGAGCATACCCATCTTCTTTGAGCCTGTTAAGCTTAGGGACACGAGCGGCAGAGTGCATTACATAGTCGACGGCGGGGCGTTGAGCAACTACCCCATCTGGCTGCTCGACGACGGCACAAGCAGCCCCCCCTGGCCCACGTTTGGATTCAAGCTTGTGGAGCCTGACAAGCGGGAGCTAAAAAGAGGAGAGCGCAACCCCATCAACAACCCCATAAGCTTTTTCAAGGCGATCATAGGCACCATGATGGATGCGCACGACAATTACCATATCTCGAATTCGTCCGGCGACTATGAGCGGACCATGGGCATATCTACAGTCATCAACATGAACGGGACTGATATCGAGATCAAGACGACCGACTTCGACATCACCCAGGAGGAAAGCGACGCGCTGTATCAGAATGGTGTGGATGTGGGCAGGAAGTTCATCGCTGCCTGGGATTTCGAGGCGTGGAAGAAGAAATACAGGAGCGGTACTGCACCGAAGGTGACAGCGCTAAAAGCTGCTGCACCCAAGGCGGCAGCAGCGAAGACAGCTAAGATGGGCGTAAGGAAAGGAAAGAACTAACTCATACCGAGACGCATTCAAAACACGGGTCTATGAATGAAGGCGTCTCCGTATCAGATATCGCCTTCTCTTAGGACTTTGAGCACAATGATTTCAGTGGCGGGGGGAAGGGTTTCCTTGCTCACCCTGATGCTGTTCGTTTCAAACATGCGCACGGGTAAAGGGCCGTCGATGAACTTTTCGAGGATACCATGGCCGTACCAGTAGTGCATGGGGATCACTATCCTGGGCTTTAGTTGCTCTATAACTTTTTTTGCGCCTTCCGGGCCTATGGTGAAGACGCCTCCGATGGTCTGCAGGAGTATATCCACATGGCCGATCAGTTGCAGCTGATCTTCATTGAATGGCTCGCTCACATCCCCTGAGTGGAAGACACAGAGACCGTCCAGCTCGAATACAAAGCCGGCCCCTTTGAGGCTGGGATACGAAGCCACGCCTCTCTGGTGGACCGGTACGTTGTAGATCAGTACGTCACGGAACGTTGTGTTGATCACGTTCCACTCTTCAGCGCCGGACTTCATGGCGCGCAAAACAAGAGGACTCCCCTTTGCGAGACTCGCGTTGTTGTGGTTCCCGTGTTCCCTCCCTATGGTGACCACGTGGGGCCAGACCTCGGGCATGGGAAACCCCATCGCACCAAAAGGGTCGGTGATGATCCGCGTGCCGCTGCTCGATGTGATCTGAAAGAAGGAATGTCCAAACCATTTGATCTCGATGGTGCCGCCTGCGGCAATAAATTTTGCGAACGCATCGTTCCCGGCCACGTTGGGGTTCCTGCACGCGGCAGAAGCATGAGTGGCAAGTATAGTAAGAATAATGATCATACCCGCAAGGTAAATGGCTGATCGTTTTCTCATTTCTGTTCACCTCCCGCCGCAGACACCCTGAGGCCAGCAATCACGATATCTCAATTGTACGCACTTTAGCACAACTATGCAACAGCTCACTGACAGCCGACCGCTCATAGGTCTGTCTCGTCCATCTCGTCTGTTGAGTCTATCTGGTCCACCTGCTTTCTCTCGTTTCCTTCGTTTGACTGCTTACTCCTTATTGCTCACTGATAACTGATCACCGATCACTGATTGCTGGCTTGTTCTGATTACAGCAGCCCCCATCTCCTTCTGCAATACCATTCCACTACGAGAAGGCCAAGCACCGCCGCTATGACCAGTGGTGCGGCCGACAATGGCGTGTGCTTTTCTTGCACGATGCGTTGCTCCAAGGCTTTGGTGCGCCCATCCATCTCCTTCAGAAGATTATCCGGTGTAGTTACCTGTTTTCCTCCTGTCGAGAGAGCGATTCTCGCGAGCTGTTCGTGGTCGGGAAAGAAATCCTGGCCCTGCAGCGAGTTCGCGACGACCAGCGATTCCTCTACGTGACCCGTTGCGGTCTCAGTTCGTACCTTGTATACCCCTTCCTCGTCAGGCAAAAAGGAGCCCGTGTATTCACCCGCCTGAGCCGTAGGCTTGAGCCTCGTCGCTACCCGGTTGCCATTCGGTTTAAGAGCGGAGAGGGAAACAGAAGCCGCAGAGCGGGCTGACCCTTCCTCCCTGGTGCTCCTGATCATTACCTCCACTTCTTTGCCCACGGTCGCTTTTTCGGGCAACGTCATCTGTACCGGGTCAAGGCGCGGATCCTTGGTAAGCCATCTCACTGCGGCTCCCATGAACTGGAAGAAAGCGGTGTTTCCCTTGCCCCTTGAGACCATGCCCATGTCCCACTTCCACGAGTAGTCCGTGGCCAGCACAAGCGTCCGGCCTGCACCGAAGCTGGAGACGATGAGTATGGGCAGGGAAGGGGTGTCGGTGCTTTCGAGGAGCACGAGCCCTGAGCTCTTCACCACCAATTCATTGATTCCATCGAGCGTGGGCATCTCCTTCCAGAAGGCGGCAGGATCGGCCGATTCCGCAGCAGCCCTCGTTATGGGATGTGTACCTCCGGCGCGACTCATCCGCAGCGCGACCGGTGCGTTCCTCCGGTACGGCTCTCTCGCTATCACCTGCACCGGAAGTATATCGGACATGGGTGTCGCCGAGAAGCGCTCTTCATCAAGGAGGTTGGGTCCGCCAATGACAGCAAAGCCGCCACCGGCGCGCACGAATTCTTTGATGGCCTCGAGATGCTTGAGACTGAGATAGGGCACATGCCTGAAGTTGTCAAAAATGAGAAGGTCAAAACTCTTCAGTTCCTTTGAGAAGAGCGTATCCACGGGGAACGGTATCAGGCTTTGCTCCTGGGTCGGCACGTTCAGGATGTTCGACGGCGTTCGCAGTATGACAAAAGAGAGCAGGTCGACCGAAGGGTCGTGCTTGAGAGCCATGCGTGTAAACCGGTAGTTCACGCTGGGAGTGCCGGAGACCATCAGGATCCGAATCTTGTCCCGCACGACATTGAGGAGCATGCCTGCACTGTTGTTTGCGACGATCGCCTCTCCGGCCTGCTGCGGTACGGAGATGGAAAGCGCCTTCTGCCCGATCTCTTCGGGGGTGAATGAGAAAGAAACGGTGGTCGCGCGATCAGGACTCAGTTGTGCGCTTTTCGCCGTTATGAGCCTGCTGCCCTCCTTCAGGAGCACCGGTATTGCCAGGGCATGGTACCCATGGCTCCTGATCGCAACGTCGATTGTTGCTTCTCTTCCCCTGAAGGCTATTGAGGGTGCTTTCACGGCGACGACCAGGATGTCTTTGTAAGTTGATGCATTGCCAACGGGGAGCGTGACAACGGGAATGCCGGGGTTACTCTTCGCCTCCCAGCGCAGATTGCCATCGCTCAAGAGGATGACGACGCGGTTTGTCGTGGCGAGCCGCCTCAGCGCATCAATCATGTCTCCCCGTTCACCGCCAACATTGAGGCCGGGAAGGTTTTCGGGCTTGAGGGGCTTCAATGATGATCCAAAGGCATACAGGTGCACCTCGGAGCGTTCAGACAACCGCGACAGGAGCTGACTCTCCGGCCCGGTCAGCATCCTCTTTGCTTCGTCCAGGCGGCTCATGCCAGCTAGCGTTCCTGGCTGTCCCATGCTCTCTCCCGTGTCTATGACGATGGCCACGGACGGCATGATCTTCTTTTCTTCGAATCTGAGAAGCGTTGGATTGAGGCAAAACGAAACGAGCGTGACAAGGGCGAGAAGACGCAAGACCGCCAGGGTCAGGGCCCTGCCGCGCGTCAGCCTGCGTGCGCACGAGCGGTACTGGAGCAATGCCGACACGAGCACCGCTGCGTAGAGTACGAGTATCAGCCACAGCGGAAGAAGGGGAGAAAAGTATAGACGGTCAGGAGTCACTGGTTCTGGCGCCTCTTGATGAATGGATGGTGCACTACATCTTTCTTGTAGTCGGACGTCAGCGAGTAGACGATGATGTTGATCCCCGTCTTGAACGCAGCGCTCCGCTGCGGTTCACCTCCAGGAACGCACTCATGCACCCATCTGCCGAACCTGTCGCGTGCCCATGCACCTGACAGATCATTTTGACAGTAGATGACCGGGGTCCAGCTATCTATAGTGATGCCCTCCAGAAGGGGGTTTATCCTCTGCCTCCCTCCCACAGAAGAGATCATGTAGAAACTCTGGTAGACCGAGTGGTCGGGCAGCAGCCGCCTGAGTTCGTTGTGCGGCAGGAGTTCTCTCATTTCCCTGCGAAATGCCTGGTCGAACCCAGAACCGCGCCCCCCCATTGTATCTTCTGCGAGAAGAAATCCGCCGAAGCTCAAGAACCGGCGGAGCCTTTCCCGCTCGGTTTGGTCAAACGGCTCGAACTCATACTTCCCGGACATGTACAGAAAGGGGCAGTAGAAGAGCTCAGGATCGGAGAGGGTTATTGTCCGGCGCTCCCTGAGTGCCTCGATGCTTGTCCGGAGCTCCAACTCCTCGACGATGGGTTCGACAAACTGCGGATTTGGATCCCAGTCGCCACCCCGGTACCTGATCTGGGTGAAGAAGAAATGAGGATAACGGGCGGGGATCGTTCTGCCGGGATTTCCCAGCAGAAGCCCTGCGGCTGAACCGAGAATCATGGAAATGAACCTTCTCCTTGATATCATTGATGTGATCCTTTACCCCGTAGCCTCACGTCGAGCGGTGGTCTTTGACCGGGAGAAGAGGTGTGCCAGGATCATCTCGGCAGCGAGAAGGAGAAGGAGGCCTGCAAGGAGAATCGGCCAGAGTTCTTTTCGCCCGATCGCAAGGCTGCCCGAAGTTCGATCAGATGATCCATCATAGGTCACAATGCTCACCTGAGCGGGTCCGAATTTCTTCTTCAGCTCGCTGTCGGAAAGCTTCGTCAAATCAGATTCTCCAAACGGCGGATTAAACCCTTGCAGGAGAACACCTGCCGGTGAACTGCACTGGTATATGCCGGGACCTTCCACCTCTGTTGTGCCGACAGGCGCGCACGTACCGGATGCGTTCGCTCCGATCGTTCCAGGGTTTGGCAAGGAATTGCCTGGCAGCCCGCGTGCCTCTTTCAGGAGCCCCTGAATGAGCGGCAGGTACGAGGCCTTGAGTGCGAGGTCGTTCCAATCGATGTCTGCGCTCGACGCAAAGATGAAGAGCTTCCCTGCTCCGACATCTGTCTCGAGAAGAAGCGCATCGCCGTTGCCGAAAGCGAGCAATGGCTTGGCCCGTCCTTCGAGCGCGTAGTACTTACGAAAGCTTGCACCGGACAGTATATGGCCTGTCTGGCCTGTCTGGCCCGCATGGCCCGGATAGCCCGCATGGCCCGCAGGACCGGCCGCATGGCCCGCCGCATCACCCGCTGCATGACCTGCAGCAGCAAGGGACTTGAGCGGCTCCCTGGCAGCGTCTATGTGTGTCACGTGCTCCGGTTTTGTCTCGAAGCTCCGTATCTCCCGGAGCTTGACGGGGAGAAAGGGAAGAGCGTTGTAAGCATCGCGCGAGACGCGGTCTCCAAGAAAGATGAAGACAGGTGTGCCTGACTGCACAAAAGGCGCGAGCCTTGAAGCCTGCGGGCTTGCGACATTGAGAAGGAAGAGCACCTCATACTCTGAAAGGTCGAGTCTCGCGAACTCCTCGTCGTTAGTGGCCCTGACCGAAAAGGGTGTGCTCTCGGAGCCGGCCGGACGCAGCGCGCTGACGAGGTAATAGCTTTCGCTGGTGCGTGGTGTTGTTCGCGGGTCCCCATCCACGATGAGCACGGGCAGTTTTTCTCGGGCCCTGAGCGTGAAGTGGAAGGTGTCGTCGGCAGTGAGCCGGTCGCCTGAAAGTCTCACTTCGCAAGCTGTCCAGCCGGGTTTGTCGAGGAAGACGTCAAGGAATATCTTTCCCTCCTCCCCGGCTTTTAACTCTGCCGGCTTCTGGTCCACCTTTGTATTGGCCACGTGCAGCTGGGTCATGAAGGATGCGGGTTTGTCGGAGAGATTGGAAATTGTCACTTCGAGACGAGTGCGCGTGGCCACTATTGCCTCTCCTTCCGCCAGCCGCAGACTCTTGACAGATAGATTTGGATCACGCTGGGGCCTCGAGATACGTACGAGTGTTACGACATCGTCCACGGCGCCAAGAGATTCAGCCGCCTTCAATCCTTCCCAGTCGGCGCGAGCCATGTCGCTTATGAAGACGATGTCTCTGCTTACCTTCACATCGCGCAATGCCTGATTGGCGAGTGCGAGCGCTGAATCGATGTCTCCCTGACCGAACGTGAGGCGCACCGTTTCTAATTTGCTGAGGGCATCTGCAGGCCTCATCCATGTGGCAGGATGGCCTTCCCTGCCCTGCTCTTTCGAGAACACCGTGGGGATAATCACAACCTGCCCCCCGAACCCCTGTATCATCTCACGCGCAGCGCTTTTGGCCAGATCAAAGCGGACACCGCTGTCGTCGCGATAGCCCATGCTGAGAGAGTTGTCCAGGATGATGAGGCGTACCCCAGCATTGGTGTATGCTGCAGGGCTGCCTTTCAAAAGGACCGGCCGGGCTGCCAGGACGACGAGAGTAACGACAGCCAGTATGCGCAGCATCAAGAGCAGCAAATCCTTCAGCTGGTAAGGACGCGCTGTGAACTTCTGCGACTCGATGAGGAGCCGCACTGCGGAGAACTTCCGGGAGACTGCTTTCTTCTGGACGATCCTGTGAATCAGGATGGGCAGGAGGATTGCTGCAAGACCGAATAGCAGAAGCGGGTTTGTGAATGTCAGCGACATGGGCTGAGAAATTCCAAATTACAAAATTCAAATTCCAAACAACGCCCCAGATTCCAACGACTAAATAAATTCAGTTCCAAAAGGTATCTACCTATGTAATTTTTCTCTCCACGAGAGGTATCGCACCAGGGCCTTGTCCAACGGGGTGGACGTGTCAAAGAGATTGTAGTCTATGAGATAGCGGCGGCACGCATCTTTGTATTCCCCTACCAGGGCGTGCAGCCGATCGAGGTATGCCGACCTGATTGCCTGGGGATCAGCAAGGAGTTTAAGATCTTCTTCGAGGTCTCTGAAGAGTGTTGGATCCTCAAACGGGAACTCCAGCTCGTCTTTGTCGAGCACCTGAAAGACCAGGCAGTCCGTTCCTCTGGAGTGGAGTTGCTTCAATCCTTTCACCACCTCTTCGGACCGGTCGAGAAGATCCGATATTACAATGACCAGGCCGCGCCTGCCAAAAGAGGTGGCCAGTTCCTGCAGAATGCTTCCTGCGGAGGTTTCTCCACGAGGCTTCCTTTCCTCCAGGGCCTTGAGTATAGCCATCAGGTGGCCGCGTGTGGCCATGGGCGGAAGGCGTTGCTCAATGCGGTCGGAAAAAAGTACGAGGCCGACCGAGTCCTGCTGCTTCACCATGATATAGGCAAGCGAGGCAGCAAGTGTGGCGCCGTGATCGTACTTGCTCCATCCGTTCGACGCGTATCCCATGGATGCGCTCGCGTCGAGCAGGATGTACGCCTTGAGGTTGGTTGTCTCCCTGTATTCTTTTATGAAGTAACGATCGAACTTACCGTATGCCTTCCAGTCGATGTGACGGATGTCATCGCCCTGTGCGTACCCTCGATGCTGTTCAAACTCGGAGCTGAAGCCCTTGGCGCGCGACGGATGCACTCCTACCATCACGCCGTCGACCACGAGCCTAGCCCTCAGGAGAAGACGCTTAAGGCTTGCCAGTACTTTTGGATCGAAGTAACTCAGGATCGTACCTCTCCCAGAAGATGGCCGATCACATCGAGCGACGTGATGCCCTCTGCCTGGGCCTTGAAGTTGGTGATGATGCGGTGGCGCAGGATGGAAGGGGCCACCGCCTTAACATCAGCTTCCGAAGCCACGTAGCGGCCGTCCATGATCGCCCGCGCCTTGGCGGCAAGAATCAGATGCTGCGATGCCCGCGGCCCTGCGCCCCACTCGACCCAGTCCTTCGCAAAAGCAAGTGCCTCCGCCTCTTTCGGTCTTGAAGCCCGCACGAGCTTCACGGCATAGCCGATCACGTGGGAAGAGGCAGGGACCCTTCTCACCAGGTCTTGAAGCTCCAGGATTTTTTGAGCATTGATCACCTTGCCGAGAGAGGGCTCATAGGAGGATGTGGTCGAAGCGACAATCTCCATCTCCTGGTCTGGTGTCGGATAGTTGATCTCAACATTAAACATGAATCGGTCAAGCTGCGCCTCAGGCAGCGGATACGTGCCTTCCTGCTCAATGGGGTTCTGTGTGGCCAACACAAAGAAGGGAAGACCGAGCTGATACGTGACACCCCCTGCAGTTACCTTGTACTCCTGCATCGCCTGGAGCAGCGCAGCCTGCGTTTTCGGGGGTGTGCGATTGATCTCGTCGGCCAGCAGGATGTTGGTGAATATCGGTCCCCTGACGAACCGGAAGGAGCGCTGCTTGCTTCCCGCCTCTTCTTCCAGAATATCTGTTCCTGTAATGTCTGAGGGCATGAGGTCCGGTGTGAACTGGACACGGTTGAACGCAAGGTCCATGATGCCTGCAAGCGTCGACACAAGGAGCGTCTTTGCGAGCCCCGGCACCCCGACCAGCAAGCAGTGGCCTTTGCAGAAGAGGGCGATAAGGATCTCGTCCACGACTTTGTCCTGACCCACGATCACCTTCTTTATCTCTGCCACGATCTCCGCTTTCTTCCTGCCCATCTCCTCGATCTGGGCTATCTCACCAACGTTCATCTCCTGCTGTCGTGCTATTTCCATGGGCCTCCCTACCTCGTGAGCTTGCGGGCAAGCTCCCTTTCTTTTGCTGCAATCTCTTTTGTTCCCAGCGCATCAGACGCATCGGCCAGCCCGTCGTGCGCGTCCGCAATGAACGGGTTGATCTGGATGGCATTCTCGAATGTCTCTTTCGCTTCCTTGTGCTGCTTCTTTTTGACGTAGATCTTTCCCAGCTGCACGTAGGCTACCGGGTGGTCAGGTGCCAGTTCACGAATCTTCTTGAGAAGTGTGAGGGCCTCGTCATCACGTCCCTGCTCGATGAGCGCTGAAGAGAGCCTGATCATGATCGGCACGGAATCCTGGCTGTCTGCCAGGGCGCGCCGGTACTCGATGATGGCGGCGCCAAGCCTTCCATTCTCTTTCAGCCTGTCCCCGAGGTACGTACGGTTGCGCGCTACCAGCGAACGTATTGTCTGCATGTCGAGCCGATCATCATCTACCTTTCCCTCTTTCAGCTTGTAACGGTGCGGGGCGGCAGCGCCACTTTCCTTTAGCCCCAGAGATGCAAGGAACGTCTTCCACTCTTTTTCGAACTCGCCGAATTCGAGCCCCACTATCTCCTTCACCGCTTCACTCGCTCCGCTTGTGGACGAGAAAGCCATCCGTCTCATGAGCCGCTGGAGCCCGTTCTGCCCGACCCTGGTGATGATGAAGTGGATTGCGGAGGCTGCCTCCGCATAGGCGAGCTGCACATCTTCGGGCGTGTCCAGCTGGACAAGCGAGGGTTCCATCCGCGCGAAGCTGATCAACCTATCTGCCGCAAGGGCATTGGCAAGGAGAGCATCATACGGAGGCGCCAGGTAGTTCGGCCCATCCCGCCAGCTCGTCTCTTCGTATTTCGAGAGCCCTTCGTGGTACCAGATGGGTGCCTTGTTGGCAGTCAGCTTCACGATGAGGTAATGCATGTACTCGTGGCTGATGGAGTCGAGCCAGCGGTAACCATGCATCAGCGCGCGCGGTGAAAGAAGCTGCAGCTTGTTGAATTTGGTGAGCCCGACCGCACCGGTCACTTCTATGTCGCGAGCGGAAAGGGTTGACGCGCGATAGAAGGCCCTCGAGTCAGGAAAGACCTCGACCCTGATTTTTTCTTTGGACTGGAAACCATACTTTGTTTCCATCACCCGATACGTTTTCTCTAACGCATCGATCAGGTAATCAGAAAGGATGCCATCC
>Ga0113563_10002821_pt1 | contig 10639 bp, 14 predicted proteins | sample Mud3Dept3metaG_FD_80117 | JGI IMG/M metagenome (GOLD analysis project Ga0113563, IMG submission 80117) | Freshwater wetland microbial communities from Ohio, USA, analyzing the effect of biotic and abiotic controls - Mud 3 Core 4 Depth 3... | ecosystem: Environmental > Aquatic > Freshwater >...
ACCTGGTTAATTGTAACCTTTAAATTTTGTCAAGTTTTCTTTCAATTCAGCTTTAACGGCCATTGTCACAAAATACTCCTCCTCAAGGAAAATTCTTATGAAATCCTTAGAAACTTCGGATGCCAAAATTAGTGTGAAGTCGTTTTGCTCATTCTTTATTAAACGAAAAAAGGTACATATCTCTAGCCTTACAAGCAACTCTTCAGGTGATTGAATAGCATTCTTCAGCTGTTCCCAATGGGCGCGCGCTACTTCTTTGTGCTCGGTCCAGAATATGTCTTTTTGAGGGGAGGAAGCAATTAGTCTTAGAAAAATGAACTAGTGGTCAACGTCTAGAATTATGTGTTCGCCACTTTGCAACTTTTCTATGTAGGCGTGGATTTTTTTCTTGGTCTCTGGATCTTCGAGAGGTTTATTTTCGTAGTAGAATTTCAGAGCTCGACGCATGACTTCACTTTGTGAGACTTGTGCATTGGTACTTATTTTTTCTAGAAGGTCAGCTGTTTGTTTATCGAATGCAACGGTTATTCGTGTTTGGTTGACCATTAAGGTAAAAACTCATTTACCCCAACGACTCCTTAGATAATCAGATTACAAACCACTTTCAAGGACCAAACCCATGAAACCACCCGAAATAAACCTTGAACCCAAACATCGCACCCAAAAAGTAATCGAACTCCTAGAAAGACAATACCCAGATGCTAAAACCGCTTTAAACTACACCAACCCCCTTGAACTCCTTATCGCCACAATGCTCTCTGCACAAACAACAGACAGCAGAGTTAACATAGTAACACAAACACTATTCAAGAAGTACCGCAAAGCTGAAGACTATGCCAACGCAGACCTAAAAGATCTCGAACAAGACATCCACTCTACAGGCTTCTACCATAATAAAGCTAAAAACCTCCAAAATAGTTGCAAAATGCTCGTAGAAAAATTTCATTCACAAGTCCCTAAAACCATGGGAGAGTTGCTGGAACTTCCGGGTGTAGCAAGGAAAACAGCCAACATCATTCTCTACAACGCCTACGGCATCATTGAAGGTATCGCTGTAGATACGCATGTTCGCAGACTTTCTGCTCGATTAGGATTGACTGAACAAAAAGACCAAGATAAAATCGAACAAGATCTAATGGAACTTACCCCCAAAAACAAGTGGATGGAACTAACAGATCTTCTAATCTTCCACGGCAGGCAAATCTGCATTGCCCAAAAGCCAAAATGTGAAATCTGCGTTCTCAACAAGATTTGCCCTTGTGCCTTTGCGTTTGACTAATTGCGTCTAAAATACCTAGAATAATTCTTTTGCTAAACCTTCTTTTTCATAAGGAGCGTAAAAAAGAAACGTGTAACCCCATCTCCTTCGAGAGAAGAATAGTGTCTAATCTTTCCCAATACAAACAACTCGCTAAACAAATTGACTATTTGCTGAACAGCAAAATGGTTCCATCCTTGCCCGTTTCGACAGCTAAAACAAGTAAGCATGTATACACCACCATTACAAAGGATACGATACACACCTTTTATCATCTTGGCACGTTCCTCAACTTCAACGTGGTGAAAGCAGCCCATGTCGAATACTAAATCGAAACTACCTTCGCTAAAAGATAAATCAACAAAACTCCCAGACAGAAAATTAATACTTAATTTGGCGTCATGTGTCTTTTTCTTGGCCGTTTTGAGGGCGGTTTTGGAAATATCCATCCCAGTCACGTCAAAGCCACTTTGAGCTAGATACAATGTGTTGGTTCCTGCCCCGCAGCAAAGATCTAAAGCTTTACCTTTGGGAAGAATACCCTTCTCGTTGTACTCCACTAAAATGGGTCTGGGTTTGCCAAGTTCCCACCCAAGTTCTTCAAGCGAGTATTTTTGGTAATATTCATCCCATTTTGAATAGTCATGCATAAAAAATCAATAGTATAGACACAACTAGGCTGAATTTTAAGCTACCCGCAAGGAGAATCTTTTCAAACCATAAAGGTTGCTTATTTAGCATTGCAACAATGAATAAAACAGGCGAATACGGCTTGCCGATTCTGACTTAATTTTCTTGGAAAAGAATTAAACCAGCATGAATTTCCTCTTTTTAGGAACACAAAAATTATTAGTTAAGAAAAGGTAGTGTGTTTGTTTATTGGTGGATTTATTTAGTGGCCTTTGAAATTCAAGAGCTGCCAGACGTTATCCGAGTTATTGTTCTTTTAAATTTGAGCAAGGGTGCTAAAGTTAAGAAAATGACTTTGAAAAACCGAATTGACCGTGTCTGTGTCAACTATGCATGCATTGAAATGGACGAACTAGACAAAGCTCTGAAAGAAATGACCAATGAAGGACTCATAGCCGAAAGAGAGAGCACAGTGCAGTTAACACCACAGGGTCAAAAGTTAGGCAAAGAATGGGAAAGCCTCCTGCTGAAAAAAGAGCCTATCATGGAAGTAGTTGCAGGTTTAGTCGATGGAGCTGTAACAAGCTTAGTCGTTATCCTGTCAGCTATAATCGCAACTTTTACTGGAGCGACATTGCTTGGAGAGCCCAAAACACTCATTTTTGCTGCTCTCCTAACACTTAGCGCTGTCGCCATAACCAACTTCTCAAGTTTCCTTCTGGGCGGAATAACCGCAGACTTGGCTGACATCATGACCCTCCAAAACTTAATGAATTACAGTTTAAGTGACATCCCTGACAAGAAGGAACGCGACAAATCCTTGCTGTTGGTTCAAAAACTCTTTACATTGCTCGGTAAACAGATACATCGTTCAAACCTCTATGGAGCGATAATCTCAGGTGTGACAACGTTTTTCGCTGGAATCCTGCCTATTGCAACCTACCTACTTCTGCAAAGTATCTTCCCACTAAATATAATCTTAGCTTTCTTAGAAGTTATCACCATTTCAGGAATATTTCTAGTTCGATACCGCTCCAAAAAGACCCGAGTAAACTGGAAAGTGACCCTTGCCGAAACCCTAGCTATCGTCATAATTGCAACGGTCGTGTCTTTGTTGCTTGGCGCAATATAGCTACCTACGTTAAATGGCAGTGCTCAACCATTATGCATTTATCCATAACCACAATTAGCCCTGCTTTCCGAGCGGCTTCAGCAGACTGCTCATCGACAATGCCCATTTGTAACCAAACTACAAAAGGCCTACCAACCAATATCTTGAGGGTAATAGCTTGCTCAATAATCAAGGGCACATCCTCGATTCTTCTAAAAACATCAACGATGTCAATAGTCTTTTGAATTTCGGTGGGAGTCTCTAACAAGTTCTTATAGCTTCTCTCGCCTAGAACCTCGTCTACAGTTGGGTTAATTGGTATTATGCGGTATCCGACTTTTTTCATGTAATCGCTTACACGGTGGCTGTCTTTGTTCGGATCTTTTGATAAGCCAATCACTGCAATCACTTTAGCTTTAATCAGGATTTCCTTAATTTGAGCTTGAGTCAAAAAAACAATCCTTCAAAACAGTTAAGGTGTTCCTGTGAGTGCCAGCTAGAAAAAATGTTCCCAAGCAGAGCAAAAATTCTAACGGTTTCACCAATTTTTCGTTTCTGAACGTTAACAACCAATCTTCAATTCCACGGATCTCAACAGTTCCTTTTGAGTAATATGGACTCAACCATTATATCCTAATCTCCAAACTGTACAGCAATAAAACACCCACCTTCAACCTGCAACACCGCCAAATCATGGATCCCGTATGAACTTTCAAGATGCCTTGACATTAGTTCAAAGAAATCATTAAACGCTGCTTGTAATAAATCTAGAGTAACTATTCTCGACAAAAGAAACAGGCCTTTGCCCATTCATCATGCATTTCTTTTTGACAGCGGCTACACATTAAACCTTGCTCTCGAATAGCTTGACATGTCTGACAGAATAGTTTTAGAATTTCAGCTTTATTATTTGGTTGCTTTAGAAGGTTGAGTACCATTCGGTCAATTAGGGTTAAAACTTCATTTGAATTATCAAGTGAGAGTTGGTTTCCCCGTTCTCTTCCAACATATCTGCTGACAGCAGATTGCGATAAGCCAAGTAAGTTGGCAGTCTGCTTTTCGTTTAAACCATGTTTTTCCACTATCGATCTTGCCATTATAGCTTTTACTGCTGGCAGAACTGTTTTTACTCCTACTTCGCATGGCAATATCAAGTTTAACACCAATCAGGTGTATTTCTGAGGAAAACGTATTTAAATATGACGTTTGTCATAAATTATGACACGTGTCAATACAGGATAGCTGATCAGATAACCTTCCAACCGCGGTTCAACAATTTCCGCATGACACGCCTATAGGAGAAAAAAAAGCAAATGGGTAACGTCCTATCGATAAGAAATAGCGAGAACAACCGCGACTTATCCTCCATGCTCAAATCATTAGACGCGGAATGCCGAAACTGTGCACCGATAACACCGCTAGAGTGCATAAATCGTTGTCATGTATACAAACTTAAAAACGAACTTCGAAAACTTCGCGAAACAATGGATAATCCCGATTACCTTAAAGAATTGTATAACGTTCTGAAAAATGAAACACGACTCCATATCTTGAAATCAATCGGTAATGGCCGATATTCTGTTAGTCAACTCCAGCAAGAACTTAAAAAAACTGGGCATTCCCATAGCCAAGACACTATAAATGAAGAATATCTCCAACCTCTAATGGCAGTTGGCTTAGCAACTGAATCACGTGATGAATACTATGCAACAACTTTTGGGGGGAGACTAACAGAGGTGCTTCTCGAATTTCCAGAATTTGCTGAAATGTTGCCAGCACACTCTGAATGCTATGAGGAAATGCTCCTAAGAGCACTTTTATCTGGGCCGAAAACTTTCGAGAATATTGAGACGATTATTTCTTCAAAAATAGCTTCCAGGATCCTAAAACGCCTTCGTCAAGTTGGTTTGATACAAACACCAGAAGAGAGAGACTACATATTTTTCTTTAGATCTAAACGTGACCCAAACAAAGAGTCATTTAGTCCAACTGAAAGGAGAATTTACGATGCCATACCTGACGAGGGAATTTCAGCCGGCAAACTTGCTAAAGAAACAGAACTCTCGATGAGAAGAACATACAAGTACCTTCGAGGTCTGAAGGGCAAGAAACTTATCTTCGTTAGAAGAACACCAAAAGCCTACGGTCTAACAGGTAAAGGAGAAATGCAAGCATCGGTTCTTCAGGAACTTCAGCAGATTGTTAACGAAACATGGACCTCTTCCCAACAGGTCTTCGGCAACAATTGTGACAACGCTTAGCCAACAACATTTTCTTCTTTTTTATTTATCCTCCACCAGGAGCGCCGTGAAATGGAACGTTTTCCCAGAGCATCTTCCACCAATCCGCTTCAGTTATTGTTTCTCCATGAACTATTATTTCCAAAACCATCTTCAACATGGCATGATGTCGAATTTCATCCTCTAGAATTGCCCTTAAAAGGAAGACTACTTTTTCATTTTCAATTTCGGGTATTTTTTCCTTGAGTATTTTGATTAATTTTGCCTCAATTTCGATGTGCTTTTTGATGAGTTCCCTTTGGTCATCGAGGTTACCTTGATTTAGCGCGGTTGAAGCCTTTGTTAGCAATGTAATAGCTGCGGAGTAAAGTTCTGCATGCTTAACAGAATCCAATGACACCCCCTTCAACACACCTTTTACAGCAGGGTTCTTCATATCAACCAAAGCTTTTTCTAAGGAAGTTACGATTTCGTTCTCAACTACAATCTGATTCTTCAAGAAATCAAGGAGATCAATTGTCTTTTTTTCCATAATTTTCTCCTACCGCTAAATGTTACGCCTTCTTCATCAAGCTTTCGGAAATCTTCTGCCCCAGATCTCTACAAGCGTTCAATGCAGCCTGATCAGGCATATACCTCACAAGCAATGGAGGGTGCACAATTTCCATTTCAAACTTATTCTTCAATATTTCCAAGATAAGCTTTGGTGCTTCTCCACTCCATCCGTAAGAACCAAAAGTACCACTCACTTTACCCTTCAAGTTTATACCCTTAAAAGCCGCATCCTTAAAAAGATTTTTAAAATCAATTGGCACATCATGATGGTAAGTTGGTGCACCCACAATTATTGCATCAAAAGAACTGAGTTTCCGCATCAACATGAAAGTTTATTTCAATTTCAACATCATCATCCTTTGCTCCTTCAGCGACTGCATTTGCCATTTTTTCGGTATTTCCAGTTCGACTGTAATAAAGAATAAGGATTTTCTTCATGAAAGCAAAATTACTAATCAAAGTATTTCAACGTTTGCTCGCATAAAAATATTGAAAAATGGGCGAGATATTCAACATTCTCCTTTTGTTGAACCCCTTCGAGCTTGAGTTAGACTGTTCTTTCGGCTCTCTCCACCTTTTCTCCCAATTTCTCTATAAAATTCGGATCCATGAACCTCAGCCACTTTTTCCCCTCCCTTACGTCCAATCGACCTATAAAAGTCAACACCTCTTTCTCTAGCAACTTTTTGGCCACCTTTCCTGCCAGCTTCTTGTCTCGTCAATTTTCTTCGTTCCTGATTTTTCACCGATAAAATTCACCTTCAGATTAAGAACTGTATTGAACAATATTTTTAAAATGCCTTGAGCCTTAAGTAATCACTCGCTAACTCGCTGTGATCGGTGATGTTTCTTGGCTCTTTCTGAACCTCCTTTACTTCCTATTTCACTGTAGAATTCTGGACCTCTTTCCATTGAAACTTTTTCTCCACCTTTACGACCTATCTTTTCATAGAATTCTCTCCCATGGGTCGCAGCGGTTTTTTTTCCTCCCCTCCTTCCTGCTTCAGCAACAGTCATTTTGCCTTTCTTGGTTTCTTCAGTTTGTATACCCAAAGAAATTCACCTCCCTATTTAACACGAAAAATCATAATAGATAGAGCCAAACAACCGCTCATAAACTTATGTTGTTGTAGCATTGCAGTAACATGCCAACTAATAGTCAACAAGAATAACTATGGGTAATCTTATTTAACTCAGCTATCTATTTCCACCACGATAACTTTTGCCCGCCGAAATTAATTTAAATATGGTTTGAAGTCAACTAAACAACAATATTGTGCATGAAAATGAAAGTGCTTTTGGTAAACCCACCCCAAACATTTTACCCAGGCTCAGAACCGCCAGCCGGTAACCTACCTATAGGTTTGATGTACCTTGCTGCCGTTCTTCAAAAGACCAATTTTAAAGTAGAGATTTTGGATACTTTCATGGTTGAACCAGTTTTCCAACGAAATGGAGATGAAACCACAGTCGGAATGCCTTTTGAAAGAATTTCACAGGAAATAAACGCTAAAAAACCAGACATAGTAGGAATCTCCGGACCTTTTACTTGCCAAATTGGAAACACAATCAAAATCAGCAACCTGGTCAAAAGAGTAAATTCCAACATAATAACAATAACGGGTGGTCCCCATGTGACTTTGGTAGCTGGAACATTTTTGCAAGAGGCAAAAGATGTAGACATTATTGTTAGAGGCGAGGGAGAATACGCCTTGCTTGAAATTGCTCAAGCTATTGAAAGTAGTAAACCGCTTAACGATATCAAAGGAATCGCCTATCGTCAGGACGGAAAAATTGTATTAACCCCTCCTAGACCATTTATTGAAAATTTAGACGAGATACCTTATCCAGCTTATGATTTAGTGAATATGGAGCAATATTTGAGCCCCAAAAAAATTGGTTACCGAAGCTTCCGAGACCGAGCCGTTTCGATGATTACAAGCCGTGGCTGCCCCTTCAACTGCTGCTTCTGTTCAGTGCACTTACATATGGGCAAAAAATTTAGAGCCCATTCGGCAGACTACGTAATTAACCATATACAATTTGTTGTTGATAAGTTCAAAGTTCAGAATGTCTTTTTTGAAGACGATAATCTAACCCTTGACTTAAAAAGGTTCGAAAGCATCTGCGAAGGAATAATATCAAGAAAAATCAAGATAGGCTGGGAAACTCCAAACGGTGTCCGAGCAGACTGTCTAAACATTGATTTGCTAAAGAAAATGAAGCAATCGGGATGCAAAAGTGTGTTTATCGGGGTGGAATCAGGGGACCAGCGGATTCTTGACAGTGTTATCTGCAAGGGTCTGGACCTAAATCGAGTGGTTGAATTTGCAAAAAATGCTATGGAAATCGGGTTGAAGACTGGTGCTTTCTACATCATAGGTTTTCCAGGTGAGACAAAGGAAAACATGCAAAGAACTGTAGATTTTGCTTTAAAACTTAAGCACGATTATGATGTGGGCATGCATCTGTTTATGGCAACACCCTCCTACGGGACGCGATTGTATGAAGAATGCAAAACTAAAGGATACATTCCAAGCGATTTAACTTGGAATGCTTTTGCCCAAGCAAGACAGCCTAAAGGTCTACCGCTTATAACAACCGACGAATTTACGCCGGATGAAGTAAAAGAGATAGCAGCTAGGGCATTGACTCAATATAAGAAACTATCAATATTAAACCACCTTAAGAATCCCCAAAGAGCTATAAAAACAGCGCTCGAACAGCCACAACTCATCGGAAAATATATCAAAGGTTTAATCCATTAAAAGCTGCATCGGTTTAACTCAGCCCTCATATAAAAAATTTCAGAGTAAAAAAGGCAATGGGATTTCTTTTTTTAGAAGTGTTTTTCAATTCTTTGAATTGCGGCTGCAGTCAGCTTTGCCGAAAAGTCAATATCTTTGAGGCTGAGCACCCCGACTGGACTGTGAATGTACCGTGTTGGAATTGAAACAGTGCCACATGGAATTCCTTGACGCGTTATGGAAATTCTTGCTGCATCAGTACTACCAAGCAAACCCGATTCGATTTGGAACGGAATTTTTTCTTCCTCCGCCGAATCGATTAGCCACCGCAATATCTTTGGATGTGTAATCAAACCCGAATCTGAAATTGTCAAAGCTGGTCCCTTGCCCACCTTTACGCTTGTATCGAACTCTCTTACTCCAGGGACGTCGCCAGCTATCGTAACATCAAGAGCTAAAGCAAGGTCAGGGTCTACTCCGAAAGCAGCAGCGGCAGCACCCCTTAAGCCCACTTCTTCTTGAACGGTACCAACGGCACACACGGTGCAATTTGTTTCTTTTAGTATCTTAAGGGTTTCAATCATGGCTACGCATCCTGCTCGATTGTCAAACGCTTTGCCTAGTACAGTATCGCTGTTACCAAGTTTAGTGTATTTTATGTCAAAACCTATTGGGTCGCCTATCGATACACCCATCTTTACAACGTCCTCTTTGTTTTCTGCACCGATATCAATGAAGAGGTCATCGTATGTTATGATTTTTTTGCGTTCTTCCTCTTTTTGTATATGGGGAGGTTTGGAGCCAACTATACCTACATAAGTGCCTTTCTTGGTATGCACGGACACTTTTTGAGCTGGCAAAATTCGGTCGTCAATACCGCCCATTTTGCTGAATTGTAGAAAGCCCTCTTTGGTGATCATTTTCACCATTAGCCCAATTTCATCCATGTGAGCTGCGAGCATGATTTTTGGAGCATTAGCTTTCCCTTTCTTGATGGCTATGACGTTTTCAAGTTTGTCAATTTGAATTTGGTCTGAATAAGGTTTTAGGAGTTGAATCATTATGTCTCTTACATCGTTTTCTCTGCCTGTCACTCCACAAGCGTTTGAGAGCCTCTCCAAATTTTCATTTATAGACAAACTAAATGCGCCTTCTATTTTTCCTGTAGAAAGTTTGAGGGTTTTGTTATTAAATGGTTGCGGTATAAAGACGTTGTTTGTATTCTGGACAAGTCTTAAATCATTAAACTGTATCACACAAGGGTTAATGGTGTAGAAAATGACACAACCAAATTTCAAAACAGTTTTCGTTTTCCTTGACACAGACAAATACTGTAGCCCTTTTGACATGCTGGTAGCAATTGACTCTTTTCCAGACTCGATGATATTTAAATACGAAAATGTCAATGCAGATGATGCATCAAGAATTGTCTTCGATGCACTCTTCCCACGTGGACCGATGGGTGCAGCGCACACAAAAATCTTCATTAATGGCAGCAATTTTGAAATGGTCGAGCAAGTTGTTACCTCCACCCAGAAGGCAATGGCTTCAGCACCATGGGGAAATTCAATAATTGTTGATCCAAGAGGTGCATACTCTACTGCTGCAGGAGCCGTTGCTAAAACTCTAAGTTTGTCGTTAGAGAAAGGTCTCGGAACCTTGGAAAGCAAAAACGTTACTGTATTAGCAGGCACAGGACCTGTTGGATTGACAGCAGCGAGAATATATGCCTCAGAAAAAGCAAATGTAGTCATCACATCTCGTTCAATGACTAAAGGGCAGGCAGTCGCTGACAAAATCAACAAAGAAGTAGGAACAGAATGTGTCAAAGTAGTGGAAGTTACCAAACCTGAACAAACCGCGGCATCTTTAAAGAATGCAGAAATAATTCTGTCTGCAGGAGCAGGTGGAATCCAACTTCTCAGTAATGAAGACCTAAAGAAACACGCGCCCAAATGCAGGATAGTCGCAGATATAAATGCCATTAAGCCTCTCGGAGTTGAAGGTTTAGAATCAAATGATGACGGTAAAGAAATTAAAACAGGGGTCTTTGGGATCGGAGCATTAGCAATCGGCAAACTAAAAATCAAGATTGAAA
>Ga0113563_10002822_pt1 | contig 10637 bp, 10 predicted proteins | sample Mud3Dept3metaG_FD_80117 | JGI IMG/M metagenome (GOLD analysis project Ga0113563, IMG submission 80117) | Freshwater wetland microbial communities from Ohio, USA, analyzing the effect of biotic and abiotic controls - Mud 3 Core 4 Depth 3... | ecosystem: Environmental > Aquatic > Freshwater >...
ATTCAGCCGGATATTCATTGCGGGTCCCGATTTCGCCAGAAAATCCCATGGGGAATGCGGGGGAAGCGCCCGCCCGCCTCCACGCCCTTCACCCCTTTTTTCCCCTTCCGTTGACTATTTCATCCTTTTTCAATGGATCAGCTGGCCGAGGCGTTTCCACCGAACGTTCGTATCCTTCCCGTCCCAGGACCAGTAGATGATGAAGGCCCGGCCCTTCACATCCTCCAAGGGGACAAACCCCCAGAAGCGGCTGTCCAGGCTCCGGTCGCGGTTGTCGCCCAGGACGAAGAGCTTTTTCGGAGGGACGGTGATGGGGCCGAAGTTGTCCCGTTTCTGGACGTCACCGGGCAGGAGGGTATCCTCCTTGTAAACCGCATGGGGGTCGACCGCTTCCACCCCGTTGAGGTAAAGCTTTTTGTTCACGATTCTCACCGTATCGCCCTCCACCGCGATCACCCGTTTGATAAAGTCTTTATCCGGCTCCAGCGGATACATGAAAACGATCACATCTCCTCGTTTGGGGTTTTCCCAGGCCCAGAAAGAAAGGGAGGTAAAAGGGACCTTTATTCCGTAGATGAATTTATTCACCAGGATATGGTCCCCGATCTCCAGCGTGGGCTCCATGGACCCGGAGGGGATTTTAAAGGCCTGGACGACGAAAGTGCGGATCACCAGGGCCAGCACGAGGGCCACCAGGATCGCCTCGGCGTACTCGCGAAGAGTGGATTTTTTCTTGATCTGCGGGTTCTCCAACCCTTTTTGTTCTTTTTTCATTTCATCCCTGCATTTTTTCCTTCTGAAAGTTTTCTCATTCGGTCCATCCATCCCCTCTTTTCCATTGGACATGTTTGGAAAGACCGGGAAAGTCGAGGAGGAAATCACCCGTCGAAGATAATTCCATTCTTCTTGCTAATTCCGTTGGGTATCCGGTTTTTTCCGGGATTCATCTCCGCGCCTTGCGCATTTTTCGAGGGGAATAGTAGTCCGCTATGGCCCGGACCACCCGCTTCTGCTGGGCCAGGGTGAGCTCGGGGAAAATGGGCAGAGCCAGCACTTCCCGCGCCGCCCGCTCGGATTCCGGCAGGTCGCCGGGATGATACCCCAGGTGCCGGTAGCATTCCTGGAAATGCAGCGGAATGGGGTAGTAGATCTCGGTCCCGATCTCTTCCCTTCGGAGGTGCTCCCGGAGGGCGTCGCGGTCTTTGGCCCGGATGACGAACTGGTTGTAGATGTGGTAAAAACCCTTCGGTTCCTGGGGTAGGCAAACCAGGGAAGGCGGGACCTTCGCCTGGCGGAAAAGGGCCCGATACCGCTCCGCGTTCCTCCTCCTCCCTTCGGTCCACCGTTTCAAGTGCTTCCGCTTGACCCTCAGGACCGCGGCCTGCAGGGCGTCGAGGCGGCTGTTGATCCCGATCATATCATGTTCGTATTTGGTTTTCGAACCATGGACCCGGAGCAGACGCACCCTGCGGGCCAGTTCATCGTCCCGGGTCATGACCATTCCGCCGTCCCCGAAGCCCCCCAGGTTCTTGCTGGGAAAGAAGGAAAAACACCCCAGGTCCCCCCCGGCGCCGGCGATCCATTCCTGCCCCCCCTTCTTCCCATCAGCGGGGGCAGGGACTTTCTGGCGGGCTCCCACGGCCTGGGCGGCATCTTCCACCACCCGGAGTCCGAACCGGCGGGATATCTCCGTCAGGCCCTTCATGTCGGTCATCTGGCCGAAGAGATGAACGGGGATGATCACCTTCGGGAAATTCGCCGCCCCCCGGTTCTTCCGCAGGTAATCTTCCAGCCGGTTGAGGTCCAGGTTGTAGGTGACCCGGTCGATGTCGATGAAGACCGGCAGAGCCCCCAGACGGGAGATCACCCCTCCGGTGGCAAAAAAAGTGAAAGGGACGGTAAGGACCCCGTCGCCGGGCCTTACATTCAGGGCCATCAATGCCAGAAGAAGGGCATCGGTCCCCGAGGCGACGCCGATGGCATGGGGAACCCCGCAATCGGCGGCCATTTCCTTTTCCAGCGCCTCCACCATGGGCCCCAGGATAAAGACCTGGCTGTCGAGAACTTTTTGAATCTCCTCGTTGACCTCATCCCTGATCTTCTGATACTGGGCCTTCAAATCCAGGAGCGGAACCCTCAAACGGCGCCTCCTTTAAAAAAATGTTGCTATCGGGCTCAAAGAACGAACCGGCTCAACTATTCGATCCCTGCAACTCCCCCCATCTTTCTACCTGCGCCTTTCGCATACCGGATGAGGCAATGAAAAAGAAAGCCAGGAGGCATCCTGGCTTTCTTCCGGGCCATGACCCTGGGCGCTTATCATCGCCCCTCCATGCTTACCCGGCAGACCCGCCCGAAGAAATAGGCTGCGGCCAGGGACAGGTAGAAAATTCCCAGAGCATATAAAACCCAGCCCACATAGAGAAAATAGACCCGGATCAAGAGAAGGGCCAGGGAAAAAATCAGGCTGGCCACCCAGCCGACAAAGTAATCCCGCTGGACCAACCAGATTTTCTCCACAATTCCGCTCCAGCGGAATGCCGCCCCGAATGACTCCTCCTCCCGACCGTAGAAAGCCAGGGCCATGGGCAAGAAGAAGAAAGCCACCAAGCCCACCCCGATCCCCAGGATGAGAAATAGGACCCCCAGAAAGGCGGCAACCCCCCCGCTCTCCCAGAGAATCTTTCCCAGCCAGTACAGGATCGCGGGAATGATCCAATATCCCAGGGAGACGAAAAAAACCGAAAGCCCCCGGGTAAACAGCTCCCCCCATCCTCCCCAGGCAGGAAGCGGGCCTTCCGATCCATGAAGATAATTCCGGAAAACGAGATAAGCATATCCCAGGGGAATAAAGGCCAGAAGGATCGAGAAAATCCACCCCACCCAGGGGATGAATCCCAGAAGGCTCCCGAGGATGTACAGGACCCCGCCGATCGCCAATTTGGTCCCCCATCCCTCCCCGCCCAAGGGATACCGGAGAGCTTTTTCCAAATCGCTCATCTTTTATCCCCTTGCCGAATCCGTCAGGACGGACCCTTCTTGGCCGATCCTTTGTTTAGGATCTGCCAGGTTTTCAGAAGCTCCAGAGCCCGGTCCAGCGGCGGGTCCTCGGAGGATTTGGGAGTGGCCGAGGCTTCCGGGGTCTTGGCCGGTTCTTTGGTCTTTTCGGGAACGGCCTGCTCCTTCTCTCCCTGGAGATGATGCTCCAGGTCTTTCTCCCGCGTGAACCGGGGGGCGACTCCCCGTTTTCCCTCCGGGACCAGGTCCGCCACGGGGATATCCGGGGCAATCCCCTGAGCCTGGATGGACCGGCCGTTTGGCGTGAAGTAACGGGCCGTGGTCAGGCGAAGGGCCGAGCCGTCCTCCAGGGGAATGATCGTCTGGACCGAACCCTTGCCGAAGGTCTGCGACCCCAGGATCACCGCCCGGCCGTGATCCTGGAGCGCTCCGGCCACGATTTCCGAGGCGCTGGCGCTCCCCCCGTTGACCAGGACGATCATGGGAAATTCGCGGGTCTTCTCCTTCTTCTGGACGAAGAATTTCATCTTCTGCCCTTCCACCCGCCCTTCCGTGTAAACGATCATTCCCGAATCCAAAAACAGGTCGGCCACTTTTACCGCCTGCTCCAGCAGGCCTCCCGGGTTGTTGCGCAAGTCCAGGATCAACCCTTTCAGGGGCTTCTCCTGGGATTCGATCTTGCTCAAGGCGTTCTCCAGGTCGGGAAAAGTCCTTTCGATGAACTGGGCGACCTTGATGTATCCATAACCCGTCTCCAGGGTCTTGAAGCGTACGCTGCGGATGGGAATGATGGCCCGGGTCAGGGTGAAATCCTTGGGCTCGGTGAATCCCTGGCGCATGACCGTAATGGTCACCGGGGTCCCCTGGGGTCCGCGCATCAGTTTTACCGCATCCATTAAGGTCATGTCTTTGGTCGACTTCCCATCGATGCGCAGAATCATGTCCCCGCTCTGAATCCCCGCCCGGGAGGCCGGGGTGTCCTCGATGGGCGCCACCACGGTCAGGACCTTGTCCCGGATGGTGATCTCAAACCCGATCCCCCCGAAGCTCCCCCGGGTTTCGGTCTGCATCTCCTTATACATTTCCGGGGCCATGTAGTTGCTGTGCGGGTCCAAAGTCTCCAGCATGCCGTTGATGGCCCCGTTGATGAGATTATTGGCCTTCACCGGTTCCACGTAATTGCGCTCCACGATGGAGAAGACATCCGCTAAGACCTTCAGCTTCCCGTAAGCCGATTCGATGTCCGCCCCCACGCGCCGGGCATGGGTCAGGCCCATGTAGATTCCCAGGAAAAAGAAGACCAAGGCGACGACCAGGAATTTTTTCTTACTCAACCAACCGCTCATCGAATCTCCTTTCCGCCCGCCCTTTTCAGCGGGTGGATTTACGGCCCCGGCCGAATTTCGCAGAAATCCCCGGGGCATCTTTCTTTCTCATCAACAGCGCCGCGGAGCCGCAACCAAAATCACCCCGTCCCTACCTTTGCCCTTTGAGGGGGAGGGTCCGGGTGGGGGGGATGTATTTTGCTTAATAATTTTAGAAAAACATCCATCCGCTCCGGAGCTCCCCGACGGCGCCCCCCTCCCGATCAATTCGCCAACCACTCCAGGGGGTCCAGGGGTTTCCCACGCTGGCGAATCTCAAAATAGAGGCAGGGCCCCTTCAGCGAACCCGTTTCCCCGACCAGGGCCACCACGTCTCCGGCGCGCACATCCTCGCCCACCGCTTTCAGCAGCGAAGAAGCGTGCCCGGACAGGGTGTAGTATCCATCCCCATGGTCGATGATCAAAATCTTCCCGTACCCCTTGAACCAATCCGAATACAGGACCCGCCCGTCATGGACCGCCCGAATTCCGGCCCCCAGGGGGGCTTCGATCTCGATTCCCTTCTGGACGGTGAAGGTGTTGAACTTGGAATTCTCGTTCCTCCCGAAGGTGCTGAGAATTTTCCCCTTCACCGGATAGGGAAGCTTTCCCCGAAGGACGGTGAACTTCTTGCCCGAGGGGACAAAGGTCTTCTCCTGAGCCTTCTCCTGGAGTTCCTTCTCCAGTCGGTTGATCAGGCCCTGCAGCTGGGCCGAGGCGGCTTCCAGCTCCCGGATGGCCGCCAGATGGACCTGTTTTTCCTGCCGCACTCCGTCGAGGAGCCGGCCCTTCTGCAGAAGGTCTTTCTGGATTTCGCCTTTTTTCTGCTCCGTTTTCTTCTTGACCGACCGCAGCTCCTGCTCATCCTCTATGAGCTGCTGCTGGTGGCTTCCCACGATCGTCTGTTTCTTCCGGTAATCGTCGATCAACCGTCGGTCCTGCTCCAGGATGGAGGTCAGATACCTCCGGGTGGTCAGGAAATCCTCGTAGGACCGGGAGGAAAATAGAAGCTGGGGCGCCTCCATGTCGCCGAATTTATAAAGAGCAACCATCCGGTTCAGGAGCAGGGTTTCCTGGGAGTCGATGTTTTCCGTGAGGTACCTCAGGTCCTGGTTGGTTTTCTTCGCTTTCCGGTCCACAGAGGTGAGCTTTTTCCTCAGGCCCCTCAGTTCTTTCTCTTTCTCCGCCAGGTTGCGGTCCAGGGTGTTGAGCTGGGAGATGACCGAGGATTCCTTTTTGCTGATAGCTTGGACCCGTTGTCTTTCCTCCAGGATCCTTTTCTTGATTCCCCCCAGTTCCTTCTTGCTCTGATCCACGCCTTTCGGCGTGCCGGATGGGCTCCCCTGGGCCCACAGAGTGCCGGTTAGGAGAAGAATCAGAAAGGTTGGGAGCGCTCCCCGGAATTTCAAAGCCGCAGGTACCTCCCCACCGAAACCTGGGTCCCGAAGAGACCCAGAACCACTCCCCCCAGGCCCATGGCAGCCATCTGTTCCCAGGTAAGAAACTGAACCGGGAAACTTCCCAGAAGGCCCTTCAGGGGCTCATAGACTCGGGACAGGAACAATTGAAAAAAGGCATACAGCATCGCAAGCGCCAGGACGGCCCCTAAGAATCCCTGGAGAATTCCCTCCATGTAGAAAGGGGCCCGAATGAAGAATCCCGTTGCGCCCACCGAGCGCATGATTTCGATCTCTTCTTTCCGGGCGAAAATATTCAGGCGGATGGTGTTGGAAATCACCAGGATCGTCGCCAGGAGGAGGAGGCCTCCCAAGCTCAAACCCAGAACCTTCAACAGGGCCATGAAGGCGGAGAACTTCTCCAGCCAATCGGAGCCATACTGCAGGTCTTCAATGCCGGGGATCCCCCGCATTTTCTTCACCAGGCTTTGGACTCCTTCGGAATTCTGGTATTCCCCTTTGAGGTGGACCTCCAAGGAAGCGGGCAAAGGATTTCGCGGCAGCCCCCGCAGCCATTCCTTTCGTTCGGGCATTCTTTCTTCCAGAATCCTCAGGGCTTCTTCTTTGGACCGGTACTGTACCTCCCGAACTTCCTCCAGCCCCTGGACCTTTTCCTTGAGTCGCATGGCCTGGTCCGGGTCCACCGGACCGCTCAAGTAAGCGGTGACCCGGATCCGGCTTCCCCACTCTTCCAAAAGCCCTTTCGTGTTGAGGAAGACCACCAGGAAGAGTCCCAGAACCAGGAAGGAGAGGGCGATGGTCCCCAGGGTGATGGCGTTCAGCCATGGATTCTGGACCAAGTTCTGCCAGGTTTGCCGTAGGAAGGATCCGTTCATTTCGGTCGACTTTCCCCGCCCCCTCGACGCAGGCTTCTCTTTCTTTCAAAGGTCTTCAGCCGTTGGCTGAGGGCGGAGCGAGCGGGCTCTCGCTCACCCTTCCCTGTTCCAGAATGATTTTATCTTTGGGCCACCGATTGACCAGTCCCTCGTTGTGCGTGGCCAGGACCACCGTGGTTCCCCGGAGGTTGATCTTTTCGAAGAGACGGATGGTCTCTTCCGCGGCGGCCAGGCTCAGGTTTCCCGTGGGTTCGTCTGCCAGAAGGAGAACGGGGTCGTTGATAATGGCCCGGGCCACGGCCAGTCGCTGCTGCTCCCCCGCTGAAAGCTCGGAGGGGAGACAGGTGGCCCTTCGTTCGAGCCCCACCCAACGCAAGGCCTGATTGGCCTTTTTTAGAACCTCTCCTTTTTCCGCCCCCAGCGCTTCCAGGGCAAAAGCGATATTCTCCTCGGCCGTCCGCCGTTGGAGGAGTTTTAGGTCCTGGAATACAAGGCCCAGTGTTCTTCGCAAGGAGGGAATCCTTCGCGGTTTCAGCCGAACCAGGTCGAAGCCGTTAACCCGCACTTCCCCCGAAGTCGGGCGCTCGGCCGCATACAGCAGTTTCAGGAGGGTGCTCTTTCCCGCGCCGTTGGGCCCAAAGAGATAGATGAACTGTCCTTTTTCCACCCGGATCGTGATGTCAAAGAGCGCATGGGGATTCCCCTCGTAAGCTTTGCTTACGTGGATCATTTCGATCATTGCGGTGAAGCCCTTCTCTCGCTCGATCTCCTTCCCCTTTATTTCTGGGAAGCATCCCTTTCCGGACGAATTCCAGAGATTGTCTTTTTCAGGAGGGGATGCTTTTTGGCTACTCTATCGGACCCGAACCGTCTTTCCTTAAAATCCTGTCTATTTTTGTAATGTTAGCATACAATAGCGTTGTTCACAAGAAGAGACCCCTTTTTGCAATACAATTTTTCTTTCCGTGGAGGTTTCCTCCTTCGCTTCTCCGTCGTTGGCCAATCCTCGACACCCAACCCCGAAAAACCCCGTGGCTGAAGAGGATCGATTAAGGACTCGGCAAGCTGGAAATGATCGGCTTCAGGTTCTCCTTCTTTTCAAAGGCCAGGGCGAATTGCCGGGCCTCTTGGAGGGTCTGAAAGTGCCCGACCCGAACCCGGTGCAACACCCCCTTGGCCGCGGCGGTCCCCGGCGCGACGTAAGCCTCGTAGCCCTTCTTCTTCAATTACTGGACCAATTCCTGGGCTTCTTGTGAATTGTTGTAGGCCCCCACTTGAAGGGTAAATTTCGGTTTGGCGGGAGTTGGCTTTCCCTCGTCCTTTGGAGCAGGGGTTGAGGCCTTGGGGGGACTTCCCGGTTTCTCACTGACTCCTTTTGGACTCGGCCGGGATGGGCTGGTTTCTTTCGGGCTTCCTTCTCCTTCCGACGGTTGGGGTTTGGCATCCCGCGCGGAAGGGGGGTCCTGCCCTTTCTCCATGACCCGGAAGGGCGGGGCTTCCCCTTTCCGGTCGTGAATGATCTGCTTGGGCTCGTCGAACCCGCGGAGGTCGCTGAGGGCCTTTCCCATCTGCACCCCGCAAACGAACGCCACCAGGGCCAGAAGGAGGGCCCCGGCGGCAATATAGAAGAATTTCCGGTTGCTCTCCGGGGCGGGGAGTCGGGGGAGGTCTTCCGCTTCCGGCGAAAAATCCCTGGCCCGGCGCCGCGTGGAAGCTTTTCTCAGCCTTTCCCTTCGCGATTCCATCACATCCGCTCCAGGACTTCCATCCCCAACATCCGCAGGCAGGCCGCAAGAACGGCCTTCACCCCGTGGATTAAAAGGACCCGGGCCTGGGTAACGGGAGGTTCCTCCCCCAGCACCCGGTGCCTCGCCAAAAACGCATTCAGGGACATGGCCAGTTCCAGCATGTAATTGGCGATCCCCGACGGCTCATTTTCCTCCGCCGCCCGGCGGATCATCCCGGGAAGTTCTCCCATCCGCTTGACCAGGTCAAATTCCTCGTCGCTGGAAAGGATGGCATAATCCACCCGATCGGTCACTGTTCCCGTAAACTTCCTCAAGATCCCGCAGCATCGCACATGGGCATTCTGACAGTAAGGACCCGTCGCTCCTTCGAATCCCAGGATGCGGTCCCAATCAAACTCCACATCTTTGGCCCGACGGGTGCGCAGGTCGTTGAAGACGATGGCCCCCAGCCCGACGGCCCGGGCGATCGTCTTCCGTTCCCCCTCGAGAATTTTCCCGATCCTCGCCTCTTTGTCCTCCCCCCGCTCCTCGATCACCCGCTCGGCCCGCTGCACCGCTTCATCGATTACATCCTGCAGGAAAACCACTTCTCCCCGGCGGGTGCTCATGCCCAGGACATGGCCGAACTCCACGTGAACCATTCGCCGGCTCCATTCATACCCCATGATTTCAAGGACCTTGAAGAGCTGCTGAAAATGGAGCTTCTGAGGAGATCCCACCACGTAGATTAATTTATCGAAGTTCCAGCGGCGGAAGCGGTACTCAGCGGCCGCGATGTCCCGGGTGAGGTACAGGGTAGCTTCATCCTTCTTCAGAAGAAGGGCGGGGGGCAGGGAATAAGCCTCCAGCGGAATGATCCACGCGCCCTGGCTTTCGACCAGAAGCCCGCTGGCCCGCAGCCGGGTTACAAGCTCAGCCAGGCGGTCCTGGTAGAAGCTTTCTCCGTCGTAGGAATCGAAGGAAACCCCCAGATATCTGTAGAGTCTCCCGAACTCTTCGATGCTGATCTCCCGAAAACGCCCCCAGAGCTGCCGGGCTTCGGGGTCCCCCTCTTCCAGCTTCCTGAACCAGGCCCGGGCCTCCTCATGAAGCTCCGGCTGAGACTCGGCCTCGGAATGGAACCGGCTGTAGACTTCGAACAGGTGCTTCAGCGGATGGGCTTCCAGCTCCGTCGGGCTTCCCCAGCGCTTGAAACCGGTGATGACTTCTCCGAACTGCTTTCCCCAGTCGCCCAGGTGGTTGAGACGAAAAACCCGGTAACCCAGCCGCTCATAGATTTCCCCGAGAGAGTGCCCGATGATGGTCGAGCGCAGATGACCGACGTGAAAAGGCTTGGCAATGTTGGGAGAAGAAAACTCCACCAGCACGGTCTTCCCTTTCCCTTCTGGGCTCCCGCCGTAATCGTCCCCTTCGGAGAAAATTTTTTTAAGAACGATGGGAGCCCAGGCCTCCCGTCGGATGCGGAAGTTGAGATAGGCGCTCTCGGGGATGCATTCCTTCAAGAGAGAATCCGGACGGAAGTTTCGCGCCAACTCCTGGGCGATGAGGTGGGGGGCCTTCCGTTTTGCCTTGGCCAGGGAGAAACAGGGGAAGGCATAGTCTCCCCATCTGGGATCCCGGGGGACCTCGATTCCTTTCTCCACCTCTCCAGCAGGCATCCCGATCTCCCGGGATATAAATTCAGAAATGGCCTTGGTTACTTCGTTCATTGGCAGTCGCTTAGTCCCATGGTTTCATAATCGCCGGGGCGCTCAGGCGGACAGTCGAATCGCCTCAAATGAGAGGCCAGCTGACTATCCGATGATGCAGCGATCCGACGAATCGATTAATTCCCCGTAAATCTCGGGGCGCCGGTCCCTCATGAAGGTCCATACCCTTCGGGTCCGCTCGATCTCCGAAAGGTCGATGCTCGCCAGGACCACTCCCTCGATCGCTCCGCTGGCTTGATCCACCAGGTCTCCCTCCGGAGTGGCGCAGAAGCTTTTCCCGTAAAAATTCTGCTTGGCTTCCTTTCCTACCCGGTTGACCCGGAAGACGAAAACACCGCTCGCGGCTGCGTTGGCGCAGATGGCTTTCTCCCACTTCTGGTGGGATTCCAGGGCTGCGGCTGTGGGAGAAAAAATCACCTGCGCCCCCTTCAACGCCAAGATCCGGGTTCCCTCGGGAAAGAAATTATCCCAACAGATTTGAATCCCGATCTTCCCGTAACGGGTG
>Ga0113563_10002824_pt1 | contig 10637 bp, 8 predicted proteins | sample Mud3Dept3metaG_FD_80117 | JGI IMG/M metagenome (GOLD analysis project Ga0113563, IMG submission 80117) | Freshwater wetland microbial communities from Ohio, USA, analyzing the effect of biotic and abiotic controls - Mud 3 Core 4 Depth 3... | ecosystem: Environmental > Aquatic > Freshwater >...
GATTCGCTAGCGGCAATCAAGAAGTTGGTCTTCGACGATAAAAAGATCAACATGAAGCTTTTGAGACAAGCCCTGGCTGCCAACTGGGAGGGTTATGAGCATATCAGAAAGATGTGCCAGCAGGCGCCTAAGTACGGGAATGATATCGATTACGTTGACTCGATAGCCAGAGAACTATACAAGTTCATAATCGACGAGGAGGAAAAGCCTCTTTCACCCGACCGCCCCATCCGCGGGAGAATAAGAGGAATTGGCGGAGCATCTATATCGTCGATGTTTGCTGGCGGAACAATAATCGGAGCAACACCGGATGGGAGGCTTGCCGGTACTACTCTGTCCGATGGAACGGTCTCCCCTGCCCAAGGACAAGACACCCACGGTCCAACAGCAATGCTCAGAAGCGCAGCCAAGATCGACCAGTCCCTGTGTTCGTCTACACTACTCAACATGAAGCTACATCCATCATCTCTAACAACCCGGGAAGACTTGAAAAAGCTGGGCAGCCTGATCATGACGTACGCTGACATGGGAGGGAAATGGATTCAGTTCAACGTTGTTGGAAACGAGCAGTTGCTTGAAGCGCAAAAGTCTCCCGAGAATTATCGTGATTTGATTGTGCGAGTAGCCGGCTACAGTGCCTATTTCGTAGACCTTGGCAAAGGAGTCCAGGACGATATTATCAGACGCATGGAAGTAAGAGTTTGAGTAGCCATGGTCTCCTCCGTGGAATTGGACAAAACAGGGCACAAGACGGAGCTAGCAAGCAATGCGCAGTGTTCTTGAGTGCCATGCTGCTTCGTCCTGATATTCGGAGTTGGTAATGATACAAGGAACGGTTTTTGACATTCAGACGTATTCCCTACATGATGGACCTGGCATACGGACAACAGTCTTTCTTAAAGGGTGTCCCTTAGCTTGCGTCTGGTGCCAGAATCCGGAATCTCAACGCCACCAACCTGAGGTGTTGTTATACCTGGAGAGATGTACAGGTTGTGGCCGATGTGTATCAGCTTGCCCCAGACAGGCTATCTGGATGGCAGACGGGAAATCGCATACAAAGAGAAACGTCTGTGAAGGCTGTGGCAAGTGCGCAGAAATATGTCTGAATACAGCCCGAATGTTGAGCGGTCGTGTTTGGTCAGCCGAGGATGTTTTTACCGAAATCAAGAAGGATGAAGCCTTCTACAGAAGAAGTGGTGGCGGGATCACCCTCTCCGGGGGAGAACCTCTGGCTCAGGCTGAATTCTCTGCGGCTATCCTGTTGCCGTGCAAGCAAGCCGGTCTGCACACTGCCATTGAGACAACTGGCATGGCTAGGTGGGAGACTCTTGAAAAGGTATTGGAGTATGTGGACCTGATATTGTACGACCTGAAGCATATAGATTCGAAGTCGCATCAAAGGTGCACCGGCGTATCGAACGACCTGATTATTGAGAACCTGACACGTATTCGCAGGAATTATACTATTCCGATAGTAGCCCGAATACCCATTATCCCGGGCTATAACGCAGACCTGAAGAATATTGAAGCTACAGCCAGGTTCATTGTTGACAAGATTGGGCCGGATACAAAAGTGAACATCATGGCTTATCACCGATTGGGAGAGACTAAATACGACCGCCTTGAGAGGGGGCAAAGCGGAGTTAACATTACTCCACCCACTGCGGAACAGATGACAGCCATCCAGAAGGTCATTGAAACTCTTGGCCTGACTGTTTCTATTGGTGGGTGAAACGTCGCCAGTATCCATCGAACACTAAGCTTCGCCATCAAAGAGTTCTGCGAGATTAAGATAGAGCCCAGTCTGGAAAGGGCACTGAGATATAAAGAGATTCGGGAGGTTATAAATGGCTGACAAATATGGACGGTTCTTCAAGGGTTATCAAGCGAAGCCGGAGGAGATTGAAAGAGGCCGTACCGGCATCGCACGTGTAGATTACAATACTTTTAAAGGTTGTAACTTCTACTGGGTTCACTGGAATTTACCTAACGCTTCCGGGCACTCCTCTCCAGATATGATCAGCGTAGGACACCCTCCTCACACACATAAGGACGCTGAAATCCTGATGCTCATCGGTACCAACCCGGATGACCCGACAGACCTGGGAGCGGAAGTGGAACTACAAATGGGTGCCGAGCGGGAAAAACACATTATGACTAAGTCTACCGTGGTCTTTATCCCGGCGAATGTAATACATTGCCCCTATATTATCAAGAGGACAGACAGGCCATGGATTTTTGTGGAAATTAACCAGGGACCAGTGCACACCGAAAAACTCTATCCACAGATACTGACTGAGGAAGAAAGAAACTTGGTAGATTGGTCCAAATGGAAAGAGGAAGGTTACTAGCAAGCTGCCGTAGCGTCAGAATTCTCTTGATACCAGCAGGTAATTTTTAACCAGCATAATATTTTTAATAAAGTAGGTAACTCTAAGTTATATAGTTATTAGTGAATGGTTTTTTAGGAATCAAAGCTCAACCCGGGCACGTCTTTATTTCGCGAATTGTATACACGTAAAAAACGTACTTTATGTAACCAGTTGTTGTTCAATTTTCATATCGATATTTAGTTTGATGTAAGCAAAATGAATTTCTTGTACAGGTTATAAACCTATTCAGTCATATGCTAGTTCAGAGATAATAAGCGTCGATATATGCTCTCAAATTGAAAAATAATATTTTGAAAAATGGAGTTGAAGCATGAAAATGACTGGTGAAGGCATGCTAAGTCCGTATCGTGTCTTGGATTTAGCAGGAGAACAGGGTCTTTTATGCGGCAAGATTCTTGGTGATTTAGGAGCTGATGTTATTAAGGTTGAAAAGCCTGGAGGTGACGAAACTCGTTTTCTCGGCCCTTTCTATCATGACGAGTTTGAGCCTGAAAAAAGCCTATTTTGGTTTGCTTATAACACGAATAAAAGGGGAATAACCCTTAATCTGGAATCATCTGATGGCCGCGAAATTTTTAAAAAACTTGTAAAAACATCTGATATTGTTGTCGAGTCATTTTCACCCGGATACATGGACAAAATTGGTCTAGGATATTCCGAACTTAATCAGATCAACCCGAGGATAATATTGGTTTCAATTACCCCATTTGGACAAACAGGGCCTTACAAAGACTACAAAATATCGGACATTGTCGCCTGGGCGATGGGGGGTTACATGTTATCCGTTGGTGATTGGGACCGACCACCTGTACGAATTAGCAATCATTCTCAATCATTTTTACATGCCGGAGGCCAAGCTGCCCAGGGAGCATTAATGGCTCTCTATTATCGGGAAATGACGGGAGAGGGACAGTTTGTTGATGTTTCTATTCGAGATTCAATAGCTCGTTGCACCCCTGAAAGGGTAACAGAAAGCTGGGATTTCAATAAAAGAATCGTTCACCGGGGAGGGGGAGGGCAACAGGCGACCGTTCATATAACACGGGCATGGCTGTGCAAGGATGGATATGTATCAGCCTTTTTCTGGTCCGGACCGGATGCCAAACGTTGGAACTCGCCTTTAATAAAATGGATGGACCATGAAGGGAAAGCTAATGATTTCTTGAAGGGGATAAATTGGGATGAATTCAATCTCCAGACTGTTAACCAGGATGCTTATGATAAGATAGCAAAGCCGGTAGGTGAATTTTTTAAGTCTCACACCAAAGCAGAACTCCTGCAAGGAGCATTGGAGTTCAATGCGCAATTGTACCCAATATCGACTACCGAAGACATCGTTGCAAATCCACAGCTTGCCTCAAGAGCGTATTGGGTAGAGATTGAACATCCCGAACTTGGCACCACAATAAAGTATCCAGGTACTTTCGCTAAGACTTCAGAAGTGCCTTTAAGAAACCCTTTTCGTGCCCCTCTCATTGGCGAGCATAATCTGGAAATCTATGAAAATGAATTAGGCATTCCCCGAACTGAACTAATTAGGCTAAAGCAGGCAGGAATTATTTAACTACATTATGGAGAAAACGATGACCGCAAAGTTGTTTGAAGGAATAAAAATCGCCGATTTTAGTAGAGTTATCGTCGGTCCGGCAACAGTGAAAACCCTTTGTGATTATGGTGCACAGGTAATCAAGATTGAAGGCAGAAGCAGGCTGGGTCATTACCGCACAACAGGGCCGGAACCTGATCTGAGTGCACATTTCACTTCCTGGAACACCGGTAAATTAAGTATTACTGTAAACCTTAGTATTCCTAAAGGGGTAGAACTTGCAAAACGGATTGTATCCTGGTCCGATATCGTAGTCGAAAGCTTCGCCGGCCAATCGATGAACAGGATGGGTTTAGGTTACGAAGAACTGAAGAAAGTAAAACCGGATATCATAATGCTTAGTTCCTGTATGCAAGGACAGACAGGGCCTTTCGCCAGGCATCCTGGTTGGGGTTTTCAGTTATCTGGTTTGGCCGGTTTTTCTCATATCGTCGGTTGGCCGGATCGGCCTTCGCCTGAACTCGGAGTGTATACTGATTTTATCGCCCCGAACTTTAATGTATGCGCACTGTTAGCAGCCCTTCTGTATAAAAAACGTACCGGAAAAGGGCAATATATAGATATGTCACAGCTTGAAAACGCTGTCCAGTTCATGGCACCGGCAATTCTTGACTATACTGTAAATCATCGTACAGCTAACAGGATGGGTAATAAATGTGAATATGCTGTTCCGCACAATGCTTATCGCTGTATGGGTGTCGACAGATGGTGTGCAATCTCAGTATTCACCGACGAGGAATGGGGAAACCTTTGTAAGGTTATCGGAAACCCGGAATTGACCACAGGGAGTAAATTTGGCACATTATCAGGACGCAAGAACAACGAAGAAGAGTTGAACCAAATAATTGAAGAATGGACGAAAGTGCATTCGGCAGAAGAAGTAATGAGTTTATTACAGAGTGCCGGCGTACCGGCAGGCATATTGGAAACAGGCGAGGATCAATTGGAAAATGACCCTCAGTTTAAACATCGCCACTTGTTTCAGGAGGTTGACCATCCAAGAATGGGGAAACATCATCCGGTAGGTTCACCTTTTATATTATCTAAGTCCGTCTGTGAAGTCAGGAGATCACCGTTATTAGGTGAACACAGCGAGTACATTCTAAAAGAACTCCTTGGTATGACCGATGAAGAGATTGCCGATTGGGTTATTCAAGGAGCTGTTGAGTAATATCGCTGGTGTTCAGTGATCTCAAACATTACCATTAGTAATATGGCGATTGATAAGGATATATTTGTAGAACAGATTGATGTATATGAGTGTTAGACTGACAATTTCCTCTTCTTCCCACAACCTATACAGGGTTGTGAGTATTTTTGTGCTTACTCATGGATATATATAGCCTAGACTACTGGTGAGCCGTGCATGATGAAACGTAAGTACTTCGGCAACAGTCCCTACTGAAGACGCACACTCTCTTAGCTGTTACAGTAGGCTCTCTAACAACTGGTGGATTTCCCTGTGAAAACGCTCCGTCTCGAAGCAGCGAACTTCTCTTGTAGGGATAAAACCTCCTTAAGGTTTGAACTTGTATTTATCTATAGGTACTGGCTCAGTCGAAAGCACTGTTTTCCCTTCCTCCTGTTTGACTATTATCCACTTGAGCCAGTTCTTGTCGTCCCTCTTGGGATAGTCCTCTCTGTAGTGATACGCTCTGCTCTCCGTTCTTGCCAGAGCGGCATTGAAGACAATCTCAAGACAGACCGCCATGCTTTTCGCTTCATTACACTTCATCAAGCCATGGCTGTCTTTTGCATACAGTTGGGAGCATTTCTGCCGCACCCCCTGAAGCCGGGAGAGGACCTTCTCCATGCGGTCTTTGGTCCTGGAAAAGCCATTTTCAACCGGTTTGACTATTCCATCCAATTCCTGAATAGCATCTTGAGGCAAAAGCCCCTGGCTGCGCTGCAGGGGAGCAAACATCTCGTCTTTTAGCCGTTTAACCTCATCATAGTTAATCTGGGGTGAACCAGCCTGAGAGGCGGCACGGGCGGCGGCTGGGCCTGACCTTAATCCTCCCAGTAATCCAATCATCAGGGGACTGCCTCTCATCCTGCCGGGAGCCATACACACTGCTCCTCCCCAGGCTGAACCATTGTAGCTGGTGTCCCCGATGGCCCACAGACCTTCAAGGCTGGTTTTCATCTCATGGTCTACCCTTACAGGAGAGCAGCCGGCAGCCAATCCAATTTCTGCCTCTGGATTGGGTGGGACAGGCTGACTATATTTACTTAGTTTACGCAGGCGGGTAAAATAACTGGTTTGTTTAGGCCGATTCCAATTAAGCCCCGGGGGTGGTCCACCTCTTTCAGGACCATTTCGAGACATATCGACTCTTATTGGCCCTTCTCTCATCTCCTTAAACACTCCAATGACGAAAGCCGGAGTCAATATGGCCGTATCATATATTTCCTCTTTTAAGACCTCGGGCATATATTTTTCGGCCATATTCTCACCTGCCGCATTGCGCATCATAAAAGCTAAATTGGGAATATTCCCGCCACCTTTCACTCGCGGATGGATGAGAAACCCGAACTCGGCGTTTCTCATCTCAGCCCCGGCCCGGTAGGCCGCGGCGACGCCTTCACCATAATGGGGGGTAAACATCGGCGCCGTACGGCTCAGGCCACCGGTAGCCAATATGGTCGATTTGGCCTTAATAACATGAAAGCGGCCATCAATGACATTAAAGCCAACCGCGCCGACAATGCGGTTACCCTCCTTCAGGAGTTCCACTATCTGCACTTTGCTCAGTAACTTCACTCCTAATTTGCGCGCCCTGGCACGTAATAGAATAATCATGTCCAGGTCAGCACCGGCATGAGACCATCTAGAACTCAAAAGATGCCCGGTAAGCAGCTTTCCCTGGGCATCCCTTTGCACCTTTACTCCCCACTCGGCAAGCTGCTGAGCTGCCCCGTAGGTCTCTTTAGCATTCCGGTTCAACAGTTCCTGGTCGTTTAAATAATACCCAAAGTTTTTCACATGATACTCGACAAATTTATCCAGGTTATCTTCCGGCGCTATACACCAGAATACCCCTCCTCCCTTAGGCGCCAGTCCTGCCCAGCCGACGGTTGCTTTGTCCACGATAAGAACATCCCTTTCCGGGGATGTCTCTTTTGCTTTGATAGCCGCTGGAAGACCTGCAATGCCACTCCCGGCAACCAGGACGTCTGTGGAGATAACTTCTCCAAGATCTTCTAGTTTGACCATTCTAATCCTCCTTGATTTCACAACAAGTATTTAGATTGGATTCAACAAACAAACCTCTGCGTTTATTCCGCAATTCGTGCAGAGGCCCATGTCACTCCTGACACAAACACCCCCAGACACCTATTGTGGTGCAGCAGACACAGCTGCAGGTACGACCTCGATACACTGAGCGGGACAAGCTTCTTCACAACCCAAACAGAGGGCGCAATCCTCAGGATAGGCTGCAAATGGTTGTTCCTTCTTATCATCCCAGCGAATCACGTCAATAAAGCAGGCATCTACGCAGGTCTTGCAACTATTGCACAGGTCTAAGTCAAACTTAATGTTAGCAGCCATACAGAATCTTATCTCCTTTCTTCCGATTTTTAATCCTTAATCTCATAAGCCCATTTACCGTTCGGCAGCTTCTTTAAGCCTCGTATGCGGGCAGGACGATTAATCTCCGGGTCCTTCACGACCTGCCACATCTTCCACAGTTGCGGCAGAAACTCAGGGAAACGCCCGACTTCTTCTTTACAATGCTTCCTGAAGGCTTCAGCAAACTTGCGAGGCATGCCCTCTTCCCTATGCATAATGGAGCGCCCTCGTACTCCGTAGAGTGTTGCTTCGTATTGATGGGTGAGGTAACTCCTGACTTTGCCATCAGGGTCAGGTTGGCCGCCCACGTTAACAAGATCGGTGTAGACTACGGGCAAATCAACCACATCCTCCAGTTTTGTTGCAGTTGGGAGACGTATTTCCATAACTGGACCATCGCCCATCTTCTCCTTAGCGACGGCGAATTCACCGGGACGTGTGGGGAACGGAGTATGTGATTTATGGTCCTCGGGGTGCCATAGCGGGTAGCCTTTTTCTATATTAGCCCCCCACCAGGCAATCTGCTCTATTGTGACGCCATGAAGCTCATGATCAACAACCACATCGTAGACCAGGTCCTGTTTTTCTTCTGCCATTGTCTATACCCTCCTTTCACGTTTTGCTTCGAAAATAGTATACGAATATATTTCCTTCTTCTATGATCTTCTTGCCATCTATTTCCATTGTTCCGCAATATACGGTACCGTCGGTGTGCATGTAGTGCTTTGGTTGGACGTGAGCTGAAGATAAAAGGTGGTGGTACCAATTGCCACATGCCACATGACAGTTTCCCAGGCCTCTTTTCTCGCCATGTAAGCTGCCGTCTGGAATCCATCCGAGCGTTAGACCAGTTGCCATTTCAACTATTTGTCCATATCATTGATGCGGGCAAGAAGTCGAGGCTTAAACCTTCACCTAGAGTCATTTTCCAGCCTTAGATCAAGACTTGATTTTTGCTGAATAACGCAGGTGTCAACCTTGTTAATGTCATGGCAGTTCCGCGCCTTGTGCAACAAGCCGTTTCTGTAGAGCCTTGATATCAACTTTACGAGGTAGAAATCAGCCATATGTGTCATTTCAGGACTATCACTACGTCACTACCTGGTCGATGCAATGCCGATATACTATGGCATATGCAGCATTCTATCATGATATCACATAGGAAATCGTCTTGGATTTCCTATATAGCACGGATAACGCAGCTTGTCAATAGCGGATTTCGATGCGTAACTATCTTAACTTTACCTCTCAAAGGTCACTCGTTTTGTAGATTGTGACGCTACTCCCTGGGGTATGCGGATCACTCAACACAAACGCGCTAGATCGTATTACTGTCAGGCCCGACTTCTTAGCCTTTAGGCAATGGATACCTTAATGAAGGTCTCGATGGGTTTAGCCAAAGTCACCTTCGCTCCACCTCAGGGATTCGAACCCAACGATTTATCGCTTGGTATTTTCGTCTCCTAATAATCGATCAACGGCTAAGATGATATCTTGTCAATAGAAACTGTGGGCTATTGTTCCTTCGTTAACTCAGGTATAAGATAAACCAGTTGATAAATTATAACCTCAACCTCCTCCAAAGATTTTGTTCCACGTAAAGACAGGTTAAATTTCTCTGTGTAGTACGATATCTTATTTCTAGGTACCACTAAGTGATCATCAAGTATTGAATATGGATGAATTGTGGTACATAACGGTATGTCAATCGGCCTGTTGCGTGATAAATTAATAGTAAAACTTGATAATCCTTTAGAAATTTCATCAATGTAAACCGTTTTCCTTTATCTTCTAGGTCTTAAGCAATGGGTATCAATAGTTAAGCACATCGTAGTTTGTGTTACCGATACTGGGGTTAATATTAGTAGAAGTCACTTTCTACTATTTGGTTACCTTCAAGAAAACACTGGGATATCTGATTCAAATTGACTATGACAGCGGTACTCAAGGAGCTGCCTATGCCAAGTCTCCGGTTGCAGTTTTGTCGCGCCAGATATCCTCTATTACTGGCGTTCAACACCTCATTTCGGACTAAAATACGTCATATCACTCGAAAGAGGTTGGGAATCGTTTTTCGTGGTCCTAGGTCACAAGTTACTATACGTGTGACACAAACCCACTTTTTTTGAGGTTAAAATAGGTTAAATATTAGACGGTCTTATCTGTGAAAGACAAGACATCATCTATCAATCTCTGACCTTATTTTAGTTATCTCTTCGATCGGCATTGATGTCCAACTAGCTACTTCTATATCTGAAGCTCCTTGTTTCAAGTACCCCTTGACAAAACCAGAACACATGTTCTATAATAAGGTCTAATTAGTAATTAATACGTCCGGTTTGTCATGTCATACTTCTCCCCTTCTCAAAGTCATGTGACTCCGCATGATGTAAAGAATCGGAGGGAGATTGTGAGCAACTGTCTTTAATAGAATTGATAATTGTAGTTTGGAGTTGTGTATGAGTACAAGAATAAAACGTAAACCCGGCGGCCAACCAGGTCCTGTCCTGAGCTTGTCGAATGGAAACCAAGCCTGTCCTGAGCACAGTCGAAGGATCGCCTCTATCCTGCAAAATGACCCGGAAAATTTGGATGTGCTTTTCCATGCTGTTTCAACGTTGGGTCGTACCCTGCGTACCCGGCAGTCCCTGGTCCACGCCGACCGGCAGCAGTCTAAAAACCTTTACTGGAGTAGAGGCCTCTACCGGCGTTTTGTTTCTCGGCTGACAGCGGAAAACGACTCGAGTGTAAAATGACTGCTTTCACGCCTGGTCGTTTCCCGTTTTTTCTGTTAAGACACGGGTACATAATAGTTTGGGTTTTGGGGTTTGTAGTGCCGATCGCAATCGGCATCCCGTATGACGGCCCCTCGATACTATCGAGGGCTGAATCGGGATTTGGGATTTACTTAATGGAGGTATGATTTATGACTGCACATGAACAGCATAACATTATGGAGAAAGAAAAATTCTATCACTCGTCCTTCAATGATGAAGAGCAGCTCGACTTTCACCAGGCTCTCGACGTCGTCGGCTATCGCCAGGAGGTAGCTCTTATCCGTGTA
>Ga0113563_10002826_pt1 | contig 10636 bp, 8 predicted proteins | sample Mud3Dept3metaG_FD_80117 | JGI IMG/M metagenome (GOLD analysis project Ga0113563, IMG submission 80117) | Freshwater wetland microbial communities from Ohio, USA, analyzing the effect of biotic and abiotic controls - Mud 3 Core 4 Depth 3... | ecosystem: Environmental > Aquatic > Freshwater >...
ATGATTGGCTCCGTAAAGAAATATTCGAACCGGTCTCCCGCTTCTCCAGAGCTTTCAGAAGGACCGGAAATTCTTGCTCAATGTAGGAGAAGAGATCGTGCGCTTCCTGCAGGCGCTCTTTCAACTCGTCAGGCTTATCTTCTATCAGTGCAATGCCGCGCTCGGTGATCTGATGCAGGGCCGACATTAATCCCAGCCATTGGCGCATGTACAGGATCCAACCCCCCGGTTTGAAACGGTAGTAGTCACGCCGTGGGATGGGGGATGCCACGCGCTCGATCAAGCCGTTCTCTACCAACAGGCGCGCCATGATGCTGATCGAGCTTTTGCTGGCTTTAAGCTTCTCAGACAGGTCAGTAATGGATTGGGAGGGCGGGTCGGAGATCAACAGCACGCCCAGGATGCGCCCCGCCATGCGAGGCATGCCCATCTGCTCGAAGAACAAGCCGATATCCTCAATGAAATGCATTTCTTCAAAAGGTTGTCTGCTGGTCATAAGCATCTCTTCTAAAAAGGGAGAAGGGGTATCGGGACAAATGCAATCCGCCCACAACCCAAAATATCTGATATGGCTTAAGTATACTTAGTTGGTAACGTTTTGTAAATACAAAACGATCAGAATTTATGTATGATATTCGTCATACCTGTCTGATCGCCAGGTCGGGTGATTTTCAGAAGAACATGCGGAGACAGATCAGGAGCGGGATTTCGCCACGATCAATCCCCCTGCAATGACCATCCCGCCGCCGAGTAGCAACCCCCAGCTCAGGCTTTCCCCCAGGAGCAGCACGCCAAACAGAGCTCCATACACCGGCAGCGTGTTATAAAAAGCCATTGCCTGGTTGGGTCCAACCCGCAACACCCCCTCGTTCCATGCCAGATAGGCAACGACGGAGGGGAAGATGCCGATATAAAGAACACCGAGCAGGACGGGCAAAGTCAAGGACGGCGGCGAAGCCCGCCACTCAACTGCCGCGCTGACATACAGGAGCGGCAATGCCATCCAGATCGAGACTGCTGTAACCTGCAAGCTGGAGCTCTTGCGGGTGGCGATCCGGCTGAAGATTGAGTACATGCCCCAAATGATGGCGGCGAGCACGCACAATAAATCCCCGATCAGCATCTGGCTGGTCTCGCCGGGGTTCCCAGGTGAGATCCCAATGACCAGTCCGACGCCCAGGAGAGACAGGCAAGAACCCGCCACCAGCGGGAAGGTGAATCGCTCCTTAAGGAACAATGCCGCCAGGAGGGCTGTGACCAGTGGGCTGACGGCGTTAATCAGGGCAGCATGGCTGGCAGTGGTATAGCGGAGTGCCAGGTAGAGCAGGATGGTGAAGCCAAACACGCCGCACAGAGCCATGCCCAGGGACCAGATCCAGCTGATCGATTTTTGCTGGGTTGAACGCGATTCAGATCCTGGTTGATTGACGGGCGAGGATTTGCGGGTTTTCAGCCATAGCCCCAGGAAGATCACTGCCGCAACAGTAAAACGTGCGGCTCCCAGGGTGCTGGGAGCGATATCATGGCGCAACACCCGCCCCAAGGTGATGTTGCTGGCCCAGATCAGGGTGGCGAGGTTAACCAGCAGGTAAGCCCAACGAGGGTCTTGGCGTCGCAGCATGCGTCGGGATCAGATTCGTTTAGCCGATGCCGATCGCCTCGTACAGCTTGCCCAGGTGGACGTGGGCGCGCACCAACTCTTCGAATTGGTGCAGCTTGCTGGGCTGTGCCAGGCGGGTCTTACCGAAAACCCGCTCGATGGCTTCAATGGTCTCCATGGTATTTGTACGGACCAGCAGGATCGCCACGCCGAACTCCTCCGCTTGCTTGACGATCAGCGGGCTGGGATGCAGGTTGCCGGTGAGCACCAGGCAGGTGGTGGATGTTTCCAGCGCTGCCAGCTGGATATCGGTGCGATCACCGCCGGTAATCACGGCTTTATTGATCTGCTGCCGAAAGCGGCTCAAGGCGGTGTCGGCGGTCATCGCTCCCACGGTTAATGTCTCGACGATTCCCATCGGATTGTATTTGGAGGTCAGCACCTGTGCATCCAGGGCGTGCACCAGATCATCCACCGTCAATGCCCCCAGCTCTCGTCTCTCGGGGATAGACCCGAACACAGTCACCCCATGCCTTTCAAGAAACGGGATCGCCTCTTGGCTGATGAACTGGCTCGCCTCATCTGGAACGCGGTTGATCAAAATCCCGATCATGTGTGAGCCGAGCCGCACTGCAGACGCCAGCGTATCGTCCAGGAAGCGCACCTGCTCGCGATATTTGACTACCACCAACACCGGGCTGGCCAACGCCTGGGCTACGGCGGGAGTCGGCAGACCAAAAGCGTAGCCTTCGCGCAGACTGGCCCCCCCCTCCACCAGCAGCACGTCGACATTCGCAGCCGCGGCTTGAGCGGCATCCTGAACCAAACGCAGCAGGTCACTTTCTTGCTCCTGGCGCATGCGCTCTTTCAGCGATTCAGGCGTCACAACCACCGGTGAAAGCTCCCAGGGTTGAGCGGACAGCCCCAGCGCATCGATAACAAAGGCCGCATCCTCATCCGCGATGCGCCCTCCCACCCGCCAGGGTTGCAGACTGAGGGGCTTCAGGTAGCCGATCCTATAACCATCGGATTGTAGCTTCCTGCCCAGTGCCAGGCAGGTGGCCGTCTTTCCGGAGAATCTTTCAACGGAGGTGACGTATAAAGATTTCATGCGGTTTTCCTATGGATTCCTGGTTTCCGGATGAATTTCTCTCAAAATAATACGCATGTCAATGGCGATGGCGCCTTGACCATTTGGATAGACCATCAACGGGTTGATGTCCAGTTCGGCAATCTCCGGGAAATCTTGGACCAGCTGCCCCACCCGTAGGAGGACGTCCACAATGGCATCTTTGTCCATGGCAGGCTTGCCGCGCACACCATCCAATAGTGCGTGCGCACGAATCTCTCCCAACATAGACTCGGCTTCCTGCTGGGAGAAGGGGGCAATCCGGAAGGTGACATCTTTCAATGTTTCGACATAGATACCACCCAGCCCAAAAGTGACCAGCGGACCGAATTGCGGGTCTCGGTTCATGCCCACCAACACTTCCAGACCTTCGGGAGCCATCTCTTGCACCAGGCAGCCCCAGATGCGCGCGTCTGGCACATAGCGCTGGGCGCGATAAACCATCAGCTCAAAGGCATCGCGCACGGCCTCTGCGTTTTGCAAGCCAACTTTTACGCCACCTACGTCGGTCTTATGCAGGATATCCGGCGAAGAGATCTTGAGCACCACCGGATAACCGATCTCATTGGCGATCTCAATGGCGCGTTCAGGCGTTGGGGCGATCTCTGAACGCGGGATGCGCAACCCGTACGCCTGCAAGATCTGGCGGGCTTCGGCATCCCCGATGGCGAGTCGTTTATCGGCGCGGATGCTGTCGATGACCTTGCGCGTGGCAGCCTGGTCGGCTTCATAACGATTGTACTGCGCCAGGGGTCTGGCTTTGATGGCTTGGTAATCCGCCATGGCGCGGAAGGCGAGTGCGGCTCGCTCGGGAAACGGGAAGTTCGGCACGCCGGACTGGTTCAAAATATCAATGCCCTCGGCCACGCGTGCCTCGCCCATGAAGCAAGCCAGAATCGGCTTTTGTTTCTGGTGAGAGAGCTCACCTACGGCGGTGGCAGTGGCTTCGATCTCGGTCATTGCCTGGGGGGTAAGCACAACCAATAATCCATCCGTGTTCGGATCGGAGATGACCTTCTCTATAGCAAATAAATAACGGTCGGCGCGGGCATCACCCAGCACATCGACCGGATTGGCGGCGCTGGCAGCATCCGGGAGGTATTGTTCCAGGGCACGGATGGTCTCGAGCTCAAAGCGCGCCATGCTTAAGCCAGCGCGTTCCAGCGCATCGGTTGCCAGGATACCCGGCCCACCGGCGTTTGTCACAATGGCGATGCGCTGCCCCTTGAGCTCGGGTTGGTAGCCGATCGCCAATGCCATATCGAACAACGCCTGCATGGAATCCGCGCGCAAGATACCCGCCTGGTTGAAGGCCGCCTGGTATGCCTGCTCCGAGCCGGCCAGGGAGCCAGTGTGCGATGAGACTGCCCGGGAGCCCGATTGCGTGACACCGGATTTGATGGCGATGACTGGTTTCTGTTTGGTGATCTGGCGTGCCACCCGGATGAATTCCTGCCCATTGGGCATGCCTTCACTATAGATCATGATCACTCGTGTGTTTGGGTCGTCTTCCCAGGCTTGCAGCAGATCAATCTCGCTCACATCCGCCTTATTGCCCAGGCTGACGAATTTGGAGAGACCCAGCCGTCCAGCCAGGGCGATGTCCAGGACGGCGGTACCCAAAGCGCCGGATTGGGACATAAATGCCATCGGCCCGGAGGGAGGCGTGCCGGCTGCGAAAGAAGCGTTGAGAGGGGTGTATGTGTCAATTACACCCAGGCAGTTCGGTCCGATCAGGCGGATATTAAACTGGTGGGCGATCTGGATGAGCTCCCGCTCGCGCTCCAAACCCTCCATGCCTGCCTCTCGAAAACCGGCGCTGATCACGATAGCGGCCGGTATGCCTTTCTCACCGCACTCACGCAGGGCATCTGGGACGTTCGGGTAGGGGATGACGATGACAGCCAGGTCAATCGAATCTGGGACATCCATGACGCGAGCAAAGGTTGGCAGGCCGAGGATTTCTTTACCGCCTGGGTTAATCGGGTAGACGGTCCCGCGCTGCGCATAGCCACCTTCTACCAGGTTTTTCACTACCGCATGACCCAGCTTGGCGGGATTGCTGGAAGCGCCGATGACGGCGACAGAAGCGGGTTGAAAGAAAAATTCGAGCATGCGCTGTCTTCTATTGTCCTGTAATCAAAACCACAATTGTGGTCTTTCGGTTAATTGGATTTACACTGATGGTGACTGATGCTTTGCGAGAGCCCTTGTAAAATGTGATGGCGACCACGCTGTCACTTTCAATCGAGGTCTGCTCTTCCTCGGTCCAGCCATTGTCTGGCATCTCTCGCCGGTAGAAATCCACTACCTCTTCAAAATCAACCGATACAGCATAGCTAACCATCAATTCCCCCGCCAGGTAATTGTCCTTCTCGCCGTCCAGGATGGGAATGTCATCAGGCGGTTCTCCCATGAAGGACCGGGCGGTCTCTTCAAGACCGGGACCTTTCTGGGTCGCCAGAGCTTTGGCTGTCTCCATCAAGCCCGGACCCTCCTGGGTGGCGACAGCTTGTGCGGTCTGGAGTAACCCGCTTTCGCCTACCTCGGTAGCAATCGCCTGGGCGGTCTTCAGCATCTCGCTGCTGCCTACCTGCGTGATCATGGCTCGAGCGGTCTCCACCATATTCAAGCCCTGTTTGGCTTGCGTGGCAGCCGCCTCCACGGTCGCTTTGGTCTCTCCAATCCTTGAAACGAGCCGGCAAGCCAGCGTGCCTAATAGCAGGGTGACAATCAGCCAGGCGTGGTGGGAATGGAAAGATTTCATCCAAACTCTCAAGATGGGGCGATCGAGGTGCGCAACAATACACCCAGCGATTCGTCAGGTGCAATCAGAATATCACCAGCCGACGATGTGATTAAGAGATGGCTGCATACAATCGCTCGTGACCTCCACTTGCTTTAGGAAACCAGGAGCGGCTTGGATGCAGCCATTCTTCAATTGACAGGGCGTGATGCTTGCGACTGTGAGCAGGTTCTATCTGTAAAAGGGTAATATGGAGTGATCTGTATCGTGTTACCCTTGCAGCGTTCCCCGATATTCCCCAGTTCCAGGTAGATTACGAGCTGATTAACTTACTTCTCAGCAGGGAGGAAACGGGTCACCTTAGTGCCACATTTCGGGCAGGTCCCCTTGACCATGCGGGTGCCTCTAGCGGTTTTCTCGACAACCCCGTTCTTGATTGTCCGCTTGGTGCGGCACTTGACACAGTACCCTTCGAATTCCATCTTATTTTCTCCTTTAGCAAAGTTGGTTAACGTGCAAATCCGTTGGCGTACGCCTATATTATACAATCTTTTCGGGCAAAATTCATATGATTATACGTCTTTCGATGTCCCTGCTGCCCCTTTGGCATTGGCTTCTTTATGAGGCTCAGAAGCCTTGGCGAACTCCGCCAATTGTTGCGCCACCGCCTGATTGAACGTGCCATCCGGATAGGTGCCATCGGCTTGGAGCACTCCTGCTTCCATGCCTGTTAGTAGCAATATGGTTTCCTCAATGGTATGGACGGGCCAGATATGGAACTTGCCTGCCTCGACAGCCTCTACCACCTCATCTCGTAGCATCAGATTACCCAGGTTGCTGAGCGGGATGATCACCCCTTGCTCACCGGTCAGACCTTTGGTCTTACAGGTCAGATAGAAGCCTTCGATTTTATCGTTCACCCCACCGATAGCTTGCACCTGCCCGCGCTGGTTCAAGGAGCCGGTGATTGCGCAGTCCTGGCGCAGCGGGATGCCTGAGATGGCCGAGAGCAAAGCCATCAGTTCTGCGACCGAGGCGGAGTCGCCCTCCACTTCATCGTAAGATTGCTCGAAGGTCAGGCTGGCAGTCAGGCTGATGGGTTGTTTACGCCCGTAGTGCGCCCCCAGCCAGCCACCCAGGATGAGCACACCCTTGGTATGGATCGGTCCACCCAGCTTGGCCTGCCGCTCGATATCCACCACGCCACCTTTGCCCGTGTAAGCGACTGCGGTCACCCGGCTCGGACGTCCGAATGCGTAATCACCCAGCATGGATACTGAGAGGGCATTGATCTGCCCAACCTGTTTACCTGACAGGTCCACAATGAACGTTCCGTCAGCAAATAACTCCTGAATGCGTTCTTCCACCAGGTTGCTGCGGTAGATGCTTTCGGCAATCGCCCGTTTGACCGCCTCCCCGGTCACTATGACAAGCTTTTTCTCTGAAGCGGTCGTCTTTTTTCTCTTCTTTGGAGATTTGCTGGCAGGCTTTTCCCCTGCCTCGGTGCTTGCTCGTTTAGCCCAGTAGGCTGATTCCCGTACCAGGTCGGCGATCTTGCCAAAGCGGGTGGTGAGCTTATTTTGGTGATCTGCCAGGCGTGAGCTGTGTTCGATAATGCGCGCTACGGCCTCCCGGTCGAAAGGCGGAAGGTGATTATCCTCTACTACGGATTTAACAAATAAGCCGTATTCATACTCGGTATCCGGTGTGCGCTCCATCGAATTGGCGAATTCTGCTCGCACCTTGAAAAGCTTGGGAAAATCCTCGTCATATGCGCGCAGGAGATAATACAGCATGGGTGTACCGACTAATACGATTTTGACTTCCAGGGGGATAGGCTCGGGCTCCAGTGTGACCGTACTAAGCAGACCCATCTGCTGCCCCAGCTCGACGATACGGATTTCGCCGTCGCGCAAGACGCGCTTCAGACCATCCCAGGCATAGGGATTGGTCAGGATATCTCGCGCCGGGATCATCAAGTATCCCCCGTTGGCACGGTGCAGGCTGCCAGCCTGGATCATGGTGAAATCTGTGTGGCTGACTCCCATGGTGACCTGGTGCTCGATGCGACCCAGCAGGTTAGAATAGGATGGATAGTTCTCCAGGATCACTGGAGCTCCCTTCTGGTTGGTGTGATCGACCAGGACGTTCACGCTGAAACGCTTGATCCATTCTTCGCGAGCCTGCTGCGCGAACGCATCCGAAGGAGTACTCTCTTGGGCGCGCTGGAAGTATTCCGGGTGGGCGGTGATATGATCCTGGACCGCCTGCAGGTATTCGAGTACCTGCTCCAGCCCTGCGTACTTGTCTTTCAGGGCTTGAATCAGGGGGCTGAGCAAGAATAACACCGTGCGCTCATTCAGCTCGCGGACTTTTTCGGCGGTGTTCTTTTCCAATTCATGCAGATGACTGAGAGATTTATCCACCTCCGCGGTGAGGCGCGTCTGGAGCTGCGCCAGCTTTGCGCGCTGCTCTTCCGATAATTTTTCTAGCTCCTCTGGGCTGAGTGGCTTACCTTCAACGGCGGGAGCCAGCACGATTCCGAATGGGGTGCGTAGGATGGCGAAGCTGAACTTTTCTGCCATCTCTTGCAGGCGAATGAGTTCAGCCTCCTGGCTTTTTTTGAGCTCACTCACCCAGCGATCGCGCTCCTGGGTGTACTCGTCAGACTCAAACAGCCGGGTAATCTCCTCCTGATAACGCTTGACCAGGGTGCGCATATCCTCGCAGAATACCTCGGCACGCCCGGGGGGCAGGCGCAAGGCTTTTGGGCGGCGCGGATCGTCGAAGTCGCTGACGTAGCACCATTCATCGGGGGTGGGTTGGTGTTCAGCCTGGCGATTTAAATATTCCCGGGTCAGCGTGGTACGACCGGAACCGGATAATCCCAGCACGAATGTGTTGTAACCTGGACTTGAGAGCTCGCTTCCCAGCTCCAGGGCGCGGATGGCGCGCGGTTGCCCAATCACCTCTTGCAAATCTGGCAGCTCATCGGTGGATTTGAATGAAAACGTCTTTGGATCGCACAGCCGGCGTAGAGCGCTGGACGGCAACGCGGCTGGTGCCTCACTCTCCGATTCCTTTTGAGTCTTGCTTCGCTTGGCAGTCATGTCACTCCTGTCAGATGCGCCTATTACCCCCAGCGGGCAATATAGGCCACTGCGTCTTGAACCAGGTCTCGATTTCCGATAAATAAGGGTGTACGCTGGTGCAGGCTTTCGGGCTGGATGTCCAGGATATTCTGGTGACCGTCCGATGCATATCCCCCAGCCTGTTCCATAATAAAAGCCAGCGGTGCAGCCTCGTAGGTGAGGCGCAGTTTCCCCTTTGGTTTGGCTGGATCCTGGCTGTCGGAGGGGTAATAGAAAATCCCTCCTGAGATCAGCGTGCGGTGCACATCGCCAACCAGCGAGCCAATGTAGCGCAGGGATAAGGAGCTGGTCTCGGGCTCTAATCCCTGTAATTTTTGGGTGAAGCGGCGCACCCCCTCACTCCAGTAGCGTTGATAGCCGTGGTTGGTGCTGTAATACTTTGGCTTGGCTGGGATGCGGATATTGGGATGTGTTAAAAGAAACTCCCCCATGCTGAGATCGAGCGTGAAACCATGCACGCCGGAGCCGGTCGTATAGACCATCATCGTACTGACGGAGTACAGCAGGTATCCAGCCACGACCAGATTCCTGCCGGGCTGCAAGCAATCCTCCAGCGTTCCAGGTCCACTGGCTGTCTTGCGGCGGTAGATTGAGAAGATCGTGCCAATTGAGACGTTGAGATCGATATTGGAGGAACCGTCCAGGGGATCGAACAATAGCACATATTTGCCGGTCGGGTATTTCTCAGAGATGGGCAGAATCTCCGCGTGTTCTTCCGAGGCCATGGCAGCCAATCGCCCGGTGTGGTCGTTGAGTCGGTAGATCGCCTGATCTGCCAGGCGATCCAGCTTCATAACCCGCTCGCCTTGGATGTTGAAATCCTGGGTGCTGCCCAGGATCTGGGCAAGACCGCCGCGGGTGGTGTTGCTGGCGATGTACTTGCCCGCCAGCGCCAGGTCGTAGAGCAGGTTTGTCAGCACGCCCGAGGCTTCCGGGTGGATGCTCTGCTCCTCCAGGATGTGGCGTTCTATGGTGATGATCGAACCATGATCTGGTGAGTCAAAGAGCATGGCGTCTCCTTATCTGCGGCGGTAAAACCACCTGATGAACAGTTTGATGATGGGCGAGAAAATCTGGTTACGCAGGAAAAAGGATCCAAATTTATAAAACCCGCCAGGGATGCACACCACCTGTCCTTTTTCAAGAGCGCGAAAAGAATCGCTGACAACCGTTTCGGGGTTCCCCCACATAAAGCCCGGGACGCTACTGCGCTGGAACTTCTTTAATTCGGGCGTTTCATGGAATTCTGTGCGGATAAAACCAGGGCAAAGCGCCTGGACACGAACGCCGCTGCCCCTGAGCTCGTGTGATAGTGCCTGGGAGAAGGCAACCAGGGCAGCTTTGGTTGTGCCATAGACGACGCCCACACCAATGGGAACAAAAGCGGACATAGAAGATACATTGATAATCGCCCCCTTTTGCCGGGAAAGCATCCCAGGCAACGCAGCCCGAGTCAATCGGACGGTTGCCACCAGATGCACATTCACCATGGCGATGTGCTTGTCCGGCTCAACCCGGGCAAACCGTCCATAGGTTGCGAAACCGGCATTGTTGACCAGAAATTCCAGTCTGTCGAGCTGGCTCAAATGAGCTTCCAGCCGGTTGAGCTGCTCTGCATTCGATAGGTCGGTCTGGAACACCTCTACCGAGACCGGTTGCTGTGATTGGATCTCAACCGCCAGTGCTTCCAGACGATCCTTTCGTCGTGCCACCAGTAGCAGGTCGTAACCGCGCCGGGCCAATTCGCGAGCAAAAAGCGCTCCCAATCCGCTGGATGCGCCGGTGATGAGAGCTACAGGATTTGTGTTCAACGGTGTGTCATTTCCGTCCATGTGCATCCAATTCTAACCTGAAAATCCAGCCTTCGACGGCGCGCTGCGGCTTGGGAGGTTCTTCTGTACCCATTCTGCCTGGGATTACGTTGAGCATGCCGAACAACTCTCTATTCTCTACCCTTCACTCCCCGTTTTGCCCACCAAATGGCATAAGACGTACCATTCGCCGCGCAG
>Ga0113563_10002827_pt1 | contig 10632 bp, 12 predicted proteins | sample Mud3Dept3metaG_FD_80117 | JGI IMG/M metagenome (GOLD analysis project Ga0113563, IMG submission 80117) | Freshwater wetland microbial communities from Ohio, USA, analyzing the effect of biotic and abiotic controls - Mud 3 Core 4 Depth 3... | ecosystem: Environmental > Aquatic > Freshwater >...
CTGCCGGTCAAGAACGTCACCGTGGTGGATCAGAATGGCAACCTGCTGAGTTCCCCCGCCGGCTCCACCAGCGCCGGCCTGGATGCCGGCCAACTCAAATACCTGCGGGAACTGGAGCAAAGCTATACCAACCGCATCGAGGCCATCCTTGCCCCCATCGTCGGCGCCAGCAACGTGCGCGCGCAAGTCACGGCCGACGTCGATTTCTCGCTGGTGGAGCGCGCAGAGGAAATTTACAAGCCCAATGCGACGCCCTCGGACGCGGTGGTGCGCAGCCAGCAAACCAGCGAATCGACCTCGGCCAGCGCTTTGGCCGCGGCCGGCGTACCCGGAGCATTGTCTAACCAGCCGCCGGCGCCCGCCAGCGCACCGCTCACCGCACCGGGGCCCCCTGCCGCCGCTCCCGCAGCGGGCACGCCGGCCGGCGCACCGACAACCACGCCCGCGCCGACGCCGGCACCGGCGGGCAACGCACGCAAGGATTCGACCGTCAATTATGAGGTGGACAAGACCATCAGGCATATCCGCCAGCCGGTGGGCAGCATCAAGCGCGTCTCGGTCGCGGTCGTGGTCAATCATCGCAAGGTACTCGACACCGCCGGAAAATCCAGCATGAAAGCGCTGACCCCGGAAGAACTCAGCCAGGTCACGGATCTGGTCAGGGAGGCCATGGGGTACAACAAGGAGCGCGGAGATACGCTGAACGTAGTCAACAGCCCTTTCAGCGTGACCGCGCCCGAAGCGATCCCCGATGTGCCTTTCTGGAAAAAACCCGAGACCGTTCTGCTGGCGAAGGAAAGCGGAAAACATCTGTTGATCGGCGCATTACTGCTGTCCCTGGTATTTGGCATCTTGCGCCCGATGCTCAAGAATCTGGCGCAGGTGCGGCAAGCGCCTCAGGTGTCGCCGGAGGCGGCCCTGCCTTACCAGGCCAGCACCAGCAATCAGCAAATCATAAACCACGAACAGCAATTGCAATCCGCAAAGCAGCTGGCACAGCAGGAGCCCAAGCTGGTGGCCAACGTCGTAAAAAACTGGATGTCCGGCAATGAATGATGAAGGCATAGAAAAGAGCGCCATACTGCTGATGACGCTCGGCGAAGATGCGGCTGCCGGAGTCCTCAAGTATCTGGGCCCGCGTGAAGTCCAGAAACTGGGCACCGCCATGGCCGCCCTCAAGCAGGTGACGCGGGAAAAAATCGATGGCGTGCTCAGCAATTTCCGGGCCGACGCCGGAGAGAACACCGCTCTTGGCATGAATTCCGACGAATACATTCGCGGCGTGCTGACCAAGGCGCTCGGCGACGACAAGGCCGCCAACCTGATCGAACGCATCCTGCAAGGCGGCGACACCAGCGGCATAGAAGGTCTGAAATGGCTCGACTCCTCGGCGGTAGCCGAGCTGATCAAGAACGAACATCCGCAGATCATCGCCACCATTCTGGTTCATCTTGACCGGGACCAGGCTTCGGAGGTTCTCGGCTTTTTCACAGAGCGGCTGCGCAACGATGCGATTCTTCGCATCGCCACGCTCGACAGCATTCAACCGACAGCACTGCGGGAACTGAACGACGTGCTGACCAAGCTGCTGGCCGGCTCCAACAACATCAAGAAAAGCGCATTGGGCGGCGCGCGCGCCGCAGCGGAAATTCTCAACCTCATGCCCAACGCAGTTGAAACTTCGGTTATCGAGAACATACGCCAGCATGATTCAGATCTGGCACAGAAGATCCTCGACGACATGTTCGTGTTCGAAGACGTGATAGATATCGACGATCGCGGTATCCAGCTGCTGCTGCGCGAAGTCCAGTCGGAGTCGCTGATCATCGCGCTGAAGGGCACATCCGAAGAAGTACGGGATAAATTCCTCAAAAACATGTCGCAACGCGCCGCCGAGACGCTGAGCGACGACATGGAAATGAAGGGGCCGGTGCGCGTCAGCGAAGTCGAGGCGGAACAGAAGGAAATCCTGAAGCTGGTGCGGCGTCTTGCCGACGAAGGCCAGATCGCGCTCGGCGCCAAGGGCGAAGAAGCTTATGTCTGACCGCAACGCCGCCAAAAACAGCCTGCCCGGCTATCAGCGCTGGGAAATGGCGTCGTTCGGCTCGAAAAATGCGCATGACAATATTGCGCTGACGACTGCGGAACAAGTGGAGCGCATACACCTGCAGTCGCGCGAGGAAGGTCATGCCGCCGGCTACCAGGAAGGCAGCGCCCAGGCCGGGCAGGAAGTGCAGCGCCTGCAGGCACTGCTTGCCGCGCTCGAGCCGGCGCTGAGAAAACTCGATCAGACCGTGGCCGATGAACTGCTGGCACTGGCGCTCGATATCGCCCGGCAAATGCTGGGCCAGGCGTTAAAAGTGCACCCCGAGCTGGTGCTGCCGGTAATACGGGAAGCCATCCGCTGCCTGCCGCAGTTCAACCAGACCCTGCATCTGGTTGTGCACCCTCAGGATGCCTTGCTGGTGCGCTCCAATTTCACCGAGCCGACGTCGCCAGACGGCTGGGTCATCATAGACGATGCCCGGATCGAGCGCGGGGGCTGCCGCGTAGAAACGCCAAGCAGCGAAGTCGATGCCACGATGCAAACCCGCTGGCGACGCGTTCTGGCAACGCTCGGCAGCAAAGATGAGTGGCTGACATCATGAGCGACGACGCCCTGCCTTATGCGGAGCGCTGGCGCGCCTTCCTGCGCCATTGCCGCCACTCGACATCGTTGTCCAGCCCGTTTGTGATCAACGGTTATCTGACACGCGCCGCCGGGCTGGTGATGGAAGCCGTGGGACTCAGGCTGGCGGTGGGCAGCGGTTGCACCGTGCGGCTGCCCGGCGGGACCAGCGTGCAGGCCGAGGTCGTGGGCTTCTCGGGCGACCGCCTGTTTCTGATGCCCGCCCACGATGTCTACGGCCTGACGCCGGGGGCCCGTGTTGCCGCAGAAGAGCCGGCAATCCAGCCGCCGCAAATCGGCGGCTCCCGCCATCCTTGGCGTCGCGCCACCGATCTGGCCAAACACCTGCCGGTGAGCGCGAGCCTGCTGGGCCGCGTACTCGACGGCACCGGCCAGCCTCTGGACCGGCTGGGGCCGGTTCATGCCGAACACACCGCACCGCTGCAGAATCGCCCGAACAACCCCCTCGAGCGCATGCCGATCAGCGAAGTGCTCGACGTGGGGGTGCGCGCCATAAACGCGATGCTCACCGTGGGGCGCGGCCAGCGCATGGGCCTGTTCGCCGGCAGCGGCGTCGGCAAGAGCGTGCTGCTCGGCATGATGGCCCGATACACCAGCGCCGATGTGATCGTGGTCGGCCTGATCGGCGAACGCGGCCGCGAAGTCAAGGAATTCATAGAGCAGATTCTCGGCGAAACCGGCATGGCGCGCGCCGTCGTGGTCGCTGCGCCTGCGGACACCTCTCCGCTGATGCGCCTGCAGGGCGCCGCCTATGCCACCACCATCGCCGAATATTTCCGTGATCAGGGCAAACACGTGCTGCTGATCATGGATTCGCTCACGCGGTTCGCCCAGGCACAACGCGAGATCGCACTTGCCATAGGCGAGCCGCCTGCGACCAAGGGCTACCCGCCGTCGGTATTCGCCAAGCTGCCGCAACTGGTCGAGCGCGCCGGCAACGGCAGTTCGGGCGGCGGCTCGATCACGGCGTTTTACACCGTGCTCACCGAGGGCGACGACCAGCAGGATCCCATCGCCGACAGCGCGCGCGCCATTCTCGACGGGCATATCGTGCTCTCGCGCAGCCTCTCCGACCAGGGCCACTACCCGGCCATCGATATCGAAGCTTCGATAAGCCGGGCGATGACCAACCTGATTTCGCCCCAGCAGTTCGAGCAGGTGCGCCGCTTCAAATCCCTGTACGCCCGCTATAACCGCAGCCGCGACCTCATCAACGTCGGCGCGTATGTCAGCGGCAGCGATCCCGAACTCGACCGCGCAATCGACATTTTTCCGCGCCTGGAAGAATTTCTGCGCCAGGACATGGGCGAGAGCGATATGTATCGCGACAGTGTCGCCAGGCTGGAACAGGCCCTAGCGCGCCACACATCCGAATGACCCCTGGAGAAATCAATGGCTCAGCCTTCTAGTCTGAAAAACCTCGTGGATCTGGCACAGAAGAAATCCGATAATGCCGCCCAACATCTCGCAGCGCTGAATGTCAGCGAGCAGAATGCAGAACACAAACTGCGTTTGCTGCTGTCGTATCGCGACGACTATTACGCGCGGTTTCAGAAATCCGCGGGCGATGGCGTCGACCAGACCGCGTGGCGAAATTTTCACGCGTTCATGTCCAAGCTGGACGCCGCCATTGCCGAGCAGCGCACGGCGGTGGCGGACTCGAAAAACGGCGTGCGCGCCGGTCAGGGCGAATGGCAGGCCGAGCAGCGCCGCCTCAAATCCTTCGACACGCTGGTGCAGCGCGGCGAACGGGCGGAAGCGACGCGCAGCGCGCGCCGGGAGCAGCGCGAACAGGACGAGTATGCCGCGAAGGTCACCGCCAACAACAAAACATCAACCTGATGCGGCAGATGCCGCTCAGACTGGCACGCAGTTTGCTCTTGCCAGGTATTGCCACGGCTTAAACCATAAACCCACAACCAGGCGCACCCATGGAAAATCTGCCCATCACCACCTCTTTGCCGAAGCCAGCGAGCGGCGCGGCAAAATCAACGTCCACCTCGGCCGAGGCTTCAGTACCTGACGCCGAGGCCAGTGATGGCTTCGACGCGGTTTTGCAGCGCCAGCTCTCAGGGGAACCTGACGCCGCGCCGGCGCAAGCGTCATCGGACAACGCATCGGGCGGCGAGGCAGCGCAGGAAAATGTCATGTCCGACGCCCCTGCCTATGCCACAGCCAACGACAACCTGGTGGCCACGCTGTTGGCGGCGGCACCGGCCATGAAGGCCCTGGAGCCGGTTGATGACCAGGCAGTGTCAGCGCTGGCGCCCGGAATCGAAACCTCAACGGCGACCAGCGGCTTGGCCGGGTCCCTGCCGCTGATCAAGGAGGGTCAGTTGCCGGAGGCCCAGACGCATGCGGCCGATCAAGCGGAAATTTTTGCCGCCAGCGGCAAAACATTGCCGAAGTCACCGCCGCTGCACGCAGGCACTGGGTTGGCGGAGCCCGGGTCGCGCGCGACCGATCATGCCGAATATCTTGCCGTCAGCGAAGCCGCGCCACGTCCGGCTGTGGCTGATATCGCTGCTCTGGCCAACGGCGCCGATGGCCCGCTGTCGCTACACGCTCACGCGCTGGCGTCGGTTGCAAACCGTCAGGCTCAGGGCGCAGGCCCGGCCTCTGCCCAGGAGCTGAAGCTTGCACCCGCGGTCGGCGCGCCAGGCTGGGATAGCGCATTGGCCCAAAAAGTGGTCTGGCAGGTGGGCCAGCAGCAACAGGTGGCGGAGCTTCATCTGAACCCGCCCCAACTCGGCCCCCTGCAAGTCCAGGTCAGCCTGTCCGCGGACCAGGGCAGCAACACCGCCACCGCCCACTTCGTTTCGCAGCACGCTGCAGTGCGCGAAGCCATAGAAGCCGCAATGCCGCGCCTGCGTGAAATGCTCGCGGAAAGCGGTATTGCTCTCGGCAACACGACGGTGGGCAGCGGTGCCTTCCAGCAGCAGAACTTTGCACAAGGCGGCGGTCATTCTTCATTCCGGCGCGCGGGAAACGAACCCGGCATTGCGACCAGCGCAGACGGTGTCATGCGGACTATGCGCGCCGTGCGCAACGGCATGGTCGATACCTTTGCCTAGGAGTTTGTCGGACTTGGGTTGAACTTAGCCCCGACAAACTCCTAGCGTAAAAGGGCGAGTTGGCGGCGTTTAAGCTTTCTGTTCTCAAAATCACGCCGCAGCGATCACCGACATAATCTGCAGGAACCCAGAATTCGGATACCTGATGGCCAAAGCACCCACTAAGCAGGCAGCCCCTGCGAACCCGCCCAGCGAAAAAAAGCCCAAGCGAAAAAGTCGCCTGCCCATGATGCTCATGCTGACCGTGGTGTTAGGCGGGGGCGGGGGCGGCGCGTGGTATTTCCTTCAGGACGAAGCCGAAGCGCCCGCGGCGGGCGCTGCGGCGGGCACCGCGGCACCCGCGCAACCTGAAAAACCGCCTGTATTCCACAACCTCGATCAATTTACCGTAAATCTGCAGCCGGAAAACGGCGACCAGTATCTTCAGGTCGCCCTCGTGATCAAGGTAAAGGATGCCGCGACCGCCGAGGCCATCAAGGCGCAAAGCCCGGACATCCGCAACCGGATACTGCTGCTGCTGTCCGGCAAACGCGCCTCGGAGATTTCTACGGTCGCCGGCAAGGAAAAACTCAGCGAAGAAATCATGGCCGAGGTCAAAAAACCGCTGTCCCCGGAATCCGTGCAACAGCAGGTCGTTGCCGTGTTCTACGGTGGATTCGTCATCCAGTAAGCCACAATGGGCAAGGAATTTCTATCGCAGGACGAGGTCGACGCGCTGCTGCAGGGCGTCACCGGCGAATCCCAGGGCAAGAACGCCGAGCAGGATGCGACGGGTGTCCGCCCGTACAACCTTGCGACGCAGGAGCGCATCGTCCGCGGGCGCATGCCGACGCTCGAAATCATCAATGAACGCTTTGCGCGCCTGCTGCGAGTCGGATTGTTCAATTTCATGCGCCGCACCGCGGAGATCACGGTGGGCCCGATACGCGTAGTCAAATACAGCGAATTCGTGCGCAACCTGGTGGTTCCGACCAATCTCAATCTGGTGCAGGCGAAGCCGCTGCGCGGCACCGCGCTCTTTATTTTCGACCCCAGCCTGGTATTTCTGGTGATCGACAACCTGTTCGGCAGCGACGGCCGTTTCCATACCCGGGTCGAGGGGCGCGATTTCACGCCAACCGAACATCGCATCATCCAGCGCATGCTCAGTGTCGTGTTCGAGGACTATGAAAAAGCCTGGACGCAGGTGTATCCGCTCAAGTTCGAATTTGTCCGGTCCGAAATGAACACCCAGTTCGCGAACATCGCCACGCCCAACGAAGTCATCGTCGCCACGACGTTCAACATCGAGCTTGGATCGTCCGGCGGCGAATTTCATGTGTGCATGCCGTACGCCATGATCGAGCCCATCCGCGACCTGCTGTACAACAGCCTTAACGGCGAAACACTCGAAGGAGACAAGCGCTGGGTGCGGATGCTCTCCAAGCAGATAAAGAATGCGGAAATAGAACTGGTCGCCAATCTCGGGCAAAAACCGGCGACCCTGAACCAGATACTCAAAATGAAAATGGGCGACATTATTGCCTTCGACATCCCGCAAAGCGTGGTGGCCGAGGTAGACAACGTACCCGTCATGGAATGCAAATACGGCGTTTTCAACGGCCAGTATGCACTCAAGGTAGACAAGATGCTCAATGCGCCAGACAACGATGAAGCAGAGCACGTCAGATAGTCACTTATCCAATGGAGACCAACATGAGTAATGCCACCGCCGAAGACAGCATAAGCGACGACTGGGGCGCCGCCATGGCCGAGCAGGCGGCCGTCGCCACGCCCGGCGTGACCGCAGAAGCGAAGCCCACGCTGTTAGACCGGCGCACGAAACCGCGGGACCCTGCCGCGGATGTGAAGATAACCCCCGCATTCGAGCAGCTTACGTCCCCGGGTCCCGCCAATGACACCGGGAACGATATCGACATGATCCTGGATATTCCGGTCCAACTCACCGTTGAACTGGGACGCACCAAGATCGCGATCAAGAACCTGCTGCAGTTGGCACAGGGTTCCGTGGTCGAACTTGACGGCATGGCCGGAGAACCCATGGACGTGCTGGTCAACGGCTTCCTGATCGCCCAGGGCGAAGTGGTGGTGGTGAACGACAAATTCGGAATCCGGCTGACCGATATCATCACGCCCTCGGAACGCATACGCAAACTCAATCGCTAACCCCGGATCCATGCCAGTGATTCCAACTCCTGCTGAAAACAACCCGGCGCGCAGCCATGGGGCCCGCTTTGTCCGTCACGCAGGCGCTGCCGCTGCCCGCCTGCTGCCGGCGATGGCGGCACTCCCGGCATGGGCGGCCGAGACTCAATCCATAAAGGCACAGGCCGCGGTTTCCCCGACTACGGGAATGCTGCAGGTCTTCGGCGGCTTGCTGCTGGTGCTGCTGGTGGTCGCCGTCCTGGCATGGGCGCTTAAGCGTTTTGGCGTCAACCAGCAGAACGCCGCAGGAATCATGAAGATCATAGGCGGGGTCGCCGTGGGCCAGCGCGAACGGGTGGTGCTGATCGAGGTCGGCGCCACCTGGCTCGTCGTCGGGGTTGCCCCAGGTCAGGTCAGTGCCCTGCACAGCATGCCCAGGACAGAAAATATTTCAGAACCCCGGGTCACACCATCAGGGCCGCCAGGCTTTGCCGGATGGCTCAAGCACATGACGGAAAAGACACGGCCATGATCAGCAGAAGGACCGCTGCACTTTTGTTTTTTTCACTCGCCGCCGCCGGCGTATCGGCTGCCCCGGCGTTCGCCCAGCAGGCCGGGCTTCCGGCATTTACGAGTTCGGCGCTGCCGGGCGGCGGACAATCCTATTCCCTCAGCATTCAGACACTGCTGCTGCTCACCACGCTGACGTTCCTGCCGGCGGTGCTGCTGATGATGACCGGATTTACGCGCATCATCATCGTGCTGTCGTTGCTGCGCCAGGCCCTGGGCACCCAGAGCTCCCCGCCCAACCAGGTCATGGTCGGGCTGGCGCTGTTCCTGACGTTTTTTGTCATGTCTCCGGTCATCGACCAGATCCACGATCTGGCTTACAAGCCATTTTCCGAGAACAGGATCAGCATGAACGACGCGCTGGAAAAAGGCAGCGAACCGCTTAAAGCGTTCATGCTGCGGCAGACCCGGCAGGCGGATCTCGCGCTGTTCGTCAAAATCTCGAATACCAGGGAGTTGCAGGACCGGTCTGAAGTGCCGCTCAAGGTCCTGGTGCCCGCGTACATCACGAGCGAGCTCAAAACCGCGTTCCAGATCGGATTCATGGTGTTCATCCCGTTTCTCATCATCGACATGGTGGTGGCAAGCGTGCTGATGTCCATGGGCATGATGATGCTGTCGCCGGTGATCATTTCACTGCCCTTCAAGATCATGCTCTTTGTGCTCGTCGACGGCTGGCATCTTCTGGTCGGATCGCTGGTTCAAAGCTTCAATACATGACACCGGAAAGCGTAATGGCCATAGGGCGGGAGGCCCTCGAAGTCACCATCATGCTGTCTGCACCGCTGCTGCTGGCGGCGCTGATTACCGGCCTGCTGGTCAGTGTTTTTCAGGCGGCCACGCAAATCAACGAGATGACGCTGTCCTTCATTCCGAAGCTGCTGGCGATGTTCGTCGTGATGATCGTCGCCGGCCCGTGGATGCTGAGCCTGATGCTGGACTACATGCACCGGATGCTGACCAGCCTGCCTTCGATGGTCGGCTAGCCCTACTCCGGTCCGTCTCCGCTCAGCTACCGTATACCCATGATCAACATCAGCAGCGCCGAGTTGAATGCGCTGCTTAGCGCTTTCCTCCTGCCGCTGGCGCGCATCCTCGCACTCGTCCTGAGCTCGCCGATATTCAGCAACCCGGCCTTGCCGCTGCGCGTGCGGGTGGGGTTGGCGATGATGATTACGATGGTGGTGGCGCCGACCCTGGCTGCGCCGTCTGCGGCAATCGACCCCGCATCCCTGCAAGGCCTGCTGATCCTTGCCCAGCAGATCATCATAGGCCTTGCAATGGGCTTCGCGATCCGGATCGTATTCGTGGCGGTCGAAGCCGCAGGCGAACTCGCAGGGCTGCAAATGGGCCTCGGGTACGCGACATTTTTTGATCCGCAGGTCGCCGGCCACATTCCGGTGATCGGCCGGTTTCTCGGCCTGGTCGGGACGCTGGTATTCCTGACGCTCGATGGCCATCTGCAAATAATCTATTTCCTGTCCCGAAGTTTCAGCGCCATGCCCATCGACGCCTCGACGCTGCAGGCGCCGACCTTCCTCATGCTGGTTCATTGGGGAGCCGAGATATTCCGCGCCGGGGTGCTGCTAGCCATGCCGCTGCTGGCCTCGCTGCTGATCGCCAACCTGGCGCTGGGCGTGTTGACCCGGGCCGCGCCGCAGCTCAACCTGTTTGCCGTCGGTTTCCCGCTCACCCTGGCCCTGGGTCTGGTCACGCTGAGCCTGGCCCTGCCATTTTTTGGCCCTGCGCTTGAACGGTTGTTTATGGATGGCCTTGCAGCGATGCAGCGGGTGACCGCAAGCCTCCCCGCCGCCGTGCCCTGAACGCGAAAAAAGAGCCTATCTACTGTTAATTAATTGTTTTTATTAGTATTTTTTAACCGCGGCCGCCTGCCCGGCAGCAATTCGTTTAATAGCGGGTATTTTTGCCGTCTATTCGCGGTCTGGCCCCTTATCCGAACTGCTACTGTAGTTCCCTGGTGCGATACCCGCCCTGCGGCCTGGACAACCCCGCCCCGTGCATTGAACAACGACCATGCGATCCCATCAGCGCCCATTACATTTGATACCCGGCGTCCAGTCGCCCCCGGAGGATCCGTTTGCCGGCGAATCCGCTCACAGCGGAGTTGCAGCAGAGCCTGCTCAGACCCCCAAC
>Ga0113563_10002828_pt1 | contig 10632 bp, 7 predicted proteins | sample Mud3Dept3metaG_FD_80117 | JGI IMG/M metagenome (GOLD analysis project Ga0113563, IMG submission 80117) | Freshwater wetland microbial communities from Ohio, USA, analyzing the effect of biotic and abiotic controls - Mud 3 Core 4 Depth 3... | ecosystem: Environmental > Aquatic > Freshwater >...
CGACCTCGTCGCCGATCTCCTCGAAGTCGATCTCCTGGATCTTCGCCTTGATCTTGGCGTAGCCCTTGCGCACCTCGGCGTAGAGGCGGTCGAACTGGAGCTTGGCCTTCTCGTACAGCTCCTCGACGACCTCGCGCGAGCGGCCGTACAGCTCGCCCATCCGGACGCGCGCGGCGTCGAGCGCCCGCCGCGCCTCGGCGAGATAGCCCTTGGCCTTCTCGTAGGCTTCCGCCGTGCGGGACTTGGCCTCCTCGCCGAGCGCTTCCTTGGCCTTGCGCATCGAGTCCTCGGCGTGGGCGATCGACTCCTTCGCCCCCTCCAGCACCTCGTGCACGTTCTCCTCGAGCCGATCAATCTTCTCGTCCACCGACGACGTCCTCCTTGTCTTGCCGGCCATGGCGACCTCCCGCACAGTTTCCTGTGCTCCTCATTCTAAGCCGCGCCTCCCCGAGCGGCAACCTCGGGCGCCGCGCCGGCTTGACCCGGGCGCGTAAGATGGCGGCATGATCCGCCTGAGCTTTCTCGGCGCCGCCGGCACCGTGACCGGCTCCCGGTACCTGCTCGAGCTGCACGGCCGCCGGGTCCTCGTCGATGCCGGCATGTTCCAGGGCCACAAGGACCTGCGCCAGCGCAACTGGGCGCCGTTCCCGGTCGAGCCGGCCAGCCTGTCGGCGGTGATCCTGACCCACGCCCACATCGACCACACCGGCTACCTCCCCCGGCTGGTCCGGGAGGGGTTCGACGGGCCGGCGTTCGTCACGCCGCCGACCGCCCGCCTGCTGCCGGCCCTGCTCGCCGACGCCGCCCACCTCCAGGAAGAGGAAGCCCGCTACGCCAACAAGGTCGGCTCGACGCGCCACCGGCCGGCGCTGCCGCTGTTTACCGAGGATGACGCCCGCCGGGCCGCCGCCGCCTTGCGCCCGCTGCCGTTCGACCAGTCGTTCACCGTCCACCCCGGCCTCGAGCTCACGTTCCGGCGCCAGGGGCACATCCTCGGGGCGGCGGCGGTCGACCTGCGGATCAAGGCGGCGGGCGGCGAGTTCCGGCGCCTCTATTTCTCCGGCGACGTCGGCCGATACGAGGTGCCGATTCTGAAACCCCCGGTCGCTTATCCCGGCTCGACCTACCTCGTCGTCGAGTCGACCTACGGCGACCGTTACCACGACGGCAGCGACCCGGCCGAAGCGCTCGGCGAGGTCATCCGCGAGACCGCGGAGCGCGGCGGCATCGTGCTGATCCCGGCGTTCGCGGTCGACCGCACCCAGGAGGTGCTGTTCCTGCTCCGCCAGCTCGCCGAGGACGGGGCGATCCCGGCCCTGCCGATCTTCCTCGACTCGCCGATGGCCCGCGAGGCCACCGAGATCTACCGCCAGTGCGTGCGCGAGCACGACGCCGAGACGCGCGCCCTGCGCGCCGAGGGCGTCGACCCGCTCACGCCGCCCAACCTTACGATCGTCGGCCGGGTCTCCGAGTCGCAACGGCTCAACGACCTGCGCGGACCGGCGGTGATCATCTCGGCGTCGGGGATGGCGACCGGCGGCCGCATCCTCCACCACCTCATCCACCACCTCGGCGACGACGCCAACACCGTGCTGTTCGTCGGCTACCAGGCCGCCGGCACGCGCGGCCGCCGCATCCTCGACGGCGAGCCGGCGGTCAAGATCTTCGGCCAGATGGTCCCGGTGCGGGCCCGGGTCCGCTCGATCTCCTCGCTGTCGGCGCACGCCGACGCCGACGAGTTGACGATCTGGGCGAGCGGCGCCGACGGGGCGCCGCGCCGGGTGTTCGTCACCCACGGCGAGCCGGACGCCAGCCGGGCGCTCGCCGAGCGCTTCCGACAGCGCTTCGGCTGGGAGTGCGTCGTGCCCGGGCTCGAGGAAACGGTCGAGCTGTGAGGCGCTGGCTGCGGCGCGCCGGCCGCTTCGTCGCGACACTCGCCCGGGCGCAGCACCAGGACCAGCTCGTCCTGTGGTCGGCGGCACTTGCCTACACGACGCTGCTCTCGCTCGTCCCGGTGTTCACGCTGCTGCTCGTCATGGCCGCCCGCCTCGAGCCCGAGCGTGCCGAGGCGCTGCTCTACACGCTCGCCGCGATGCTGCCGTTCTCGCCGGCCGCGATCCAGGACACGCTCGCCGAGTTCGCCCAGCGCACCGCGGCGCTCGGCTGGGTCGCGGTCGCGGTCTCGACGTTCGCCTCCGTCAACCTGATCTATCAGGTCGAGCAGGTCATGAACCAGGTCTGGCGGGTGCCGAACCGGCGCAAGTGGCGCTGGCGGATCGTCTCGTTCCTGACCATCGTCGTCTCCGGCCCGCTCCTGCTCACCGCCCTGCTGTCGTCGCTCTACTGGTTCTCGTCGCGTCCCTGGTACCCGATGATCGCCCCGCTCGGCCGCCCGCTGCCCGCGCTGATCGCGGCCGCGGTGCTCACCGCCGTGTTCCGCGTCGGCCCGCACACCCGCGTGCCGTGGCGCGCCGCCGCGGCCGGCGCCGTGGTCGCCACCTCGGCGCTCGTGCTGCTCTACTTCTCGTTCCAGTTCTACGTCGACTTCGCCTCGGACCTCAACGTCATCTACGGTTCGCTGACGGTCGGGCTGTTCTTCCTCATCTCGCTCGTCCTGTTCTGGTTCGCCATCCTGCTCGGCGTCGAGGCGTCGTGGGTCGTCGGCCACCCGCCCTACCCGGCGAGCCGGCGCCAGGCCGAGCGCGTGTTCGCGCTGATCGCCGAGGCGGCGCGGCTCGGCCGCGTCGACGAGGCGCGCGTCGCCCGCGTCCTCGGCAAAGGCGGCGACGTGCACTTCAACCGCCTGCTCGAGCAGCCGGCGCTGGTCGAGCGGACGCCCGGCGGCTACCGGCTGGCGCGCGACGTCCAGGAGGTCTCGCTCGCCGAGGTGCTGCGCCGCGTCGCGCCCGAACACCCGGCGCTCGCGCGCCGCCGGCACCCGCCGGCCCCGGCCGAGCCGCCCGGCGCTGCGGCGACGGAACCGCCGCCGGAGCAACCGCAACGCTGACGGTCGCTCAGGAGCCGGGACGCCGCCCGGTGTACTCCGAAAACATGCCGAGCTCCACGAACCGGCCGGCATCGGCGAACCCCGCGGCCGCGAGCGCGGCGAGCACGTCGTCGGGCGGCACGCAGCCCGCCATCGTGTCCCAGAAGTACTGCCAGAGCAGCGCGGTCTCGCGGCGCCGCCGGGTCAGGCGCGAGAGCAGCGGGATGACGCCGCGCACGTAGAGGCGCAGCAGCGCCCGCTGCGGCCCGGAGCGCGGCGGCGTGATCTCGAGCACGCAGACGATGCCGCCGGGACGCAACACGCGCAGGAACTCGGCGAACGCCGCGCGCAGGTCGGCGAGGTGGCGCAGCGCGTAGCCGAGCGAGAGGAAATCGAACGAGGCGTCGGCGAACGGCAGGCTCTCGCCGGTGCCGAGCACGACCGGGACGGCGAGCCCCCGCCGCGCCTGCGCCAGCATCCCCGCCGACGGGTCGAGCCCGACGACCCGGCCCGGCGCCCCGGCCAGGGCGATCGCCTCGCGCGCCACCAGGCCGGTGCCGATCGCCACGTCGAGCACGCGCGCACCGGCGGCCAGGCCCGAGCGCTCGAGCGCCCGGCGGCGGTACCACGAGCCGGTGCCGAGCGCCATCATCCGCTCGACGCCGTCGTAATCGCCCGCGGTCTGGTCGAAGATCGTCCGGACGAACGAGCGCCGGCCGGTCTCGCCGCCGCCGTAGTAGCGGTCGAGGTCGGCGTGCGGACGCAGCGGGGTCGGCTCGCTCACGGCCCGCAGTCTACCCCGCGACGTTCACGGTTGACAGTTCACGGTTCGCGGCTCGGAAGCGAGGACGGACAGGCGGCCGGCTGGCCGTCCACCGTCGACGTCCTCGCACCGGGGAGAAGTCAAGAGCGTCGACTGTTTCAGAACGTGGTGCCGATCGAGAACTGGAAGTCGGAAGGCTCCTCGTCGAAGTACGGATCGAGGTTGACGCCGTAGATGAAGCGCAGCGGCGCCTGGAAGATCGGCAGGAAGATGCGCAGCTCGGCGCCCGCCGAGTAGCGCATCAGGCCGAGGTCCCACCCCTGGGTCTCGTGGTAGGTGTTGCCGATGTCGCTGAACAGGATGAAGCGCAGCGGTCCGCCGACCTTGATCTGGAACTCGAGGTTGAGCTGGACGTAGCGGTCGCCGCCGGTGAACGCTCCCGACTCGGTCAGGATGTACTGCCCGTTCTCGAGCCGCGGCACGACCTCGTAGACGCCGAAGCCGCGCAGCGAGCGTTCGCCGCCGAGGCGGTAACGATCGTAGAACGGGATCTCCGAGTCCTGGAACGGCCAGATGTAGCCGGCCTCGGCGTTGACGGCGAAGATGTAGCGGCGGGTGAGCGGCTGGAAGTGGATGAGCCCGACCTCCGGTCGCAGGTAATGGAAGTCGCCGCCGAGCAACCCGCCGGCCCAGCGCAGCCGCCCGAAGTACATGGTGCCCCGGGACGGCTCGAACGGGTCGTCGCGGGAGTCGACGAAGTACGCCGGGGTCAACGACGAGGTCACGCCGGAGTACTCGTCGTAGAACAGCTCGGGCGTCGGCATGTCCTTGTAGGGCGGCGGCAGCGGCCGCTGCTGCGGGATCGGCGGGCCCTGGCCGGGCGCGAGCCGGCGGACCGTGACGTAGCGCGAGAACACGTCCTCCCAGCCGTACGACAGCGAGAACTGCCCGAAGATGCCGACGCTCGCGCCCCACACCGCCGACAGGCCGCGCGCCTCGCGGTCGTAGGTGTCCAGATCCTGCTTGGTGTCGTAGAGCGACCCGCCGACCACCATCCGGCGGTCGAGGAAGTACGGCTCGGAGAACGACAGCGAGTAGCTGTCGGCGCGCAGTCCGGTCGACACCGCGACGCCCAGCACCTCGCCGCGGCCGAGGAAGTTCCGGGTGTTGAACATGAACTGGGCGAAGAACTTGTCGAGCTCGGAATAGCCGGCGCCGAACTGGATGTCGGTGCGGCCGACCTCGTTGCCCTTGACCGTGACGTTGACGAGCCGGTTGGCCTCGTCGAAGCCGAACTCGAGCGGGTCCTCGGTGAGCTTGAAATAGCCGAGCTGGTTGACCTTGAACACCGAGCGCCGGAAGGTGCCCATGTCCATCCAGTCGCCCTCGGCGAGGCGGAACTCGCGCCGCAGCACCTTCTCCTGCGTCTTGGTGTTCCCGGCGCACTCGAGCCGGCAGAGCTTGTAGCGGTCGCCCCCGAAGATCGGCACCGTGACGTCGGTGACGTCGCCGCCCTGCTCCGCCGGCGTGGTCACCTGGTTGGTGTAGGCGTAGATGTAGCCGCGCCCCTGGTAGAGGTTGCGCACCGCCTCGTTGCCCTGCTCGACCTTGCCGTAGTGGTACCAGTCCTCGCCGCCGGTCTCGACCTCGTAAAGCTTTCGCAGCTGCTCCTCGGTGAACACGGTGGCGCCGGACAGGCGCAGCTCGCCGAGTTTGAAGCGGTCGCCCTCCTGGACCGGGATCGTGACGACGGTGCGGAACTTCTTCTTCTTCTGGGTCTCGCCCTCCGGGTTGCGGGCGACCAGCTCGACCTTCGGCTCGCCGACGACGATGTCCTTGTAGCCGCGGTTGCGGTAGTACTTCTTGACGTTCTCCGAGTCCTCGCCCCAGTTCTCCTTGTTCCAGACCGTCTTCTTCGAGAAGGTGTAGAGGAGCGACTTCTCCTTGATCTTCTTCATCGAACCGCGCAGCCGGCCGTCCGAGAAGATCTCGTTGCCCTCGAAGCCGATCTCGCCGATCTTGACCTTGACGCCCTCGTCGATGCGGAACGTCACCTTGCGCAGATTGGCGCCGACCTCTTCGACGACCGGATCGATCTTGGCGCTCGCGTACCCCTCGGCCGCGTACGCCTCCTCGAGCGCCCGCCGCACCCGCTGCACCTCCGACTCGCGCAGCGGCACGTTGCGCTTGAGCTGGATCCCGGCGGTGTCGAGCTTCTCCTTGACCGTGCTGGTCGACAGCTTCTTGTTCCCCTCGAACGCGAACTCCGAGACCTTCGGGCGCTCGGTCACCGTGACGATCAGCCGCACCTCGCCCGGGGCGACGTCCTCGACCTCGATCTTGAGGTCCTCCACCAGGCCGGAGTCCCAGAACCGCTGGAAACTGCCGGTGATCGCCACCGCGTCGTAGTCGTCGCCCTCGGCGACGCCGAGGTAGTACTCGACGGTCTCCGCCGTGATCGTCTTGCCGCCGACGACGACGACCTCGCGGACCACCGGCGGCGCGGCGGCACGCACGGCCAGCGCCCACGCCAGCATCAGCGCGGCGAGCAGCGCCCGCCTCACGGGCACACCGCCTCGCGCGCCTCGACCACGACCCGCCCGCCTTCGACCCGGGCGACCGCCTCGGCCGGCGCCGCGCCGTGCCGGCGGATCAGGCAGTCGGAGACCGCGTCCTCGAGGAAACGCTGCACGGCGCGCCGCAGCGGCCGGGCGCCCGAGCCGGGGTCGGCGCCGGCCCGCTCGAGCAGCCAGGCGACGACCTCCTCCGGCACCTCGAGCGCCGTGCCGCGCCGTGCCAGGTGCTCGACGACGTCGTCGACCAGCAGGCGGCCGACCTCGAGCAGTTGCGGCCGGTCGAGCGGCGCGAACACGACGACGTCGTCAAGCCGATTGAGGAACTCCGGCGGGAAGTGCCGGCGCAGCTCCTTGAGCACGCGCTCGCGGATCTCGCCGAACTCCGGCGCGGTCCGACCGGCAAACCCCACCGCCGAGGTGGGGGTCACGACGTCGCGGGTGCCGAGGTTCGAGGTCATCACGATCAGGGTGTTGCGAAAGTCCGCCTGGTCGCCCCAGGCGTCCGTAAGGATACCGTCTTCCAGGATCTGAAGCAGCAGGTTGGCGACGTCCGGGTGGGCCTTCTCGATCTCGTCGAGCAGGATCACCGAGTACGGCTGCCGCCGCACCCGCTCGGTCAGCTGGCCGCCTTCCTCGAAACCGACGTAGCCGGGCGGCGAGCCGACCAGCCGCGAAACCGTGTGCTTCTCCATGTACTCGGACATGTCGAGGCGGACCAGGGCGCGGGGCGAGCGGAACAGGAACGCCGCGAGCTGGCGCGCGACCTCGGTCTTGCCGACCCCCGACGGACCGAGGAACAGGAACGAGCCGATCGGCCGCTGCCCGCGACTGACGCCGAGCCGGGAGCGGCGAATCGCCCGCGCGATCGCCGAGATCGCCTCGTGCTGGCCGACGATGCGGCGGCGCAGGATTTCCTCGGTGCGCGCGAGACGGTCGGCCTCGTCCTCGTGCAGCGTCGTCACCGGGATGCCGGTCCACGAGGAGATCACCTCCTCGATGTCGGCGCTCGTCACCTCCGGCGTCGGTCCGGCGGCGGGCAGCGTCTGGGTCAAGCGCCGGATCTCGCCGCGCAGCTCGAGCTCGCGCTCGCGCAGCCGCACCGCGCCCTCGAAGTCCTTGGCCGAGACCGCCCGTTTCATCTCGCGGACGACCCGGCTCGCCTCGCCCTGGAGCAGGCGAAGCTGCTCGGTCGAGGCGGCGCGCTGCAGCTTGACCCGGGCGCCGGCCTCGTCGAGGACGTCGATTGCCTTGTCCGGGAAGAAGCGGTCGCTGATGTAGCGTCCCGATTGCTCGACCGCGGCGTGCAGCGCCGCGGGCGCGTAGCGCACCTGGTGGAACTGCTCGTAGCGCTCGCGGACTCCCTCGAGGACGCGCAGCGTCGCCCCCTCGTCGGGCGGGTGCACCGTAACCGGCTGGAAGCGGCGCGACAGCGACCGGTCCCGCTCGATGTACTTGCGGTACTCCCTGGTCGTGGTCGCGCCGATGCAGGTGATGTCGCCGCGCGACAGCGCGGGCTTCAGGATGTTGGCGGCATCGAGCGAGCCTTCCGCCGAGCCGGCTCCGACCAGGACGTGGAGCTCGTCGATGAAGACCAGCACCTCGCGGTTCTCGCGCAGCTCCTTGAGGATCGCCTTGAGCCGCTCCTCGAACTGGCCGCGGTACTTGGTGCCGGCGACGACCAGCGAGAGGTCGAGCGCGAGGATGCGGCGGTCGGCGAGCTGCACCGGAACCCGCCCGGTCGCGATGCGCTGCGCCAGGCCCTCGACGATCGCCGTCTTGCCGACGCCCGGCTCGCCGAGCAGCACCGGGTTGTTCTTGGTCCGGCGCAGCAGCACCTGGATGATCCGGTCGACCTCCTCGTCGCGGCCGATCAGCGGGTCGAAGGCGCCCGCCGCCGCGGCCTCCGTGAGGTCGCGCGCGTACTCGGCGAGCAGCGAGAGCTCGCGCTTGCCCTTGCGCGACTCGCGCTCGCGCAAGACCTCCCCCAGCTCCTCGCGCGCGGCGAACACCGACAGGCCGTGGCCGACGAGCGCACGGGCGGCGGTGCACGTCTCGAGCCGCAGCAGGCCGAGCAGGACGTGCTCGTTGCCGACCGACATCTGACCGAGCACCTCGGCCTCGTGGGCCGCGAGCATCAGCACGCGCCGGCTCTCCTCGGCGAGCGGCAGTTCGGCCGCCTGCGCGGGCGCCTCGGCGGCGCCGGCCGGCGGCGCCAGCTCGTCGCGCAGCACCGCGACGTCGACCGAGCAGCGCGCGAGCAGCTGCTCGACCAGCTCGTCGCCCTCGCGCAGCAGGCCGAGCAGGAGGTGCTCGCTCCCGATCTCGGCGGAGCCCGCCCGCGCCGCCTCGTAGCGGGCGAAGAACAGCGTCCGCCGCGCGCGCTCCGTCAGGTTCTCGAGCATGCCGGGTCGACAGCGGCCCTGACCAGCCGCACGACACGGTCGCAGCGGCTCGCCAGGGCCTCGTTGTGGGTGACGATAACACTCGTCAGGCCGCGGCTCAAATGGAGCCGGGCGATCAGGTCGAAGACCGCCGCGGCGTTGTCGGCGTCGAGGTTGCCGGTCGGCTCGTCGGCGAGCAGCAACTCGGGTCCGGCGACCAGCGCGCGGGCGACCGCGCCGCGCTGCTGCTCGCCGCCCGACAGCTGGTCCGGGAAGTGCTCGCGCCGGTCCTCGAGACCGACCGCGGCCAGCCGTTCGCGCGCGCCGGCGAGCGCCGGCCGGCGCGCCGCGCCGCCGATCAGCAGCGGCATCGCGACGTTCTCCTCGAGCGTGAACTCGGGCAGCAAGGCGTGGAACTGGAAGACGAAGCCGATCCTGCGGTTGCGCCAGGCCGCCCGTTCCTCGACCGACAGGACCGTGACGTCGGCGCCGAACAGCTCGAGCGCGCCGCGATCGGGGCGGTCGAGCAGGCCGAGCAGGTGGAGCAGCGTGCTCTTGCCGACCCCCGACGGTCCGACGATCGCGAGCATCTCGCCGCGCCCGACCTCGAGGTCGAGGCCGCGCAGCACCTCGACGCGCCGCTCGCCCGCGCCGTACCCTTTGACCAGCCCCGCCGCCCGCACCGCCGCGCCGTTGCCGTCACTCATAACGCAGCCCCTCCAGGACGTCGCGGCGGGCGGCCGCGCGCGCCGGCGCGAGCGACGCGAGCAGCGCCGAGCCGAGCGAGACCGCGAGCACCACGGCAAGCGCCGTCGCGGTCACCCGAAACGGCACGTGCGAGACGACGAAGACGCCGCGCGGCAGCGGCAGCGCGCGGGTGCGGTCGAGCAGCACCGCGAGAGCCGAGCCGAACGCGGTGCCGAGCGCGCCGCCGAGCGCCCCGACGCCGAGGCCGAGGGCGACGAACAGCCGCGACACCTCGGCGGGCCGGAGGCCGAGCGCGCCGAGCAGGGCGACGTCGAACCGCTTCTCGGCGGCGAGCAGCGTCAGGTTGCACAGCAGGTTGAGCGCCGCCACGACCATGACCAGGGCGACGCCGAGGCCGATCATGATCCGCTCGAGGGCGAGCGCCGCCAGCAGCGGCCGGTTGAGATCGCGGAACGAGACCACCTCCACCTCTCCCGGCACCTCCGCCTGCACGAGCGATGCCACCGCGAACGCCCGGCCCGGGTCGGCGGCGCGCAGCTCGACGGTGTCGGGCGGGCGCTCGCCGAGCAGGGCGACACCGACCGCGCGCGGCACCCGGACGACCGCGCGCTCGTCGCCGGGCCGGCTCGCGACCACGGCGCCGACCTCGAGGCGGCGGCGCGACGGCAGCGGGCCGAGCGGGGTCAGGCGCAGCCGCGGGCTGGCCAGCGTGATCGTCGAGCCGGGCGACACGGCGAGCCGGTGGGCGAGCACCCGGCTGACCTCGACGTGGGACAGCGTGTCCACGACGACGAGGTCGGCGGGCAGCGCGCCGAGGTCGGCGAGGCACCACGCGGCGCCGCCGCTCGACACCTCGAAGGCGAGGTCGGGGTGCGCGGCGCGCAGCCGCTCGAGCCAGTCGCCGGCCGGCAGCACGCGCCCGTTGCGCGGCCGCAGCAGCGCGTGGACGCCGCTCTCCGCGAGCTGGCGGCGGATCGTCGCCTGGAACCCCTCGAGCAACGCGAGCGTCAGCACGAGCGCCGCCGCGCCGAGCGCCATCGCCGAGAACGACACCGCGCTGACCGCCGCAACGTGGGTCCGTCGGCGGATGCCCAGCAGGTAGCGGCCGGCGAGCAGGCGCAGCACACCCATCAGCCGCCCCTCGAGCTCCGCGCGCGGTCCAGCCCCGGAGGGCCGTCCGACGAACCGCCGGCGTCCCCGGAACCCGGACCCCGGACC
>Ga0113563_10002829_pt1 | contig 10629 bp, 6 predicted proteins | sample Mud3Dept3metaG_FD_80117 | JGI IMG/M metagenome (GOLD analysis project Ga0113563, IMG submission 80117) | Freshwater wetland microbial communities from Ohio, USA, analyzing the effect of biotic and abiotic controls - Mud 3 Core 4 Depth 3... | ecosystem: Environmental > Aquatic > Freshwater >...
CGACGAACAGGTGGATCGCCGGCGCGACCCGGCCGGTGGACGGATCCCAGCCGATGCCGTTGAGGTACAGGCCGTGCGGTCGCGGCTCGGTGGCCGACGCGATCCACGACGCGGTCGCGGGATCGCCGAGATCGTAGCCTCCGGGCATCACGCGCGACTCGAGCACCGGCCAGGCGAGCGCCGCCGAGGCCACTGCCGCCGTCGCGCGATCGGTCGGATCGGCGGGCACCCGGCCGCGGGTCGTGCTCGTCGCGAGCGCGGTCGCCCACAGCGCGACGAGCACGCCGAACGCGAGCGCGCCGCGTCCCCGGGAGGTCACCCACATGGCGCTCTCGCGCCAGGCGATCACGAGCAGCGCCGCGATCGCCGGTGCGAGGTCGAGCAGGTACCGCGACGACAGGAACGGCGCGCGCAGGTAGAACGCGACGAGCGGCGCCGCTCCGATCACCGCCCACGCGAGCAGCCACGGCGCGATCCGGTCGCTGCCCTCGCGCTTGCGGCGGCGCCACGCGCGCACGCCGAGGCCGAGGCCGGCGACCAGCAGCGGGACGTACGCCCACGAGTACGTCGTGAAGTAGTACTCGCGCCAGCGTACGAGGTCGGCCTCGCCGCGATGCAGGCCGCGGTGGTAGAATCCGCGCTTCGCGCCGAGCTCGGGCCGATCGAACATCGCACCGGCGAGCTCGAGCGCCGCCTCGCCGAGGCCCGCGCGCTCGAACGGATAGCTGAACCGGGTCGCGTAGATGTTGCCTGCGAGCGACTGGAGGTTCAGGTGGTGGCCGAACTCGGTGCCGCTGCCGAACCGCATCGCGTTCGTCGTGTACAGCACGCTGCCGCCGGCGCCCCACGTCGCGATCCCGAGCACGATGATCGGCACGACGCGCCGGCCATGCGCGCGCAGGTAGATCGCCGACGCGAGCACCGCCGTCGCGAGCCCGTAGCACCACACCGTCGGGCGGACGAGGCCGACCAGCCCCGCGGCCACCAGGAGCAGCAGGTAGCGATTCCCCGATGGAGCGCGCGCGAGCAGCACGAGCCCGCCGAGCAGGATCAACGCCGCGCCGTAGCCGTAGATCGCGGCCTCCTCGTACACGCCGAGCCGGCCGCGCAGCATCGTCATGACCGCGGGCAACAGCGCCGTGATCAGCACGCTGCCGGCGCCGATCCACCACGGCTCGCCGTCGCGCGCGCGGAACGCGCGGAGCAGCATGAACATCATGAGCGCGAGCCACAGCGCCATCGCCACGCGATCCGGGAACGGATCCTGGCCGAGCGCGCGCGCACCGAGCTCGAATGGCGTCTGCCACAGTGGCACGCCGAGCCCCCACACCTGCTGCACACCGCCGGGTGTCCACGCGAGATCGTGCGCGAGCCCCTCGGGAGCCTCGGTGAGGGCGAGCCGACCTGCGAGGAACGCCTCGACCTGTGCGCGATACGCGCCGTGCGCGGAGTACTGACCCTGGCAGCCGAGCTGCCGGAACGCGATCAGGAGTCCGAACGCGACGAGCGCCGCGATGCCGAGCGCACGGAGTCGGCTCCCGCGCATCGGCGCTCAGAGCGGGCTGGGCCGCTCGTAGTAGGCGACGCCACAGTGGGCGTCCTCGGTCACGACCTTCTTGAACACGAGGCCCGCGCGGCCGAGGACCTCATCCACCGGCTCGCGCGGCGTGATCCACTTGTGCCACTCGAGCACGACCGTGTTGGTCCGCTTCAGCAGCTCGGGGATCGTGGCGAGCACCTTGACCTCGAAGCCCTCGACGTCGACCTTGAGGACATCGACCGGCCGGTCCCCCGCGTGATCGCGCCACGCCTTGTTGAGGTCGACGGTCGGGACCTTGATCTCCTGCTGCGCGCCCTTGGCCGGGATGTTCGGGTTGAGCACGGTCGCCGAGCCCGAGATGTTCGACGGGTTGAGGAAGAACGGCGCCTCCTCGACATCCAGCGGGTAGCCGACGACGCCCGACACCCCGAGGACGTGGGTCCAGCCGTTGTGCTCGATGTGGAACTTGGTCTCCGCGGCCATCTTGGGGTTGGCATCGACCGCGAGGCCGAAGGCGTCCGGCTTGCCGATCCGCTCCATCGCGTAACAGGTGAAGTAGCCGACGTTCGATCCGAGATCGACGAACGTCCGCACGTCGCGACCCTCGAACGGATCCCGGTAGACCTGCCGGTTGAAGATCTCGTCGGCCATCAGCAGGCTCTCGCCGTAGCGGACGCGATAGCGCGTGCCGTTCGGGAGCGTGCGGCGCAGCGGCCGGAACGACAGCATCTTCGAGGCGATCTCGACCAGCTTCAGCGCCTTGATCGCGCGGTGGAACTCCGGCCGCAGCTGGAGGCGAGACATCAGCGTCGGCTTCAAGGGGACAGGCTCGGACATCACGGCTGGGAACTCTTACCACATCAGCGGTGCCATCGTTGACGGGCTAGATCACAGTGCGGGCGTGGGAGCTCTCGCTGGTTGCGGGCGGTTGGCCACGGAGAGCGGGTGATCAGATGGCGCGGTCAGTGCGCATAGCTGAACTGCAGCAACCCGAGAAACGCCGAGACCTGCATCGGCATGATCACCGTGGCCTCACCCGGAATGACGACGCGCGGACCGAGCGCCGCGTTCTCCGGCGTGGCCAGCTCGTTCGCCGCCCTGACACACTCGGCGGAGGCGACGTCGGGACACACGACCGCACCCGCGAGCTGGGTTGCGCGGAAGCCGAGCTTGTTGAGCCCCGTGCGAGTCATGGCCACGGGGACCTCGAGCTGGATCACCTGCCATCCCGGCTTGATCGTTCGCTTCTCGAGCTGATGCGCGGTGCGCTCGCTCTCGAGGTCGTACTGATAGAGGTCGAGGTTCCAGTAGAACTGGAGCGTCGTCTCCCGCGCGCCGTAGACCTCGAGCTGGATCGATGTCGGTCGCCGGTCATCGAGGAAGAAGGTGATCCCGGTGTCCTCCCACGGCCGCTGCGGCGTGGTGTACCGGCTGCGCGTGGAGTCCGTGGCCGCGACGGCCTGCTTGCCCTCGATCTTGAAGTAGTCGCCAAAGCCGTGCGCCGTGTGAACGACCGACGCGACGTCTCCGAGTGCGATGCGATCCGGACTGTGACGCAGCGCTGCGATCGCGGCACGATCGACGAGCCGGTAGACGGTCGACGACTTGTGCACGGGCTTGATGCGGTACTTCGGATACCCCTTCATCACGGAGTCGTGGAACACGAGCTCGTAGCCGGGGAGTCGCCCCTGGTACTTCTCCAGCCGCGCGTAGCCTTCGAAGCCCGGCGCCGCGGCCCCGAACACGCCGCCTTCGGCGGTCATCAGGTCGGCGGACTCGAGGTAGAGGTCCTCGATCTCGAGTCCGCGATCGAACTGGATACTGTAGATGTGCATCACGAGGTCGGGCGCGGGGATATTCCTGCGTCCCGTCTCCCACGCGACCTCGCTCGGGAGGAGCATCGACGACACGAGGCCGGTGCGCTCGCGCAGGACCTTCCACACCTGATCTCCGGCGGGGAAGAACACGAGGTTCTGTGCCTTGACGCCCGTCATCGGCCGATTCCGCACGATCACCAGCGCCACGAGCACGACGACCACGATGGCGAACGCACGACGGCCGCGGAGATGGCGATGCCATAGCGCGAACGCGAGCACCCCGCTCGCGAGGAGCCAGTGACTGGCCATGAACTTCCGGGTCGCGCCGAACAGACCGCTATTGATCGGGACGCTGAAGTTCCACACCAGGAACCCAGCCGCAGCGATCAACATCCAGGGCGCCGGCTCCTTCCGGATCTGCGACAGCACGCGGCGTCCGGCCGCGATCAGCGCCGCGGCAAGGAGGGCGAGCGCCTTACCGCCTGCGATCCAGAACAACGGAAGGAAGAACGACAGGTAGTAGCGAAGGCTGGTGGCCTGGTAGCCGTACAACGGCAGGATGGCCAGGTTCAGCAGCACCGTGATCCCGATGATCACCGCGAGCCGGCGAAGCGTACGCTCGCCAGAGGGCGGAGGTTCACCCGGGACGGTGTCGGGCTCGCTCGCATCGAGAGCTGCACGCGGCGAGCGGCGCGCCATCAGCGCGAGCAGGCCGAACGTCAGGAGCATCTCGATCCCATACGATCCGACGACGTCCTTGAGCGTCGCGAGCCACGTCGACGGGAACTTGCTGAGCATCTCTCCGCGCGCTTGCTGCAGCAGCATGGACAGATCGTAGGTCACCGTCGGATCCGCGTACTTCCACCACGGGTCGGTCCCCATCAAGAACCGAGTCCCGAGCGGCAACTGATAGACCGAGTTCGCGGTGAAGAACGGGGTTCCCCACTCCGAGAGCGAGTGAATCGCGAACGGGATACACCACACCGTGAACACCACGAACACGAGGCCCTCGTGCTTGAGGAGATCGCGCAACGCACCGGCGATACCGAGTTCGCGGCGCGTGGTCCAGAAGATGCGGACGCTGACGAAGCCGAAGTACGCGAGCAGAGGCATGCTCACGTTGACCCGCGCGAGGAACAGCCAGCCCAGCATGGTCCCAGTTGCGGCGGCGAGCACCCACGACATCCGCGCGGGCTGGCGCGAGAAGTAGCGATGGAAGCACGCCATCACGCCGATGACGAGGGACGTCGAGTCGGCGTCCTTCATGTAGAGGAAGATCAACGTGTCGGGATGAAGGAGCGCCAGCGCGACGGAGAGGACCGCCGCGTAGCGGTCTCCCCACATCGAGCGCGCGAGCCAGTACAACGATGTGATCAGGACGATGAACCACAGAAGATTATAGAGCATCACTCCAACGTCGGAGCTCGTTGATCCAGTGATGGTGTAGAGAAACGCAATCGCGTATGCGGTGAATGGAAACCGATCTGCGTTGGTCCACTGCGACTGGTGGAGTTGCCCTCGGTCGTCGTAGAACTTGAGCATCCACGGCGACAGATCGTTGGTCGAGTAGCCGTTGCCGTCGACGATGTTCTTTGCGACGTACGCGGTTCGCGCACTGTCGTTCATGCGGACGTGCTTCGAGGTCGCGCTACCGAGGTAGTCCATCTTCCAGAGTGCAATGACCGAGATCGTCGCGATGACGAGCGCACAGATGGCGCTCTCGATTACTACCTTTCGACCGCGGGCCGTCATGTCCACACCTTGGAGCGCGCGGTGTACTATGGTGTCGTCGACACTGTCAAGGTCGCGAACTTCTTGGTAGAGTCGGCGACTCGATGAGCACAGGTTCGTCCCCGATCGAACGTCGGCGTACTCGCATCATCGAGCTTGTGGTCTGCGGATTACTGGTCGCCGCAATGTCGATCTTCGCACTGTGGAAGATGGGCTACCTCAGCGGTCGCTCGATGCATGAGATCCGGATGACCGACAACACGCGCACGGCGTATGTCGCGAAGAACATCGTCGAAGGTCGCGGCTACACCACGCGAGAGCTGCCGGCCTTCCTCATCGATTTCTACGACCAGCGGGGCAAGCTCCACGACATGGAGTGGGCGAACGCGGACCGGTTCCCGTTCAGCGCCTACGCGATCTCGGCCCTGTATCTCGCGACGGGCTCGACGAGCTACGTCGTCGGCGTGCTGCTCTACAACGGGCTTTGCTTCGTCGCCTTCTTGATCCTTCTGTACTGGATGACCCGCCGCGTGTGGAACGATCGGTGGCCTGCGCTCTGCGCTCTCGGGTTCGCGCTGATCCATCCGCTGACGTACCTGTTCTTGTACTTCAAGGACGCCGACATGCTGCTCCTCGTGTCCGGCGCGATGGCGGCCTTCCTGCGCTACTTCGAGTGTCCGCCGGAACGCCGGACGTGGAAGCTGGCGGTGGTGATGGGGACGCTCCTGGCCTGGGTGTTCCTCGCGCGCCCCAACGTCGGTGTCTGTTTCGGGTTCTGCTACCTGTTCGTCATCGGACGCCGGCTGTGGGGAGCCCGCGGGGGCGGCGAGCTCGCGAGGGAGCTCCGCGTTGTTGCGCGACACGAAGGCGTCGCGCTGGCGATCTCACTCGCGTGGTGCCTCCCATTTGTTGTTCATTCCATCTCGGAGTGGCAATCTCCATTCTTTACTGCGAATTCAATATATCAGATGCCACTAGGCACTCGATTCGCCATGAATACCGATTCGTGGTGGAAGTACTCCGAGCCCGGTCAGGTCCTCACTCTGGGGACCTTGCTCGACGAAGTGCCAATGCAGATGCTGACGAAGTTCACCTCGTCGTGGGCCGCGACCCTGAGGTGGATGCTGTACTCGTTCGCGATCGAGCTGTTCGTCGGGATCGGGCTGATCGCCTGGCTGCGTCGCCGTCGCCAGACAGGTACCGAGGAGGTGGTCGATCAGACAGCGGTCGTTCGCGAGCAGGCCCTGCGGCACATGGCCGCCGTGGTCGGCTTCGCCGTGCTGTTCAACTTCCTCGTGCTGCCGCTGTTCGGCTATCAGGGCACGCCGTTCCGCCACTACCTGTCGTTCGTGCTCCCGCTGATCTGGCTGTTGTGCGGGCAGGCCGTCGTCCTGCTCGCCAGGTGGCTTCGTCCCGTCGTCGTCCGTGGGTTTGACCGCGCTCGCGCCCAGCCGGCGTGGATCGTGGGAGGGCTCGTCGTCCTGCTCGCCTGGAACTTCGGCGCGCAGGCAGAAGAGGTCAATCCGTTCTTCGTCAACGTCGGCATCTTCGCTTCGAAGCACTGGCTCAGCATCTCGATCCTGCTCTGCGTGATCGTGGGGCGTAAGGTGCTGATGCGCGGTCCTGCCTATCCCCGAGCGGTGATCGCCGTCTCCCTGCTGGTGGCCGTGTGGTTCAAGCCCGACCTCACCGTGAAGCGCGGGACGCAGATCTGGTTCCCCGCCGACACCGCCGTCTGGGACTCACTGAGGCAGCGGAATGGCCTCGTGATGTCGTTCGCGCTCCAGGGCGAGGTCAACTGGGTCAGCGGTCGCAGGAACATTCCGGCGCCCGAGCTAGTCATGCACGCGTACAGCCTGCAACACGATCACAAGCTCGAGGTCGAGGACGTCTACATCGAGAGCGCCGAGGCGATGCTCAATCAGGCCGACGGCGCGTTCTTCCATGCCGCGCCGGGCTTCGAGAGCTACGCGCGCATGCAGAAGTTCGAGGGCCGGCTGCCCGGCTACGAGATCGCGTTCCACAAGGAGATGACGATCTCGAATCCGAAGTACCAGCTCAAGCCGCGCCGCAAGGCGTCGACCGTCTATCGGCTTGTCGATCGCGTGGCGGCTCGCGCGATGGAGCGGAGTCCGGATCGGATCGAGCTCGGCAAGGTCGCCGATGTCGTCTACACCGCGCACGGCTGGGGCGACTACTTCCTGCTCGATGGTCAGCCGGTGGTCGCGTCGACGGACGCCACGCGGCGGCGCTACGTCGGCGCCTCCGAGAGACCGCACGAGGACACGAGCGTGACGTTCTTCCTCGATGCGCGCCGGCCGATGTCGGTGGACCTCGAGATCTACGCAACGCACCCGACGACGCTCCAGTTCTACTGGAACCTCGACCTCTATTCCTACGACACCTCCTCCGCGCGGCCTGCGCACGCGATCGGTACGTACAAGGTCATCGCTCCGGGGTGGCAACGGATCCACCTCGCGCTGCCTCCGCTCGTGACTCGCGAGGGGTTGAACAAGCTCGGGTTCCGAGTGAGCGCGTTCCACACGATCTCCGCGTGCCCGCCCGGCGCGAGCGGCGAGCTGTGCATCGCGGCGCAGGTACCGGCAGGCAGCGCACCCTCACCGTCCAAGATCCCGGTGCTGGCCGGCAACGACGCGCACGTCACGAGTCCGGAGGGATTCGAGGCGTCGATGTTCGTACGTTCGCTCGAGCTCAACTACCCGGGATCGCCACGGCGTTAGCGCGTGGCGATCGCGAGGAACTCGCCGGTCGAGAATGGCACCGGCGCCCGGCGCAGAGCGCCCGGAACCATGGTCTTGAGGCCACGCGCGATCGGCGTGAGGATCCGGTGCGGGAACTCGTCGAACTGGTGCGTGATGTAGTCGAGGGTCAACGACTTCCACAGCGGCTGGAACCGAACGGACGAGTAGCCGATGTCCTTCAGGAGCCGCGCCATGTTCGTGCGGTTGAAGTAGTTGAGGTGCTCGATCTTGTAGTGTGTCCAGCCGGAGCGGAGGACGTGATGCGAGATCGAGCCGGTGTCGGGCGTCGTGATCGCGAGCTGGCCGCCGGGCTCGAGCAGATCCCTGGCGAGGGTCAGGACCTGACGCGGGTCACGGACGTGCTCGATGTAGTCGCACATCGTGATCGCGCCGAAGTCACCAGCTCCGGCGTCCGGGAACGTCAGGTTCTCGAGCTCCCCGCGGAACACGTGATCGACGCCGAACTTCCGTGCGATCTCGTTGGCGCCAAACTCCGAGAGCTCGAGACCGTAGGGCTCGTAGCCGAGGTCCTTGGCGACCTCGAGGAGGAAGCCGGTGGCGGCACCGCAATCGAGGAGTCGACGATTGCCACGAGGGCCGCCGAGCCGTCCGAGCACGTACTTGAACGTGCGCTTCTTGAGGTTGCGGACGACCGATTCCTGGTCGCCCAGTCCCCACGCGTCGTAGTAGTGCGCGCCGTAGATGCTCGCGAGCGTGTCGTCGCTGGGCGCGGGTGAGATCGTTTCGAGGTCACAGGTCGAGCACCGCGAGAAGTGGTGCCCCGCCTTCTCGAACATGTCGTCCGCGCGGGTCGAGCCACAGACTGGGCAGCCAAACACGCCCGCTCATCCCACTCCCCGGACCGGAGGTCAAGCCATCGTGTATAAGATGGCTCGTTCATGAGTCACGGGGCGGAAAAGCTCGAGCGCATCGATCGTGGTGTCGCCTGTCCGGTGTGCGGGACTCCGAGCATCACGGTGGGCTCCAAGCACGGGACGTTCTCGAGCCTGGACTTCGAGGTGCGACGCTGTCCTTCGTGCCAGTTCGCCTACGTTCGCGATCCGATCGCGAGCCACGAGATGTATGGCGAGGCCTACTACCATGGTCGCGGTGCGGACCCGAGCGTCGACTATGTTTACGAGCTGAAGAACCCGTCACGCACCGTCCGCGAGTACGAGTGGAGAGGAGTGCTCGAGATCGTGCAGCGTGCGCTCGGTCCCCGGACGTCGAAGCCGCGCTGGCTGGACTACGGCTGTGGCACCGGCGGGCTCGTCCGGCACGCGCGCACCGCGGGGTTCGACGCGTACGGCTTCGAGGAGGGGTTCGGTGCGCAGCTCGCGCGCCAGGCCAACGTGCCGCTGCTCGATCGAGCCGCGCTCGCCGAAGCACCGGCGTTCGATGTCGTGACCGCCGTCGAGGTCCTGGAGCACGTGTTCGACGTGAAGGAGTTCCTGGCGTCCGTGCGTCGTGTCCTCGCGCCGGGCGGACTGTTCTTCTACACGACCGGCAATCCGGCCAAGAAGCGCGGCAATGACCTGCTGTCCTGGGGCTACCTGGTGCCCGAGATCCACGTGAGCTTCTACGAGCCCGGGACCATGGATCTCGCGCTCCGGGAGGCCGGCTTTCGCTCGGAATACATCGCACCCTCATCGGGGCACGCCGACATCGTCCGCTACAAGGTCTTGAAGGGCCTCGGGCTCAAGGCACGGCTGCCGATCGGTCTTCCGTGGGGGCTTCGCACGATCAGTCCCCTGGTGAGGACCGTGACGGGCGTTCTGGCGCACCCCATCGGGATCGCCGTCTGACTCCTCGGGTGATCGCTCGCACGTCGTCGAGCAGATCCGCAGTAAAGAGGCTTGACTCATCGAGCCACCACGGCCCAAATTTCGTCAATTCCCGTGAGTAACCCAGAGGCTATCGCGCTTGCGGCCGATCACAACGGGGTCGCCTTCAAGGCCAAGGCGAAGCAGATCCTTCGCGATGCGGGGTATCGCTGCATCGACCTCGGTCCGTACGTCTCGGAGAGCTCGGTCGACTATGTCGACTATGCGAAGCAGCTCGGCACGATCGTCGGTCGCGGCGATGTCGAGCGCGGGGTCCTGATCTGTGGCACCGGCGTTGGCATGAGCATCGCCGCCAACAAGGTGGAAGGTGTCCGCGCCGCGCTCGTCCACAACCTCCAGAGCGCGGCCAAGTCGCGCGAGCACAACGATTCGAACGTGATCTGCCTGGGGGCATGGATCAACGAGGACGAGCTCAACCTCGAGATCCTGATGACCTGGCTCAACGAGAAGTTCGGCGAGCGCCGGCACGTGCGCCGCGTCGAGAAGCTGTCCACGCATCCGACGACGAAGATCGTGTTCACCAACGGGGTGTTCGACATCCTGCACCAGGGCCACATCGAGTGCCTCAAGTTCGCCAAGTCGCTCGGCGGTCGGCTCGTGGTCGCGATCAACAGCGACCGCGCGGCGCGCGAGATCAAGGGCGAGGGCAGGCCGGTCACGACCGAGCACGATCGCAAGGCCGTGCTCCAGTCCGTCAAGTACGTCGACGAGGTCGTGGTGTTCGATGACATCAAGCCGACGGCGTTGATCCGCGAGCTGATGCCTCACGTCGTCGTCAAGGGTGGAGAGTTCACCGCTGACGAGGTTCGCGTCCGCGACGACATCCCCGACGGCGTGGAGGTCAAGATCTTCCCGGCCGTGGGCAGCTTCTCCGCCGCCAGCATCATCAAGACGATCCGCAAGGAGTAGGCATGCTCGAATCGCTTCGTCAGGAG